>Ga0315277_10000530_pt1 | contig 60857 bp, 44 predicted proteins | sample YL17G05_15_MG_FD_203695 | JGI IMG/M metagenome (GOLD analysis project Ga0315277, IMG submission 203695) | Sediment microbial communities from Yellowstone Lake, YNP, Wyoming, USA - YL17G05_15 | ecosystem: Environmental > Aquatic > Freshwater > Lake > Sediment | place: USA: Wyoming | collected...
ATCCCCAAAGCCGGCGGAATCGCCAATCTAAGCCGCTGCGGGCACGCGAACAGGCAACGGACGCCCTGGCATCTTTGTTGCTTGCAACCCACAGCGGCAAGAAAACCGCCGCAACGCGAATAACTCGCCGATAACCTCTCTTGACAATGATTCCCTCGCCGTCTCCGAGGTAGCCATGACACGGAGTGCAGTGGACATTGAAACGCTCCTTGCCGCGTTCCAGAAGCTGACGCGTGACCGGAGCGGGAATGGTTCCGACAACGGCGCCATTCACCTTCCCCTGGTAATAGCGCTCATCGAGCCTGAGTTGGCCGTGCGCCACGGTGTCGGCCACAGCCGGCCTCTCGGATCGTCCGTCTGCAAAGAACTCGCTCTCGGTAAGGGGCTGGTATTTCGGCTGGTTTCTCATGTCGGGCGAGCAGGCCACCGCCGAGACCAAGGTCAAGGCAGCCAGCCATACGCCGATGACGGTCCGATATCCTTTGCTCTGCGTGTGGAAAGGCAGGGGCCCGGCGCGCCGTGCCCCTACGACGCTTGTCGAACCCCTCTTCAACACTCCACCTCCGTCACTTCCTTGCTGTGCAGGCTTTCCAGAAATCGTTGTGTCCCCTCGCGATCAAACTTCGGATCCTTCGCCTCGATGCACAGGAAAAAATGGTTTCGTGAGGCGAGTGCAAAACGCGGAGCGTTAAAAACCGGATGGTAAGGCATGGGCAGGCCGTTCAAAGCCAGCATGCCCAGCACCGCCGAAAGCGCGGCGGCGAGAATTGTTAGCTCGAAGGTGATCGGGATGAACGCCGGCCAGCTGTTCAAGGGCCGGCCTCCCACATTTATTGGATAGTGGATGACCGAGCTCCAGTACTGCAGGAAAAAGCCCCCCAGGCAGCCGCAGATTCCCCCGATCAGCACGATGAGCGGCACACGCGTGCGGTGGAAGCCGAGCGCTTCCGACAGTCCCTCGATCGGAAACGGAGTATAGGCATCCATTCTGCGGTAGCCTTTCTCGAAGGCTTCCTTCGTAGCCTCCAGAAGCTCCTCAGGATTGTCAAACTCGGCCATCAATCCATACAACGGAGTTTTCATTTCACTTCATCCGTTAAGATCCGTGCGAATCTGCGTCCAAGAAAAAGGGACACGGATTTCCACGGACAAACACTGTTTAAATGTCGCTCCCACTCTCCGCCTTCTTCGCAACGAGGCTGCGCATCTCGAAGATCGAAATCATGGGAAGGAAGCGGATAAACAAGAACAACAGAGCCAGGAACAATCCAATGGATCCCACATAAGTCGCCCAGTCCCACCTGGTTCCGGCATAATTGCCCCACGAAGACGGCAGGAAGTCGCGGTGCAGGCTGACGACCACAATGATGTACCGCTCAAGCCACATTCCGACATTTATGACCATCGAAACGATCCACAGCAGCAGCGGTCTTCTTCGCACGCTGGGTATCCAAAGGAGTTGGGGAAACGCCACGTTGCAGAAGATGAGCGACCAGTACTGAAACGTGTAGGGCCCCAGCATGCGGTTCATGACCAGGAACTGCTCGTACGGGCTTCCGCTGTACCAGGCCATGAAAATCTCCATCATGTACCCATAGCCGACGATCATGCCCGTAGCTATGAGAATTTTGCCCATGTTCTGGAGATGCCGCATGGTGATGAAGTCTTCGAGGCCGTAGAAGGCGCGGATTGGAATCGTCAAGGTGAGAACCATCGCAAATCCCGAGAAGATCGCGCCTGCCACGAAGTACGGAGGAAAGATCGTGCTGTGCCAGCCGGGCACGATGCCGACCGCAAAGTCGAAGCTCACCACCGTATGAACCGAAACCACGAGAGGTGTGGCAAGTCCGGCCAGGAGCAGATATGCACTTTCGTATCGGTGCCAGTGTCGCGCGGAGCCGCGCCAGCCCATGGCCAGAATGCCATAGACGTGCTGGGCCAGCTTGTTGTGGGACCGATCGCGCAACGTTGCCAGATCAGGGATCAGGCCTACGAACCAGAACATCAGCGACACAGTGGCGTATGTGGAGACCGCGAACACATCCCAAACCAACGGGCTGCGGAAGTTCGGCTGAATCCCCATAGTGTTCGGATAGGGCATCAGCCAGTAAAAGAGCCATTGCCTCCCGAGGTGCAGCAGGGGAAAGAGTCCTGCACAGGCCACGGCGAAGAGGGTCATGGCTTCGGCGAACCGGTTGATCGAAGTGCGCCATTCCTGGTGTAGGAGCAGAAGGATTGCGGAGATCAGCGTGCCCGCATGACCGATTCCAATCCACCAGACGAAGTTGACGATATCGAATCCCCACGCCACGGGAATGTTAATGCCCCAGATGCCTACGCCGACGCTTACCACGTAGGCAACGGCGTAAAACAGCATCATCGTCAGGATGAAGGCGATTCCAAAACCGACGAACCAAGTCCTGGGCGTTTTGCGAGTGAGAACGATGGCGCTGATCTTGTCGCTGACGGACGAGTAGGTATATCCGGGTCTGATTACGGGCGTCCCATCTAGCGCCGGAGTTTTCTCGACGGATTCGAAACTCATCCCACTATTCCTTCTCGATCTCGGGATTAGGGTTGCGTAGTTTCGCCAGATACGTTGTCCGTGGACGCGTGTTCAGCTCCGCCAGCACGCCGTAGTTCAGCGGCGATGCCTTCGCCCGCGCAACCTGGCTTTCTTTTTCGTTGATGTTGCCGAAAACGATAGCGTTCGTCGGACAGACGGCCTGGCAGGCCGTGATAATCTCGCCGTCCCGGACCTCACGGTCTTCTTTCTCGGCTTCGATCTTGGCTCGGCTGATGCGCTGGATGCAGTATGTGCACTTCTCCATCACGCCGCGCCCGCGCACTGTCACATCGGGGTTTCTCAGCGGCTTCAGGCTTGGCGTGTCCCAATCCGAGTACTGGAGGAAGTTAAAGCGCCGAACTTTGTAGGGACAGTTGTTCGAGCAGTATTTCGTGCCCACGCACCGGTTGTAGACCATCTGGTTGAGCCCTTCTGAACTGTGATTGGTCGCCGCCACCGGACAAACCAGCTCGCAGGGCGCATTCTCGCAATGCATGCACAGAACCGGCTGGAAGCAAGTCGAGGGCTCGTCGGGATTGCCTCTGTAATATCGGTCGACGCGAATCCAATGCATCGCGCGGCCGCGATCCACCTCGGTCTTGCCGACAACCGGTATGTTGTTTTCAGACTGGCATGCGACGACGCAGGCGTTGCATCCGATGCAACTGCCCAAGTTGATCGACATGCCCCACTGGTATCCCTTGGAATAATCGAAGCCGGGATAGAGCGTGTCGTCGGGCGCGGGTTCCTCACCCATCTCCTGAACAAAGTGGGGATTCTTTCCGTATTCCTCCACTGTTCCCACCCGTACCAGGTTTCTCCCTTCCATCAGGTTTTGATTCTGCGTGCACGCAAGTACCGCCGTGGCCCCAGTGCGATGCAGTTCAACGCCCGATCCGTACCAGAGGGAGTCGGAAGTGCGCAGCGAGTAAGCGTTGAAACCTGCGCCAGTCCCTACTCTTCCCGTCTGTGTGCGGCCATAGCCGAGGTGAACGGTAATCGAATCCGGATTATGGCCTGGGAGGATCCACACGGGAGCGCGAACCGAGCGACCACGATAGCGAATCTCGACTACCTCACGTGACCGGAGTTGCAGGCGCTGTGCAATAGCCGGGCTGATGAGGACGGCGTTGTCCCAGGTTAGTTTGGTCAATGGCTTGGGAAGCTCCTGGAGCCATCCATTGTTGGCGAAACTCCCGTCGAAAATCGTTGGGTCGGGGCGGAAGATAATCTCGATCTCGTTTGAGGGTCCGTGGGCGCGCGCCCACGTCGCCTGATCGTTCCAGTTCACCTTGAGGGTTACCGGCTTTGGCGGCAGCGCAGAGTCCCGAATAAACCCATCATGGAGAGAAGTTTGCCAAAACTCTTCGAAGTTCCCTGCGGGATTCCTGCTCTTCCAGTAACTCTTTACGATGTCATGGCCGGGGACACCCGCTTTACCCACAAGTATTGACATGACCTCATGAGCGGACTTTGCATCATAGAGAGGTGCGATAAGCGGCTGTATGATCGAGATCGTCCCGTCATAGGCACGCACATCACCCCAGGACTCGAGATAATGGCACTCGGGCACATGCCAGTGGCAGAGAAGCGCGGTTTCATCAAGGTACTGGCTGAGGTGGATGCGAAGGCCTACTTTGGAAAGGTTCTCCGCAAATTGCAGGTCGGCCGGCGCCGTATAGACCGGGTTTCCACCCAGAATCACGAGCACGTCTACGGCCCCGGCCTTCATGTCGCTCACCAGTTCTGTCAGAGACAGAACCTGATCGACGGGATTAGCTTCCACCGGATCCGTATAGACGACCGTATTTCCGACGTTGCCCAGCATTTGGTTCATGGCGTGGGCCAGCGCGTGGAGACGAGACGACTGGCACTCGCCGGCAATCACGAGACTCGAACCGCGGTGGGCTTTGAGGTCCTTCACTAGCGCTGTCAGCCAGGCGGTAGGCGGGGAGAGGGCGCCGACTGTTTCGACTCCGACTCCCAATTCCTTCGCGATGGCACGCGCAAATGTTTCGACTTCCGAAGCTTTCATGCGTAGAACGTGATCCGCCACAGCGCCGGTGTTCGAAGGCGAGCTCTCGACCGAATAAAGCCGATTCATACGCCCGGTCTCTCCCTTTCTTCTCGAGGCCCAATCCCGTGCGTAGCGCAGGTGACCATGACCGGATGACAGGAAATCCGAATCAAGCGCGAGGATGACATCCGCTTTGTCAAGGTGATAGATGGTGTCTACGTACTCGCCAAACGCCAGATGCGCTCCGCCTCGAGCGCTATCGCCACCCATCGGTTCGTATTGATGCCACTTGGCTAACGGAAACTCGGTCAGCAGATCTTTGATCTGCGAGGCCAGAGTGGGAGAAGTCACCGTTTCCGTCAGCAGTCGCAGTCCGGCACCTTTCTTGAGATGCTGCGCCTTCCTTGCTTCACTGATTGCGGCCAGAAAGAAAACCCAACTGCCGATCCTGCCGTTGTGAGACACAGCCTGGGCGCGGTCGGGATCGTAGAGTGTCAGCACCGATGCTTGCGAAAACGCGTCGGTGGCGCCGTGGCTGGCCGGATGCTGAGGATTCCCCTCGATCTTGGTGGGCCTTCCCAGATGGCTTTCTACCAAAAGGCCGCGGGCATACCCCGCAAGCGGCATCGCCGTCGCATAGAAGAGTGGTTTCCCGGGAACAAGATCCTCGGGCGAGCGGACATAAGGCACGATCTTTTCGGGCGGCTGCCTGGTGCAGGCAGTGAGTCCGGCTAGGGCCAGCGATGCACCCATGAGCTTCAAAATGTCCCGCCGGTTGATGGAATCCCACCAGCCAGAAGTGAGTCGTGGAAACTCATTGTGCAGAAATTCCTGATATTCCTTGGTGCCGGCCAGTTCATCAAGGCTGCGCCAGTACTCCTGCCCGCGGGCGGATTGCAGGCGCGCGCGAACCGATGCTGGATCCATTCTGTCCTTCGTCGTTTCGTTTTCCATTTATCTATGGCAGGTGTAGCAGTCCGTAAGCCTCTGAATCTTATATTCCTTAACCAGCCTCCGGCCCAGCTCCAGCTGATTGGCCGGCGATTCCCATTGCATGTCGAAAACCCGATCACGCGGCCGGACAAAGCGTTCGGGCTCACGATGGCACCCCAGGCACCAGTCCATTTGGAGGTTATTCTCCCGCCAGGTCAAAGGCATCAGGTCCACGCGGCCATGGCAAGTCGAGCAGCCAATACCTTTATTAACGTGGATGCTGTGATTGAAGTACACGTACTCCGGCAGGGTATGTACCCTGGTCCACTCCAGGGACATATCCGACCGGAAGCTGGCCCGGACGGGCTCGAGCGCCGGGCTGTCAGCCCAGATCTGGGAGTGGCAGGTCATGCAGGTCTCGGTCGACGGAATTCCTGCAAATGCAGAGGTCTCCACCGAAGTGTGACAGTAACGGCAGTCGATTCCGTCGTCAGTCACGTGGTGCTTGTGGCTGAAAGGAATGGGCTGCACAGGGGCTACATGAACACCGGTTACGTAGTCGGAAGTGTAGAACTCAGCTCCTGCCCACGCGAGCGCAGCAATGATGAATATCGTCCCGAAAATGCTCACCTTTGATATGGTGTTGGTGCTTGGGTGAAAGATCTGAGCCATGAGTAAAAGGTTAGCGAATCGGCCGGCGACAGGCTGCTGCCTTCAGCAAGGATAAACTCAAATAAATCAGCTCCAATGGTGACCATATTTCTGAACCTGGTCTGGAGGAACCAGGGCAGAACTACTTCCCCTCAGCGAAGTTAGGACCAGCAAAATTAGTATTTTCGATTACCGCCGCCCACCCCAAGAATGAGCGACTGCCGAAAGTATATGCCCGGTTTTACGACTTGTCAAAGGAGGAGAAATTACAATTTTAGTTTTAGGCAAATAGAAGGGAAGTTTCAGGTATGAAAAGGGGACATTCCGATTTTCCAGCTCTCATGAACTAGCAGGTGGATTTCTGCTTCGGGCAGGTTCATCCGAATTAGCCAGCCATAACTGGAAAATCGGAATGTCCCCTTTTCGCATCTAGGCACCGTACATTTCGACGACCTCCTGCTTAGTCTTTCCGAGGATGTTGTATTTCTTCGCAACCTTGATAAAGGCATCGAGCGCCTTGTCCAGGTGATGCTTCTCATGACCAGCCGATATTTGTGTCCGGATACGCGCCTGGCCTTGCGGCACCACCGGGAAGAAAAACCCAATGGCGTACACCCCCTCCTGATAAAGGTCGCGGGAGATATCCTGCGACAATTTGGCATTAAAGAGCATCACCGGCACAATCGGGGTATCCCCTTCCTTAATGATAAATCCGGCCTCGGTCAGCCCTTTCCGCCAGTAGTCGGCGTTCCTTTCGAGTTTGTCGCGCCGTTCGGTGCTCTTTGAGAGAATCTCCAGCACTTTGAGCACGCCAGCGACCACTACCGGGGCAATAGTGTTGGAAAACAGATACGGACGAGCCCGCTGGCGGCACATCTCGACCAGTTCTTTCTGTCCGGAGACACAGCCGCCGGATGCGCCTCCCAGTGCTTTTCCGAAGGTTGTGGTGATAACGTCAATCCTGCCGACAACCCCGCATTTCTCGTGTGTCCCGCGTCCGGTCTTGCCGATAAATCCGCTGGCGTGCGAGTCGTCGACGAACACCATGGCGTCGTATTTCTCGCACAGGGCCACAATCTCATCGAGCTTGGCGGTGTCGCCGTCCATGGAAAAGACGCCGTCGGTGATGACCATCTTCATTCGCTTGTTGGCATGTAATTGGAGTTTCTCCTCGAGGTGTTCCATATTGCCGTGCTTGATCGTGTCCTGCTCGGCGCTGCACAGCCGCATTCCATCGATGATCGAGGCGTGCACCAGACGGTCGGCGATCATCACGTCTTCTTTGGTGAGGATCGCCTCGAAGACGCCGGCGTTGGCATCCATGCAGGACGGAAACAGCACGGTGTCTTCCGTGCCGAGAAACTCGGTCACCTTCTTCTCGAGCTGCCGGTGAATATCCTGCGTGCCGCAGATGAAGCGGACCGAGGACATCCCATAGCCACGCTGGTCCAGGCCTTCGTGCGCCGCCTTGAGCACATCGGGATGGCTGGACATCCCGAGATAGTTGTTGGCGCACATGTTAATGACTTTCTTCAACGAGGATCCTGTCGGGAACTCCACCTCGATGTCCGCCGCCTGCGGCGAGTGGATGAATCGCTCCTGTTTGAACAGCCCGGCATCCTGGATGCCCTTCAACTGCTGCTGGTACATTTCGCGCACTTTCTCGCTGTATCCCATTGCTGACCCCTCGTTACAGGATGCACTGGTTCTTACTTCAGAAACCTTTGAACCAGCCCAACAATCTTATTGACCGAGTCGAACGCCTCCGGCGTTGCGTCGTCATTCGGAATGCTGATTTTGTATTTATTCTCGATGAACCGCTTGAGCGAGACCATGGAAAAAGAATCGACAATTCCTCCGGAAATGAGCGGCGTATCATAGCCGACCTCTTCGTCTTGGTCTTCGAGATACTCATTCTTCACGTACTCGAGAACCACATCTTTCATGTCTTCCATAGCCACCTCCAGATATCTCTGCCGGATTCTTTGTGAACCTTCGTGTTCTTTGTGTCATCGTGTTTTCCTCAAAGACAACACGAAGACACCAAGTACACGAAGAGGGCTCATTCGTCTTCCAGGGTTGACGTATCACCGATCTCCTCCCCAAATTCCTTGGCACGTAGGAGTCGACGTACGATCTTTCCGCTTCGAGTTTTGGGCAGCGACCGGGAAAACTCAATCTCTTGGGGCATCGCCAGCGGCGAAAGTTTCTTGCGGATGAAATTCATGATGTCCAATTCCAGATCGGGGCTGGGCTCAAAGCCAGTTTTCAGCGTGACGAACGCCTTTACCACTTCCATGTTCACTTCATCGGGTTTGGCGACCACCGCCGACTCGGCCACCGCCTTGTGCTCGAGTAGTGCCGACTCAACCTCGAACGGACTTACCAGGTGCCCAGCGGTGTTGATAATATCGTCGTCGCGGCCCGCGAACCAGAAATACCCGTCACTGTCGATACTTGAACGGTCACCAGGGAGGTACCAACCATTCCTAAACTTGTTCTTGTAAGTCAGTACGGCGTTCCAGTAGCCGCGCATCATTGCCGGCCAGCCGGGCCTGAACCCGATCAGCCCGATACGGCCCGGCTCGTTGATCGGTTCATACGTCTTCGGGTCGAGTACGGCCGCAGTGATGCCGGGAAATGGCCGGCCCATCGAGCCGGGCTTAATCCTCATGCCGGGGAAATTAGTCAGCATGATCGATCCGTTCTCGGTCTGCCAGTAAGTGTCATGGAACGGCAGACCTAAAACGCGTTGGGACCAGTGAACCGCTTCGGGATTCAACGGTTCTCCAACACTGGCCAGGTGGCGCAGCGAAGAAAGATCGTATTTCCTCACCGCCTCTTCACCTGCTTTCATCAGGGAGCGGATGGCGGTCGGCGCCGAGTACCACACCGTCACACGGTTCTTTTCAATATGCCTGTACCAGCTATCCGCCGAGAACCCGACGTCCTGCACGCACTGCGTCACGCCGAGACTGAACGGCGCGATAATGCCGTACGAGGTTCCCGTAACCCAGCCTGGGTCGGCAGTGCACCAGTAGATGTCGTCATCACGCAAATCCAGTACCCACTTGGCCGTCAGATACTGCGAAATCAGCGAATAGTGCACATGCTGGACGCCCTTCGGCTTTCCGGTTGTGCCTGAGGTATAGTGCAAAACCGATGGCGACTCGGCAGTCGTGAGATGAATCTCGAACTGATCGACCGGCGGCGCTTGAGCAAGTGAGAAGGCGATCTCTCTTTCCCTGAGCTCCTTCCTGCCTTCGTGGTCGACGATGATCACGTGCTCGAGAGACGGCATCTGGTTGAGAATCCTGCGCACTTTCGGGGCGTGCTTCCGCTGCGTGATGATCGCTCTTGTCTGGGCGTCCTCGAGTCGGATTAATAGAGACTCCTCGCCGAACGCCGAGAAGAGCGGTTGGGCAACTGCCCCGATCTTCAGTACACCCAGGAAACCGAGATACAGCTCGGGAATCCGGTCCATGAACAAGCAGACTCGATCACCGGGTTTGATGCCGAGACTCCTCAAATACGTGCCGATCGTGTTGCTGGCCAGCCGGACGTCATCATAGGTGTATTTCCTGTCTTCTTCACCGCTGCCTTCCCACAACAGTGCGAGCTTGTCCGCTTTCCCCTGCCTGCAGATTCGATCCGAACAATACCATCCGATATTGATGACATCCCCGGGCGCGTACTCAAGTTCCTGCTCCGAGATCGACCAGCTGAAGTTCTCTACCCGTTCCTCGTACGATCCGAAATTGCTCATGCACCCGACTCCACAACATCTCAAATTCAGAAGCCAGCCATACTAAATCAGTTAAAAACTGTCATCAACAGGAAACTCTTTGTGTTTCTTCGTGATCATTGTGCCATCGTGTTGTTCTTTAAAAACAACGCGATGACATGAAGATCACCAAGACTCATGTGGCCTTTGTCGGCGCGTGGCCCGTGGTAACATGATGTTTCCAGGAAGGGTGGAGCCAGGGTTATGGACGAGCATCGCGAGCTATGGTGGGACTCGCCGACAGTCGAGCTCGTTGTCGTCGTGGCCGCGCTACTCCGCACCACGCCGCTGCAAATCGGCTGGAATTGGCTCCAGCGCCGCGGCATCAGCTCAGACCAACTGTACCCGGCGGCGGACGTCTACCTGGGGGCGGACATCCTCAACCATCTGGTCAAGCCAGTGGAGGGCGCCGTTCCGCTACTGGAATCGCTCATCTGGCCCCACCGCTCTTCAGCCACGAATTTCTCGAATTAAAAACAGCCACGAATTGCACGAAATAAAATCTAAAATTTTTTCGTGCAATTCGTGAAATTCGTGGCTGATTATTGTTCGTGTAGTTCGTGCAATTCGTGGCTGCAAAACGCCCCGGTCCGCAGATGCGGATCCGGGGCGTTGTCAGAGGCTGCCCAGCAGAATTAGAAGCTGAGCTTCAAGGCAAACTGAATGATGCGGGCGGATTCACCCGTCTGGATGATTGTCTGCGTGCTGGGCGGTGCTACGGTCTGGCAGCAGGCCTGCGCAAACACAGAAGACGTTATGACCGGCGAACCAATGGAGGCGTCGCGCGGATTGTCGAAGTTGGCGTGATTGAGCGCATTGAACATTTCCATGCGGAAGTCCATAGACATGCGCTCTGTGATATTGATCCTCTTAGCAATACCCAGATCAAGGTTCCAATAGGCCTGGGCCGTAAACATATTCCTGCCCATTCCGGTTGAACCGACGTCGGGAATTTTGAATGCACTGGCATTCGGGAAGTAAGCAGGCCCCACGATTCCCGGAAGCTGGGTGAGTTGCATATCCGGTTTGGCCCCGACGAGCGTCGCGCGAGATGTATGGCCGTTGCTGGCGGTGTAAACTCCGCTCATAACGCTGAAGGGCTCCCCCGACTGATGGGTGTAGATGCCGTTGACGGACCAGCCGCCGAGAATTGCATTGATCGGGCCCCCGAAATTGCTACCCAACCATTTTCCCTTGCCTATAGGCACGTCCCATACTCCATTCAGGGAAAGAACATGCCTGCGGTCAAAGTCGGATCGGGCACGCTCATTTCTCCAATTGCGGATGTCGACGGCATAGCGTGATGCGGTCGTACTATAACCGCCTCCGGAGGATGCGCCTACCGGATCGATCGACTGGTCATCCATTGACTTCCCTAATGTGTAAGCCAATCCGAACATCAGCCCCTTTTCGAACCGCTTGCGCAAGGTTGTCTGAAGGGCGTGGTAATAGGAATCCCCACCCGTATCGATGTACGAGATGGTGCTGAACTGCTGGTTCGGACGCAGCTTGAGGTTCAGGGTGTTTTGCTCGATGCGCTGAGCGAACAAGCCGATGTTGTTCACGGGCAGATAAGTCTTGGTAGTGCTATTGTTGATAATAGTGCTCACCAGCGATGCCGGAATCGAGCCGTTCGCCACGATGGGAACCGGCGTTCCGGTTACACCCGTCGGACATCCCGTGCCGTCAGGCTGGCACCCGGCGTTGCTATTTTTTTGCATGATCAAGAACGAGGGAATGACTGGATCCCCATTTATCTGGTTGAGGTTGTAAATGCGCATCAGGCGCGTCCCTCGATGGCCGACATAGGCCGCTTGAGCCACCAGGCCTCCCGGCAGTTCCTGCTGAACGCTTAGATTCCATTGGTGGACGGTGGGTAGTTTCATATTGGGGTCAATGGATATAAGCGAAGGCGCGTTGGTATAGAGCTGTGCCGGCAGCGTAAGGTAGGAGCTCGGCTTGACGGTCGGAGGGCTCAACTCATTGGGAAAGCCCTGCCCAATGCGTAAATCCGGCGGCGCGATGCATCCCGGCGTTGTCGCTCCACCAATCACTGAGCTGCAGGAGGTAACGAGTCCGGGAACCTTGCCGGAAACGGCCGTGATCATGAACGAATTCAGCGGGTCAAAGTAGATCCCATACCCGGACCGGACGACCGTCTTATTAAAGGGACTCCACGCAAACGCAATCCGAGGCGCAAATGCTCCGAGATTGTTGGTCTTCAGCCAGCTATCCGCATGAACGAAGGTAACGGCCCCCTGAGAGCCATCGATAGCCTTGTCAGGAACATAGACGCGTCCCCCGGCTTCGGTGGGTGCCAGGTTGACTTCCCAACGCACACCATAGTTCAGGGTGAAGTTTTGGCGAATCTTCCATTCATCCTGGAAGTAAAAATTGTACTGCTTGAGACGATGACCTTCAGCCCACATGGTCACTGAGTTCCCTACTTTGAAAGGCAGGAAAGTATCACTGGTCAGATCGCCCAAGAAATTCTGGGAGAGTTGAGCCGGAATACCGACCAAGTCGTTGATGGCCCCAAGCAGTCTCGCGCTGTCGCTGCTGTACATGCCTGCTTTGGCGGTGGTACCCACCGCCGGCGTGACAAAGCCGGCAGGATTTCGCGTCGAACCGCTAAAGCTCATATTCGGAGTGACGTTGATTCCACCGGGCTGCCCGCGTACATCATTGTGTTCGTACAGGCGGATGTTGAGACCCATCTGGAAAACGTGCGCGCCTTTAATAATGCTGAAGTTGTCGACGAACTGCGGAACTGTCACAGCCCGGAAAGTTCTCGGGGTATTCAGAAGAGGATAGGTGAGGTTGGCAAACGAATAGGGTGGGATATTGGGCCAGTCGGGATTCGCTTCGCCCTGGGTAAAGAGAAAAACGAACCGGCCAAAGCCGGCCGTAAAGTCGTTTACAATCTTCGGAGAAATAACCCACCGATAGCCGGCCGCCAGGCCTTTCGTTCTTCGGAAAACCTCCCCCATGGGTGGAAAACCCGGATAGACCTGCGGGCGCCCATTCAGAGGATCACCTTTCAGGGTGTCGTAATCGGCCTGCATCCACCGGACACGCACATTGTTATTGGGATTGAAATTGTGATCCAGGCGGACCAGGATGTTGGGCCCCTGGAAATTCGCCGGCGCATTCCAAATGAAAGTGGCCGTGTTCAGGCCGTCCCCAGTCGTGTAGTTATTCGGGGCGGGGAGCGATTTGAACAGGGTCGCCAGCTTTGGATCTACGCCAATTCCTTTGGGATCGTTCGCGAATATGTTATAGGTCGCCACGCAGTTGCTGGTCACGGTGCTGCTGCAAACCGGCACTCCCGGGAGCAGCGCTCCGGTCCTTCCATCGACCAAAAACGGCGTGTTTCTCGTAATACTCTGGCCGTTAAAAGTGAACGGAACCTTGGGATCTGCAACCCAATAGCGGTAATTCCCGGAGAATAAAGTCGGGGTATAGAGGGTCGAGGCGCCGTACGTCTGGTCAGTGGGCTGCGAAGTCTTGATTCTCTGATTCTGATAGCTCGCAAAGACAAATGTCTTGCCCTTGACGATGGGGCCGCCGCCTTCAGCACCAAACTGATTTAGTTTGATGTCCGGCCGAGGAGCCTTACCGGTCCGTGGATCAGGCGTAGTCATGGCATTGGCAAAAAACTCGTTCGAGTTCAATGCTGTGTTCCGGAAGAATTCAAAAAGCCTCCCGTGAATCTCGTTCGTTCCCGATCGTGTGGCAATCGCAATGTTGGCGCCGCTGTTGCGTCCTTCCTCCGGAGTCGCGTTGGAAGTGACCGTCCGGAACTCCTGGACGTTGTCGGGATTGAGACGATACAAGTTGGACATTGGGTTGGGCACGCTGGATTCGTTGGCATCAATGCCGTCGATGGTGACATTGTAGGCCCGGTCACGTGAGCCATTGACGTGCAAGCCGGATCCCGCACCTCCATAAGAACGCTGCACTACCCCTGGCTCCAGCGTAATCAGGGACAGAGGATTGCGCCTGTTGAGAGGAAGGGATTCAATGGCCTTCTGCTCAACCACATTTCCAATTTTGGCGCTGCTGGACTCCAGCTTCTCATAGCCTCCTTCGACGTTGACGATTTCGTTCATACCGCCCACCTGAAGGGTCACAGGCACGTCCAGAGGTGTGCCCACCTCGAGGACATTGCCCTTGTTCATAGAGGTTTTGAAGCCCTGGAGTTCAACTTTGATGGTATAGACCCCGACAGGCAATGACGCGAAGGCGTACAGCCCGGAGTCTGTCGTCACCTGCGTGTAAGACACGCCGGTCGCTTCGTTTGTGGCCGTGACCGTTGCGCCCGGGATAACGGCTCCCGAAGGGTCGGTGACGGTACCGGTTATGCGCGATGTGGCCGTCTGGGCCATTAGCGCCACTGCCGAAAACAAAACCAGGACGAGCAGCAAAGAGCTCCATCGCATGGTTCTCGACATAGTTATCTCCTTAAGACTTTGGCTGGAAGGATTGACAAGAGTCAAAGACACTAACATTTGCCGAAAAGATCTCTCTTTCCGAAATCAAGGTACAAGCTGAATGAGAACAGGAGAGCCAGGAACCCAAACCTGTTTTTCTATTATCCTTTAATGGGCGATCCGGACGATGCGTTCCCTTCGCGAATCAGATAGTGACCACCCATGTATGGGCCTAATCTGCATCAAGTGCCGCAACCGAGTCAATTTGAAATTTGTTAAAGACTCACCACAGCGCGGCCGACAGCCGCAACCAAATAGAGCGGTTTAGCCGCCGAGCCGGCTGCGCTGAGCGGTCAGCCTTCAGCTATCAGCCCTCAGCTGGATGTATTTCCAACAATGGCTGCGCGGTCCCGTGATGGATCGTTCAGAGCCGCGCGCGAAGCAAGCGGGGATCATGAACAGTATTGTGTCACATCCCCGCTCCGGTCGCGGCTCTGAATACTTGTTGATGAGGCAACGGCCGCAATAATGGCCGCACAAAAACTCTGTCAAAACAGCAGAGTTTACCTCTTTGTTGTACAGAGAAAGAGAGATCACCGAGATCTCCGTGTCTCTGCGGCAGCAGTGAGGAGCGGCTTTAGGCCGCGTGCGCTTTCGAGCAGGGCCCGACGTTCTTCAGGAGTGAGCGGCGGGAGATCCACAGCCAGTTCAAGGGCCATGCGGAAAAGCCGCTCGTCGCCCGGCGGGATGGCGGCTGTCACATCCTCCGAAAGCGTAAAGCGGAGCGCTTCACGCGCCACAGCTCGATCTTCAATCGGGCGATACCAGCACTTGGGGTACTTGCGCTGCTCCCCTTTGCGCCAGCGGCCGTGTGCCATGGACTTCAAGGCGAGCCGTGCTACACCCTTCGCTTTAGCCTTCTTCATGACTTGCGGACCGAAGTTGCCCTGGGCGTAACAAATGAAGTTCACGGGGAAAAGCATCGAGTCGAAAGTGAAGTGGTCCAGCATGGCAAGGGCTGCTTCAACCGAGTGAGCGGAGAAGCCGATGAACCGTATCTTCCCTTCCCTGCGTGCCTCGACAAAGGCATCCGCCGCGCCGCCAGGCGAGAAGATCCTCTCCACCTCCCCCAATTCGATCACCGCGTGAAACTGGTAGAGATCAAAGTGATCGGTGCGCAGGCGGCGGAGCGAACGGTCAAGTTCGCTGCGTGCTCCTCCCGCGCTCCGCTGCATTGTCTTGCAGGCCAGAAACACGCGGTCGCGATGGGGCTCGAGCGCTACGCCCAACTTAATCTCGGCCTCGCCGCCGCCATAGAAGGGAGCAACGTCAAAGTAATTGATGCCCGATTCGTAAGACTCCCTCACAATGGCGTCCGCATCATTCTGCTCCATTCCGACGACAACCATGCCGCCGAAGCCGAGAATCGAGAGCTCAATGCCGTGGCCGAAAGGGCGCTTGTGAAGCCGAATTTCCATGGAGAAATCATACATCCCGGCTAGGGATTTACGATTGACGATTTACGATTGACGATTACCTCAGTCATTTTTTCAATCGTCATTCGTAAATCGTCAATCATAAATCGGTACGGCGCGTTTTGTGGTAAAACATCACAATATGCGGATCCCGTCCATATTCATCGCGCTGCTCCTGGCAATTCCAGCCCGGGCAGACACGTACGTCCGCCAGCCAGCCATCGACGTTGTTCACTACGAAATCGAATTGGAGCTGAGCGATCTCACGGACGTGATCTCCGGAACGACCCGCGTTCACGTCATGATGCAGCAGGATGGCGTGTCAAACATGTGGCTGGACTTTGTGGACATGACCGTCGACAAGCTCTTGGTAGGGGGCACATCAAGACCCTTTATCTATCCCGATGGGCATCTCGCCTTCGATTTCGACAGGCAGTACACGAAGCACGAGATCGCCGTCGTGGAGGTGCGCTACCACGGCAAATCCGACAAGACGGGCTTGATGATCGGCAAGAACCGGTACGGCAAGCGCGTGTTTTTCGCCGACAACTGGCCCGACCGCGCGCACCACTGGTTTCCCTCTATCGACCATCCGTGGGATAAGGCAACGGTTGAGTTTACGATTACGGCTCCGGAGAAGTACGAAGTCGTGGCCAACGGGCGCCTGGTCGAGACTCGATCGCTCATGGACGGCCGCAAGGTTACTCGCTGGAGTGAGAGCAAACCGATTCCCACCTACTGCATGGTCATTGGTGCAGCAGAGTATTCGATCCAGCCCCAAGGAAGCGCTGCCGGGGTGCCGCTCTGTTTTTACGCGTATCCGCAGGATTCGGGCGCCGCGGTCCGCAAGTTTGCCCGCTCCAATCTTGTCCTGACGTACTTCAGCGCTCTGATCGGTCCTTACCCTTACGAGAAGCTGGCCCAGGTGGAATCCACCACGCGCACCGGCGGAATGGAAAACTCGAGTGCTATCTTCTACGCCGAGCGCGCGTTCCAAGGAACGTATGCCGGAGAAGGTCCGGTTCCCCACGAGATCGCGCACCAGTGGTTCGGCGACTCCATCACCGAAGCCGATTGGGACCACCTCTGGCTCAGCGAAGGATTTGCCACCTACTTCGAGGCCCTTTTCTACGAACACCTGGAAGGGCCGGAGTCCCTGAAGCGAAGGATGACGCAGGCCGGCGAAGCGGTTAAAAAATACCATCAAACCCACCCGGCCCCCCTGATCGATCCCGAGTTGAAAGACCTCACGCGAAAGCTGAATGCGCTCAATTATCAGAAGGGCGCGTGGGTTCTCCACATGCTGCGGAAGGTGCTCGGGGATGAGGCCTTTTTCAAAGGCATCCGCCGCTACTACAACCTCTATGAAGGCAAGAACGCCCTGACCGAGGACTTTCAAAAGGTCATGGAGTCGGTGAGCGGCGCCCCTCTAAGCACCTTCTTCAAACAGTGGTTCTATCAGCCCGGCTGGCCGGACTACAAAGCCTCCTGGCGGTGGGATGAAGACGCCGGCGAGATGGAAATCACAATTCAACAGGCGCAAAAGACTGGCCTTTTCGACCTGCCGCTTGAGATCGCAATCCGCAGCGGTGAGCAGAGACAGGTCCGCGCGTTTCGCATTTCAGCTGAGACCCAGACGTTCCGCTTCCCCCTTCAGACCCGACCCACTGTCATCGAAATCGATCCCGATAACTGGATTCTCAAATCCGTCTCTGTTGCAAATCCTCAGTGAACCCTGTGACTCCGTAGTGGAACGTACTCTCTCGCTTGCGCTGAGAAAAGCAGGTCCCGAGAGAGACCTCACCCAGTTTAACCAACTGATTCGGAGCAAGGGGATTCCGCCCGTGATCCTGGCGAAGGAAACTGCCCAGAAATGAGAGGACTTTGTGTTTCTTGGTGAGCTTTGTGTCCTTGTGTTGTTTGACAAACAACACAAGGGTACACGAAGACCGTTTCGCCGCTCCAACTGGCTTTCAATGAGTGGGAATTCGTAAAGGCGGGTTTGACCCTGGAGGTTCCGGTCTTCCCGGAACCTCCTCTTCCAAACTAGAAGCTTAAATCTTAACAACGTCCTGGGCCTGATATCCCTTGGGCCCCTTCGCAACGTTGAATTCAACCTGGTCGCCTTCGTTCAGCGACTTGAATCCAGTGGCCTGAATAGCGGAATGGTGCACGAAAACATCATCCCCCGAAGCGCGCCGGATGAATCCGTAGCCCTTCTCGTTGTTGAACCACTTCACTGTGCCCTGTTCTTTCATTTGTCCTCTTCTTTGATGCTAGCCCCGCTTGGCGCGGGGGTGTTAATTGAAAAACGCTGCTCTTGCACTCCTGTTTTCGTAACCATTCGCCAGCCCTGGGGGGCGTAAAAACAAAAGTGGCTGCTGACCCCTACCCAGGAGTTTGCAGCCGCTTTTTCGAACGAAGTACAAAAACCTGATCAAGGTGGCGCCTACTATACACTGCAAGCCTTCAAAAAGCAAACATTTTTGGCTGCAACAGATTCGATAAGTACTGATCTAGCAATAAGTACCTTGTGCTAGTCAATATCGGTTGACTGATACAAACTTCGAGCTCTTCACATGGGGAGTCTTGGAGAGGGATCGCTCAAAATGAGCAGTCTTATGCTGCCGCGCACGGAATAGCATATCAGTATCTGTCACGCTTTGCAGAACTCGATCACCGATCCACGGTCACATAAGATGCGATGCATTGGGCGATCGGAATCTGACGCAAGAGAACCTTGTTCTCCGATAAAACCTGTTCTTCAGTTCCACACTGCGAGCGGGCTTTTACTCGACCGTGATGTTCCCAGAGCTGGTGCTAAGGTTGAGCAGCGCACCGCCGCCGCGAACCTTCCCCCGCATGCTTTTTGGACTGACGGTACCCATGACGGTCAAAGGATGATTTATCGTAACGTGCCCCGAACTGGTGTGCGCATCCAGGTCAAATGCCGCACTAGAGTTGAGACGGACCGAGATCCCTCCCGAAGAGGCATGGATGTTCCACTCGCCGGAGGGCTCTCCACCCGCAGATATATGTCCGCTTCCATTTCGCGCACGCAGGGAACCCTTCACTCCGGAAACCTCTATTTTGCCTGAGCCTGTGGTTACCTCCACATCACCCGGCGCAGTTTGGTCCATCGTGATATCCCCGCTCCCCGTATCTCCCTTGAAAGAGCCGGCAACGCGGGAAGCCCGGATGCTGCCACTTCCAGTATGGGCTTCCACACGGCCCTTGACCGAATCGATCTCGATCCGCCCCGAGCCGGTCCTGGCAGTGACTTCACTTCCGATGTTAGAGATTACGATATTTCCTGAACCGGTGCCGACCTCTGCCGGACCTCGGATTCCCTCGATGGACTGATCTCCGGAGCCGGTCTTCGAATGCAGCCGGATGTCGGCGGGGACCACGAGTTCATAGCTGATTGAGACGTTGTTTCTGTACTGGTTTTCCGGGATGCGCCCGATGCGGATGATGTTGCCGGATTGCTCGATCGGCGGGTTGGATTGCAGATAGTGCACCTTGTCCTCAGCACGGGACCGGAAGTCGTCGTGAGCGCGGATGAGCCCATAAATCCGGATGGTACCATTGTCGCCGGGTCTCACCCGGATCTTCCCCGACCCGGTCGTTACATCGAGGTCAACCGAACCACTGACCTTCAATGTGCGGTCAAATGAACCCTCGATTGCCGCACCGGCATCGACGCATGCGGGGCTGCCCAGAATGGCAATAGCTAAGACGTAAATCGCACTTCCATAGCGAAGCCGCATTTCTCCCCCTTTATCGGTTGAAAGGGCAAAGCAATAGTTATTCTTGACACGCTTTAAATAACGCACAGAGGCTCGAAAAAGTTCGATTTGATCACGCCACGGAGACGAGGAGATCACAAAGACTCCCAGTATCTCCGGTGAAAATCCCCCGAGGATGTCTCATTTTGGATGGTTGTGGCCCTTTAGATAAATGTCAGAGCCGCGAGCGTAGCGAGCGGAGTGCCTTAACATGATTCGAGGCCCTTTCCACCACAGAGCAGCAATACCTTGATAGAAGAAAAGCCTGGCTCTCATGCTACGTGATCCCGCTCCCTGCGGTCGCGGCTCTGAAGGCCTGCTTATGGGGCCGCAAGGTCGCGGTTATCGCTCCGTCTTAATATCCATTGGTGATTCTCATGCGCAGTGGCGCACCATGGGGTGCATGAGCAACTCCTATGATTCGGAATATCAGGGCAGATGCAGCCGTTCAACTCCGGGCCATATGGCTTCTGGAAAACGGCGTTGCGCACCCTCACGCAGGCGGATCAGTTCTCAGCAGAGCCGCTCGTTTCGACCACCGGGACAGGCCAAATAGAAGAAAACCGACTGCCAGCGCGACAACTGTTGCCAGCAAGTCTCTCCACTGGCTTTGAACGAGGAGCCAAAGGCAGAGAAGGACAGCCAGAATGGGAATCGTCGCTCCACCTCTCAGCCGGAAACGATCGGGAACCTCCGGATACTTCTTTCTGAGCATGGGCACTGCCAGGCACGTGAGCAGGTAAGGAATAATCCTGGCTACAGCGCTCATCTTCACCATCCCCGCGAAGGTCCCGCTGAGAGCCAACGTCAGGGTTAACGCCGCGTAGAGAAGGATCGAAAGGTACGGCGTCCGATATTTTGCGTGTACCGCTCCGAGAGCGGAAGGAAGCAACCGGTCTTCTGCCAGCGCATAAGTGAGTCTCGGGGAGATCAGGGCCATACCGCTCAGATTCCCGCAGATCGAAATCAGAGCCGCCAGAGCGATGATCTGTCCCCCCAGCGAACCGAGAAACCGAGCGGCGGCGTCGGCGACCGCCGTCTGGGAGTGCACTAGATTCGGGAGTGTTCCGACGCACACGACCTGGATCCCGGTATAAAGCAGACCCGCGAAGATGAGAACGGAGATCATCGCCATTGGAACATGCTTCTTGGGGGCGAGGGCCTCGCCTGCAGGAATCACGGCGTATTCGAACCCTGTAAATGCGTAGATATAGAGCAGGATCGCCTGTCCGAAGCCTGCCGAGGAGGGGCGGAAACTCCAATCGAAGAGGCGCGGCTGAATGAAGATCAATCCTGCGCCCACAAAGGTAATGAGCGGCAGCAGTTTGCTCAGCGCCAGAAGATCTCCAACCAGTGCTCCCTGCCGAACGCCGCGCAGGTTTATCCAGGCGAGAACAGCCACTACGCTCGACAAAAGGACCGCCCTCGGAAGTCCTGACTTCAGATGGGGAGCGAAATATCCCAGGAACGAGACGAAGAGATTCGAATTGGCGGCAAAAGCCGTAACGCGTGCCAACCACATCATCCAGCCGCTGGCAAAGCCCAATGCATTCCCGAAGGCTTCCCGCGCATAGAGGTAAGGGCCGCCTGTTTCAGTAAAAAGGCTCGAGGCTTCCGCGAAACAGAAAACAATGATGAGGACGATTCCGGCGCAGAGCGCCGTGGCCAGGGGACTCCAAGGGCCCGTCAGCTCAGCGACGTTCGCGGGCAGCCCAAATATCGCCGTGCCAATGACACCATTGATTGCCAGTGCCGTAAGGTCCCAGCGGCCCACCGCACGGATCAGCTTCTCTTCGGGGGGCAAGGGTTTCAAACCTCGAAGGCCCCAGGCTTCAGGACCACCTCAGGCGGCTCCTTGAAACCTTCGGGGAGGCATTGCGGACACGGACAGAGCTTCCGCAGGTAGTCAAATGTGTAGATACCGGTGCCGTGGCCGTCGCTCCAGCCGAAATGAAGTGCGTAATTCCCTACCGCCTCTACACTCACGCGCTCGAGGGTGGATGGAATGCTTCCGGCAGCAACCCGCCGCCGTCCGGTGAACTCCTCGACGCAGCCGGCACACGGACAATTCTCACGCAGGTACCACGAACGATAAGAGCCGAAGTGCCCGTCGTTCCAGGTAATATCGGTTTGCATCGGACTCACGCGCTTGACGAGCGTCGGCATCAAGTATGGCAAAGACACCTCGCTAGTGATCAGAACAACTTATACCACGCGATCCCCAAATGGGGACAGTCGCCTTTTAATATGACGAATGACGGATACGCCAGCGCCGGTTTTTCATTCGTCACTCGTCGTTCGTCACTGCAAGTCTTACAGTGAAGGCAAATGAATCAAGCCTGCGGCAGAGGAAGCGGCACGGGCCGGCGCGCCCCGACGGACATCCCGGCCGCCAGGCAAATCTCGTGAGTTTTCACCGCATCTGCGACATTGACATGTGATTCGACGTTCGTTCGGATGCAATCAACGAGGTGATCGATCTCGCCGCGATGTGGATGTCGGGATCGCGCAGCATGGCCTCGTAGTCATCATAGGCCACACATTGCTTCAAGCCCATGGATTCGGCTCTGCTTTGCGCGCGCGCCCTTTCGCGGCTGCAAATCGCAGCCACCCGAGTGTAAGGATTACGTTCGAAAGCTTGAATGTGGGGTGTCGTTACCCAACCGGTTCCGACAATGCCCACTCCCAGGTATTTCGTTCCATCCATAGGCAACTCCAGGGTGCATCAGGTTTCCGAGGAACAACAAGACAGCTCAGAGTGTCCGTCTTTTATCACGTTCCTCGTACGATCACCACAAACGAAATAAGACTTGCCGCATAGCAGTGTTTTTTTCTGGTCTTGTTCATTCCGATTACCGATAACTAACAGTATGCGGACGGACGGATTAATCTCGAAACACGAGTAACATCTTTTTCTATTTGTTTCAATCACCGGTGCAATGAGGCTATAATCTTGCATAATCGCAAATTGACGACCTGGAGCGCCCGGTGAGCAGCAATGTTCGAGAGCTGGATTCGCTCAGTCTGGTGTCGCTATGTGCAGATGACACGCAGAACGCAGCTCTTTGGTCGGAGTTCGTCCGCCGTTTCGCCCCGAAAATCAAGCAGTTCATCAACGGCACGCTGCGCCAATCGATTGGTAGCCTGTCGGAGGCACCTTTCCTGATGGGTGGAGTACAGGAGAACGACCTCTTCCAGAACACCATCCTCAGACTGGTTGAGAACGACTGTGCAGCTTTGAAACGATTCTCCGGTACATCGGAAAGCGATCTCCTCGCCTACTTGGCCGTGATATCCCGATCCGCCGTTCGTGACTCCCTCCGGCGCCAACGGGCCCTGAAGCGCCCCTTGAGCGTGGTGCCGACGCGGCAAAGCGAGACCTCGGGGACGCCATCGCTTCCGGACTCGGCAGCCGAGACCCCGCATGCGGAAAGGATCCTGCTCGCACGTGAAGTTGTGCAGCTGAGTGAGCGCATGATCCGCTCTCTCTCAGGCGAGTCTTCCGGCCGAGACTGGCTGGTTTTTAAACTTCATTATTACGACGACATGCCCGCGAGCCAGATAGCCCAGTGCAAAGGTATCGATCTTTCTAAGGCCGGCGTCGAAAAGGTGCTCAACCGATTGAAGGAACGTGTTCGAACACTGGTGGCCGTCGACCGTTCCGAGGCGATGATCCGATGAAGAATAACAGGAAGCTCCTACAGAGCCTGAAGGGCAATTGCCTGACAGATGAAGACATATACCGGTACATCGTCCAACTCCCCGGGAAGGAGGAGGCGTCGGCCCTGGAGCCCCACCTGGCCCGCTGCCCGAGCTGCCGCGGAGAGCTGACCAGTGTCCTGAAATTGCTCTACCCGGAATCCCCAGAATCGACCGAAAGCGTTCCCGAACCATCAGCCGCCGAGATTGAGGACACGGTCAGGTTCATCCAGAAAGTTTCGGGAAAGGAGACGTGGTCCAGAAACCCGTGGATTCGAGGGGCGGCCGCAGCTGCGGCGGCGATTGTCCTCATCGGCTCAGGCCTTTGGGGACTTGTTCTGTACCGTGACAGGCTCAGATCCGATTCCTTCTATGCGCAGGCGAGGACGGAACTCGAGCGAGCTTATGAAGCTCAAAGTCCAAGCGATTTGCGTTTGGATCTCCCCTTCCGCCCAACGGCAGTGAGCCGATCTGCTCCCAGCGCTGAGGCACTTCATCGAGCGGAGACATTCTTCCATCAAGCACTCGCGGTGCGAGAAGGGTTGAGGGATGCCCACCTGGGTCTCGCTTCCATCTACCTCAGCAAGTCTCAATTCAATCTCGCTGAAGCAGAGTTTCAGAAGGTCTTAAGCGCGAAAAATAATGACCCACAGGCGCTCACCGGCCGCGGCGTGACGCGCTTTGAACAGGCAAAACAGACGGCCGATGCGTTGCAGCGCAGTTCCCTTCTTTCCGGCGCGCTCGAGGATTTTGACGCCGCACTGCGTCAAAATCCCTCGTCAGTGGAGGCTCTGTACAATAAAGCCTGGGTATTGTTTGAAATTGGTCGACACAAGGAGGCCCTTCAGGAAATCAACAGCTATCTTTCAAAGGACTCAGGCTCGATCTGGGCCGGGAAGCTCAAGAACCTAAGGGGCCGCATAAACTTCACCAACTCAAAAAATGTCGAAAAGGAGGTCTCCCGCGCAGCAGCCGCCCGGGACTCCGGCGCGCTTTCCACGCTGGCGAGCCTGGTGCCTTATCAGATACCTCGAGCTATCCTCAGTGCTCTGCGACAAAGCCTGGCGATCGAGGGGCTCCCCGTCGAGCCCGGGAAGCCAGGCGCAGCGGATCTGGTATGGGCTTCCCAAATAATGGAGTCGACCTATAGCTCTGTCACGGGAGACCACAGCTTTCAAAACCTGCTCAAGTTCTACGACGGACTCTCGCCTCCGCAGCGCCGAACGAAGAAGTCACTTGACGCGGAATTCCAGAAGCTCTACGGACAGTATGAGAAGAAGGACTTCAAGGCGGTCCTGCAGGGCAGTCAATCACTGGAACGCAGATTCGCTGCGCTTCAGGACACCTGGCAGCTCTTCAACATTTACCATCTTCGCGGCAACTGCTACTACTACGGTCCAGCCGACTTCCAGAACGCACTGGCATCCTACCAGCGGATGCTCTCCATAGCCGAACGCACGGGCACGCCCGAACTGATTGCCAGGGCTTTGGGTTCGCTTGCAGTGGCGTGCCTGGAGCAACGCCGACTCAAACAGGCGCAAGAGTACGGCGTGAGATTGAAAGAGCTGGCCGAAAGCTACCAACTCACCACTTGGCAAGCTTACGGGTCCCTCGTATTGGGTGATTTTTACCGCCATCTGAACCGCCTCGAGGACAGCCAGCGCGAGTACACGAGCGCCCTGAGCAGGTCTTACCCACTCAATTATGAGCTCGTGCTGCTGAATTCGCTCGAGAGTCTCGGATCTGTGCTTGACCGGATGGGACGCCTCCGGGATGCGCAGCGCCTCTACGCCGAAGCGGTTCATCAACAGGAAAACTTTCAGAAGAATATTGCCTCGCCGGACAAGCTCGCCATTTCGACGCGCAAGCTCAACTTGCTTTACAAGCAGGGGGATCTTTTCCTGCGGCTCGGTGAGTTGGATAAAGCGGAAACATTTTTCAATCAGAGTCTGCGCTTTTCAGCAGGCAGCATGCGAGAACTGGAAGCCCGGAACCGGCTGGGGCTGGCTGAACTCTACCTCACGGAAAAAAGGTTCGAGAGTGCGGGTCCCGAGTTGGAGAGGGTAATTAATATCGCCTCCTCGGGCCAGTATCCCGAAGTCGAATGGCAGGCCAGATATCTGAAGGGAAAGTTGCTCGACGAGACTGGGGCGGAATGGGACGCCCTGGCCAATTATGAAAACGCGGTTGCAATCATCGAGAAAATGCGAGCAGCAGTGACGCCCGGAGATTTGAGGCAGTCCTTCCTCAACCATCGTTTTGATCCCTATAAAGCCATTGTATCCCTACTTTATCACTCCCTCGACGACAAGCAGGAGGCACGCGAGTATGCTGAACGCAGCAAGGCTATCACTCTTCGCGAGTACCTGAGAGCCGCTCGGTTAGTAACTGCCCCGGGCGCGCAGCTTTCCGCCAGCGGCGCGGTGAGTCCTCATGGAGCCTACCGGACAGCTACCCTGGACTACTTTCTGGCGGACGATGAGCTGTTCCTGTTCTTTGACGGTTGGACACGCCGAGAGGCTGCCTCCATCAAGATCGACCGCGCCGACCTGGAGCAGCAGGTCGGAAAATTCCTGGAGTGTGTCCGCGCGAACAACGCGACTTTGTCTCGGACTCTGTCACGCAAGCTCGATGAGGAACTCCTCGGGCCAGTCCGCTCGGCGCTGGAGGCCGACAGCCCGGATGTGCTTCTAATCCTTCCCGACGGCCCTCTACACATGCTGCCGTTCGCTGCTCTCGAAGATTCGAACGGTAGATATCTCTTGGAGAAGACGGCTCTCGTCTATGCGCCCTCGCGCAGTGTCTTTCGATATTCGATGTCGCTGAACCGAGACTCAGCCTCACGCGCGCGGACGATGCTTCTCCTGGACGGAAGCGCAAACCTCAGCGGCGCCGGCGCCGAGTTGGCCCACCTGTCGCAGCTCTATGGCGGGGGAGCGCGGCTTCTGAATGCGAAGGAACTGGCTGACTGCGGCCGCCTGGCGGCCCAGTACGAGATTCTCCATTTCGCCGGTCACGCCGAAAACAGCGGCGGGAGTGCAAGCCTGGTCTTACGGTCGGCTCCTGGAGGAATCCGTCTCGACAGCCATGCTATCGCCACCTGGAAGCTAATCAAAACCCGTCTGGTAAACCTGGCCGGCTGCAGCACGGGGATCGGACCGCGCGCCGAGGGCGAGTCGCCCTGGGGGCTTGTGCCGGCTTTCCTGAGCGCCGGGGCTCCATCGGTTCTCGTGAGCCTCATGAATGTGGACGACGCTGCCACCGAAAGTCTTAACTCCCGCTTTTACGAACTCCTGATCCGGGGAACTGTTTCCAAAGCAAAGGCCTTGCAGCAGGCGCAACTTGCCTTGCTCTCCTCCGAGCGCAGGGCAGGCAAATCGAATCCTTCCTCATGGGCACCATACGTCCTCGTGGGAGATCCTCGCTAGTCCCCAGGCTTACATCATAGAGTCAGACTTCCCGGAGACCATTCACAATTTTGAGTAGGCGGATTTCCAAACATTGCGTTCTTGAGGATGAGTGCGCTCAAAACTGAGGCAAGGACCCCGGATTGAGGCTGCAATCCGGTACACCAGACAACAATTACCTCGGGCTGCGAGATGATAAGAATCTAGATGGCAGCCGCACTCTAGCTCTCATCATCTCTCAATGTAGCAGCCCGTGGCCTGCTCGTAAGGAGTGAATGATGAGAGATCTGAGAATATTTGTGTGCGTTGCTGTTTTGTCGATCATTTTGCTTCCATGCTACGCGTCAGCCCAGGGCACAGATCCACCGAGCTGCTGCATCGTCGGCGGTGGTGGTGGTGGTGGTGGACCAACATCCGTGTCCATCGGAGGTTCACACTCCCCAGCGGACACGACAAATCAGATAGTAATTACCGACGATAGCCTCCGCGTCATGGGAATGAGCCGAAGCGATTTTGTGGATCGTTTGGCAGGAAGTTTGTTCTTCGGAAGGAATGTGGATCTGATCGTATCCATAACCCGATCGGTTGATTCGTCACGGTCTCTATTCCTGAGAGGAACGGGTGACTTTTCCGAGGAAGGCGCTGCCGCTGCAGGAGCTCTCCTGGCAGTTCAGGAAAATCGCTTATACCGGGTACCCCGAGCACGGCTCCGAGCTGCCGACATCGACGCGCTGGACCGGTTCTACATCACGGACGGCCAGATTTTCATCGAGGTCATGTTCAAGAGAGTCGAAATCGCCGCGGCGATCCGCTAACCAGTTCTTAGCTATTTTATGGCCCCCAAAGGGCAATGGAGCAGGTCATGAATCTCCATGAGCCATCCGAATGCACCGAAATGTTGATCGATCTTGTCTGCTATGAGCTTCATATCGGGAAGCTCAGCCCCGAGATGCGAAGGCTCTTTGATGTGCATCTCGAGGAGTGCCCCTCTTGCAGTCGCCGGGTCCTCAATTTTCGCAAGACGCTGGCGGAATCAGACTGGCAGCGAAACTATGGGTAGGCAGCCTATCCTCTTGCGTTCTTGGTTGTAAGAGCCCCGTTTCTAATGGGGGCGCAGAATCCGGCATGGAAAGCTGGGGAAGCTGAGCACTCGAGTTTCTTCGCCCTGCCACTAGGGGGAAACAGCAAGGCGAGGGAGACGGTAGCGGCCGGAGCGGGCTGGAAATCAGCCCCCCGGCCCTACCTCTCGCACTGAATTGCAGGAGTCAAGGCTTCTTGGAAGCCTTCAGAATCTCGATGTTTGCATTGCTGCCGGTGAGATTCAACTGACACTCGCCGTTACCGATCTTTCCGCCGAGCGATTCCGAAGAAAGCACTCCCGAGACGGTCAATGGGAGATCGCTGATTACCTTGCCGAACGACGTCTTTGCCGTGACTGCATAGCTTGCATCGTCCGGAATGCGAATCCGGATCGGCGCGAAGGTAGTCTTCAAGGTGATGTTGTTGCACTGTTGAGCGCCGCCTCCCTTCAGAGCTACTCCCATTACCTCAACCGACCCGTTCTGATTCAGGACATCTACGCTACCTCCCACCCCATCGAGAATCACCGGGGAAAAAGATGTAACAATGTTGGCACTACCCTTGATACCGGTGGCGCGAACGGCTCCGTTCGAATTCTCGACGGCCAGGTTCCCGCCGATGTGCTCGGCCTTTACAACACCAAAGCTGGTCTTCACATAGGCGTCGCCCGCAACGCCGCCGAGTGAGACACCGGCGTTGCCTGAGATTATCTTTACCCCCTGCTTCAAGCCCGACACATCGATCTTACCAAAGGTGCTGCGAATGTCCGTCTGCCCGCCTACGTTGCTCAGCGTGATACCCGCGTTGGAATTGCTCAGGGCCGCACTCCCTGAAATGCCCGTTGCGTCGATCTCTCCAAATGAGGTTTTAAGGATCGCGTTGCCCCGGATATCTTGAACCACGATCTTCGCGTTGGAATTCTGAACGTCGATGTCGCCCGTCACGTCGTGCAGCTCGATCCCGCCAAAAGTGTTGCGCACCTGCGCGCCCGCCCCAATCTTGCTTCCCGTGATCCGCGTGTTCGACGCAGTACTGGTAAGCTTCTTTCCGACGTCGTAAAACGTGATAGAACTGAAAGAGGTGTTCAGCTCGGCAGCTCCGGAAATGTTGCGCGCGTCCACGGCTCCGTTGCCGTTGTGGACCGTGAGATCCCCCCTGATATCGCTAACGGTGACCGAGCCAAGGGAGTTGCTGACGCTCGTCGGACCCGCCGCACCTGTCAACTCAACATTTCCGTTGCTATTCGTGATGGCGGCGGCATCGCGGATCCTGGTTACAGTGACATTTCCAAACCGGTTCCTTAGGTTGACGCTGCCTTCTACCTGACCCACCTTCACGAAGCTGTTGCTGTCGGTAACGGAGACATCACCGACGTTACCATCCACCTCCACGCCGCCGAAGGAGTTCTCGAGCTGCTGGCTTCCGCGACCGCCGCGAAATGTTAGTAATCCATGGCTGTTGTCGATCGTCGCCGCTGCCTTGAGATTCGTCACGGACACATTGCCGAACCTGTTCGTTACCTGCAGGGGAGAGCCTTCAGGCATGGTGATGTCGTAGTCGACGGCATAGGAGATGTTGCGTCGCCCCGAAAAGAAGTTGTCGTGCCGCTCCGGATATTGGGTACGGATGAGTACCGACCCGGAAACCTGCTGAACGTCGATCAAGATCTGGTTACCGAAGTCCGTGGCATCCGCCATCGAAGGTGCGGAAACGCGAATCGTAGCTCTGATCTGCACCTCGGGTTGCGTGTGAGTGTGAATCAAAATGTCCCCGTTGCGGTGATCCAGCCGCAAGGACTGGTTCGCATGCAGAGGAACCGTCTTCTGAAAATCCTTGCGGAATTCCTCACGTTGGCTGTTTCGGGCCAGCGCCAGAGAAGCCGGCAGCATCGCCGCGAGCAAAACCATCAAGGCAATGGAGCCGTGGAGTCCGGCAAGGTTTTTCCTATAGCGAAAAGGGAGGGAAACAGGCCATAAGTCCGCAGTTCGCGGCTGGCAGTTCGCAGCAAACTGCTGACAACTGACAGACCGCAAATCACTGCGAACCACGGACTGCGTAGTGCGAACCTGTAACCAGATGGCAAGATTGCGCCAACTTCTTCCAATTGTTCTCTTTGATTGCGGCTTGGCCGCGCTGGGTTTATTGCAGGTCATTTTTGTTTATCCTCACTACATCTTCGAGCGTGCGTTGCTTCTCCTGGTAGACGGAAATGAGTTCTCTGCGCAGGTGCGCATTGAATCGGTTGCGTTCGATGTTGGCACGGCACTCCACGATGGCGGCATCTATCAGCATCAGCTTCTCCCGGTAACTAACCAGGAGCGGAGAGGCTGACTTTTCAATCTTCGGCTCCACCAGCTTGGAGAGCTTTTCGATCGACTGGACATAGGCCGCCTCGTTAGTCTCGATGTCGTGCAGCGCCTTTTCCGTAAGCAGGCGCTTTTCCGCATCCTGGTCAGTCCTCAGCTTTTGTGCGACGGGAGGCTGAGAGTTTCGCATGAACACCCAGGCCACGGAGACAGTCAGAAGCACGACCGCCGCGCCAGCCGCGGCCGCCTGCCAGTTTTCGCTGAGGAACTGGAGGATGCCCCGTGGCGCCCACCTTGCTCCCTGCGGAGTTCGTTGCGATTCCTCGGCCAAGGCTTGATGAATTCTGGGCCAGAGATTCGGACTGTCCCAATGCTTGTGCAGGGCACGAGCGGCACCTGACATCTCGTTCCAGCGACCGTAGTCCTCCCTGCAGGAAGGGCAGGCTTCGGCATGCGCTGCCAACGCTTCCATCAGTTCCGGCGACCCCTCTCGCAAGGCGTAATCCAAATCCTTACATTCAAGCTTCATTGGTAGACCTCGGCAACTGCCCCAATTTCCAAAGCAGCCGTTGCAGTTCTTTCTTGGCCTCAAACAGCAGGTTTTTGGAAGTGCCTTCCGGTATGTTTAGAATCTCCGCAATTTCCCTGTGCTTGAACCCTTCCACCTCGAAAAGCAGAAACACGGTGCGGGTGCGATCGCTCAGTTTCTTGAGTGAGTTTTCGAGCGTCAGCCTCAGCGGATGATCAGCCGGGCTGGCGGCGGAGAGTTCCAGCGTTCCGGGTTCAAGCTCGGCTTCCTGCACCTCCGGATTCCGGCGCTGCCGCTTACGCATAAGGTCGTAGCTGGCATTTACCAAAATCCTGTAAATCCAGGTCGTGAAGGCGGATTCGCCCTTGAACCTGTCCACGCTCCGGTAGATCTTAAGAAATGTTTCCTGAACCGCATCTTCGGCATCCGAGGTATTCCCTAGAAGGTTCAAGGCGATGCTCTTCATGCGCGCACCATGGGCGTTATAGAGCCGTTCGTAGGCGGCCAGGCAACCGCTCTTGCAGTCTTGGGCCAGCTTCGCATCCGGATTCAGCAGGAAGTCGGGGCAACTGGAGCTTTCCAAGCACCTCTCCTTCTGGGGTTTCTGTAGGCTTAGCACATTTCCCAAGAGCGAACCAGTCTCCATTTCCTGTCCGTTCTATTCATCCGGCCACTTAGACGAACACGCCAGTAGAATCGTTGGAAAAATTTTCACCATGGAAGCCCGGAGGTCAGAGAGTCTCCGTAAGCTCTGTGTCTCTGTGGTATATTTTTTGACTATGAGAAAGTGTGTGTGCCTTCACGGGTTAGCTGTCGTTTTGGCGTTGATCGGCTCAAATGTCCTAGTGGCGCAGGCGCCGGACGAATCTCCGGTTCACTGGACCGCCCAGGCCCCTACTGCTCCGGTGCGAGCCGGTGAGATCTTCGAGGTCAAACTCATCGCTACCATCGACGGAGACTGGCATCTCTACTCAGCTACTCAACCCCCTGGCGGCCCAATTCCGACACGCTTTTCCCTTCTTACGGGAGCGCCTTTCGCGCTTTCGTACGCAGTGAAGCAGACAACACCTAAGACCATGTTCGATCAGAACTTCGGCATCCAGACTGAGTTTTTCTCCGTAAGCGCCGAATTCTGGATTCCCATAAAGGTCGCCGCGGACGCCAGAACCGGGAGCTTCGATCTGACGATCCAGGCTTATTATCAGGTCTGCAACGATCAGCTCTGCTTGCCGCCCCATAAGGTTCCCATTGCGTTCAAGATCAACGTTACCGGGTTGAGTGCTGGCTCAGTGCCGGCGGCCTCCAGGCAGACTGAACAGGAGAGGGCCGGACAGGCACCAGCCCAGCAGTCCACCTCTACACCCAGCTCGAACGTGCCGCCTTCCGGCACCCCAGCGACAGTTGTGCCTGCTGCCGCACAATCAACGGTTGCACCCCCAACCTCAGCCACACCCGAAACCCAGGCACGCCAGACTCCCACCGGCACCGCGGCCGAAGTCCAGCAGGCTCGCTCAAGCGGCTTCTGGCCTTTCCTGTGGCTTTCGATGACCATGGGGGCGATCTCTCTGGCGACACCCTGCGTATTTCCCATGATTCCCATAACGGTCTCCTACTTCACCAAGAATGCGGAGACAGGAAAAGGCTCGGGAGTCACTCAGGCTTTCGTCTACTGCTTCGGAATAATCTTTACCTTTACGGGTCTCGGTTTGGGCTTGGCGGCGCTCCTGGGGGCCACCGGCATCAATCAGTTTGCCGCCAATCCCTGGGTCAATCTGTTGATCACCGCCGTCTTCATCGGTTTTGCGCTTAATTTGTTCGGTCTGTTCCAGATCGGAGTTCCTTCGAGCATTTTGACGAAGCTCTCGAACGCGAGCGGAGTCGGGAGCTACGGGCAGACTTTGCTGATGGGGCTCACATTCACACTGACGAGTTTCACCTGCACGGTGCCCTTCGTCGGGACGGTACTCTTGGCGACATCTCAGGGAGACTGGCTCTGGCCGGCCATGGGGATGCTGGGATTCTCCGTCGTTTTTGCGGCTCCCTTTTTCGTGCTGGCGCTCCTGCCGCGATTTCTTACTGCTCTTCCCAGGAGCGGAGGATGGCTGAACTCGGTCAAGGTTACGATGGGCTTCCTCGAAGTTGCGGCAGCAATGAAGTTCGTTTCGAACGTCGACCTCGTCTGGAACTGGCACATCTTCACGCGCGCGGTCGTGCTGGCAATCTGGCTGGCCATCGCTGTCCTTACCACAGTCTACCTGCTCGGCAAATTCCGTCTGCCCCACGACACACCGATGGAAAGCCTTGGTGTTCTGCGCATGCTTTTTGCCATGATCTTCCTTGCTATCGGCTTCTACCTGTTCACGGGTTTGATGGGAGGGAGCCTCGGGGAGCTGGACGCCTTTCTCCCGCCCCGCACCGCGGGAGCCTTCACGCTAACGGGTGCCGGCGGGCCCGGACAGGAACTCAGCTGGAACACAAGCCTGGAAACCGCGCTTGCGCAGGCGCGCCGGGAACAGAAGCCTATATTCATCGACTTTACTGGCTACACCTGCACGAACTGCCGATGGATGGAGGCCAACATCTTTCCACTACCTGCAGTTCACACCGAGCTGGGAAGATTCATCAGGCTGCAACTGTTCACAGACGGCTCAGGAAAGCAATACGAGGATAACCAGAAGTATCAGAAAGACAAGTTCGGCACGATCGCCCTGCCGCTTTATGTGATTCTGGATCCAACGGGAGACAAGATTGCCAGTTTCCCGGGAATGACGCGCAAGTCCGAGGAATTCCTGCGTTTCCTCCGTACCCCTTTCGCCAACCCCTAAATGAATCACGAATCAAAAAAGCCGGCAGCTGGCAGTCGGCAGCATGTGGTCACCTTGTTTTTTACTGCCGGCTGCAAACTGCCGACTGCATGCTTCGATCATTCGTCACTCTCTAACGTCTCGGAAATTGCACAACTAATTGAAACTAAATTGGTTCGCGTCACGTTTTTTCAAGGGGCATAGGGGCAAAGGGTCCAAAATGATTTCCTTCCCTTTGTCCCTTGACCCCTTGGCCCCTAAGTTGGCGAGCGAAGCAAGCTAAGTTCTATTTGTTCCCTCTGTAGTGCCGGATCGGCTATCGCAGCAGGAATACGATGATCATGATGATGACCGTGGCGGCCTGGGCAAGTTTCGTGTAGCTCGGATAGTTCGTCTTCAACGCATGCCAGTTTCTGGCCAGCCAGAGCATGAACATAATGATAACAGCGCTCATTATGAAGCAGCGCACATAGCCCGCTTCGAGACCCAGCACCGGCCCTACGTGTTTTCCGCGGAGAAGGGCGAAGATGACCCAAAGGTGGACTCCGTAGACCAGCAGCGATTCCTGCCCCGCCAGCCGTACGGGTTTCGGAATCCAGTGTATGTATTTTTCCAGCCAGTAAAGCAAAGCACAGATCAATAGCACACAGCCGATGCGGATGACCACGTAGAGCGGGCTCGTAGTGTAGAAATTAACGTGTCCGGGCAGGGAGTACGGCACCTTGCGCAAGAGCAAGCCTGCCGCAATCATCGTCGCGCCCACAATCACAATATTGCGCATGAACCGCGCGTCCAGCTTACCTTCTGTTGTCCGCAGGAAGAGACAGGAGGCACAAGACCCGGCCAGCAAAAAGCTGGTCCAGGGAAACAGGGGAAAAAGAGAGATGCTGTGAGGATTTAAAAAGAGGGCCATCGACAGCGGCATCAGCTTTCGGAAGTCCTGAGCCCACATCCACGGTGTCACCAGCAGCACAGCGGCCGCGACGGCCGCCGCCCCCCATGCAAACCAGGACTTCTTCCGCGTCACAAATATCAACAGATGGACGGCGAGCAGCGAAACGACAATGCACTGAAGGATGTCAACCTGCAAGGTTTCGGCCCAGATGCCGGGATTGTCGGGATACAGATACTTGCTCAACTTGAAGCGCTGCAAATGGCTGTAATAGGCAACCAGGGTGATGAACCCCAGCCGGCGCATCTGCTTCCAGAAGGGGAGACGGAAGTGCAGCCAATCATCCCAGAGACGGTTCGCCTGGAGGATCACCGAGAAGCCGGACGCAAAGAGGAAAGACGGAGCCACCAGGCCGTTAAAGAACGTCAGCCAGAAGAAAAGCCGGTTGTGCCGAGCTGCAGCAGGCAGGTAGGAGTTCACTACGTGCGCCTCAATCATGACGATGAGAGCAAAACCGCGAAGCAAGTCTACAAATCCGTATCGCGGCGGCTTGGCGGCCGCTTGTGCAACGGACCCGGGCTTCCCCATTGATACGGCAGCGGGATCTGCTTCCTCGACAGTTTTCATAGTGCAACGAGTCATCGTTGATTGAATCGTCGGACCAATAGTCTTTACCACAGAGACAAAGAGATCACAAAGGTTTGTGCTTCCTGGGCTCGGTAATCTCTGTGCTACTAACGCCTGGATTCTTGCCGCCTCGAGCAGAACTCTTGGTGAATCTTGGTGTTCTTGGTGTCTTGGAGGTGAGGCTTTTAGAAGCACACCACCAAGACACCAAGAACGCCCAGAACACAAAACCGATTGGTTGCGGCCTATGGCTGCTCTGTGTACCGGAGGCGCAGGTGATATAATCCGCGCATGATCGCCAAGATAGCCCTCATCCAGATGTCGTCCGGCAGCGATCCCAAAACGAACCTCGAAAAAGCCGTCCACCGGATACGGCAGGCAGCTGAGCTCGGGGCCCGGATCATCTGCCTTCCCGAGCTATTTGCATCCCTATACTTTTGCCAGGCGGAGGAGCACACCAACTTCGGCCTCGCCGAGGAGATCCCGGGACCTACAACGAAGTCTCTGGGAGATCTCGCTGGAAAACTGGAGGTTGTCCTGATCGTCCCCCTCTTCGAGCGCAGGGCGCCAGGTCTCTATCACAACACCGCCGCGGCCATCGATGCGGACGGAACCTATCTTGGCAAGTATCGCAAAATGCACATTCCCGACGACCCGCTCTATCATGAGAAGTTTTACTTCGCCCCGGGAGATCTCGGCTTCAAAGCCTTTGACACGCGCTACGGCCGGATCGGTGTGCTCATCTGCTGGGACCAGTGGTATCCCGAAGCAGCGCGCCTGACGGCACTTCGCGGCGCTCAGATCCTCTTCTACCCGACAGCCATCGGCTGGCACCCGAGCGAGCGAGCGGAGTATGGAGACAGCCAGCTCTCGGCCTGGCAGACCATCCAGAGAAGCCATGCTATCGCCAACGGTGTGTATGTCGCCGTGACGAATCGCGTCGGACACGAAGGCGAGAAAAGCCCCGGCGGCATCGATTTCTGGGGTTCCAGCTTCATCTGCGATCCCGGCGGAAACGTAATCCAGGCCGCCTCGCATGAGCGTGAGGAAATTCTTATAGGGGAGTGTGATTTCCAAAAGGTGGATATTGTTCGCACACACTGGCCATTCTTGCGCGACCGCAGGCTGGATGCCTATGGCGACCTCAGCAAGAGATTCCTCGATTGACGAATCTCGCCGGAAAAAAAGCAGCCACGAATTACACAAATTACACGAAACAAAATATTAGAGCTCTGCCGAAATCGCACAGCAGTCGCATCAGATGGCTGAGTCCAATTTTGAGTCGATCGGGTTTTCGTGTAATTTGTGCAATTCGTGGCTGCGTTTTTTGTGTAATTCGCGGCTGCTTATGCGTTCCGCCAAGTAGGAAACAACTAGCCAGGCAAGCGGAATTGCCACCAAGCCGAAGCTCAGCCACTTGCCGTAGATTTCATCCGGCCCGTAGGCTTCCGTCGCATCGTGAATCACGGTGCTGTTGGGAAAAATGTTGCCCTCCGCTAACTCATGCACGCCATAAACTAGGAGTTGAACCACGAAAACGAGCAAGAAAATCGCAGTTACCTGCAGAAAGCGCCGCAAATCCACGCGCTGGCCGTAGCGGCTCCAGAGGAACGCGAGGAATGCCGCAGCAAAGAGCCCCGACAGAGCGCCCATCAGAATATGAACGGCCTTCATTTGGAACAGAAGCGTGCCAAGTAGAAGGCCCGTTTCCATGCCTTCACGCGTCACCATTAGCACTATGAAGAGGAAAACGCCCAGCCAGGCTGCACGAGTGGAGGATGCATTGGCGGCCAGATCCAGTCGCGCTTGAATCCGGCTCTTGAGAGTCCGGGCCGCACGCATCATATGCATTACCAGAGAAGCTACTAGTATTGCGGCGACGATGGCGAGCAAGCCTTCCCACAGGGACTGATTGGAGGCCAGAGAAAAAAATAGCCCGCAACCCCGCTGGTAAGCAAAGATGCAGCAATTCCCCAATAGACGGGCGAGGTAAGGTCTCTGCGCCCCGTCTTTTTCAGATAGGACAAGCTGATGGCGACGATGAATTCGATGCGCGGCCGGATTTTGGCTATGTAGGTGAAGTTCTGCCCGGGCCCGACACCTATGTAGGCTCCGCCTTTGACTCCCAACCGTTGGAGTGCGTCGGTCACCTGCAGGGACGATGGCTTGTCTGCCGTCGGGCAGAGCGGCGGGCCTCGAGAGGATTCTGAGAAAGATTCAATTGACTAATGGGACGCAATGGATGTAGCGTCGCGTTAACTTCTGAGCCGTGGATTCGCATCTCACGTGTAGTGGAGCGCTTTGGGATTCTTGATCCCCAAGGACAACATCACATGCATTATGCGACCCATACCGATTCCACGCTTTTTGTCCCCAGTGATAACGATTTGCCGCATCACGATTTGTTTTGCGAGGCAAATGTCACAAGCACGAAGGAGGTATTGATGCCAGGGAGTATGAGAAGGAAGACCATACGCAGGGGGTGTTATGCCGTTGTGGTAGCCCTGCTATTTGTAGGCCCACTTTGGGCCCAATTCGACCGGGGCCAGGTCTCCGGTTTCGTGAAAGATCCGGCCGGACTGTTCGTTCCGGGTGCAACCGCGATTTTCGTCAATGAGGCGACCGGAGTCACACGGAGCACGGTCACCAACGACGGTGGATATTACATCGTCGTGAATTTGGATGTCGGATATTACAAAGCTACTTTCGAGCTAAAGGGCTTCAAGACACATATACAGGAGCATATCAAGCTCGATGCGAATGCCCGCATTGCTATCAATCCCACGTTGGAAGTGGGAGAGATCACCCAGTCGGTTACGGTGGAATCCTCAACCGTGGAATTGCAGAGGACCACCGCTCAACTTGGCAGAATCGTCGATGAGGGATTGCTCCGAAACATAGCAATGTACCAGCGCAACCCTCTCAACATGGTGCGGCTCATGCCGGGTGTCGTCGGAGGGAGCACGTCCAGCGCATCTTCCCGAACGGATGGCGGTTTTACCATTAATGGCAGCCGTGGCGACGAGAACCTGATATTCATCGACGGAACTATTTCGACACGCACACGGTCGGCTGGATTCATCATCGGAACGATCAATGCCGACACGGTGCAGGAAATGCAGGTTCTGGCTTCTAACTACAACGCGGAATACGGGCGCTCTTCCGGGGGACAGATTCGCTTCATCTCAAGAGGCGGCACAAAAGCGTTCCACGGGGGGGTCTTTGAAAACTTCCGCAATTCGGTTCTGAACGCCAACAGTTGGGCTCGGAACCTGAGCACGGATAAAGAAACAGCCAGGCGCCCCTCCCCTTTCCGGTTCAACCAGTTCGGCTTCGACCTCAGTGGACCGGTATACATTCCGGGTCACTTCAACACCAAAAAGGAAAAGCTCTTTCTGATGTGGGCCGAGGAGTGGGTATATGAACGCAGCACAGGTCTGAATACCCTCACGGTTCCCACGCTGAAAATGCGCCAGGGTGATTTCAGCGAACTATTGGATCCAACCAACAAGTTTTTCAACGCTGTCAAAGTAATCAAGGATCCGTTGACCGGGCAGCCTTTTCCGGGGAACATCATTCCCACCAGCCGCTTGAGCAAGAACGGGATGGCTTTTATCAATTCTCTTGATCTACCTACCCCCAACTTTGTATCAACGGGATCGGCAAACCAGGCTGAGACCAATCCCTCCTGGACGAATACCCGAAAGGACACCGCCAGGGTAGATTATTATCCTAGCGTCAAGCACCAGATCTCATGGCGCGGTTCCTTCCACAGCCTGGAATCCGAGAGCCTGACGGAGAAAGGCTACTGGCCCAATCGGAATATGGCCTTGAGTTGGACGTGGTCGGCTAAGAGCAACCTCATCAACGAGTTCACGTACTCGGCGGCCATAGACTACAATTGGATAGACTTAAGTCCCCAGATCATGGAACGTTCGAAACGAAGCAAGTTCGGGATCGATTACCCCTACCTTTTCCCGGGAACGAAGGTGCGCGATGACAAGATTCCGACCATCGACATTTCGAATTTCTCCGGGAACTACGGCGCCCGGCTGCCGCTCTTTTCCGCCGGCCCCATTTTCACCTGGGGTGACAACATGACCTGGGTGAAGGGGACCCACACCTTCAAGTGGGGCATCTTCATCGAGCGCTCCGGTGAGAACGATTTCGACCAGATTAACGTCTCGCAGTATCCCGGGGATACCAATAACCAAAACGGGCTGTTTCAATTTCGCGACAACCGCGCGAATGGAACCGGCCTTGCTATCGGCAATGCTGCGCTTGGCCTGTTTACCAACTACGCGGAAATCGGCAACCGTTCCTACACACCGTGGAAGGCGAATGCCGTGGACTTGTTCGCCCAGGACAGCTGGAAGATGCGCCCCAACTTCACGGTGGAGTACGGTGTCCGTTACCTGCGGTGGCCTCCATGGCGCAGTCTGTGGGGGAACTTCGCTATGTTTGACGCCCGCTACTATAAGACGTCCGATATGGCGGTGGTCGATCGAGCAGGCGGCTTCATCGTCAGTGGCGATCCCTATAATGGAGTAGTCTTACCAGGCTCAGGATGGCCCGATGCAGCGAAAGGCCGTGTGGCGGCGGCGGCGGATCCTTCCTTCAACCGGCTCTTTCACAACCTGCCGGAAGGCATCGCGCCCACGCACAATCTCGTTTTCGAGCCCCGTTTGGGCGCGGCCTGGTCAGTCAATCCCTCCACTGTTGTCCGTTTTGGTGCGGGAATGTTCCACCAGCGTACAGTGTTAAACGACAGCGTGTTGCCGGGCGGCAACCCGCCCATTCAATTGAAGAGCGGGGTCAGCGAGGGCAGCGCCGACAACCCGGGCGCTTCGGCAGGAATCAAGCGCACCTTTCCGCTCCTGGTTACGGCTTGGGACCTTGAAAATAAAGCTCCGGTCTCCTGGGCCTCAAACCTGACCGTTCAACGGCGGCTCCCCTCGAATATCACGGTTGAGTCGGCCTATGTTATGCGGCGGTCATACCGTCAGATGCGCATGCGCAACCTCAACCAACTTTATACCGGGACGCTGCAGGCGAAGCCCGGTGTCAACACCGATGCCTTACGCCCCTTTCAGGGGTTAGGTTCTATCCGGGTTACCGAAAACGCCGGCCAAACCTGGTATCACGGCTGGCAGACGCAGGTAAACCGGCGCTTCACCAACGGTCTTGCCTTCGGTCTGGCTTACACTTGGTCAAAGACCACCAGCGACACCGAAGGCAAGGGCACCCTTGTGCCCGACACCTACAACGCCGGGAGCTATTACGCAATATCCGGCCTAAACCGCACGAGCGTGTTCAGGCTTCACTACATGTACGAGCTCCCCTTCCTGAGAAGGCAAGATTCATTTGTTTCAAAGATGTTTGGCGGATGGCGGATTACGGGGATCACGGAATGGAGCTCAGGATCTCCGCTCAGTCCCGGATGGCGCTCTGAAGATATCGCGGGTGTCGGCACCGGCAGCGGGTCACAACCCTACAACCTTGTCGGCGATCCGCATATAGATTCCCAGGCGTTTTCCTATGCGACAACAGATACGAACTACTGGTTCAACCCCAAGGCTTTTGCGCGGCCTACGAGTGGGACTTTTGGAAACGCCGGGCGCAACGTTCTCGAGAATCCCTCAGGCCAAAACCACGACATTGGGCTCTCGAAAACTTGGGTGATCCGGGAGGAGAAGAAAGTAGAATTTCGTGCGGAAATGTTCAACTGGCCGAATCACCCCAACTGGGGCGGTGCATCGACCGATCCAACCAGCTCCACATTCGGGAAGGTGTCGAGCAAGAGCGGCCAACGGGACGTGGAGTTCGGCCTCAAGATCCGTTTTTAACGGAGATGCAGGTTGTGAGGCTGCGAAGCCTCAACGCGCGGACGCCCTCGCGTCCGCTGCTCATGATCAGCCGGCGGCGGAGGCCAACGGTTGTTGGCCTCCGCCATTTATTCCTTGCCTTTTCCCCGCGGGGGAAAATATTCGCCGCCTCGCAATCGGCGCTGATGCTACAATCGGCGCCGGTCACAATCGAGGCGGGCTAAAAGACGGAGAAGATCTCCGCTGTCAAAATAATCTCATCACAAGGGTTCCAATGCGAGATTTAGACTCGTTTGCATTGTGCACCAGGTCTTAATTTTCTGATCTCATCAACGCGCAGCCGGCGCGCTATCCAGACAATGCCGGCAGGAGGTTCATCAGATGGCTGAGTACAAGATTTCGAGACGGCACTTTTTCTATGGCACTCTCCTGGCAGGGGCGATCCCCGCGGCAGGATTTGGCAGCGTGGCTTCGCTGAAAAGGCTGGGCTTTAAATCACCGAACGAAAAACTGAACATTGCCTCCATCGGTGCAGGAGGTAAAGCCGCGAGCGACATCTCCGGATGCTCGAGGGCGGGCGAGAACATCGTTGCCTTGGCTGACCCGGACGCCAAGCGAGCCGAGCAGACCTTCAAACGGCTTGAAAAGGTTCCGAAGTTCAAGGATTTTCGGCAAATGCTCGACAAAGAAGGCAAAAACATCGACGCCGTGATTGTCGCGATTCCAGACTTCATGCATGCCGCGGCCGCCATGTGGGCGATGGAACGCGGAAAGCATGTCTACGTCCAGAAGCCGCTGACCCGGACTATTTGGGAGGCGCGCCTCCTGGCGGCAGCGGCCGAAAAGTACAAGGTTGCTACCCAGATGGGCAACCAGGGGTACTGCCAGGAAGGATCTCGGCAGGTCAGCGAGGTTATCTGGTCCGGTGAGATCGGGAACGTGACCGAGGTGCACGCCTGGACGAACCGTCCTATCTGGCCACAGGGAATCAAGGAGATTCCAAAGGAGGAAAAAGTCCCCGAAACGCTCGCCTGGGACACCTGGCTCGGCATCGCGGCCCCACGCCCATACAGCTCAGCCTACCTGCCGCACAACTGGCGCGGCTGGTTTGACTTCGGTTGCGGCGCTCTGGGAGACATGGCGTGCCACGTTCTGGGTGCACCAAACATGGCCCTTAGACTGACCGCCCCCACCAGCGTCGAAGTCCTCAAGCAGGAAAACAGGAATCCTTATACATTTCCGACCTTGTCGTTGACGCGGTTCGATTTCCCTGCCCGTGGGGCAATGCCCCCCGTGAAGCTCTTCTGGCACGACGCCACAAAGGAGCCGCCGGTGCGGCCGCCCGGCGTCCCCGAGGATGAGCCGCTGGGAGACTTCGCCGACCGCCAGGGCAAAAGGACATATTCAAGCGGGGTCCTGTTCGTCGGTGAGAAAGGCGCTCTCACTTGTGGTGAGTACGGCGGGAATCCACGCCTCGTGCCGGCCGCCAGGATGAAAGACTACAAGTTCCCGCCTCAGCTGCTGACGCGTACGCCGGAAACCTATCGCGATTGGATCCGGGCTTGCAAGGGCGGAGACCCGGGAGCTTCGAACTTCTCCGTCGCCGGGCCCTTTACCGAATGGATCCTGCTGGGATGTGTGGCGCTGAACTTCGAAGGCAAGCTTGATTGGGACAGTGCGAGGATGAAGTTCACCAACCGTCCAGAGGCAAACAAATACATCAAGCCAAAGGTCCGCAAGGGCTGGAAGATTGCCTGACGAACCGGGCACCTCGATTGAATCGACAACGCCTCTCATTTACCGGCCGGACGGGCTACGGTGTCCCCATTTAAAAATGGGGGCACCGTAGCCTGCCACCATTTTAAAGGCACAACGAAAGGGAGTGTGAAATTATGATGAAGCGATTTGTACAGACGGCGATTTTGCTGACATGTTTCTGCCTGGTGTTATCTGCTTTTGCCCTGGGACAGACTGCCGCGGGAAGCGGTCATCCCGATACCTCGGGCTGGAAGAGTCTCTTCCAACCGGATCTCTCCAACGCGATAATGGATCCGGGGGCGTGGGTGATGGAAAACGGGGAGCTGAGCGCCAAGAGCCATGCAGTCCTCTGGACCAAAGAATCCTATGGCGATTTCGTGCTCGACCTCGAGTTCAAAGTTTCGAAGGGCGCCAATAGCGGCGTTTTCCTGAGGGCGGGCAACATTAAAAGCGACCTCTCCGCGTTCGAAATCCAGGTTCACGAATCGACGGACGGGTCGAAGTACGGAATGGTGGGGGCCCTTTATGATGCCAAGCCTCCCAGCAAGAACATGGCCAAGCCGGTTGGTGAATGGAACCACTTCACCATTACATGCAAGGGCAGCATGCTTTCCCTCATATTCAACGGGGAAGAAGTAATCAATGTAGATCTGAACGACTGGAAAGAGCCACATATGAACCCAGACGGAACCCGGAACAAGTTCGCCGTGGCACTGAAGGATTATTCCCGCGTCGGTCCGATCGGGCTACAGGGAATCCACGGCAAGGAAGCCGCGCCGGTCTGGTATCGCAACCTTAAGATTAAGGTGCTCCAGTAATATACTTCCGGCCATGCTCAAGGCGGACAAGGAGCCTGCGTCCAGCAAAAACAACAGCCCACAGATTAACACTGATGCACACAGATCTGTGTGTATCTGTGTTAATCCGTGGGCTATATTTTTTTCGACCAACGGGACGTGCTGACTCGCGCTATTCATTCTGAAGCGATCCGCAAGATCCTTGACTGATCCGCTTCACCGTTTCCTTCCCAGGTTTTCATAAAGCTTGATGTTTCCCGTGGAGGCGCCGATGCAGACAATGTCCGGATTTCCGTCGCCGGTGATGTCTTCGATCTTGCAGTCGGCTGCGGCGATGCCGCCATCGTCAAGAACCGTTTTTTCCCAACGCTTGACGTCGGCTTGTACAGCCTGGAAAACTGAGAGCCTGTAACCTTTGCCGCGGAAGCCTGCCACAATTTCATCGCGACCGTCGCCGTCCAGGTCGCCGACTGCGAGAGCATGGCCATTGACCATCCCGTCATCGAGCACGATTCTTTTCAGCTGCTTGCCGATCGGCAGGTATGTCACCACCTGGTTCCCATGCCACGGCTCAATCGCGGCGATGAAGCGTATTTTGCCCAGGCGCCCGATTCTCGCCTCGCTGCTGCCGCATTCGGGACAGGGCCGCGGATCGCCGTTTGTCAGATCGGTGGAAATCCACCTGCCTTTCTTCAGCTCGAGCCGGCGCAGGCCCTGGAAGCTGGCCGCAAGCACCTGCTGGCGGGCGGAACCGTCCCAGTTCACAGGATTGATCGCGTGCAAGATGCCGCGGATATCTCCGCAGAGAATCTCCCTCTTCCAATCGCCTGGACGGTAGAGGTAGATGGGAACGTTATCCTCATAGAGCGGAGGCCGGGCTTTCATCCCCACAAGAGGCGCCATCAGGAGGACTTTTTTCCCCTTGCCCTCGGGATCGATCCAGCGCACGCGATGAGCCGTCGGCACACGGTCGATTTCCATTGCCGTCCATGGTTGGCGGATGTCGGAGCCGTGTTTGAGCAGCACCAGGTTGCCGATGCTCTTTTCCGGGTTGGTTTCGAACTGGCACGCGAACGCCACTTCAGGAATCCCGTCCCCGTCGACATCCCAGCAGTCGGCGTTGATTTGCCGCGGCGCGTTGGTTGCCAACACATGCCGCTGCCAGCCCGGATTCTCGAACCATACCAGCTCGGTGGCACGCTCGTCGATGGCAATCAGATCCTTTTTCCCGTCGCCATTCAGGTCGACGAGGACAATCTGGTAGCCATACTTGAGGCCCTTGGTGACAGTCTGCTCGCGGAAATGCGGCAACTCAGCAGCTCGCAGGAGCATGCCGGCGCACAGGAAAGTGATCGTGCGACACAGAAAAATCCAGCATTGATGGCTGACGGCAGCTGGTATCCTGGATCCCATATATGGCATTCCGTTCATATTGAATCCTCCTATGCTGGCCTGTGAATGTGAGCGAACGGCATCGAGCGTGTCCGGCAGTCCTTATTATCGCGGCGGGAGGAGCTTGTAGTAGCGACCCATCCAGTAGGCGTCGAGGAAGTCGGATGCGCCGGTTTCTTCTTCGCGCCAGAACTTCTGTTCGGTCCACTGCACGCCGTCCTTGGTGAGGTACACTCCGCCGGGGCCGCTCGCTAGCACACCGCGAGGCGTCACGAAGAACGAATCGGCGCGCGGGATTCGCCACCCGGTCATCGCAGGGGCAAAGGTCGCGCCGCCATCGGTGGTGCGCTCGAGCATTTGGCCGCGGATCCGAAACAGCGGGCCGCCTGGCGCACCAGCGGGCGCGGAGAAATCGCGCGGAGGAAAGTCGGGCGCTGGTTCGTCTTTGCCCGCCATGCGCCAGCTCATGCCGCCGTCGCGCGTAACCAGCACGCCGCGATCGCTCCGCGCGTAGAGCACGTAGCTACGCGTGTGCGACGCAACGACGTCCTCGATGCGCGCGCTCAGCGCCGTTTCGCTCGCGTTTTGCCAGGTCTTCCAACCGTCCAGTGTGCGATAGAGGTGGCCGCTCGAATCGGTGAACCAGGCGGCTTTCGGGTCGTCGGAGGAAAACGTCATGGTGGTGACTTGCGGCTTCAGCCATCCGTCGAGCGCGTAGGGATTTCCTTTCCAGGTATACTCGTTGTCCATGGGACGCTCCTGAATCGGCACGGGCTTCGCGGCTTGCAACGCGTTGCCGCGATCGGCCGCGGGATTCCGGGCCACGTCCGCGCGCAGCGAATTCATGATGGGACGGAAGACCCGATTTACCGGATAGCCGCGCAGTGTGGCCTCGGCGAGCTTGACCGCTTCGTCGCGGTTCGGCCACCTCATCTCCGGCGCGATTGCCAGGGTCATATATGTGAAGAGCGCATTGCCCTCCATCCAGTTCATGTCCCACAGGTCGGCGAGCCATTGCAGGTACAGTTTGCGCAGTTCGGGATCGCGCTCGTAGCGGATCAGGTTGAACAGCGCCTCGTAGGCCTGGCCTTCGCTCGAATGATTCACGCCCGCTACGCGTTCGAGAGAAAAGGGGCGCGTATCGCGCGGCCGGTCGGGGTTGTCTTTGAAGCGCTCTATCACCCGGCGATAGAAGTCGCGGTAGCGCTCCTTGCCGGTGACGTGATAGGCGATCAGCAAGTCGGGCAGGAGCATCAACGACGAGCGCAGCGGGGGACGCCACGCGGCGGGATCAGTGTTGTTGCGGCGCAGCATGGCGGCGTTGAGCTGGCGATAGTAGTCGTCGCGCGCCTGCGATGGGTCCATGCCGATGTGGCCGTACTGCGTCACTTTGCCGTCCAGGTCGATGATGCGGCAGTTGTTGTCGAGCACGTGCGTCATCAGGCGATCGACGTCGTGCGCGATGATTTTCTTCTGCGCCTCGTCGGCGGCAAGGTCGAAATAGATGGCGTAGCCGTACAGCACGGCGTTGAAATTGTCGACGCTCACGTCACTATAGAAACGGTAGCCGGCGAAGGCGCCCTGGCCCTGGTGCCACTTCGTGGAATCGCGGCCGTCGCGCTCCCAGCCCTCTACGGGTCCGTTGCCGCGAACGTAGCCGCGCGCCAGCAGGCCGGGTTTGCCGGTTACTTCTTGAAGGCGGCGCAGACCAGCCAGCACTTCGCCGCCGTGACGCCGCACAGCGGGATCTTTCGTCACGGCGTAGCGGTACCCGACGCCACCGAGATATCTGCCGGTCCACACGCCGGCGTGAATCACGTTGCCGGATTCAGCGGTGGAGTAGGTGTGCTTTTCACCGGGCGCCAGCACCGGGACGATCGATACGTACAGTCCGTCCTCGAAGTGTTCTTCGAGAAGATCGCGATAGAACAAAGCGGCCTTCTCATCGAGTGGGCTGTTGTCGCGCGGCGTTTGCGCAAGCGTGCTGAAAAGTAGTAGTGCGATCGAAAGCATAAAGAAACCTCACGGATTGAGAGCGGTGGCTCGGATGCACTTGTCGAGCTTGGGGAACTCGCGGTCGAGATATGCGTTGCCTCCCTCGAAGAGCGCTTCACATGATTTATCTTGATTTTTATAGGCGTTTCTATTGGGGAGCACAAGTGGAAATCGGAGAGGAATGGTACTCGGGGCAGGCTGAATTCATGAGGCCGCTACGCGGCCAATAGCGGTATATTATTCTTTCGAGTTTCTTTGAGTTCTTAAAGCCTTAGAGGTTTTCTTTCATGTCAAATCTCGAGGAAGATTACCGGCGGACGGTGAGCGGGGAGGTCCAATCGCGCTTCCTGCCCGGGACATCCATTGAGATCATCCGGGAGGCGCCGCCGGGGAGGCGCTTCCGGCATGTCCTGTTCGACTTCGACGGCACGCTGAGCCTCATCCGCGAAGGCTGGCCCGAGGTGATGGTGCCGATGATGATGGAAGAGATCCTCGCCACCGGCACGCGCGAAGCGCCCGAGGCAATCTACCGCCACTGCCATGACTTCGTCATGCGCCTCAACGGCAAGCAGACCATCTACCAGATGATCCAGCTTGCGGCGGAGATCCGCGCGCGCAGCGAAGAACCGAAGGATCCGCTCTGGTACAAGCAGAAATACCACGAGCGGCTGATGGAAAAAATCGGCGCGAGGCGCCAGGCACTGCGCTCCGGGCACGCCCGGCCGGAGGACTTCCTGGTGCCCGGCGCGCTGGATGTGCTGGCGGCAATACGCAATGCGGGGCTGCCGATGTACCTCGCCAGCGGCACGGACCAGCAGTACGTAGCGGAAGAAGCGGAGCTGCTGGAGCTGATCCCTTTCTTCCGCAAACATGTTTATGGCGCAATCGACGATTACAGAAGCTATTCAAAGAAAATGGTGATCGAGCGCATCCTGCGCGAAAACCAGGTGGAGGGGTCGGCGCTGCTGGGGTTCGGCGACGGCTATGTGGAGATCGAGAACATTAAGGCGGCGGGCGGAGTGGCGGTGGCCGTCGCCAGCGATGAGGCCGGGCGCAGCGGCAAGGCCGACGCGTGGAAGCGCGACCGCTTAATCGGCGTCGGCGCCGACATAGTCATCCCCGACTTCCGCGAGCACGCCCCCCTCCTCGGTTACATTCTAAATGAAACGACGCGGGGTAAGCGACCCCGCGCACACGAGCCGGGGGAGGAATAAGATCGTGTGCGGCCGGCCGGCGGCCGGCCGCGTCACCCCGCTGGTTTCATTGGAGGGAAGATGCAATTTGCGAAGGAATATGTTGAGGAGTTGAAGCGGGCCATCGACGGGCTCGACGCGGCGGCGATCGGCGAGGCGATCGGCTGGATAAAGGATGCCAGGGACGCGGGTCGAACGATTTACGCGTGCGGCAACGGAGGCAGCGCCGCGATCGCCTCGCACTTCCTCGTCGACCTGCTCAAAGGCAGCTCCTACGGCCACGAAAAGCGCTTCAAAATGATCTCACTCAACGACAGCGTCGCCACGATTACGGCCTATGCCAACGACGTCGACTACGCCAGCGTCTTCGTCGAACAGCTGCGCAACTTCGCAGAGCCGGGGGACGTACTGCTGGCCATAAGCGGCAGCGGCAACAGTCCGAATGTGGTGAGGGCCGTCGAGTACGCCAACAGCGCGGGCTGCCGCACGATCGGGCTGACCAAATCAGGGGGAGGCAGGCTCGGAGAGATCGCGCAGCTCACGCTGGGTGTCCCCAGCAACCACATGGGCCGCCTCGAAGACGGCTTCACCATCCTGATGCACATCATCACTTATGCCTTCATGGAACGCGCCGTCTGAGCGGGCGAGGAAGGGTTCCCGGCCCACGCCCTCCCTCTTTTTGAAATGAAACGGCAGTCGAATACTGTGGATGGCCACTTCGAGTGGTGTTAGTCTCCGCGCGTTGGAAGAAGATTAACGCCGTGCCCAATACTAACAGGTTCACGCAAAGGAGTATCGCGCGATGAAACGATATCTGGTGTCAGCTTACGTGCGAGATCGGCGGCGTGTTTGCTTGTCTGCTGTCGCTTTTGTTCTTCTGAGCTTCGCTTTCCTGGCGGCTCTCTTCGCGCAGACGGTCCCTCGGCAGACGGCCCCCGCCTGGCCGGCCGATGCCCCGAGTTTCCGGGTACACATGATCGGGCACGGTCACATTGACCCGGTCTGGTTGTGGCCGTGGTCCGAGGGACTGTCGGTTGTGCACAGCACCTTCCGATCCGCGCTCGACCGCATGAAGGAAACCCCGGACTTCGCGATGACGGCCAGTTCTGCACAGTTTTATCAGTGGGTTTCCGAGAACGATCCGGCGATGCTGGCCGAGATCCGCAAGCGCGTCGAGGAGGGCCGGTGGGGGCTGGTGGGCGGCTGGTGGGTGGAGCCCGACGTAAACATCCCCAGCGGCGAAGCCATGGCGCGGCAGGGCTTGTACGGACAATTGACCCTGCGGCGCCTGCTCGGCCGCGCTGCGAGGACCGGTTTCAATCCGGACTCGTTCGGTCACACCGGCACCCTGCCGCAGATCTTGAAACTGCAGGAAATGGAGAACTACGTTTTCATGCGCCCGAATCCGCAGGAGAAGACCTTGCCCGCGAACGTGTTCTGGTGGGAAGCGCCCGACGGGACGCGCGTTCTCACGTACCGCATACTAGGCGGTTACGGCGGCGGCGCAGTGAGCCCGCGCGTGCTGACAGGGTTCCACGATGAACCGGTGAAGAGCTTCATGCAGTTCTACGGGGCGGGCGATCATGGCGGCGGCCCCACGAAGGCAGCCATCCAGACCATTCAACAGGTCCAGTCTCAAGCTGGGGCGCCTGTCGTTGTGTTCAGCACTCCAGACCGTTACTTCGACGAGATTCGGAAGTCTGCCGGCCTGAACCTTCCGGTGGTGAAAGACGACCTTCAGCATCACTCCGTGGGCTGCTATACGGCAGATGCCGCGATCAAGAAGGGGAACCGGATGGCTGAAAGTGCGCTTGTGACGGCCGAAAAAGTGGCATCGATCGGCTCCGCCGTCTGGGGCTCCGCTTACCCGAAGGCTGAATTCACTTCGGCCTGGGAGCGGGTCCTCTTTACGCAGTTCCACGACAGCATGGCCGGGACCTCGCTTCCGGAACAATCCGAGGCTGCCCGCGAGGCGCACGACTACGCGTTGGATATCGCGCATCAGGCCATGTACAAGGCCGCCCAGAGACTGGCCTGGCAGGTTCCGGCCGAGGACCCCGCTTCGCAGTATCTCCTGGTCTTCAATCCCCACGGGTGGGAGATCACGGAAAACCTCGAATACGATCTTGGCTGGAGGAATACGAGCACGTCGACCCGAGTGGAAGATGAGCGCGGTACGCTGATCCCCAGTCAGTGGAACCTGCCATCGACCGAGGTCAACGGCCGCTTCCGTCTGGTTTTCCGGGCCACCGTGCCCGCGTTTGGTTACCGCCAGATTCGCGTACGCAGGGAGGATGCCGCGGCGGCGCCCGCCACGGCGCCCGCGGTGCACGTGGAAGGCGATGTTCTCGAGAACGAGCACCTGCGCGTCCGCTTCACCAACGACGGGACGATCGGCGTCCTCGACAAGGACACGGGAAAGGAACTATTCCGGGGAGGCGAAACGGGCGCTCGAGGACTGATCATAAACGACCCGAGCGACACCTGGAGCCACGGGGTGAAGGCCTACACGGAGGAGATCGGCGCCTTCAAGAACGCGGATATGCACGTGGTTGAGAACGGCCCGCTGCGGGCGTGCATTCGAGTACACTCCACCTACGGCGCCTCCAATCTCACCACCGACTGGTTCCTCTACGCGGGCGCCCGAACGCTCGAAGCGCGGGTCGCTTTGGATTGGCACGAGCATCAGAAAATGCTGAAGTTCTCCTTCCCGGCCGATGTCAGCGAGGCGCGTGCCACGTATGAGGTGCCCTACGGGTACATCGTGCGCAAGACCAATGGCGACGAGGATCCGGGACAGCGCTGGATCGACGTCAGCGGCACGCGCAACGGAAGCGAATTCGGATTGACGATCATCAATGATGCCAAGTACGGGTATAGCGTTGCGGACAACGACCTGCGGATTTCCATTGCCCGGGGCGCCGCGTACGCGAACCATCAGCCCAAGGTCCTGGACCCCAAACTCGATCACATCTGGCAAGACCAGGGTATCCAGACGTTCCGCCTGCTTCTCGTGCCTCACCAGGGGACGTGGCAGGACAGCGGCATCGTGCGGGCGGCCGAGGAGTTCATGGCCCCAGCCGCTGTTATCTATCAGGGTATTCATCCCGGCTCACGGCCCCAGGCCGATTCCTTCATAGCGGTGAGCGCACCTAACGTGGTTATCTCAGCAATCAAAAAGGCGGAGAACGGCGACGACCTGATCCTCCGTTGTTATGAGACGGCGGGAAGGCCGGTTTCGGCGTCCATTGACTTGCGGTTCGCCAAGCGCCAGTGGTCGGGCAAGTTCCGTGCATTCGAGATCAAGACTATCCGCGTGAATCTCCAAACAGGCAATATCCGGGAGGTCAATATCCTCGAGGAGTAAAATCGTGACTACAGCTACCGGGAGTCAAGCAGCCGTGCGTCCAGCCAAGCTGTTGTGGATTCTGTTCGCATCTTATTTCATGTTCGGAATGGTGCTCAACGTTGTTGGCGTCATGATTCCGGTGCTCATCAAGCAGTACAACCTGAGCCTGTTCGCGGGCGGCCTGCTGGCGTTTGCCTTTTACATCGCTTTCGGCGTGTGCTCCGTTCCCGCGGGCCTGGTTGCCGACCGGGTAGGACCGCGACCCGTGGTGCTTGCCGGCGTCTTTTTGATGGCTGCCGGTTGCACTGCCATTCCGCTAGCGACGAGTTTCGGCGTCACCGGGATAATGGCCTTTGCCGTGGGATCCGGCGTGGCCCTGCTGCAGACAGCCGGTAATCCGCTGATCCAGCACCTGGACCGGCCGGAAAACTATCACCGCAATCTCACGCTGACCATCGGCTTTTGCGGGATCGGCGCCTTTCTGGGCCCCTTCCTGCTGAACGCACTGCAATCCGCCGGCCATTCCTGGCATACGCTTTACTTCTGCTTTGCGGTGCTCTGTGCGCTGCTGCTCGCGATGCTTGCCCTGGCAAGATTTCCCGACCGCGAAGTAGTGTCCGGCGAGAAGCTTCGAGTAGGCGAGATCGCACGTTTGCTCCGGCACCCGATCGCGATCACTTACTCGCTTGCGGTCTTCTTCTACGTCGGCGCCGAAGTCGGCACGGCGTCCTGGATTGTCAAGTTCTTCGAGAAAGTCCACGGGGTGATGGCGCAAACGGCTGGACGGGCGGACGGAAGCCTCTCCTCCTATACGCTGCCGGCCCTTCCGGTTCTCACCTTGTCGCTGTACTGGGGATTGCAGGGAGCCGGCCGCCTGATCAGCGGGCCGGCCATCCAGAAACTGGGGCCGCGCACCATGCTGCGTGCCTACGCGGTGGGGGCTTTGAGTTGTCTGCTGCTGGCGATGTTTGCAACAACGAACGTAACGGCGTTCGCATTTGCCGCTTGTGGCTTCTTCACCTCCGTGCTCATCACGCTGCTGTTCAGCGGAGCCATCCACAGCTTCAAGCAATCGCAGGGCGCCATTTCCGGCCTGCTGGTAACAGCATCGATTGGCGGAGCGATCGTTCCTCCGCTCGTAGGCTTGACCGGGGACCACTTCGGCATGCGTGCCGCCATGGCGGTCCCGGCGCTTTGTTTCCTCTATGTGCTTGTGGTTTCGTTCGCAGGCAAAGCGAAATACGAAGAGGAAGAATCGGGGGCACATGCATGAACAGCCAAGTTTGGGTGGGTGTGGATATTGGGGGAACCAAGACCGCGATCGTGCTCTCTTCCGAGCCGCCCGCCACCCTTTCACGTGTGGAATTCGCCACGCTGCCGGCCGAAGGGCCCCAGCGCGCGCTCGATCTGATCAAGAAGAACATCCACGAGTCTCTCAAGGCGCGTGGCCTGAGCCCCACCGATCTGAAGGCTATCGGCGTCAGTTGCGGGGGGCCGCTGGACCGCAATACGGGTGTGATTCAGGCGCCTCCAAATCTGCCAACGTGGGTGGATGTTCCGATTAAGTCGCTGCTCGAACGCGAATTCGGCGTCACCTGCAGGCTCGAAAACGACGCCAACGCCGGTGCGGCTGCGGAGCATCGGTTTGGTGCGGGCCGGGGAACCCAACACATGGTGTTCCTTACCATGGGGACCGGGCTTGGAGGGGGAATCATCGCTGACGGCCGCTTGTACCATGGCGCATCGGACCTGGCGGGAGAGGTCGGGCACCTCCGGCTCACGCGCTCCGGACCGGTCGGGCACAACAAAGCGGGCTCGGCCGAAGGCTGGGCCAGTGGCGGCGGCATGCCGCAGGTAGCGATGGCTGCGGTCGCCGCCGCGCAGAAGAAAGGGCAGGCAACTCTGCTGGCCGAATGCGTTAAAGGCGGGCATACGATCACCGCGCGCGATGTAGCAATGGCCGCCCAGCAAGGCGATGCCGTCGCCAAACGCATCCTCGAAGGCACCGGCAAGAAACTGGGACAAGTGTTGGCCATTCTCGTGGATCTGCTCAACCCGGAACGCATCGTCATTGGCGGATTGGCCATGCGGTTGGGCGACGCCGTTCTGGCGCCGGCGCGGAAGGTCATGATGAAGGAGGCGCTCGCCCCTGCCGCAGCGGCTTGCGAGATTGTGCCGGCTGCTCTCGATGAGTGCATCGGTGATGTTGCCGCCCTGTGCGTGGCCATGGGGTTCTGAACCCTCGGATCAGCATCGTTTACAGCCTGATGAAAAAGCGGTAGGAGCCGCGAGCGGTACCGGTCATCGGTTTGCGGCTTTCTGGTGGGCCCCGGACCGGCGAGGTCTATGCATAGGGGTTCGTTTGGATGCCCGCCATCCCCGGTAACGGAACGGGATCGAGAGATGCGACGTCAAGGCCTTTGTCCCTGGCTACGGCGGCAGCGAGTCCGGCAATCTGGCCGGTCGTCATCCATAGCGGTTCCATTCGCAGCACGCTCATCGCGATGTGCGTGCTCGACATCGCCACCGGCACTATCAGGTTGTCGAGCCTCTTCGGCAGCATCGCCCCGTAAGGCACCTGCCCTGGTTGGGCCGGGCCGAACGCCTTCTTCGGGTACCACAACACGCCTTCCATCCAGCCGTTCAAAGCGTAACGCCGGTCGTGACACGGGTGCACATCGAACGAGTGCTCGCCAATGGCGATTGCGTGTTCGACCCGCGGCGTGCGGCCGGTTTTCGAATCCACGGTGAAATTGTGCTGCGTCACCAGCGCGCGGCCTTCGATCCGCCGTCCTTGGCGCACGTAGATCTGCCAGGGCCAGTGGCCGTTGTCGGCGAACTCGTCCTTGTGCAGGCCGGCCCTCTTCCACACAGCGCGAACAGGTTCCGGCACGCGGGACTCATTCTGCAGGAACCACGCGTAAGCCGCTGCGTGGTCGAGATGAAACCGTTCCAGCCGCGCGCGATGATGGCGGCCGGCTTCGGGCCACGTCCAGCTCACGCCAGGGCAATTCAGGCTCGTCAGCGCCTCGATGTTACCGTTGGCTTGAAACTTTCTGCCCGGTAGCGACACGCCCAGCCCTACGGACTTCACGCGCCCCGATGCGAAATCGTCGAGCAGCGGCAGCAAATCCTGCAGGTGCTGCTCGTACGTCGGGGGCTTTTGGAACGGAACGAGCTTCTCAGGGTCGGTGGTGAAGATGGACCTCGCGCAGAAGGCCTGGATCGCGAGCGAGGGCTCGCCGGTGTCTGGCGTCATGATCTGTTGGCCGGTCTTCCAGTCCATGTAATGGATGCCGGCGAGCGATTCGCCGCATTCATCGCGTCCTTCCCGCCCGACGCGATATGGCACATTGGCCGCCGCTGCGATGTCCCCTTCGTACGTCCCGTCGATGAACGTCCTGGCGGCCACACTCACCTTCCGACTTTCGGGTGTCTCCAGCATCACCGCAGTGACGCGGCCGCCGGAGACGGTCGCGCCGCGCAGATGGTGCCTTCGCCAGAACTGAAGCCGCTTCGATTCCTTTTCGAGCAGGTGGTCGAATACGCGTTCGGCGACCGACGGCTCGTAATACCAGCCGTCCTGGATCAGCTTCCAATCGGGCGAGCTCTCGCCAAGCATGCGTCGATACTCCTCGCGCACGCCGCGGATGAACTCGGCGACCAATCCGGCGAAGATCCCGCGTCGTACGGCGTCGGTCGTGCTGAGCCCGCTGGCAGTCATGCCGCCGGCATGATTCTTCGGGCAGGCCAGCACAACCCGGCATCCGCGCCGCGCCGCCTCGACCGCAGCGGCGATCCCGCTCGGCGTGGAGCCGTATACGAAAACATCGCAGGAAACGGGGTCCGGGGGCGGGGAGTTATCCCTGGAAACACGGGCTGCGGCCAGCGAATTGGCGGCCATAGCGCTGCCGCAGGCCGCAGCCCCGGCGATGAATTCACGGCGAGTGACGTTGGAGAGTGTTTTCATGAATGCATTCTACATCAGTTATGCTGATCATTATCAAAGCTGTGGGGATACTACCATTCGGCCCCACTCCCGCATCCACCAAGAATCAAAGGACTCGAAGAACCTCCAAGTACCCGATGAATGCATAGGTGACGCATCGGCAATGCCCTTCGAGGACCTTGGCGACTAGGGGGTGATAGGCCGATCCTACGGCGATGTAGCAGAAGCATCTTTGCTGCTGTAAAATCCCCGGTTGTGGGCTCAATGGGAACTCTGGAGTAGCCCGTGGAGTTGACAAGAATCACCTCCCGGAAGCAGGCGAGTTGTTCCGCGGCCCGCTCCGGCGCAGCGCCACGATCAGATGCTGGTTGAGACGCCTGCGGCGAAACGGCATCGTTGTTTTCGATCATCACCCCGACTGCTCCGATCTCGTCCTGCGGAAGCGCTCCCCGTTCGCTTTTTCTGCGGTCATGCGTTGATTATAGTCCGGCGCCGAAAAGGAATGTGGGCCGACGAACTGTATCGCTCAATATTGTGGCACGCCGTTCGATGGCGCGGAGGGCTTAATGACAACTGACAAGACTTGCCGCTGGGGAATCATCGGAACAGCAACCATCGCTCGCAAGAACTGGAAGGCCATCTGGAATTCGGGCAACTCCCGGCTGGTGGCGGTCGCTAGCCGCAGCGCGGGTCGGGCTCACCAGTTCATCGATGACTGCCAAGCACTCGCGCCATTCGATCCGGCCCCGCGCGCCTGCGGCAGCTACGCGGAACTGCTGCAGCGCGACGACGTGGATGCCGTCTATATCCCGCTTCCCACGCGAATCCGCAAAGAGTGGGTGATTCGCGCGGCGCACTCCGGCAAGCACGTGCTCTGCGAAAAGCCGTGTGGCGTGAACGCCGATGACGTCCGCGAAATGCTCGACGCGTGCCGCAGAAACCACGTGCAGTTTATGGACGGTGTGATGTTCATGCACAGCGCGCGGCTGGCAAGAGTCCGGGACGTGCTCGACGACGGTGCAAGCATCGGGCAACTCAAGCGAATCGCCACTCAGTTCACCTTCCGAGGCGGCGAGGAGTTTTTCCAGCAAAACATCCGCGCGAGCAGCCAACTCGAACCGCTTGGCTGTCTCGGCGACCTGGGGTGGTACAACCTCCGCTTTGCGCTGTGGGTGATGAACTACCAGCTTCCCGAACGCGTCAGCGGTCACCTGCTGGCACAGCACGGCCGTCCCGACAGCGGCTTACCGGTGCCGATCGATTTCTCCGGCGAGCTTTTCTTCCCTGGTGGCGTCTCGGCTAGTTTCTATTGCTCGTTCATCTCCGAGATCCAGCAATGGGCTAATGTGAGCGGCACGAAAGGCTACCTGCACGTGCCCGATTTCGTGCTCCCATGGTTTGGCAGTGAGTTGGGCTTCGATGTAAGCACCCCCGTGTTCGACCTGCGAGGCTGCGACTTTAACATGCAGAGTCGCACACGCCGAGTCGCCGTAGCCGAATACAGCAACAGCTTCGCCCCGTCGCAAGAAGTGAACATGATCCGCAACTTTGCGGACCTTGTCCTATCAGGTCAGGTCGACGATGGCTGGGGCGAAATCGCACTGAAAACTCAACAAGTGCTGGACGCGTGCTTAGCCTCAGCGGTTGATGACAACCGCGGCATAGCGCCTGAGGCCGCGGAGAGCATCTTGACAGCAGCAAGCCGGCGCGGCGACAGCATACCTATCTCACGCTGATTGCATTACCTGGCGGATGGTAAGCGCATACGTTTCCAGCCGACATTCTCCACTTCGAGTCGTCGAAATCCATCAAGGGGGTGAAACTTTGCTGGAAAACTTTCTCCAGGATGTGCGCTACGGCGCGCGAATGTTGGTCAAGAATCCCGGCTTCACCGCTGTTGCTGTATTCACGCTCGCGCTCGGCATCGGGGCGACGACGGCGCTTTTCAGCGTCATCTACGGCGTGCTGATCAGCCCTTACCCGTATGAGAAACCTCAGGAAATCTGGACTCCTGGCCTCCTCAGCGTCAATGCCAACCAGCGAATGCGTCCTTACCGGCTGAGCGAATACCTGGAAATGGCGAAGCTGCCGCTCTTCTCGGAGGTCATGGCGACCGAGCCGGGCAGCGTACTCTTGACCGGTGAATTCGCGCCCGAAACCACTCTGGGCAGGCGCCTGTCAGGAAATGCATTCCAGTTTCTTGGTGTGCCGCCGGTGATCGGCCGCACGATCCAGCCTTCCGACATTTCTCCCGCCAGCGTGGCGGAGCCGGTCACCGTATTGAGTTTCAAACGCTGAATCGCTGAATAAGCTTCGTTGACATGCATTTCCGATCCTGTTACCGTCGGTAGCGGTTGTTTCCATTGGTGCGACTTGAGAACAACTTCCCGCCATAACTCATTCCCATTGAGGAGTCTTTTGCCATGATTCATCGTCGTCGCTTCCTTGGTATGACCGTCGCCGCGGCCTTCGGTTCTTACATCGTGCCTCGGTGCGCCTTGGGAGGCCCGAAATATAAGGCTCCGAGCGAGAAGCTCAATATTGCCGGCATCGGCGTCGGCGGGCAAGGCGCGGGTGATCTGAAGGACATGCAGAGCGAAAACATCGTCGCCTTGTGCGATGTGGACGCCAAATACGCCGCTCGCACCTTCAAGTCCTATCCGCAAGCGGAAGTCTTCAAGGACTACCGCATTATGTTGGAAAAGCGAAAAGACATCGATGCGGTGGTTATTGCCACACCGGACCATATGCACGCCCCGATCTCCTTGGCCGCATTGCGTGCGGGCAAGCATGTTTATGTCGAGAAACCGATGGCCCACAGCATCGAGGAAGCCCGCCAAATGACGAAGGTCGCCAAAGAGGCCGGCTTGGTGACGCAGATGGGCAACAACGGACACGCCGGCGAGGGATTGCGTTTGATGCGCGAATGGATTCAGGCGGGAGCAATCGGTCCTGTTCGCGAGGTGCATTGTTGGAGCGATCGACCCGGCAAGTGGTGGGTGCAAGACCTGGATCGTCCGGCCAAATCTGATCCGGTCCCTCCCACCTTGGAATGGGACCTGTGGCTCGGCGCCGCGCCCGTGCGACCGTATGTCGACAAGATCTATGAGCCGACCGAATGTCCGGTCTACATTCCCAAGGCATGGCGCGGCTGGTTCGACTTCGGCACCGGCGCGCTGGGCGACATGGCGATCCACAACTTGGACCCGGCCTTCTATGCCCTCGATCTTGGCGCCCTGTTGCTGACCGAGGCCAAGACAAGCCCGCTGAAGAAAGAATCCTATCCGGCGTGGGGGATCATCACCTACGAGTTCGCCGCGAAGGGGAAGCAACCGCCTGTCAAACTCGTGTGGTACGATGGCGGCAAGAGACCGCCTCGGCCCGAGGGACTCGATCCCAACTACGCGATGGAGGACAACGGCATTTACTTCGTCGGCGACAAGGGGGTGATGCTGTGCGACGGTTGGTCGCGAGGGCTGCCGTTGCCAGGACAACCGAAGACGGAAGTGCCATGGCTGCTCCCGTTGAGCAAAATGAAGGATTTCACCCCGCCGCCGAAGACCATTCCGCGTTCGATCGGACACCGGGCCGAGTGGATTCAGGCGTGCAAAGACGGCAAGCCGGAGGATGCGAAAGCCGGCTTCGATTATTGCGGTCCATTTACCGAATCGCTGCTGGTCGGCAATTTGGCCGTGCGGCTCCAGAAGCGAATCGAGTGGGATGCGGCAGCCATGAAGGCCACCAATGCTCCTGAGGCCGATCCGCTTATTCGGAAGTCCTATCGCTCAGGATTCGGCATTTCCTCGGGAATTGCATAACTGTTTCAGCTCGCACAAGGCCGGCGGGTTGCAGCCCGTGGGCTTTTTATCGGTCAGGGCTAATGCGAATCTTCGCGCACAACACGAACAAGCTGACACGTAGAGATGCCCTTGCGCGCACCGGAACCCTCTTGACGGCGGCGGCGGCCGGCGCCAGCCTCCCAACCCGTGCTGCCACCCCTGCTCCTGCGACGGAAGGCGCACCGTTCCTTTTCTGCCTCAATACCGCCACGATCCGCGGGCAGAAGCTTGGTATTGTCAAAGAAGTCGAGGTGGCTTCCAAGGCCGGCTTCCAAGCCATCGAGCCGTGGATCGAGGCCATCGACCAGTACGCCGAGGGAGGCGGTTCGTTGAAGGATCTGCGGCAACGCATCGCCGATGCCGGGCTGACGGTCGAAAGCGCCATTGGCTTCCCGGAGTGGATCGTGGACGACGACGCCCGCCGGGCCCGAGGCCTCGAGCGGGCGAAGCGCGAGATGGATCTGGTGGCGCAGATCGGGGGTAAACGGATCGCGGCGCCACCGGCCGGGGCGACCCGGCCACCGGCGTTGGATCCGGCGAAAGCAGCCGAGCGCTACCGCGCCCTGCTGGAACTGGGCGACCAAATGGGCGTAGTGCCGCAGCTCGAAGTGTGGGGGTTCTCGGCCAACCTCTCCCGCCTGAGCCAATGCATGCTCGTGGCGATGGACAGCGGGCATCCCAAGGCTTGCGTGGTGGCCGATGTCTTTCACCTCTTCAAAGGCGGCTCGCCCTTCGAGGGATTGAAGCTGGCCAGCGCCATCGCCCTCCAGGTCTTCCACCTCAACGACTATCCAAGCGATCCGCCGCAGGACAAGATCAACGACGGCTTCCGCCTGTTCCCGGGCGACGGCTCGGCACCCATCACGCAAATCCTCCGCGATCTCCGGTCATCGGGCGGACAGACCGTCCTGTCCCTCGAACTGTTGAACCGCAAATACTGGGAGCAGGACGCCCTGGAAACGGCCAAGGCAGGCCTGGCGAAGATGAAAGCGGCGGTGCAGAAAGCGGTGGCCTGAGCCTTGGTTGATTTGTGCTGCTGCAAATCGCTTCGCCGACCGCCTTTTCGGTTGCTTGCGAATCGGAATTGGGAGAAAGGAGAACAGGATGCTTTCGGCAATAATGCTCGCTGTGGCGCTGTGCGGGGCCGCGGATCAGCCGCTGTACGAGGCGGAGCTGATCTTTCCGGCGGAGAAATTCCACAACCACTCCTCCACTATCGTCGAGACGCCGCAGGGCGATCTGCTGGCGGCATGGTTTCACGGCAAGGGCGAGCGGAACGACGACACGCTCGTGATCAGCGGGGCGCGCAAGAAGAAAGGCGCCACGACGTGGTCCGCGCCATTCCTCATGGCCGACAACAAGAACCTGCCGGATCAGAACCCAGTCTTGTTCATTGACCCGAGCAAGACCCTGTGGCTCTTCTGGATCTCGTCCATGGACAACGAGGTGCGCGGCTACTTCCTCAAGTACCGCACCTCCGTGGACTATGAAGGGGACGGTGCGCCCAATTGGAAGTGGCAGGACGCCATCTTCTGCCGGCCGCAGGAGTTGGAGTCGACCTACGTGGGCGCGTTGGACAAGATGCTCGCGAGCCTGCAGGGCACGCCGGGCGCCGAGATGACTCCCCAGCGCGCGGCCGCCCTCGAGGAAAGGAAGAAGATGGCGAGCCAGAAGCTCTTCCAGCGCCTGGGTTGGATGCCCCGCCAGCCGCCGCTCATGCTCAACGACAAGCGCATGATGCTCGGGCTGTACTCCGACGTGTTCAACTG
>Ga0315277_10000531_pt1 | contig 60662 bp, 52 predicted proteins | sample YL17G05_15_MG_FD_203695 | JGI IMG/M metagenome (GOLD analysis project Ga0315277, IMG submission 203695) | Sediment microbial communities from Yellowstone Lake, YNP, Wyoming, USA - YL17G05_15 | ecosystem: Environmental > Aquatic > Freshwater > Lake > Sediment | place: USA: Wyoming | collected...
TCCGGACAAAACTCGGCTCACCCAACGACCAGAGCCCTCACCAAACAATGGGAGGTCTTGCGGCCCTCCCCTTCGACTTTCCCACCCATCTAAGCGCTAGGGGGTTTCCGTAAGCACATCGATATGTAAAACACCGTAAGGACATCGATATGTGAACTGATCATCGCTTAGACTCCCTCCCATATCACTGGGAAGGAGCTAAAGGCGATGAGCGACAGCGAATATGAGATCCGGTGCAGGGCCATTCAGCTTTACGAAGACGGGGTCGGCTACTGCGAAGTCCTCCGGAGGATCGGTCGGAGTTGCTACTGGCTTACCAAATGGCTTGGCCGCTTTCGAAAGTATGGGATGGAGGGCCTTCGGGATCAAAGCCGGGCCCCGAGACATGTCCGGAACAAGACACCGGAGCCGCTGGCCCGAAGGGTCCTGGCCGTAGCCACGGCCGCATCGAGTTCAACGGCGCCGAATACTTCATCCGCCGGAAACTGGAATGGCAGTACGTCGTGGCGACGCTCTCCACGCATCATAAACGGGTCTTCATCAAGCACGAAGGAAAGCTTATCAAGTCGGTCCCATTCCCTTATGTGGGAAAGCCCATCGACCCCCTCTGCTGAGACTTTACATATCGATGTGCTTACGGTTCCGATCATTAGAAATCACATATCGATGTGCTTACGGTTACCAATATTAGGCGGTTCCGGGGAGAGAAAATGATGCTGTTGAAGGAACCTGTGGGTATGATGATAGATCGAAGCTCCGGGCACCTCCCGGATCCCGTCCAGGAGCTCGCGGACCGTGGTCGCCCTCCTCCCGAGCAGCTCGACGAGGTTGAGCCTCGTCTGGAATTGGAACGGTTCGCTCAAGCGCGCCTCCTTACAGCAGTTTCTTCATCTCGCTCACAACCTTCCCCGCCCACCGGTAGACATTGTTCTCCCTCACGGTCTCCCGCATCTTCCGCATGCGCTCCCCCTTCTCGGCCTCGTCCATCTCGAGGCCCTGTCTGATGGCGTCGGCGAAACGGTCGACGGCCAGGAAGCGCCCTTTGAACCGGAAGTCCCCGCGGATGGCCCTGACCCGCTCCGAGACCACCGCGGAATTTGCAAGCCTCTCGATCCTGTCGAAATCGACGCTGATGGGGAACGGGCGGACCAGCGTCTCCAGGCCCCCCTTGAACACCGACAACCTCTCCCGGTCGACGCGGACCTCGAGGAACCGGTCCACGGAGTCCAGGAAGTTCAGGCAGTGGTAGCGGACGTGGAACCCCAGAATGTCGTTGCCGAGGAGGCCGTCCAGGATCTCGGCGGCGTTCGGGCATACCCTGAAAGCTTCGGGATTGGGCCATGGGATGTGCCAGAACTGGGCGACGATGATGTCGGGGCGTCTCTCCTTGATCATCGCCGAAAGCAGGGCGAAATGATAATCCTGGATGAAGACGAAAGCCCTGTCGTCCCCGATCTCTTCGAGGACGGCGTCGGCGAACCTCCTGTTCACGGCCGTGTAGATCTGCCAGTCTTTTTCCCTGAAGATCGGGCGGACGTGCACGATGTGGCAGAGCGGCCACAGCCCCTCGTTGGAATAGGAGTAGTAGAAGCCGTTCGCCTCCTCGCGGCTGAGCCAGACCCTCCGCAGCGTATAGGAGGGAGCTTCGGGGGGGACCTGAACCCTGTCCTTGCCGTCGACGACCTCCCTGTCCGCCTCCCCCATGCCGGCCGCTACCCAGGTTCCACCGCTGGCTGTCATGACGGGGTCGAGGGCGGTCGTCATGCCGCTGGCAGGAATGATGACCTTGATCCCGCCAGCCGAATATAAGTGGATATAGGGTTCCCGGTTGGAGACGACGACGAACTTGTGCTCGCCGATCTTCTCCCTGATCACGGACTTCAGTCCTTCTCGGTCCCAGATCATGACTCCCCTCCTTCCTCGTCCCGAAGCACGCCGACGGTCCGTGCGGGGATCTGCCACCACGTGGAACCGGCCGCGATCAGACCGGCGGAGAGCAGCAGGGCAGCGATCAGTCGGGTGCTGATTCGCATCGCTCTTTAATTGAAGACTCTGAATCGTTTGAGCAGCAGAAGCACCATAAAGAAAACACTGGATGAAGCCAAAAGCAGGGCAGCGTGTCTTACCCAATGTTTCATGGTAGCGGGTTTCCCATCGTAGGTTTCGCCTCGGAAAAAACGGATATCGAAGAGACGGGCTACGATAATGGCAACTACTGTCAGCCAATAGAGAACAATCGAAAGCACTCGATAGCTCTTTAAGACGATGTCGATCCCAACGAGGATCAGGATTGCGACCCCCCCCAACATCCAGAACAATCTAAACAGAATCCCCAGACAGCCTGGAGATTCGTCAGTGTTTTGAATTCGCTCGGTCGGTTGTGCCATTTTGTCTCCATATTGTTGCCACACAGGCAAAATATGGATGGCGGCCCGACCACCCATTACTCCTGCAGCTCCACTCGATCGCTGCACCCTTTCAAATACAAAACGCCGAAGAACATTATATAGCGGATTCATATTTATTTGTCAACCTGTCCGGCCGGCTTTCCGGAAGCATTTCCTTGTATTACTACCACCCGAAATGAAATGCTTCCCCGACTCTAGCCCGTCTACCTTGTCCAGCTCTTCTGAAATAGACAATCGCGGCCTGATGGGCTAAAATATGGGCATGTGTCTTGCCATTCCCGCCAGGGTCACCCGGGTCGAAGGTTCCGGGGCCGGGACCGTGAACTATATCGGCAGCGAGGTCCGGACGAATTTCGCCCTCCTGCCCGGTGTCAAGGCCGGGGATTGGGTCATCATCCACGCCGGCTTCGCGATTTCCAAGTTAAGCCCCAAAGAAGCCCGGGAGACGCTGAAGCTTTTTAAAGAGATGGAAAGATACGAGAGCGGCGCCTAAGCCGCAAGCGGGAGGTTACCGGCCGGCACTCGTAAGCTTCCAACGACGGGTTGGTGGCCGTAGGCTCGTAGTCGCGGGCTTGTCGTATCAGGCTATAGCCTGCGTTTCAATAAACCCGGATATAGACGCCATAACATGCCGAATAAAAAGGTCCTGACCCATCTGCTGGAAAAAGTCCGGGAGACGGCCCGCGTTCTGGACCGGCCCATGCGTCTCATGGAAGTGTGCGGAACGCATACCATGGCCATCCACAGGTACGGTCTCAAGCCTCAGCTCGAGGCGGCCGGGGTCGAGATGGTCTCCGGGCCGGGCTGCCCGGTCTGTATCACGCCCGACGGCTTCCACGAGGCCGCCATCGAGCTCGTAACACAAAGGGAGGGAACGATCATGGCCACGTTCGGCGACATGACCCGCGTCCCGACCCGGAAGGGCTCGCTCCAGACGGCGGTCCCCGCCCGCGGCTCGTTCGTCAAGATCGTCTATTCCGCCGAGGAAGCGCTCGAGGCCGCTCGCCGCAACCAGGACAAGGATGTCGTTCTTTTCGGGGCCGGTTTCGAGACCACGATCCCCGGGATCGCCTTCACGGTCCGCCGGGCCCGCGAGGAGAAGGTCGGGAATTTTTCCGTGTTGACGGCTTTTTGGCTCATTCCACCGGCCATCAAGGCCATCCTCGAATCGGGCGAATGCGCCGTCGACGGCTTCCTCTACCCGGGGCACGTCAGCGTCATCATCGGAGAGAGGCCTTACGCGTTCATCCCGGAGAAGTACGGCATCTCGGGAGCGATCGCCGGCTTTGAGCCGGAGGACATCCTCAAAGGCGTCCTGTCCGTCCTGGGCCAGATCCGGACGCGGCGCCCGAGGGTCGCCAACGAATACTCCCGGGTCGTTAAGCCTGAAGGGAACCCGGTCGCCCTGGCCTTGATGAAAGAGATGCTCGAGCCCTGGGACGCCTATTGGCGGGGGTTGGGGAGGATCCCTCGGAGCGGGCTCAGGTTGAGAAAGAAATATGCCATTCTGGACGCGGCAGTTAAATATGGCCTCAAGACCGGCGGGCCGGGCCGCGAAGCCCGCGGCTGCCGCTGCGGCGAAGTTCTAAGGGGGGTCGTCCGGCCCACGGACTGCCGGCATTTCGGAAAGGTCTGTAACCCCGGGTCCCCGCTGGGTCCCTGCATGGTTTCCTACGAGGGGGCCTGCCTTGTCCATTACAAGTATTCGAGGACGCTCCGATGAAACGTATCAGTCTTGAACTGGGAAGCGGCGGCAAGCTCATGAGGGATTTCATCTCCGGGCGCATCGTTCCGGCGTTCGGGAATCCTTTTCTCAGCGAGCTCGGCGACGCGGCCATCCTCCCCAAAGGCATCGCGTTCACGACGGACAGCTATGTCGTCGACCCCATCTTTTTCCCCGGCGGAGACATCGGCACCCTGGCGGTCAACGGGACCGTGAACGACCTCGTGGTTTCGGGAGCCGTTCCCCTTTTCCTCTCGCTCGCCCTCATCCTGGAAGAAGGGTTGGCCGAAGAGGACCTCGAAAGGGTCCTTAACTCCATCCGGACGGCCGCCCGGACGGCCGGAGTCAAGATCGTCACCGGCGACACCAAGGTGGTCCGGCGGGGGCAGGGGGACAAGATCTACATCAACACCTCAGGGATCGGGCGCGTCATCGCACGGCCGTCGGTGAAGAAGATAAGGCCCGGGGACAAGCTCATCCTGACCGGGACCCTGGGCGAACACAGCGCGGCGATCATGCGGACCCGGGGGGAGTTCGGATTCTCGTCGGGGGTCAAGAGCGACTGCGCGCCCCTCCTCTTTCTCCTGCCGGTCTGGAAGAAGAAGGCCCTCTGGATGCGGGATATCACCCGGGGGGGTCTGGCCACCGTCCTCTCCGAGTTGGCCGCGAACCTTCCCTATCCCATCCTGATCGAGGAAGACGCCGTCCCCCTCTCTCGTCCCGTGAGGGCTGCGGCCGGGCTCCTCGGGATCGATCCGCTCTATCTGGCCTGCGAAGGACGGGCCGTTATCGTCGTCCCCCAGGAAAAAGCCCGGGCGATCCTTCATGAGGTCCAAAAGCACCCTCAGGGAAAGAAAGCGAAGATCGTGGGCGAGGTCCAGACGAAAGTCGGAAAGCCCGGGGAACTCCTTTTAAGGACGGTCACAGGAGGGCTGAGGCTCCTCGAACCTCTGACCTCCGAGCTCCTGCCGCGCATATGCTGAGGTCAACCATGCCCCGTAGAACGTCGAGAATGATCGTCCTTCCCATCGCCCTGTCCCTGGTTTGCGCGGCGTTCTCCCTGCGCCCAACAAGCCGGCGCGGGGACGTTTCTTTGGGTGAATATTCGGCCGTCATTACGGCCGATGCTGGAAGCGCCGCTTCGTTCGAAGCCGAAACGACCGAGATCGGGCTCCGGATAAGGAACGGCGGCCGTGCGGCCTGGAAATCCGGCGGCAAGAACCCTTGCTTCGTCTCCTACCACGTCCTCGACGGGAAAAAGAAGGTCATCCGCTACGAAAACCCCCGCTCTCCCCTGCCCCGCGAAATGAAACCCGGCGATACGGCGGCCGTGGAGGTCACGGTCAAGGCGCCGCTCGAGGCCGGAGATTATATCCTGGAATTCGACCTCCTTCTCGAAGGCCTGTCCTGGTTCAAGGACTTTGGCTCGGAGCCCCTCGTCCTTCCCTTCAAGGTCAGCCGGAGGGAATGGCCGGAGGACCGCTACAACCTGTCGCTCGACGCGGGGCCCTACACGAAGATCGAATCGAGCATCCCCGAGTTCAACTCGCTCATGAAGCTCATCCGGATCACCTTGAAGCACAATGAGGTCTCCTTCCTAGGCAGGACGGGGCGCGTCGACGGGTTCTCGGCCGGCGCCGGCTACCCGCAGATCTGGGTGCGGGACGCTAACACCATCATCCCGGCCTCCCGGTATTTCTATCCCGCGTCGTCGATGCACTCCTGGCTTGACGAGCTGTTATCCTATCAAAGACCGGACGGGTTGCTCCCCGACTGGTTCGATTCCCGCGGCGTCACGGACAAGAACACCGTGGAAACGGACCAAGAGGCAAGCGCCGTCCAGGCCGGACGCCAGGTCTCCGAATTGCTGGGACCGGAATGGGTCGGCCATGACATCCAAGGCGTTCCGGCTTACGAGAGGATGGAGAGGGCCCTCGAATTCGTCCTGAAGGACCGGTTCGACGCCGTCCATGGGCTGATCAGAGGCGCCCACACCGCCGATTGGGGGGACGTGGAGATGGAGGACGCCGATCAGAGCGCCATTTACGCCGGGGAAACGACCCGTTGGACGGCGGACATCTACGACCAGAGCATGTTCTATCAGGCCGCGAGAGATCTCGCTCATGGGTTCGAGGTCGCGGCCCCCAGGGAGAAGGCCAACCTTTGGCTGGAGAGAGCTGAAAGGGTGCGCCGGAACGCGGACAAGTGGCTGTGGCAGAAGGACAAAGGCTTCTACCGCGTCCACATCCACGCCGGGCCGTGGCAGCATGATCTGGACGAGAGCTCGATATTCGCCATGGGCGGGAACTCTCAGGCCATGATCTCCGGGCTGGCGGGCGGGCCGGGAGAGGGCAAGAGGAGTCGGATCATCGAACAAGCCCTGTCGCGGCAGAAGGAATTCGGCGTCTCGACCATCAGCGGTTCCCTCCTTCCGCCTTATCCCAAGGGGTTCTTTAGGCACCCGGCGCTCGACGAACCCTACGAGTACCAGAACGGCGGCCAGTGGGACTGGTTCGGGGGCAGGCTCGTTTTGGCCATGTTCGAGTCGGGCTTCAGCCGCGAGGCCAGGGAAAAGCTCCTCGAGATCGCACGCAAGGACATCGTGAACGGCGGCCTGTTCGAGTGGGACACGAAGGACGGTGCGGGCCGCGGCAGCGATTTCTACTCGGGGAGCGCCGGGAGCCTGGCCCGGGCCCTCATCGAAGGATATCTCGGGGTCAGGATCACGGGGCTTCGCCTCGAAATCTCACCCAGGCTCGGCCTCGACAACGCCAGGGTCCATGTCCATTTGCCGGCCGCCGGCCGTTTCGTGGCCTACGATTACCGGGTGGATGATAAGGCCCGGAAGCTCCGCCTCGAGATCAGCTGCGACAATGAATGGGGCCCAACGATCAGCATCCTCGATCCCTGGGCAGCGCTCCGACTTGAGCGCGGTTCAGACGGCCCCCCGGGCATGGAAGTCCGCGTCAACGGCAGCAAGGTCCCCTTCAAGGTGGAACGGGTGGGCCGGGATGAATACATCCGGCTGGATGCCTTGACGACCCGTTTCAAGAAAGGCGTCGTCGAGGTCCGCTACTTGCGGCCGACCGAGTAATACTCGAAGCCGAGCTTCCGGACGGACCCCGGTTCGAACATGTTCCGGCCGTCGACGATGATCGGGTTGGCCATGATGTCCTTGATCCGGGCCAGGTCGAGCGTTCGGAATTCCGCCCACTCCGTGATGACGAGAAGGGCGTTCGCGTCCAGCGCCGCCTGAAAAGGGTCTTCGCAATAGACGACTTGCGGGGATGCGGGGAAGACCTCTTTCATGTTGTCCATGGCCTTGGGATCGTAAAGCCGGAGCGCCGAGCCTTCCTTGATGAGTTCCCGGATGATCTTGATGCTCGAGGCCTCTCGGATGTCGTCGGTCTCGGGCTTGAACGCCAGGCCGAGGACGGCGATCCTCTTGTCCTTGAGGATCCAGAGCGCCCTCTTGACCTTGTCTACGAAGATCGCGGTCCTCTCATGGTTGACCCGCTCGGCCTCCTTGAGGAGGTTCATGTTGACGCCCATGTCCTCGCCGATCTTGGTCAGGGCCTTGATGTCCTTGGGGAAACAGGAGCCGCCGTAGCCGAGCCCGGCGTTCAGGAACTCCTTCCCGATCCTCGGGTCCCGCCCCATGCCGAGGGCGACCTGCTCGACATCGGCCGCCGTCTTTTCGCAAAGGTCGGAGATCATATTGATGTACGAGATCTTGAGGGCCAGGAACGAGTTCGAGGCGTGCTTGATGAGCTCGGCCGTGTCGATGTTGGTGACGACGACCCTATCCCCGAACCTCTCGTAGATCCGGACCAGGATGTCGCGGGCGCGGTCCGATTCGACGCCGACGATGATCCGGTCCGGTTCGAGGAAGTCGGAGACGGCAGACCCCTCCCTCAGGAATTCGGGGTTGGAGGCCACGTCGAACGGCGTGTCTCCCTTCCGGTAAAGGGTGATGATGCGCTTGATCCAATCGGAGGTCTTGACAGGGACGGTACTCTTCTCGACGATGACCTTGTACCCGTTCAGGTTCTGGGCGATCGTCCTCGAGACCCCCTCGACTTGGGACATGTCCGCCCGGCCGCTCTCGTCCTGAGGCGTCCCGACGCAGACGAAGACAACCCCCGCGTCCCGGATGGCTCCGTCGACGTCGGCTGTGAATGTCAGCGTCCCCTTCGCGAGGTTCCGCTTCAGGAGTTCGTCCAGCCCCAGCTCGTAGATCGGGGCGGTCCCCCGAGAGATCTGCTCGATCTTTTCGGAGTCCTTGTCGGTGCCGATGACCGTGTGGCCGAATTCGGCCAGCCCGGCCGCGGTGACCAGTCCCACGTAGCCCGTTCCGATGACGGCGATCTTCATGCGTCAGCTCCTTTCTTTGTACCCGTGGGCGGCCCGGTCACAGATATCCCAGCTCCTCGAGCCTCTTCAGAACCTTTTGGGTGCTTTCCTCGAGCGTCTCCTTGTCGGTCTCGACCAGGATTTCGGGGTTGAGCGGTTCTTCATAAGGATCGGAGATCCCGGTAAACTCCTTGATCTTGCCCTCGATGGCCTTCTTGTACATGCCCCTGACGTCCCGCTGGATGCAGGCGTCCAGGGAGCACTTGGCATAGGCCTCAACGAAGTTGTCGATCTCCTTGCGGGACTCGGCCCGTATCTCCCTGTAAGGGGAGACGAACGACGTCAGGACGGCGACGCCGTTCCTCGACAGGAGCTTGGCCACGAACGTCACTCGGCGGATGTTCTCGTCGCGGTCAGCCTTGGAAAAACCGAGGTCGCGGGTCAGGCTCCGGCGGACGATGTCGCCGTCCAGCCTCTCGACCCTCAGCCCGCGAGCCTTCAGGATTTCGGCCAACTTGTCGGCGATAGCCGACTTGCCCGAGCAGGGCAGCCCCGTGAACCACAGCGTGAATCCAACCTGATCTTCCGTGCACATGTCTCTTTCTCCTCGTGAAATCTCTATAAGATCTTGCCCTTCATGTCCGCGGGCACCGGGATCCCCAGCCTGTCGAGCACCGTCGGGGCGATGTCGAGGATGCCGGCGTCCCTCCATTCCGTCTTCGCGTTCTTCGGGTCGCAGAGGATGTAGATCCCCTCGTGGGCGTGGACGGCATCGTCCGGGCCCGTATCGTTCTCGGGCAGGAACATCGTTCCGTGGCCCAGGGTCCCGGCCGAGCGCCAGTAGAGGTCGTCGAAGTAGACCATGAGGTCCGGGTACTCGCCGTTGACCTCGTCAAAGTATTCCTGGGGCCAGATGACCTTGGTCTGCCACTCCTCGCCTTTCGGCCCGCGCAGGGCGCGGAGCCTTCGGGTCAGGTCTTCCCGCTCCTTTTCGTAGTCTTCCGGCTTGATCGTCCCGCGGGGCTCGCGGCCCTCCACGTTGAGAAAGACCCGGGCGTAGTAGCCGCCCCAGGCCCAAGCTTTGGTCTTCGGCCAGTCGATGGCCAGGTCGTCGACGCTGACGACCTTCTGCGGCTTCTCCTTGACGACCAGGTCGCCCTGCTCGATGAGCCACTCGTTGACGCAGAAGGCGCCCTTCATCCTCTTGGCGCCGTGGTCGGAGACGACGAGAACGACGGTATCCTCGTCCACCCGCCGCAGCAGCTCGCCGACCTTCTCGTCGAGGTGCTTGTAATAGTCGAGGATGGCGGTCTCGTATTTGTTCCCGGGCTCATAAAGGTGGTGCTCATGGTCCATGTACTTCCAGAAGGCGTGGTGGACCCGGTCGACCCCGATCTCGACGAACATGAAAAGGTCCCAGGGCTTGTCCCGGATGAGCCAATCCATGATCTCGAACCTCTTGTCGGTCATCCTGTAGATCTCGGCCAGGATCTGGTCGCGGTCCTCGGTCCGGAAGACGACATCGAAGATGTAGGGGCCGAAGCGCTCCTCGATCTCCTGCCGGAGCGTCTGCGGATAGGTGTATTCCTTGTCCTTCCCGGGGGGCGTGATGAAGCAGCCGATGAGGTTTCCGGCCACCGGATAGGGCGGATAGCTCGGCGGGACGCTGACCACTGAGCTTTGACCGCCCCGCTCGCCGATGATGTCCCAAAGTCTCTTTTCATGCACGGCCTTGGAGTTGGCGATCCACATCTGGTCGTAGGAATCCCCTTTCCGATGACGGAAGCCGTAGAGCCCGAGCTTCCCGGGATCCTTGCCGGTGGTCATGACCATCCAGGCCGGAATGGTGATCGGCGGGTCGGAACTTCTCAAACGGCCGTGGAGGCCCTTCTCCATGAGCCCCTTGAGAACGGGCAGCTCGTCCCTGCGGTCAAAGACGATCTGAGGCGTTGCGCAATCCAGGCCGACGACGAGGACTTTGGTCTTGCTCATATCAACCTCTCACTCGTTGAACGGTTCCTTGAACTGCATGATGATCCTGGCCACCTCGGGCCTGATCAGTTCGGCCGGCGGGATGACGCCCTGGACCAGGAGGTCGCGGATCTTGGTCCCGCTGAACTGGATGTGCTCGGGGGACGGGTGGGGGCAGGTCTTCTCATTGACGACCGAGTTGCATTTCTTACAGAAGGAGAAAGCCCGGAAGAAGAGGGGGATGATCCCCAGGTCGGGGAACTCGTCGAAGATCTCCTGGGCGGCATAAGGATGGTAATACGTGCCCACTCCGGCGTGGTCGCGGCCGATGATGATGTGGGTGCAGCCGAAGTTCTTGCGCAGGATGGCGTGATGGATGGCCTCGCGGGGACCGGCGTAGCGCATCTCCATCTGGAGGATGGCCATGACCGCCCGCTCCTTGAGGTAGTAGTTGCGGATGAGCTCCTCGTAAGAAGCCAGGATGACCTCGTCCTTGAAGTCGCCCTTCTTTTTCTTGCCGATGACCGGGTTGACAAAGATGCCGTCCGTGAAGGTCAGGGCCGTCTTCTGGACGTACTCGTGGCCGATGTGGGGGGTGTTCCTGGTTTGGAACGCGACCACGGTCTTCCAGCCCTTTTCCTTGAAGAGGACCCGCGTCTCCCGGGGGGAGAGCTTCCATCGGTCGAACGGCGTCGGGGCCAGCTCGATGAGGTCGATCTTCCCGGCCAGGAGCACGTCCTTCATGTCCATGACCTTGGCGACGCCCGGGTGGGCCCGGTCGGTGGTCCCGAAGATCTTCTGGGCGAATTCCGCCTTGTCATAAGCGTACTTTTCCTCGAGGTTGAGGATGGCGACCGGCCGGTCCTCCTCGTTGACCAGGAGGATCTCGCCGCCCGGTCTGAAGCCGTCGGCGGTGGCCTTGTCGACGTCCAAAACGATGGGGACCGTCCAGGGCAGATCGTCGGCCAGACGCATCTCATTGAGGACGTTCCGGAAGTCCTTCCCGCCCAAAAAACCTTCCAGGGGCGAATAGACGCCGGTGGCCATGTTCTCGACGTCCGAAACGGACTCCGGATCGAGCTTCAGCCGGGGGAGCCTCTTGGACTTTTCCAGGGCCTCATCCTTCTTCGCTCCCGTGAGCACCCGCTCGATGAGCTTGCCGCCGTGGGGCTGGATCATATGATTCCTCCTTTGGGATCCTGAAAGATGCGAATGGAAACGCCGGGAGGGAACGGTCAGTCGATGTAGCCCAGGGCTTTCAGCCGTTCCTTGACCTTTTCTTCGTCTTCCTTGCTGAAGACCTCTTTGGCCTCCTGTTCTTTGGAGAGGCTTTCCCTGACGACCTTGACGATGTAGGCCGCGACGGAGCCGATCTCCGTCCCCTGGATCGTTTCCTCGATCTTCTTGTGGAGGGACGTGGGGATAGAGACGCTTGTGAATTCCTTGTCCATCGTTTTCTCCTTGATCCGTTCGTTTTCTCTATGTCTTGGAGTCGCCCCCTCCGGGAGGCGGGACGCGCATACCGGCGCAAAAATTAAAGCTATTTATACACCAGAAAGCGCAATTTTTCAAGTGACTTCTCCAGCTCTTCCCATCGCCTTGACAAGCACGGCGCATTGATGTTTATAATACTTCGGTTATGCGAGAAAATTTCTGCTAAATCATGCCCGCCTGATATGGAAAAGATCGCTCCCTCCTGTATTCGAAAGACCGCCTTTTTCGGCGTCCTGGACAAGAACCTGAGGAAGCTCGAAGGACGGCTTGGGATCAGCCTGGCCATCCGCGGCGACCAGCTCCTCATGGACGGGGACCCCAAGAAGGTCGAGTTCGCCCGCTGTTACTTCGACAAGATCCAGGAGTTGGATGACCGGGGCTATGATCTGAAGGAGGAGGACTTCCACATCGCCCTGGACCTCCTCGAGGAAGGCTCGACGCGTTCCAAACAGGCCCTCGAGGAGTATGCCCCTGCCGAGCCCCTCAACCTCTCCCGGAAGTCGGTCCACCCCAAGAGCCTCAACCAGCAGGAATACATCCAGGCCATCAAGACCCATGACATGGTCTTCGGCATCGGCCCGGCCGGGACCGGGAAGACCTACCTGGCCATGGCGATGGCCCTCTCTTTCCTCCAGAACAAGCTGGTCGAACGCATCATCCTGACCCGCCCCGCCGTCGAGGCCGGAGAGAAACTCGGCTTTCTCCCCGGCGATATCGCCCAGAAGGTCAACCCCTACCTCCGTCCCCTCTATGACGCCCTTTTCGACCTTTCCCAGTTCGATCAGGCCAACCGTCTGATGGAAAAGGGCATCATCGAGATCGCCCCCCTCGCTTTCATGCGGGGCCGGACGCTCAACAGCGCCTTCATCATCCTGGACGAAGCCCAGAACACCACCCGGGAACAGATGAAGATGATTCTCACCCGGCAGGGATTCGATTCCCGCCTGGTCGTGACCGCCGATATCACCCAGATCGACCTCCCGGAGCCGAAGCGGTCCGGGGTCCTCCACGCCATCAAGATCCTGTCTTCTCTGAAGGAGATCGCCTTCATCCATTTCAGCGAAAGGGACGTCGTCCGCCACCCCCTCGTCCAGAGGATCATCAAGGCCTACCAAAAGGCCGAAGCGCAACCCTAAATGACAAACACGGACTTCATTTCGTTCAGGAAGATCAAACTCTTCAAGGGTTCCGAGATCCTTCCCCGGAAACCGCATACTCCTCCCCCGACGAAGGAGGAGGGCCCCTCGGTCCGGGGAAGCTTTTTCCGGAACCCCTTCATCATCCTTGCCTTCTTCGTCACCGTTCTGTCCCTGATCATCGCCTACCTGCCCTCCAGGAGCCTGTCGGCGCCCGGGGTCGGGGAGATCGCCGGGGCCGACATCATCGCGCCGTCCGACCTGACCATCGAGGACCAGGAGACGACGGCCAAGAGGCGGATCGCGATCGAAGGGACCGTCCTTCCCGCCTACCGCTTCGACGCGGGCTCTTTCACGGAAACGGAAGGCCGGATCCATGAGTTTTTCAACCTCGGGCGGGATTGGCTGAGGACGCTCTCCGGCGCCCGGAAGCCCGAGGATTTACAAAAAGCGGTCCTGGACAAAATGGGGATCGAGATCGACCTCCCTCACCTCGCAGCCCTCATCAAAGCGAAGTTCCCCGCCGAACTCGAGGACGGCCTGGTCAGCGTCATCGGCAAGATCTCCGCTCAGGGCATCATCCTCTCCAAGAACCTTTTCATCCAGGGCGAGTTGGAGAGGGGCTTCACCCTCACCAAGACGGACGGCGGCGAGAGGACGGCCCGGACGAACGACGTCCTGGACATCAAGGAGGCCAAGGAGCGGTTCGTCGCCGAAGTCGACGGCCTGGAGATCACCGCGAGGTCGAAGATGCTGCTCGTCAATCTCTCCGACCTCTTCCTCTCCCCCAACATCACGTACGACAAATCCGAAACCGATGCCCGCAAGGAGCGGGCCCGGATGAGCGTCGAAACCGTCTTCTACACGATCAAGAAGGGCAAGGTCATCGTCCGCAAGGGCGACGAGGTCACCGCGGAGTCCATCAAGCAGGTCCGCCTCATCAACATCAAGCTCAAACAGCGGCCGAGCTGGTTCACTAATTTCTCCGGGACGTTCCTCCTCTTCGCCATCCTCTTCATCACGCTTTGGTATTACCTGAAGTCCATCCTCAGTTCGGAATACGCGCTCAAGAAGTTCGTCATGATGGGCGCGACACTCGTCCTCAGCCTCGTCGTCTACCGGCTGTCCCTCTTCCTGGCGGGCGGCTTCAGCTCTCACGCCGACGTTTCCTATTTCGCCGTCAACGAAACCTACCAGTTCGCCTTTCCCTTCCAGGTCGGGGTGCTCCTCTTCGCCTTCCTGACCTCCGACCACCTGGCCCTCATCTACGCTATCCTGAACAGCCTGATGGCCGGCTACGTCCTCGGGCCGAACTACTACCCTCTGATCTTCAGCCTGATCGGCGGGATCGCCGCCATCTACGGCGTCAAGGTCTACCAGAGGCACCGGCGGACGTCGACCCTTCGGGCCGGACTGTTCTTCGTCGCGCCGACGAACGTCATCGTCATCATCACCATCCACCTGATCAAGGAGAAGCTCGGCGGGCTGGGGCAGCTCTCGGTCGATGTCCTGATGGGCCTCCTCGGGGGCGCCCTCAGCGCGGCCCTGGCTTTCATCCTCCTCCCCATTTTCGAGACCGTCTTCCGCTTCGTCACCTCAACGAAACTCCTGGAGCTGACGAACTCGGACCTTCCGGTCTTCAGACAGATGGCCATCGAAGCCCCCGGTTCCTACCACCACTCGCTCATCGTGGCCACTCTGGCGGAGAAGGCGGCCGAGGAGATCAAGGCGGACGCCATGCTGGTCAAGGCCGGCGCGCTTTACCACGACGTCGGCAAGGTCAAGATGCCCGAGTATTTCATCGAGAACAGGAGCGGGAACTTCGACCTCCACAAGGACCTCACGCCTTCCCTCAGCACGCTGGTCATCACGAACCACGTCAAGGAGGGGCTTGAGATCGCCAGGAAGCTCAAGCTCCCCGCCCAGCTGCGGGACATCATCGAACAACACCACGGGAACTCCCTGGTCCGGTATTTCTACCAGAAGGCCAAGGAGAAGTGCGACCCCGAGATGCAAAAAATCGGCGAGGAGGACTATCGCTACCCCGGGCCCCGGCCCAGGAGCAGGGAGGCGGGGCTGGTCATGCTGGCCGACTCGGTCGAGGCGGCCTCGCGAAGCCTCAAGTCCCCAGCCAAGGACAGCCTGAAGAGACTCATCACGGAAATCTTCAACAGCTACCTTCAGGACGGCCAGCTCGACGACTGCGATTTCTCCCTGCGGGAGCTCCGATCGGCGGCCGCCTCCTTCTTCTCCATCCTTTACGCCGTCTACCATCCCCGGGTCGAATACCCGGGATTCGATTTCGAAATGAAACGGGAAAAAAAGGCGGCCAACGCCAGGAAGAACAATGGTCGAGATCATCAACAGGCAGCGCAAGCACCCGCTCAACCGGAAAAGGATCCGAAGCCTGATTGAGCGGCTCTCGGCCCGCTACCGCCTCGGCAACCCCGAGGTCGTCTTGGTCTTCGTCGGGACGGAGGCCATCCGGACCCTGAATCGGAAGTTCCGAAGGAAGGACCGGCCGACGGACGTCTTGAGCTTCCGAATCGGAAAGAAGAGCGCCGACGGTAAGTTCTACCTCGGCGACATCGTCATTTCGGTCCCGGTCGCGGCAAAGCAGGCCCGGAGGCACGGTCACGGCCTGGAGCGCGAACTGGAGGTCCTGGCCCTCCATGGCTTCCTTCACCTGGCCGGATATGACCACGGCGCCGATGTCGGTCCGGAAGAAAAGGCCGCCCGGAAGCTCTTCTTCGGGGACACCGCATGAGCGCCGATCTCGCGATCTGGCTTGGGCTTTCGCTGAGCTTTCTGGCCGCTTTCGTGCTCTCCATATTCCACGTCACTCTGGACTCCTTTTCCAAGATCCAGGTCAGCCGGTTCCTCGAGGACCGGGAAAAGGCCGACCGGCACAGGATCCTCAAGGATTTCGACGACACCCGGACCGCGGCGGCGTACCTGAGGGTCGTCGTGCTCGTCGCCTTCATGACCTACCTCTTCATCGCCTTCCCCCGGCTGAGGTTCTGGCCCCTCTGGCTCTTTCTCATCGCCGTCGGGATCCACACGCTCTTCTTCGAAACCCTGCCGAGGCTCATCAACTTCCGGGGCAAGAACACCGTCCTCAAGGCCTTCCTCCCCGCGGCCAGGCTGTTCCGGGCCCTCGGCTCCCCCATCCTCCTCCTTACCCGGAACCTCGTCGAGCGCGAGGAGCGGGAAGAAAAGGACGGGGAGCACGAGGCGACGGACGAGGAGATCGAGACGTTCCTTGACGAGGCGCGCGAGGAGGGGATCATCGAGAAGGGCGAGGATGAGCTTCTGCGGAGCGTCGTCGAATTCGCGGACACCATCGTCAGGGAGATCATGACGCCCCGAGTCACCATGGTCTGCATCCGGAAGGACTCGACCATCGACAATCTCAAGGACCTCATCATCCGTGAAAAATACTCGCGGATCCCCGTCTATAAGGACCGCATCGACAACATTGAGGGCGTCGTCATGGCCAAGGACATCATCGAGTATGCCGATGAGAAGCACAAGGGCCAGCCCATCGAGGCCCTCATCCGGCCTGTCGTTTTCGTCCCCGAGTCCATGGAGGTGGCCGACCTGCTCAAAGAGTTCCAGAAGGCCAAGCAGAAGATGGCCGTCGTCGTCGACGAGCACGGCGGCGTCTCCGGGCTCGTGACCATGGAGGACGTGGTCGAGGAGATCGTAGGCGAGATCGAGGACGAATACGACACCGAGGAGGCCCAGATCATCGAGAACGCGCCCGGCGACTTCACGGTTTCCGGCCGTGTCGAGGTCGAGGAAATGGAGGAGCTTCTCGACCTTGAGCTCGCCGAGGACGATTTCATCACGGTCGGCGGGCTCGTCACCCACAACCTTGGCCGGCTGCCGGCCAAGGGGGAGACGCTCGACCTCAAGGGATTGTCCTTCGAGATCCTGGACGTCGAGCAGAAGCGCGTCAAGAAAGTCCGGATAAAAAGGAAACCCCTGGATGGAAATAAAGAATAAAGAAAAGGCGGCGAAAAAGGCGGCGGCCATAAAGCCCGCCGCGAGGAAGCCGAAGACGCCGAAGAAGGAAAAGAAGCCGGCGGTCAAGGTCGGATACGTGGCCCTGCTCGGCCGGCCCAACGCCGGGAAATCCACCCTCCTCAACACGCTCCTCGGCCAGAAGGTCGCCATCGTCTCGGACAAGCCGCAGACGACGCGTATCAGCATCCTGGGCATCAAGACAACGGAGAAAGGCCAGATCATCTTCATCGACAACCCCGGAATCCATAAGCCTCTCCACTCCCTGAACCGCCGGATGATGAACTTTGTTTATTCGTCGCTCGAGACCTCGGACCTGCTCTGCCTCCTCATCGACGCCACCCAACCCTTCGGTCATGGGGACGAGTTCGTCATCGAGACGCTCCGGGTGGTCAAGGTCCCCCTCTTCCTACTCATAAACAAGGTGGACATCGTCCGCAAGGACAAGGTCCTCCCCATCATCGAAAAGTACAAAGACCTCCTGCCCTTCAAGGAGATCATTCCCGTCTCCGCCCTCACGGGGATCAACCTGGACGTTCTTGAGGACCTGATCTATAAATTCCTGCCCGAGGCCGAGAAGATCTACTCGGACGACGAGATCTCGGACCAGTCCGAACGCTTCCTGCTGGCCGAGATCATCCGGGAAAAAGTGCTCAGACACGTCAAAGAGGAGCTGCCGTTCTCAACGGCCGTCTATATCGAGGGCATTGAAAAGAAGGAATTAACGGGCAAGGACGGGAATCCGCGGCCCATGACATTCATCAGGGCGTCCATCTTCGTCGAGCGGGACAACCACCGCAAGATCATCATCGGCCGCCACGGCAGCCTCGTCAAGCAGATCGGCATCGAGGCCCGCAAGGAGATCGAGGAGATCCTCGAGACGGAGATCTACCTGGGCCTCCAGGTCCGGGTCCGGCCGCAGTGGCGCGACTCCGAGGACGTCCTGGACCTCATCGAGGGGCAGAAAGGCTGATTGACAAATCGGCCCCAAGATGCGAAAATTGTCTGCCTTCCAACGGACGGTGAGTGTAGCTCAACCTGGTTAGAGCATCGGACTGTGGATCCGATGGTTGGGGGTTCAAATCCCCTCACTCACCCCACCCTTTTTCCTCGAATATCCCCCATTGCAGGTTCGAGGACATCGCGGACGGGCGGGTTCTCGATCACGAGATTTTCACGGACGGCCTTATCAGCGGCCCGGCCATTCAAAATCGGTGTTGGGAGGACTTTGATAAAAGCGCACCGCTTTCGTGAACCGAAGCCCGTACTTTTTGATCTTCGCGTACAACGTCGTGTATTTAATTCCCAAGAGAAAGGCCGCTCCGCGGATGTTGGCGCGGGCCATGGTCATGGCCTGGGAAATGATATCCCGCTCCAACTCTTCCATGACCTGCATGACCGGGGCCGGCTTGCCTTCCCTGATCAGTTCGATGCAGCCCTCGAGGTTATCAAGGGAGAAAGCCAGCGCGCCGACAATCCCCTTTCTTTCATGCCTTGAGGGACGAAATCCGGAATCCTTCACAGGCTCCATCGCCTCCGGAGAAGGACCGGTCGAACGGTTCGACGGGACCTGGTCTTCCATCCGTGTCGCCATGCCGAGCATCATGTCTTCTTTCATGAGAGTTCTCTTCGATTCCAGGATCGGCAGCGTCCGAACTACGTTCTCCGGGCGCACACCTCAAGAACACCATCCTAAAGATTAGGGGAGTATTCAGCCCGGGGGAACCGTTTATCTCTGAAGCGGCCGAATGAGGAAGCGGACGGGCCCGGACGGGCCGCGAACGGTCCCGGCCGGGCTGCGGCCGCACCGAACGCCCAGATCAAAGCAACGAACCTCGCCCTGATCGAAACCACGAACTCGGGAGAGTCCAGACTTGGATGATGCCCTTAGAACCGGCCATCTAGAATTTTGCGGAAATTCTCACGGTAGTTCCGGCTGACGTTCACCCGCTGATTGTTCTTGAGGATGATGATGGATTCGCCGTGGAAATAGGGCTGGATTTCCTGGATGGATCCCACATTGACGATGAAAGACCTGTGCGTGCGGATGAACATGCGGGGGTCCAGTTTTTTCTCGAGGCCGCTCAACGTCTCATGGAGAAGGTGTTCCCCCGTTTCGGTATGGAGGGCGGCATAGCTCCCGGCCGCCTTGATCCACAGAACGTCTTCCACCTTTAAAAAGCAGATCCCCCGTTTGGACGGGACGAGAAATCTTTTGATATAGGGGCTTTCCGTCCGGACATCCTCGATCAGGCTTCTCATCCTGGTCTTGAAATCCTCCTGGTTTTTTCCCATCCCGATCATGCGCCGGGCGTGCTTCAGCGATTCCTGGAAACGGTCCTGATCGAACGGCTTGAGCAGGTAATCCAAGGCGTGGATCTCGAACGCACGGAGCGTGTATTGATGGAAGGCCGTGGCGAAAATAATGTGGGGTAAATGCTCCTGCCCCAGGGCCTCGACGACACCGAAGCCGTCCGGCTCCGGCATCTGGACGTCCAGGAAAACGAGGTCGGGCTTTTCCTTTCGGATGATTTTGATCGCGTCCGAGCCGTTGCCGGCCTCGCCGACGACATCGACGTCTTTCTCTCGGCGGAGAAATTCCCGGATTTTCTGGCGGGCATACGCTTCGTCGTCGACGATGACCGCCCGGATCGCCATGCCCTAGTCCATCTCTCTCATCATTCGGTCAATTGGCCTGGTTTTGAAAAGGAATATCGAACGCGATCTGGACTCCGCCTTCGCTCCTGTTTTGAAAACAGAAGGCGCAATCCGATCCATAAAGGCTCTGGAGGCGGCTTTTGATGTTTTTCAACCCGACCCCTTTGTCTAGGAGCGTCTTTGGATCGTCTTTCAAACCCAACCCGTCGTCCGAGACCCGGACGACCAGCCGTCCGTTGTCCCGGCTCGCCGCGATCATGACCGTCCCCCCCTCGTTTCGGGGCATGATTCCGTGCTTGATCGCGTTTTCCACGAGCGGCTGCAGGCTGAAGCTCGGGATGAGGGCCGAGAGCGTTTCCGGCGCGATGTCGTACTCGACGGCGAGCCTATCGCCGAAGCGCGCTTTCATGATGTCGAGGTAAAGGGCCAACACGTCCAGTTCGTTCTTGAGAGGAATTTTCTGTGCGTCCGGCTGTTCGAGAGTGGCGCGAAGGAGGTCGCTCAGGCGGCTGATCATCCGGTCCGCCAGGCCCGGATCCTGATAGACGATCGTGGAGATCATGTGGAGCGTATTAAACAGAAAATGGGGATTGACCTGGGACTTTAAGATCTGGAGATTGGCCCGGGCCAATTCGGTTTCGAGACGGCCGGCGGCCAGTTCCCTCTCGCGGTACATGCGGAGATAGTCGAGGCCCCAGACGGACACCAGGACGACCAGGAAGGTCACGATGTTGTTGTGGAGATAATTCAGGTTTGTCAGCCAAAAGTCTTTGAGATAAGGCCCCACCGAAGGAGGAAGGTTGACGATCGGCTCCAACAGGAGGTTATAAAACCCGAAGGAGATGAACGATTCCAGGCCAGCGAGGGCAAGACCTCCGGGGATGAGGACGGCGAGATGGGCGGGCCAGCGGCGTCCCCGGAGGGGGAACCTGTGCGCGAGCCAAATCGCGCCCGGAGCGCAGACGGCCCAAGGAAGCCACCGGACGGCGTAGAGGAGGAAATCCTGCCAAAGACTGAGTCGGTATTCTGTTGTGCTGATGAGGTATAAAAAGAAATTGGAAGTCGTGAAGAACAGGGTGACGATGAAAAACAGTCCCGCCAAGATCAGGAATGTTCGGGTACGCGATCGCAGCGGCAATTTCATCAGCGGCCCTTTCTTCCGGCATCCTTGGAGCTAGCCACGAATTCATCATAAGGCAAGCCCGGGGGGATTTCAAGCCATGGTCTTTCCGACCGTCACTCATGCCGGCGCTCGGAACTTCACGATTCGCCTCGGTTTCATAAATTTGAATAAACGGCAATGGTTTTTACATGCCGTAAACAATCATCCGTCGATCTCTCCACCCACGGCCGGCTCGCGGCCGATGTTTCAGAGATGGAAGATGCATTTTATCCCGGTTCCGGCCGCTGGCATATTTATTGCATAAAGAAGGCCGAGAGGTTTGTTATCCGATGAGATACGCAGGGAGACCAGGGCCTCGAGGCCGGGAAGGATCATCCGGGCCGGAGGGCCGGCCACGGAACGTGCTTTTCTTTTTTCGAGCCTTGGACTCATGCGGGGAGGTGAAACGGCGCGGAAACACCGGACCAAACATTCGACCGCTGGCGCAGAACGACAAGCCGGCACGTAAACCAATTCCAAAAGGAGGATTTATTATGAGAAAACGAATTCTGTTTCTGCTGCTGGGCCTGGTTCTGGCTGGCACCATGACATTCGGCCAGGTGACCAACGCCCGCATCATCGGCACCATTACCGATACCGATGGTACCGCCCTGCCGGGTGTGGCCGTCGAGGCCGTGAGCCCCCGGCTCGTCGGCAAGGCGACGACCGTATCAGACGCGAACGGCGTCTTCCGCCTGCTCAACCTGATGCCCGGCGTCTACAGGATCACGTACACCCTGGACGGATTCCAGACGTTGGTCCGGAACGACATCAGCGTGTCCCTGGAGCAGACGATGACCCTGAACGTGACCATGGAGCTCGGGAAGCTCGCCGAGTCGGTCGTGGTCACGGGCCAGGCGCCGCTGATCGACATCAAGAACACGTCCAAGGACCTGACCCTGACCAAGGACACGTTCCAGACCCTGCCCAAGGGCCGCGATTTCGCCTCGCTGGTGACCGTCCTTCCCGGGGTGGACACCGAGGCCTTCGCCGGCGGCGTCGACCGGGCCGGAGCATCGGCGCGTCCCGGCGGCATCTCCGTGGACGGCGCCACGGCGTCGGAGAACGTGTTCTTCGTCGACGGCGTGAATACCACGGAGCTCGAGGACGGCACGATGTCGCAGAAGGTCAACTTCGACTTCATCGACGAGGTCCAGGTGAAAGCCAGCGGCTACCAGGCCGAGTTCGGCGGTTCCCTGGGCGGCGTCATCAACGTGGTGACCCGCTCCGGCGGCAACGAGCTCCACGGGGACGTGATCGGCTATTACGGCGGCAGCGCCCTGAACGGGAAACAACGCCCTACTCTCCGCATCAATCCCCTCGACAACAGCGTCGCCGAGTACGTCAACTACCAGGACCTGAACGGCAAAGAGAAGGAAGCGATCCTGGAGGGCGGCTTCAACCTGGGCGGTTACATCATCAAGGACCGGCTGTGGTTCTTCGGCACGTTCATGCCGGCCCAACGCGACCGCACCCGGCCCGTCACCTTCGTCAGCGACGGCTCGAAGGGCCGTTTCAACCGCAAGGACCTCGAGCTGAACTATTCAGCGAAGCTCACCGCTCAGCCGTTCGCGAACCTGCGGGTCTCGGCCGGCTTCCTCAACAACTTCTGGAAGTATCGGGGATCGCTCCCGACCAACGACGGCGCCGGAGACCCCGCCACGCCCTATTCCAAGGTCGGTTTCGATTTTCCGAACTGGAGCGCCAGCGCCTCGGCGGATTACACCGTGGGGAACAACCTGATGGTGAGCGCCCGCGGCGGCTTCTTTTTTTCCAACAACAACAATCAACAGCTGAAGCCGACCGAACCCCTGTGGATGTTCCGCCAGACCAACGCCCAATACCCCGAGATCCCCGCGGACCTGGTCCGGGCCCGCAGCTGGATCAACTATTCCCAGACGGCCGACGGCTACGTCACGAAAAAGGACATCCGTGACCGGGCTTCGTTCAACCTCGACCTCAATTACTTCCCCAATTTCGCCGGCGAGCATTCCCTAAAGGCCGGGGTCCAGTGGGTACGCCTGCATGAGGACGTCGACAACTCCTTCGGCTATCCCTATGTCCGGCTGAACTGGGGCCAGGCTTACACCGACCCGGCCGATCCCACCAAACAATACCGGGGACAATACGGTTATTACGAGGTCCGCAACGGCATCTCCTCTCCCTTCGGCACGTTCGCCGAGGCCCACAGCACGAGCGTGGCCCTGTACCTGCAGGACTCCTGGACCATCGCTAATAGATTCACCCTCAACTTCGGACTGCGCGCCGAGAGCGAATACGTGCCCAGCTTCAGCGACCTGCCGGAATACAAGGGCAAGAAGGCGGTCGATTTCAAGTTCGGGGACAAGCTGGCGCCGCGCCTGGGCTTCGTCTACGACGTGGCCGGAGATTCCAGCCTGAAGGTGTTCGGTTCCTACGGCATGTTCTACGACGTGTTCAAGCTCGGCATGGCCATCGGTTCCTACGGCGGCTTCAAGTGGATCTCCGATTACTACACCCTCGACACCTACGACTGGAAACAGATCGGCGTCAACGGCAACTACCCCGGCACCTATATCCGCGCCAAGAACGAACGGGAGCCTTCGTTCGACTCCACGGACCCGGCCCTGAAGCCCGTGGCTCAGAGCGAGGTCTCTTTCGGGATCGAAAAGAAGCTCAAGGAGGACGTCTCCACGTCCGTGCGCTTCGTCTACAAACACCTGATCCGAGCCCTCGAGGACATCGGCTTCGAAGAACCGGACGGCACCGTATACTATACCGCCAACCCGGGCTACGGATGGACGCGCTATCAGGAGGACGGAGGTAGATGGCCCAACGAGTTGTGGCCGTGCCCCAAGGCCAAGCGCGAATACTACGCCGTCAACTTCTCCCTGGACAAGCGCCTCAGCGACAACTGGATGGGCGGCTTCTCCTTCACCTGGAGCAGCCTGCGCGGCAACTACTCCGGCCTGGCCAGCTCCGACGAAGTGGACATCAACGGCTACGGCCGCACCGATCCTAACGTGGCCCGGTTCTGGGACAGTTGGTTCCTGCCCTATACCCAGGACGGCAAGCCCATCGACGGCCCGCTGGGGACCGACCGGCCCCTCTATTTCAAGGCCTACGGGTCCTACACCTTCCCCTTCGGCCTGACCGTAGGCACAACGGCCAGCGCGTTCTCCGGCGTGCCCACGTCCATCGAAGTGACCATGGGCGGGATGCAGGGGTTCTATCCGCTCGGGCGGGGGACGGAAAAGCGTTCTCCGTTCGTTTTTGCCGCGAATCTCTACGCCGAATACCCAATCCGGTTAGGCCGCACCCGTTTGACCTTGAGTCTCAATATCGATAATGTGACCAACAACGGCGCGGCCCAGCGTCTGTACCCGCTTTACAATCAGGACGACCCGGCCCTGACCCAGGATGAGATCCTGGCCCATTTCGATTACCAAGGCATCGTCCAAGACCTCGATCCGCGCTTCCTCAAGGAATACCTGTTCATGAATCCCATCAGCGCCCGTTTCGGCGTCAGGTTCGGATTCTGATCCCCTCCTGAGGGAAATCTCCTCGGGGAGTTTGATTGACTCCCCGAGGAGGAGCCCGGACGGATAATGTCGGAATTGTCCATTATCATCAAGACTCCCGATTGATGTTGATAGGTCTAGGTTTCTAGTTCTTGACCGAATCGTCTTCCTTCATCTGGAGCGCCTTGTAGAGGTCGCGCCGTCCGGCCTTGTCGCCGTCCATGATCTTCCGGGCGTACCCGGCCACGGCCTCAGCTTTCGCCCGCGGTACGACCACGACGCCGTCGCCGTCGGCGACGATGACATCCCCCGGCATGACCAGGACGCCGCCGCAGACGATCGGCCTGTTGACGGATTCGAGTTCGTTTCGTCCGGGCCGGATCCCGCGTCCGACCTTCTTCAAGTAGAGGGGAACGCGCTGGGTGATGACCTCATCGGTGTCCCTGGCCGTGGCGCTGGTGACGACGCCGACGCAGCCCTTCCCCCGCCACTCCAGAATGTTGTACGAGCCGATCGAGCCGACGTCCGCGTTCGGAGCGTCCTCGATGACGAGCGCCGTACCCTTGCGGATGAGGTCCAAATAGGCCTCTGTGGAACGCTTTTCGTACCAGCCCCCTGCCCAGGCGTCATAAGCTTCGACGGTCATCTTCCCCGCCGGCGCGTCCTGGGTGGGCACGTATCTGGCCGTGACCGCGATCCCTACGAACCGGTGAGTGAAGTGCTCCGTGTCGCGCCACAGGGAATGGATCTCCGGATCCATAAGGCCGATGTTCTGGAGGCCGACGGCGTCCATGCCGTCCGCGACGTCCGATACACGCAGTCCCTTGAACAGGGCCAGGAGCTTCCCGTCCTCGGCTTCGGAGTAAACTTGGGTGGCCAAGAGATTCTTGCCGGCCCTCAGGTCCTCGGCGCCGGGGGCCTTTTCCTGCGCGGCGGTCCCTGCGGCCAGGAAGGCCGCGAAGGGCAGGATGACGGCCAAGCCTGTGATATAACAGCGGATCTCGTTAATTTTCATACTCTGTCCTCCATTGTCGTTTAACGTTCACTGAACTAAAATCCTCGATCGATGGGCTTGCCTATTCTTATTTTTCTCAGCGTTCCGTGTCAAGCGATGGACGCCGGACACGAATGGGGAGCCGTCATCTCATTAAGGGCGAAGCTTATTAAATGGGTTCTCTTACGTTTGGTGTGGGTTGGGGGCTTGGACGGGATGGCTGTCAATCCCGATTCAAGAGCGCATCGGCGGCCGGACGGACTCCTGAAAATAGGCCCGGCGCTCATTCCCCGAGGGCGGCGGCGTAGAGATACCAGGCGGCGTGGGGCAGCCACTGCTCCGCCCACCTCCAGTCGTCGTCCTTTCCGGTCACGGAGAAGTGCAGGTTGAGGTCGATGTCCGCCTCGTCCTTGTACCCGCCCGTGATCCCGTTGACGATCCCGCCCGGGGCATTCGTGTATTCGTAGGACTCGAAGAAGATGTACTGGGGGTTGTTCCTCCCGCGGCCCTGGAGCATGCAGGCGTCGAACGGATTGAGGCCCAGGATCCAATTCAGCTGGTCCCGGCCGAAGGCCCGGTACTTGTCCGCCAGGGCCTTGTCCGCGGCGCATAGCCTGGCGGCGCGCTTCGCCGCGGCGGCCATCGAGCCGAGGCGGGCGTTCTCGCCCTGCCACCAGGGGGCCGTCTCGGTGTCGTGGGGGAAGAAGAAGCTCGTCCTCCGGACGCCGTTCTTGCTCTGAACGAGCTGGCGGCTGTAACCGAAGGGATTGGCGACCTCGGCGGTCACGGCGAGCTCGAAGGCCATGGACCTCTTCACGGCATCGACGACCTTCGCCTTGGCGGCGACATCCGCGATGTCATAATAGTCCGCGAGGGCCACGACCGGCAGGCCCGCATCGGCCGGATGAAAGAAGGGACGGTCCTTGTCGTCGGCCCGCCAATAGTCCGCGGGGCTCGCGGCCGGCATCAGCCTGGCCATGAGGCTCGCGGCCCGCTGGTCCGCCGCGGCCTTGTAAACGGGCTTCTTCGTCGCCTTGTAGAGCTCCACGGCGGCCGTCAGGGCGCTGGTGTCGTCGAGGATGTTCTCCTTCCCGTCGTTGGCGTAGGAGAGGTTGTTCTTCTCGAGGAACGCGAACGCGTCCTCGGCGGCCTTGAGGTAATCGGCGGCGGTGAAGTCCCCGGAGGCTGGGTACGTCGCCGCCATCGCCAGGGCGGCGATGGACACGCCGGCGCCTTCCCGGAAGCCCGCCTCGAAGGCGGCGTCTCCCTTGATCTTCTCCCTTCCGTAATCGCGGACCTTGTCCTTGGTTTCCGGGGTCAGGATGATGTGGCGCTCCGCTTTGGCCGATATGATGCGGTCCTCGGGCTTCTTCTCGGGGCCGCGGCCGGAGACCGTGATATAGAAGGACCCGTTCGGATTCTTCATCCGCACGAGATAATCGGCCCCGAACATGGCCTCGTCAAGGAGCCGCTTTTTGTACTGCTTGAAATAGGGGTTCCCGCTCGCCTCGAGCTCCTGGAAGGACTTGAACAGGCTCCAAGCGGACATCGAGATCTGCTGGGGGTTGAAGTACGTGGAGAACGAGAGGTGGGACATGTGCTTGCCGTAGTCCCCCGTCGCGTCGAACCACCCGCCGTGGGCGTCGATCATCCCGTCCTTCCCGTCGAACTTCAACTTCCGGTCCGCCTTGTCCCAAAGGCCGGAGCTCCTCTGGCCCTTGAAATAGTAAACGACATCGGAGAGCGTGTTCCGCTCCAGGACGTTCTTCTGGACGAGGAACGGATAGGACCGGATGGTCCCCTTGGCGGACGAGCACTCGATGACATAGGTCCCTTCCTCGAGGACCGGCGTGAAATCGATCGTCCAGAAGGTCCAATCCTTCCACTTTTGGACGGGGCCGACGGATTTGGGAACCCCGGAGAAAACCTCTTTCTCCGTCCCGAACTCCTTGATCTTGAAGGCGTCGAAAGCGTCGCCCGGCTTGCCCTCGATAACCGCCCGCTTGGGCCCGGCCGGATCGTAACCGACGTGATTGATCAAGACCTTGGCCGTCTGGGCAAGGCCCGAAGAAACCAGGATGGCGCTGAAGACAAGCGCCGTGAGCGCTCGGTTCTTTCTCATGATCGTTCTCTCCTTTTATTATTCCAATACAGGTAAGCCGGGACGCCGAGGAGGATGATCAAAAGTCCGGCCATCGACTGTTTGAACTGGTTGATGACCGTGTTCACGGAGATGAACACCGCGGACAGGATGAACAGGACGGGCGTCACCGGGTAGCCCCAGGTCCTGTATGGACGCTGAAGGCCGGGTCGTTTGCGCCTCAGGACGATGACGGCTGTTATCGTGAGCCCCATGAAGATCCACAGGCCGAAGATCACGTAAGTGTAGAGCTGCTCGAAGGTCCCCGTCAGGCTGAGGAAAGCGCTCCAGACGCCCAGGGCGATGATCGCGAAATGGGGGGTCAGGAACTTCGGATGGACCTCGGCGAGCTTCCGGAAGAACAGGCCGTCCCGGGCCATGGCGAAATAGACCCGGGGGCTCGTCAGGCAGTGGCCGTTGGCGGCGCCGGAGATCGAGAAGAGAATGATGAAGGCGATGAGGGAAGCGCCTACGGGTCCGATGGCGAAATTCATGGCGTCGGCGGCGACACGGGCGGAACCGGCGATGATCCCGGCCGGGAAGGCGTACAGGTAGGCCAGGTTGGCCAGGATGTAAAGGGTGATGACGAGGGCAGTGCCGATGAAGATGCCCAGGGGAAGGTCCCTCGTTGGGTTCCTAAGCTCGCCCGAGCTGAACGATGAACTCTCCCATCCTTTATACGCCCAGAGGGCGGCGACGAGGGCCACGCCGAACTTGCCGACCAGGCCCATCGAGAATCGCCCGGGCGCCGGAGAAACGAAGTTTGCGGCGTTCCCCTTGGCGAAGACGAACACCGTGACGCACAGGCCGGCCAGGGCGGCGAACTTGATCGACGTCAGGACGTTCTGGAGCAGGGCCCCGCGCTTGACGCCGAAGATGTTGACTGTGCACAGGAAGGCGATGAGAGCGACCGCCGCCGCCTTCGCCTCGAGCGGCGAGAGCTTGACGAAATAGGGCAAGTACTTCGTCGAAAAACCCACCGCCAGAGTGGCGATCGTCCCCGAGTCGATGACCAGGAAGAGGGCCCAGCCGAAAAGGAAACCGGTGAGCGGCCCGTAAGCCTCCTTGAGATAGACGTACATTCCGCCCGCCTGAGGAAAAGCGGCCCCGAGCTCAGAGAGGGACAGGGCCCCGAAAAAGGTCAGGAGCCCGCCCGCGACCCAGACCGCGAGCATCAGGATGGGCGACTTGAGACCGGCGGCGATGGAAGCGGGCACGATGAAGATCCCCGACCCGATCATGGTCCCCATGACGATCCCGATGACGCTCATGACACCGAGCACCCGGGGGAGGTTGGCTTTATCGGGGGCGTTTTGTTCCATGGCGTTTTCGAACACGGACGTTCGGGCCGATTCTAAGCAAGGAACCGAACAAAGTCAACGCGGCCGCCCGGAACGGCCCCCTGGGAATGGCCCTATCCGATCAGGCTGAACTCCCGGCCGATCTTGTGGAATGCCTCAAGGATCCGGTCGATATGTTCTTGTTTATAGGTCGCGATAAGGCTGAGCCTGATGAGTTGAAGGCCCTGCGGAACGGCGGGCGAGACGACGGCGTTCACGAAGACGCCTTCCTCGAGGAGCCGCCGCCAGAAACGGCAGGTCATCATGTCGTCCCCGATGATCACGGGCAGGATGGGGGTCCCCCCCTCCATGAGCTTGAAGCCCTGATTTTTCAGCCCTTCCCGGATCTCATCAGCGATGCGGCGGAGCCGTTCGACCCTTTCCGGCTCCCGCCTGATGATGGCCAGGGAGGCGCGGACGGCCGCGACATTGCCGGGCGCCATGCTGGCGCTGAAGATGAAAGCTTGGGAATTGTACTTGATGTAATCGATGACCTGTCTTTCGCCCGCGATGAACCCGCCCAGTGAAGCGAAGGACTTGCTGAAAGTCCCCATGGTCAGCTCGACGTCGGGCCCATTCCTGAGGCCGAAGTGGCTGCAGGTGCCGCGGCCGCCCCGGCCGAGGACGCCCATGGCGTGGGCCTCGTCGATCATCACCCGCGCCCGGTAAGCCTTGGCCAGCTTGACGAGCTCGGGGAGGTTGACGATCCGGCCGGACATGCTGAAGACCCCGTCGGTGACAATGAGCTTCGGGGCGTCCGGGGGGACGCCCTTCAAGACATTTTCCAAGCCGGCCATATCATTGGTCTTGTACCTAAGGACATGGGCGCCCCGGGCCCTGGCGATCCATGCCCCGGTGACGATGCTGGCGTGGTTCTCCTTATCGGAGATCAGGTATTCGCCCTTCTGGACGAGGGTGGGAATCACGCCCTGGTTCGTCAAGTAGCCCGTAGTGAAGGCCAGGCAAGCCTCGACCCCCAGGAAATCGGCCAGCTCTTCCTCCAGGGACGTGTGGAGGATGGACGTGCCGTTAAGATACCGCGAGCCGGAGCAGCTCGACCCAAAGGACTCGACGGCCTTCACCGAGGCCTCGATCACCTCGGGGTGCTGGGACAGGCCAAGGTAGTCGTTGCTTCCGGCCATTATGACCTCCCGGCCTTCCATCCGGACGACGGGGCCGTGGTTCTCCTCGATGACCTGGAAATAGGGGAAGACCCCCGCGTCAATGATCTCTTTCGCCCTCGAGAACTGCCGGCATTTTTGGAACAGGTCCATGTCGTTGCCTCCGTGATGTCATTCGGCCTTGCGCTTGAGACCGCCGAGGACGATCTCGAAGCCCAGGCCGATGAGCCGGTCGAGGTCCTCCTCCTTGAACTGTCGTGATTCGACAAGCTGGATGATCCCGTTGATCATCCCCCACATGACCATGCTGACCTGGGCACCCGGGCGGCCCCCCTCGAGTTCACCGGACTGCACCCCCTCCTTGACGACGTTCTGGAGTTCGAGGAGGCACGCGATCTTCAGGGTCCGGATCTCCTTCAGCAGGGCGTCCGGGATCCGGTAATGGTCGCTGACCAGGTCGATGAAGAACAGGAGCTTGAAGTATTCCCTGTGCTCGCGGTAGAAACGGACGTAAGCCTTCATGGAGTTCCGGAGCCTCTCATGCGTGTCCCGGCCGGTCCTGGCCGCCTCCTTCAGGCAGGAGAGGAGGATGTTCAGGTGCTCGACCAGGATCGACGCGTAGATCTCCTCCTTGCTCCCGAAGTGGTTGTAGATCGTTCCCTTGCTGAACTCGATGGCCGAGGCGATGTCGTCGAGCGTCACGCCGGCGAAGCCGTTCTTCCGGAAGAGGTCCATGGCCTTGTCAAGAATGAGCCTCCGCCGCGTCTCGAACTCCCTTTCCTTTCTCTCCCGCGTGCCCATTTTTGACTCTTGGTATTTATCTGACCACCAGTCAATGTTGAATGGTATTTTAATAACGGGCGTTTGTCAAGCCTGCCGGGGACGGTTATTTCTTTATGTCCAAACCATGGCCGGCCGGGAAGAGCCCGGGCAGAGTCACGGGAAGCCTGCCGCGGGTCTCCATCTCGCCGTTGAGGACCCGGGCCGCAATCTCCTGCGCCTGCGGCGTGTTGCGGTAGAGGCAAAGATAAGCGTCGACTTCCGGAAAGTGCCTCAGGAAGTAGGGGGAGCCGAAAGAGACGACCGTGACCGGGGCGGGGCCGGCCGCCAACTTCTTCACGAGCGCGACGTGCTTAGGATCGAGATCGACGCTCCCCTTGCGGGACCTGAGGCTCGAGAACAGGGCGAAGACCACGGCGTCCGCTCCCGCGGCCCGGGCCACGGCATCGTCCAGGGTTTCCTGCCCCGAATCAGCATCGGCAAAAAAGGCCATGAGGCCGGGGTCCCATTTCTTCATTTCCGTGACGAAGGCCTGTCCCGCGAAATAATCTCCCAGGTCGCTGCTCAAGGCAAAAACGGCCGTCTTCTTGCCCGGGGCCAGGGGCAGCGCCCCACCTTCGTTCTTGACAAGGGTGACCGCCGCTTCGAAAACCTGGTATGCCCGCCCCAGGCTGGGCTTCGAACCGACCGCGCGGGAGATGGCATCGACATCGACGAAACGGTTCCGGTCGAGGCCGAGCCTCGCTTTGGCTTCGAGGATCCTCCGGACCGATTCGTCGATCCTGGCCATCGGGACCTTGCCGGAGCGGACGGCCTCGATGACCGTCCGGATGGTCAAGGCCGGGTCGCGCGGCATGAGGAGGACGTCGACTCCGGCCAGCAGGGCTTTGAGCGACATGTCTTCATCCGAAAAGGCGTTCGTGACGCCTCCCATGTCCAAGGCGTCCGTGACGATCAGGCCCTTGAAGCCGAGTTCCTTGCGCAGGAGCCCGGTCATGATCGCGGGAGACAGGGTCGCCGGCATGTTCGGCGTCGGGTCGAGGGCGGGGACGGCCAGGTGGGCGGTCATGATGGCCTGGACGCCGCCTTCGATGGCCGTCCTGAACGGATAGAGCTCGACCTTGTCCAGCCGCGCTCTGTCGCCCGTGACCGTCGGAAGGAGCAGGTGCGAGTCTTGGCCCGTGTCCCCGTGCCCCGGGAAATGCTTGGCCGTGGTGATCATGCCGTTCTCCTGACTGCCGCGGATGAAGGCCCGCGTCAGGCGGCCGACGGACTCGGGGTCCTCGCCGAACGAGCGCGTGTTGATGATGGGATTGTCCGGGTTGATGTTGACGTCCACAACCGGGGCGTAGTTCATATGGATCCCGACCGCCCGCCCCTCGATCGCCGTGATCCTGCCCATATCATAGGCCATCTCCTCGGAGCCGGCCGCACCGATGGCCATGAGCGGCGGAAAGAGCGTCGCGCCGGCGATCTTGGCCCCGGCGGCGCTCTCGAGGTCCGCGGCGACGAGGAGGGGCACCTTGGCGGCACCCTGCAGGCGGTTCAAAAGGTACGCCGCTTCATAGGCCTCGCCCGAGGCGAGGATGAGCCCGCCGATCTTCCGGTCCCTGACCAGCGATTCGAGTTCCCCGAGGGAGTCGCTGTCGAGGTTGACGAAGGTGCCCGGGTACCGGACGGTCACCATCTGCCCGGCCTTTTCCTCGAGCGTCATTTTTTTCAGGGTCCTGGCGACCCAACCCGGGTTCCCGGCGTCGAGGCCCGGAAGGACCCTCGGCGGCGCCGTCCGGGCGCAGCGCATTCCCAGAACGGCCATGGAAATAACGACGATCGTCATCATTCCGCTCCGCATCTTCATGGTTTTCACTCCTTGCCGTCCTCTTATCCTATTCGATAACATACCTGATTATGAACAACACCGAAAACAGATAGATCAGCCAGTGGACCTGCTTCCCTTTACCCGTGACCAGCTTGAGGAGCGAATAGGAAATGAACCCGAAGGAGATGCCCTCTGTGATGCTCACGGTCAGGGGCATGATGACGATGCTCAGGAAGGCCGGGACGGCCTCGGTCAGGTCCTCCCAATCGATCCGGACGACGCCCTTCATCATCATATACCCGACGATGATGAGCGGCGGAGCGATGACCGGGTGGAGCGTCATGCCCTTGAAGCGGAATTCGCCGCTGATCATTTCGGCCAGAGGGCTGAAGAAGAGGGCGACCAGGAAGAGAAATGAGGTCATGACGTTGGCCAGACCGGTCCTGGCGCCCTGGGCGATACCGGTGACGCTCTCGATGTAGCTCGAGACCGTGGACGTTCCCAAGACAACACCGCCGACCGTGCCCACCGCGTCGGCCATCATGGCCTGGTCGGCTCGCGGCAGTTTCCCATCCTTGAGGAACCCTCCAGAGCTGCCGACCCCGATGAGGGTGCCGACCGCGTCAAAGACGTCCAAGAAGAAGAAGATAAAGACCACAGACAACAATCCCGACCGGAAGGCGCCCGCGATGTCAAGCTTGAGGAACGTGGGCGCGAGGCTCGGGACGGGCGCCAGGAGCCCATGGAACTTGACGATACCCAAAGGGACGCCCGCGACGGCTGTGGCCAGGATGCCGATGAGGATGGCCCCGGGGACCTTGCGGGCCATCAGGACGGCCGTCAGGGCCAGGCCTAAAAGGACAAGGACGACGGGCTTGCTCGTCAGGTCGCCGATCCCGACCATGATTCCCGGCGTGTCCACGACGATCCCGCCATATTGTAGGCCGATGAGGGCGATGAGGAGCCCGATGCCGACCGCGATCCCGAACTTGAGACACATGGGCACCGCCTCGACCACGGTCCCCCACACGCCGATGACGGCTAAAATGATGAAGATGCAGCCGGAGATGAAGTTCGCGCCCAGGGCAACCTGCCAGGAATAGCCCATGGTCCCGCAGACGATGACCGCGAAGAAGATATTATGCCCCATGGCCGGGGCCTGGGCGATGGGATATTTGGCCAGGAGACCCGTGAGGAGGGTCGCCAGGGCGCTGGAAAGGCACGTCGCGACCATGACCGCACCTTTGTCCATCCCGGTCATAGACAGGATGGCCGGCTGGACGAAGATGATATAGGACATGGTCATGAACGTCGTGGCCCCGCCCAGGAGTTCGTTCCTGACCGTTGTCCCGTTCTCCCGGAGCTTGAAACAGCGTTCGAGCCAGGCTTTCATGTTTCCCTTTTACAGATCACACCTTCGAGACTAAAACGTCACAAGGCTCAGGAGATCGACCTCTGGGTGGGCTTTCATGATGTTCTCGACGCCTTTGAGGAACGAGAGATCAACGACGGCGGCGAACCCGACGACCTTTTCCTCGAGTTTCCCGACGAGGTCGATGGAACTGATGGATGACGAGCCGGTGGCGATGAGGTCGTCCACGATGAGGACCCTCTGCCCCGGGGCGACGGCGTCGGCGTGCATCTCGAAGTGCTCGACGGCGTACTCGTTCGGGGCGATGACGCAAACGGACTTGCGGGGCAGCTTGCCCTTCTTCCGGATGACGGCCAAGCCGAGGCGCAGCTCCCGGGCGACGCCGGCGGCGAACAGGAAGCCCCGCGCCTCGATCCCGACGATGATGTCGGGCCCTTTTGTCCGGGCCCAGGCGGCCATCCGGTCGATCGCTTCGTTGTAGGCGGCGGCATCCTGGATGAGCGGCGTAAGGTCCTTGAAGACGATGCCCGGTTTAGGAAAATCCGGCACGTCGCATATTTTTGATCTCAGGTCGATGGTCATGTTTTCGTCCTTTCTCCGGGGATTCGCTCTCATTAAAAAATAAACGGGCACCAAAGTCAATAAAGAAGCCAGCAGAATTCACGGCCGCATGGAAAAACATAGTTCACATCGGACGGCCATGCGGCTATAATCGGGAAGATGGGCCCGCTGAAGAAGATCGATTGGTCGCTGTATCTTATCGCAGACACGGAATTCGCGGCCGGGAAAGACCTTCTTCCCCGTATCCGCGAGGCCGTCCTGGGCGGCGTGACCGTCGTTCAGCTCAGGGCGAAGGACGTGGGAACGCGGGATTTCCTCGAGCTCGCCTCGAGGATTAGCGAACAGCTCGGAAAACTTGGTGTTCCTTTCCTCATCAACGACCGCGTAGACATCGTCCTTGCCTGCGGGGCCACGGGGGTGCATCTGGGGCAAGACGACATGCCCCTCCCCGACGCCCGAAGATTCCTCGGCCCGGACAAGACGATCGGCATCTCCGTCAACACCCTCGAGGAGGCGGTTGAGGCCCAAATGCTGGGGGCAGATTATGTCGGCCTCGGGCCCATTTACGCGACGACCACTAAGGATACCGACCTTCCGATTGTCGGCTCCGAGGGCATCCGGAGGATGCATAAGCTGATCGACATCCCTATCATCGCCATCGGCGGGATCAATGCAGGCAACGCTGCGGACGTCCTGAGGGCCGGCGCAGCCGGAGTCGCCGTCGTTTCGGCCATCCTGGGCGCTGCCGACGCCCGCAAGGCCGCTGCGGAACTGAAGAAAAGGGTCCTGTTGAAAAGAGGGGTCAGGTCTCAACATTTTACAAAAAAGTCAAATGTTGAGACCTGACCCCTCCTCCTCGACGATGGTGATCGTCCGCTCGTCATCGTTCCCCTGTTCGATCGTGACCCGGATGCCATCGGGCGGGAACACAAGCTTTTCGGCCCATTCGATGACGACGACACCTTCGCCGAGGTAGTCCTCCCAGCCGAGGTCCTGGATCTCAGAATCGTTGTGGAGCCGGTAGAGATCGATGTGGAAGATCGGGAATCTTCCCTTATAAATGTTGATCAGCGTATAGGAGGGGCTGCAGACGCGGGTCGTATCCTTCACCCCGAGACCCGCGGCCAGCCCTTTGGCGAAGACGGTCTTGCCCGCACCCAGCCCTCCCGAGAGGAGCACGACTTCCCCGCCCCGGAAGGCCGCGGCCACCTCCTCGGCCAGCCGGAACGTCTCCTCCGCCGAACGGGTGACCCGGACGACAGACTGGCTTTTTCCCGTGGAGTTTTTATCGGGTGCGGACCCGCTCACGTTTCCATCGCTTTCAGGGCCCGGGGGAGGAACCGGATGATGTCCCCGGCGATGAGCGCCCGTTCCCCGAGCTCCTCCGCCCCCAGGTCGCCGCTCAGCCCGTGGACATAGACGGCCGAAACGACGGCGCCGCGGACATCCTTTTCCTGGCCGATCTGGGATGCGATCATCCCGCCGAGCACGTCGCCGGACCCACCGGTGGCCATCCCCGGATTCCCGGTCGGGTTGATGAAGACGCGACCGTCCGGGCAGGCGGTTAGGCTCCTATGGCCTTTGAGGACGACATATACCCGATACCTGCGGGCGAAGGCCGACGCCAGGTCGATCCGGTCGGCCAGGACCTCGCGGTTCGTCAAGCCGAGCAGACGGGCGAATTCGCCCGGGTGGGGTGTCAGCACCGCCGGGGTTTTGATCGAGCCCAGAACCCCGGGCTTTGCGGCGATGATGTTCAGCGCGTCGGCGTCAAGGACCATGGGCACCCTGACCCTCGGCAGAAGGGCCAGGACGAATTCGGCGGTCGACGGGTTCGTGGAGAGACCCGGCCCCAGGAGCAGGGCGTCCTTCCCCTTGAGAAGCTCGAGGACGCGGGGCAGCGCCCCCGCGGCAATGGTCTTTTTCGGCGTCTCGGCCAGCGGCTCGGTCATCAGCTCCGGCACGGAGCGCGCCACCATGGGAAGACAGCTCGCCGGGGTCGCCACAGTGACCAGCCCGGCGCCCATCCTCAGCGCGGCTCGGCCCGCCAGGGAGGCCGCACCCGTCTTGCCGAGCGAACCCGAAATCACGAGGACATGGCCGAAGGTCCCTTTGTGCGTGTCTTTCTTTCTTCCTTTCAGGAACGGCGCCACGTCTTTCCGCTCGACCATCTCGAGTTTCAGGCCGGGATCGTCGAAAAGGAAGGGAGGCACGCCGATCGGGGCGATCACGAGCTCGCCGACATATTCTTCCGCGGGCGGGAGCACGTGGGCGATCTTGGGAGCGGCCGGCGTCACCGTCAGGTCCGCCTTGACGCATGGCCCGATGATCAAGGAGGAATCCGAGGAAAGGCCGGATGGGATATCGACGGCGATCTTGAAAGCCTTCGAGGCGTTGATATCGCCGACGACCCGCGCATAGAGGCCATCGAGGGGTTTCCCGAGACCGGTCCCGAATATGGCGTCGACGATCACGGTGGCCCGGGATAGCGCCTTTTTATGACGGCCCCAATCCCCCGGAGACGTGATCTCTTTGACGGGGAGGCCCATTTTCAGGGCCGCGTTCAAGTTGACGGCCGCATCCCCCAGGACGTCGCCCTTCAAGGCCAGGAGCAGGACGACGGGCCGGGTCCCCTGGTTCCAGAGGTGGCGGGCGACGACCAGGCCGTCACCTCCGTTGTTCCCCTTTCCCGCGACAATGACAATGCGTTCCCATCGCGGCGCCGGGAACCGGCGCTTCAGGGCTTCGACGATCCGGATCCCGGCGTTTTCCATGAGCGCGATACCGGGAATGCCGATCTCCGCGATCGTCTTTCGATCGATCTCTCTCATCTGCCTCGAGGTCAGGACTTTCATTCGCTCTTATTTTATCACAAATCGCCGATTTCCGTATCCAACCCGACAGGGGGATCGGGGGCAGCATTTCTTTTCGTGCGATAAGGGAAACGGCGCAGGGGCGATGCCCGGAGCCTGAAATTCCTGCCCGCACGAAAAGAAATGGCGAAAGCGCCGGGCAGGCGGTTGCCAAAGCGGGGTTTTTATGCTAATTATAGACGAAATTCTCAGATCCATCTGAAGATCAACAGGAGGTTTTCTGATGAGCATTCGCATCGGCATAAACGGATTCGGACGTATCGGCAGGAACTTTCTCAGGGCCTCCGCGAACGACCCCGCGATCGACACGATCGCCGTCAACGACATCACGGACGCCAAGACCCTGGCCCATCTCCTGAAGTACGACACCATTCTCGGCGGTTTCAAGGGAACCGTCTCCGTGGACGGCGACTCCATCGTCGTCAACGGCCGGAAGATCAAAGTCCTGGCCGAGAAGGAAGTCGGCAAGCTCCCCTGGAAAGATTTCGGGGTTGAGGTCGTCGTCGAATCCACGGGAAAATACATTAAGCGGTCGGACGTCATCCAGCACATCGAGAAGGGCGGGGCGAAGAAGGTCGTCGTTTCCGCGCCCGCCACCGACCCGGACGCCACCCTGGTCATGGGGGTCAACGAGAAGACCTATGACCCGGCCAGGCACCACATCATCTCCAACGCTTCCTGCACGACCAACTGCCTGGCCCCGGTGACCAAGGTCCTCCACGAAGGCTGGGGCATCGAGAAAGGCTTCATGACCACGATCCACTCCTACACAAACGACCAGAAGATCCTGGACGCCCCCCACAAGGACCTCCGCCGGGCCCGGGCCGCCGCGGTGGCCCAGATCCCGACGACGACGGGCGCCGCCAAGGCGGTTGGGCTGGTTTTGCCCGAGCTCAAGGGCAAGATCGACGGCATCGCCATCCGCGTCCCGACGCCCAACGTCTCCATCGTCGACCTCGTCGCGGTCCTCAAGAGCAAGGTGACGGCCGAGGAGGTCAACGCGGCCTTCGTCAGGGCCTCCGAGGGCGAGCTGAAGGGCATCCTCGCCTACACCGACGAACCCCTCGTTTCCGTGGATTTCATGTCCAACCCAAACTCGGCCATCGTGGACGGATTGTCCACCAAGGTCATCGGCGACGACCTGATCAAGGTCCTGGCTTGGTACGACAACGAGTGGGGCTATTCCTGCAGGCTCGTCGACCTCGTCAAATACATCTCTAAGTGAGCCGGCCATGAAATTCGTCGAAGAACTGGATGTCAAGGGCAAGCGGGTCTTCCTCCGGGTGGACTTCAACGTCCCGCTGACCGAAGAGGGGGAGATCCGCGACGACACGCGCATCAGGGCCTCCCTGCCCACGATCATATATCTCCTTGAACACGGCGCCAAGCTCGTCATCGCCTCGCACCTGGGCCGGCCCAAGGGCAAGGTCGATCCCAAGATGAGCCTCAAGCCCGCGGCGGCCCGGCTCGCCTCGCTCATCCCGAACAAGGTGACCCAGGCCCCGGACGTCGTCGGGACCGAGGTCACCCGGCTCAAGAAGGAGCTCAAGGAAGGCGAGGTCCTCCTTCTCGAGAACGTCCGCTTCACCAAGGCTGAAACGGACAACGACGAAGCCTTCGCCAAACAGCTGGCCGAGAATATCGACGTCTTTGTCAACGACGCCTTCGGCTCCTGCCACCGGGTCCACGCTTCGGTGGTCGCGATCGCCCGGTTCGTGAAAGAGAAAGCGGCCGGCTATCTCCTGAAGAAGGAAGTCGATTATCTGCGGAAGGCCGTGCACGATCCGGCCAAGCCCTATGTCGCCATCCTGGGCGGGGCCAAGGTCGAGGACAAGATCCCGGTCATCGAGAACCTCCTGAACAAGGCCGATGATATCCTCATCGGCGGAGCCATGGCCTACACGTTCCTCAAGGCCCAGGGCAAGGACGTCGGAAAGTCCCTGGTCGAGGACGACAAGCTGGACATCGCCCGGACCATCCTCAAGAAGGCCGCCGAAAAGAAGGTCAACTTCCTTCTGCCCTTGGACCATGTCCTGGCGGCGGAGGTCGATGCCGGCGCGGAGACCGAGATCGCAGCGTCGCCGCCCTTCCCGGCCGACAAGATGGGGGTCGACATCGGCCCCAAGACCGTGGCGGCCTACGCCAAGATCATCGCCGGCGCGAAAACCATCGTCTGGAATGGCCCTCTGGGTGTCTTTGAGATCGATAAGTTCGCCAAGGGCACGATCGGGATCGCCGAAGCCGTGGCGGCTTCCGGCGCCATCTCCATCGTCGGCGGAGGCGACTCCATCGCGGCCGTCAAGAAAGCGGGCGTCACGGATAAGATCAGCCACATCTCGACGGGCGGGGGCGCTTCGCTTGAGTTCCTCGCGTACGAAACTCTGCCGGGGATCGACGCCCTGGAGAATTGAACCGAGATGCGCCGCAATCCCCCCTTTATCGCCGGCAACTGGAAGATGCACGCGACGCTCGCGGAAGCGCGGACGCTCATCTCCGAGATCGTCAAGGCCGCCCCGGGACTCTCCCCGGCCCGGCTCGTCGTCATCCCCCCCTTCACGGCCCTCTGCGAAGCCTCGAAGCTCGCCCAGGGATCCTCCGTCGGCATCGGCGGCCAGAATATCTACTGGGAGGACAAAGGCGCCTTCACCGGGGAGATCTCAGCCCCCATGCTCAAGGACGTCGGCTGCGCTTATGCGGTCGTCGGCCACTCAGAACGGCGGCAGTTCTTCGGCGAGACCGACTCGGGCGTCAACCGGAAAACCCGGGCGGCGCTCCGGCACGGGCTCTCCCCCATCGTCTGCGTCGGCGAGTCGCTCGATGAACGGGCATCCGGAAAAACGCTCACCAAGATCAAGACCCAGCTCGACGAAGGGCTCCGGGAAATGACCCGGGAGGACATGGGAAGGATCGTTCTCGCCTACGAGCCCATCTGGGCCATCGGGACGGGAAGGACCGCGACACCGGGCCAAGCGGAAGAGGTCCATGCCTTCATCCGGAAGGACCTTGAAGAAAAACATGGAAATCCGACGGCCGCTTATGTTATAATTCTTTACGGCGGTTCCGTCAAACCGGACAATGCGTATATTCTTTTCAAAGAAAAGAACATAGACGGATTCCTGGCGGGAGGCGCGTCCCTCGAAGCTGGATCGTTCATCCAGATCGCAAAGGAGGCCCTCAGGGCTTACGAGGAAGAATAAAAACTGTGACCACGTTAATCATCATCATCCACATCATCGTTTGTTTCATCCTGATCTTTGCCGTCCTCCTCCAGTCCGGCAAGTCCGCGGACCTGGCCGGAGCTTTCGGAGGGGTGGGCAGCCAGACGGCCTTCGGCGCTCGCGGATCGGCGTCCCTGATGTCCAAGATCACGACCATCTCCGCCATCCTCTTCATGTTCACGTCCATGGGGCTGTGGATCCTTTCGGCCAGGGGCACGAAGTCGGTTTTGAGCGGCGAGAGCGCTCCCAAGGCGGTCGCGACGGCGCCGGCTCCCAAGAAAGAGGAGCCCAAGGCCCCTGCGACCCAAACCCCGGCCCAGACGCAGGAAAAGGTCCCGGCGTCCGAGCCTGTCAAGAAGTAACCTCATAAGGCCGGGTCCCGGCCTTGATATATCGGCTTTCCGAGTTTGCCGAAGTGGTGGAATTGGCAGACACGCTAGCTTGAGGGGCTAGTGAGCATTAACCCGCTCGTAGGGGTTCGAGTCCCCTCTTCGGCATTCCCCCCTTTACGTTTTGCTCGCGACCCAGAGCGAGAAATTTTCTTCCGAGACGGCGCCCGAGTTCCGCGCCCGTTCCGTGCCTTTATGAACGATGATGAAGGTGGGAACGGATTGGATGCCGAACCCGTGTTGGAGCTCGGGAAACTGGTCCACGTTGACCTTGACCACCATAATCTCGCCGGCCCGCCTCCGGGCCAGCCTGTCCAGCACCGGGTGCATGACATGACAGGGTCCGCAGGTGGGCGAGTAAAAGTCCACCAGGATGGGCAGGCTGGAGTTCTGGAAGAGTTTGTAGGCCTGGCCGGGGGGAGGCTCGAGGACGGTGCCCGGGAGCGGCAGGGCGTTCTTGCAGCGCCCGCAGACAACCCTCTTCCCCTGGTCATCGGCGGGATAATAGTTGGTCATCCCGCACGAAAAGCAACTGACCTTGACCCGGTCTTCAAGCATCAGCCTCTCCTTCCCGTTCTCATCAACCCGTATCTATATACAAGAATTTAGCGGGAAATTCAACCCGCGCGTTCATTTTTTGATGAGGGACGGCTGCTTCTCCATGTTCTTGAGCCGGAGGCGATAGACCGCATCGCCGTCGGCCGAAAAGCGGGCGAACGCCTCGTAGCCTGCATACGCCGTGAGCTTGCGGGCGATGCCGCCGGCGAAGGGGACCCCTCCAGCGTAATCCAGCACCCGCTATTTTGTTTCGAACAATAGTTCTTTGCGCCTCTTCTCATCGAAACGCTCGATGGCGTAGCGGAGGGTCGTCCTGGGGATGGACGGCCCGTGCCGGAGAAGGAACTTCTCAAGCCGCCCCATGTCCTTCTTCCCCGCCTCACGGAGGAGCCAGCCGTTGGCCTTTTGGATGAGATCGTCATCCACGGAAAAGAGCGATCTTGAAATGCCGTAGATCGTGTCCAGATGTTCCTCTTTCTTCGCCAGCTTGATGAAGGAAACGACCGAGGCCCGCTTGACCCAGCGGTTGGGGTGGCCGGCCCAGGACTTGATCTTCTCTTCGAGGTCCGGATACATGATGATCAAGGCGCCCATGATCTCCGGACAAAAGACGTCCACCGAAGCCCAGTTGTCCAGGAGGTTACGGGCCAGCCAGTTTTTGACCTTGTCGAAAAGCGACTTCGGGAATTCCTTCTTGAACCTGGCCAGGATGAGGGCGCCGATGCCCTTCGCTTCGAGCTCGAGCTCGGGGAACACGATGTCGCAGAGCCGGATGGCATCGGCCACGGTCCAATCCTTCTTGACGGATCGAAAGAGGTCCGCCGCGATCGCCCGGACGTCGGGAGAAGGAACGCCATAGGACTTCACGGTCTCCTTGAAATACTTCTGGACGTCCCGGGCCTTCCGGGAATCGGCTTTTGCCCGCAGCCGGGCCAGTCCCTGCCTGGCGATGTCCTCCGGGGTGAACGCTTTTGCCGTCATGCGAGGCTCCTTATCAAATCGTTTACACAAAACGGCGAAAAACCTGGTTGGAGATGAGGAACTTGTCGTCGGGAATCCTCAAGACCTCGCCCTCGACAAGGATCAAACCCTCTTCGACGAGATCCCCGACTTCACGGCCGAAGCGCTCCATGACATCCACGCCGAACCGCTCGGTGAACCCGTCCAAGCTGATGCCGCGGACGAGCCTCAGCCCGAAGATCAGGGCCTCCCTGACGCTTTCCTCGGGAGACAGGGACCTGACCTCCTCCCGGCAGTCCCCTCCCCCGGCGAGCGCCGACGCCCAGGCTTCCAAGTCGGGCTTGTTGCACCAGCGCACGGCGCCCATGTGGGAGCACGCCGAAGGGCCGAGGCCGAGGAAGGACTCGTAATGCCAGTATTTCAGATTATGGAGACACTCCCCGCCCTCCCGGGCGAAATTCGAGATCTCATACCTCCGCAGCCCGGCCTCCTCGAGTCCGTCCCGCATCAGCTCATAGGCGTCCGCGGCCGCATCCTCGTCCATCGGATGGTCGCGGACCACGGATTCGAACGGCAGGCCTTCAACGTTCTCCAGGATGTAGAGCGACACGTGGTCGGGGCCGATCTCCCGGACCCTCCCCAACGTTTTCCGCAGGGATGACCTCTTTTCCGTTGGGACCCCGATCATCAGGTCGAGGCTGATCGTCCCGAATCCCGCCTTCCGGGCCCGGTCCAGAAATCCCTCCGCCTGGCGGGCCGTATAGCCCCTGCCCAGGATCTTGAGGACCCGGTCATCGAAGGATTGGACGCCGACGCTCAGACGGCTCACGCCCGCGTCTTTCCACCCCTGGAGGAACGCTTCGTCCCGGACGTCCGGGTTGGCTTCCAGGGTGAATTCGGCGAGGTCCAAGCGGAAGTTCGCCCGGAGCGTCTCCCTTGTCCGGAACATCTCATCAGGTCCGAGAAGCGATGGAGTGCCGCCTCCGATGTAAAGCGTATCGACACGATAATCCTCACTCGCGGACCGCGCGGCTTCATTCGCGAGCCCCGTCTGCCAACGCTCAATAAGACGCCCCTCAAAAGGGACGCTGGTAAAGTGGCAGTAAGGGCACTTCGCCCGGCAGAAGGGGAAATGGATGTAAAGGCCCGCGCGTTTCAGGTCCAAAGGTCCTTCGCGACGGAAGAGGACGACCGTTCGGACAAGAAAATCGCGTTCTTCGCGCATGCCGAGCGGCAGACCCCGCAGCCGAAGCATTGCCGGGCCTCGACCGAGACCTTGCGTCTCGCGGGGCTGAAGCACATGGCCCCGAACGGGCAGAGGCGCAGACATTCTCGACATCCGTTGCAGAGGTCCGGCTCGACCGAGGCCACGGTTTCCGCCCGGAAAAGGGTCGGGATCATCGCGTTAAGCTGGGTCTTCAAGGCCAGGCAGTCCGTCCGGTCACAGTTGCAAATCCCCCCGATAAAGGGGGCGACGAACGTCCAGACCGAGTGGCAGAGCCCCTGCTTCTCGTGTTCGCGGAACGCGGCCAGCGCTTGCTCCTTCGTAAGCGGTTCCAGGCCGGAAGTGTCCGGTCCGGTCAAATAGGCGGCATCGATCTCCCGGATGAGCCGGAAGTATTTTCCGCCGTCCGGAGCGAGGCTCACCCCATAGCAATACCTCTGCTCGCTTCCGACCGTGATGTGCCTGCAGACGCACGGCAGACGCACGATTGATGTCACGAAGTCGAAGATCCGCTCGACGTCCTCGATGGGGAGGACCTGCCCGAAGTGCGTCGCCTTCATCCTCTCGGAAACACGGCCGCGGACGGCGCGTTTCACGAACCCGGGCAGCTTTTCAAGACGGGCCATCTGCTTCGTCTGTTCAGGAATGCGCTCGGGGAGCTTGAAGAAATCCTCGATGAAACCGCGGCGGCGGAGGTCGCTGACCAGGTCATCGGAATAGTGACCGGCCTTCAGGTACCATTTCTTCCCTTCCCCGTGCTTATGACAGAATTCACACATGACCGCCCCCTCCCGTTGACGTGAACGTCGCGTCTCCCGCCCGGTCAGTCTTTGTCTTCGTAGCCGCAGGCGGCGTAATAGATGGCCCGGTCGAAGAACGTGACCACCCGGTTGTGGAGCTCCATGGCCTGATAGAGGTCGAGGGCGGTGTCCAGAAGTCCCTCGGCCTGGACCTTGATCCAGAGGTGTCTCCGGAGCATGCTCAAGCTCAGGATAATCTCGGGGAGCGGAAAGCCTTCTTCCCGCCGTTGCTTGCCCAGGTCCCTCCAGTAGCTCTTGATCTCCTCTTTCGTTGTTTCCTGGGAGATCCACCTACCGAGCTGGCTGTAGACCCGGTAAGCCCTCTTGTAGAGTTCCTTTTCGTCGAACGCCCGGTAGGTCGGGAGGTGGCTGTGCTGCTTGACGTCCTCGAGATACTGATTCGTCAGTTCATCGGCGCTGCGCTCGATGAGTTCGACAAGGTTCTTGGAGACCGGGGCCCCGTACAAGGACGCGGTCCTGATCGTTTCTTTCACGATCTTCCCTCACTTCCGGCCTAAACTTAGCATAGAGAGGAACGGGTGTCAATCCGTTCAGATCTGCGGGGTGCTGCTGATGCTGGTGTTCAGGTAAACGATGATCACCCGGGTGATCATGAAGACGATCCCACTGAGGAGGACGAGGCCGTAGAGCGCCAGAAATACGGAATATAGGACGGCCTTTTTCCCCGACAGGTCGTGTGGAAAAAGGAGGTCGGTCACGGTTTTCCCGAAGAGAATGATCATGATGCCGATCCCAAGGACGGTCCGGAAGATATATTCCCGGGGAGCGATCGCGCCCACCGACCGGACGGTGAGGAGCGGATAGACCAACCAGATCGTGAACGCCCACAAGGCGGCGACGAACACACCCCTGCCCAAAATCTTGATGTTCAAGAATTTCGAAGTGTCCATGCCTGAATTTTTATTATCTTCTTTTATCCCCCACGACACAAGCAAAATGGGGCAAACCCAAAATCGCCGATAGGATTCTTTCTTATCAACTCACGTCCCATCGGCAATACGACCTCTCCCCGTCCGACGCCTGCCCGGTGTCTGACACCGGAGCGGGGCTGAAAAGTCGGGGACAAACTGACTTTGTAACTGACTTTGTTATATGATGGTTATTAAAAGGGAACATATGTGGGGAGGTATTCATGGATAACGGCATGACGACAAGACAGAACCCGGGGGAACCGCAAGGCCGTCCGGGCAGGGCGGTCCTAGGGTCTATCGTGATCTTTTTCCTGGCGTTTATAGCCGTCGTCTCCTTCGTTCCGGGGACGGCATTCCGCGCGCCCGCGGGACCTTCGGCCGCCCCCTCCGGGGGATTGGCAACGGAACCGGGACAACCCGCCGGGGTGGCTGAAATGCAAACGAACCGACAACTTATCGACAAGCTCGTCACCGAGCAAAAATTCGAGGCCGCAGCCAAGGAAGCCGCCCGCGTCCGCGAAGAAGCCCGGCGCCGGGGCGACGAAAAAACATGGACCTGGGCGTTGATCAAGGAAGTCCAGCTCCGGACGGCCCTTCACGGCTACGAAACCGCCGTCCGCTTTCTCAAAGAAGAAACCTGGCCCAAAGATCCGGTCCTTCAGGACATGCTGGAGCTCTTCTTCGCCCAGTCCCTGGTGACATACCATTCCGTCTATTCCTGGGAGATCAACCGGCGCGAGCACGTCGAGACGAAAGGACCTGTGGACCTCAAGGCGTGGACCAAGGACCAGATCTACCGGGAGGCCTGGAGCTCGTTAATGAAGGTCTGGGACGACCGCGGCCGCCTCGCGGACCTCAAAGCCGAGGACTTTCCGGACTTCTGGAGCCCGGGAGATTATCCCTCCGGCGTCCGCGACACGCTGAGGGACGCCGTCGCCTACCTGGCGGCCGCGCTCCTCACAGACACGGATTTCTGGACGCCGAAGCAGTCCAACGAGACCTACCTTCTGGACCTGGACGCGTTCCTGGAACGAACGGCGGACGAAAAAACGGCCGCGGATGTCCTCCACAACGCCGCCGCCCATCCTCTCGAACGGCTTTGCGCCCTCCTCGGCGAACACGAGACCTGGTGCCGGAAGTCCGGACGGACCGAAGCGGCCCTGGAGGCGCGCCTTGAACGTCTTCGAGCCCTTCATGGGTCTTTCACGCAGGAAGATGACCGCACCCGCATCCGGGAGAGTTTGGTTAATTCCCTGGGCCGTTTTCGTTCCTGCCCGTGGTGGGCCTGGGGCCAGGCGCTTCTTGCAGAATTCACGCGGGAAGGGAGTTCTCCCGACACCCTCGTCCGAACCCGCAAACTGGCCCTCGAAGGGAACGAGGCCTATCCCGATTCCCCCGGCGGACGGCGCTGCCTGCACATCGTCAAGAGCATCGAATCGCCCGAGTTTTCCGTCGAGGCCATGAGGACCGACGCCCCGGGGCGAAGGTCCGTCCGGGCGACGCATCGGAACCTGGGCCGCCTCTTCTTCCGGGCCTACCCGGTCGACTTGATGGAGCGGGTCCGGACCTCCAAGGACTACAATCTCTTCCCCGAATGGCGTGAAGCCCAACAGGCCATGGAGAGGCGCCGACCGGCCGCCGCCTGGTCGGCCGTCCTCCCCCCGACTCCCGATTGCCGGGAGCACCGGACTTACGTCAACCTTCCCGCGGGACTGGCGCCCGGACTTTACCTCGTGGCCGCCTCCGCCCGCGAGGATTTCGGCAAGGAGAAGAACCGCATCCAGGCGCTCAACGTCATCGTCGGGGACATCGTCCTGCTCAAGCGCGCCGCCGGCGAGGGCGGCCAGAACGTCCTCGTCCTTTCGGGTGAAACGGGCAGACCGGTCGCCGGCGCAAGGGTTGACCTCTATACGTTCGATTGGCAGAAAGGACACTCCCGGGCGAATTCGCTGACCACCGACGCCCAAGGCCGCGCCCATTTCGCGCCCGGAGAAAGATCAGGCCCGTATTTCCTGCTCGCAGGCAAGGGGAACGACATCACCCTTGACTCGGATTATCTCTACCTCTACGGACGTTCGACGCCTGGGGAAGCGGCGGCGTCCCTCATCTATACGGACAGGAGCATCTACCGCCCCGGGCAGAAGCTTTATTGGAAGGTCCTCGCCTACCAGGGCCGTGCCGACCTTGGCCGGCTCCGTCCGGCCGCGAACGCTCCGGCCTCGATCTGGCTCGAGGACATCAACGGCGAGAGGGTGGCCGAATCCGTGAAGACGACCAACACCTTCGGGACGGCGAGCGGCGAATTCATCATTCCGGCCGCGGGAAGGCCGCTCGGCGCCTGGCGTTTGCGGGCTTCCCCGATCGGGTTCTCAGAAGTCCGCGTCGAGGAGTACAAGCGGCCGACCTTCGAAGTCGCCGTCAAGGACCCGGACAAGCCCCTTCGCCTGAACCGGGCGGCTGTTCTCAAGAGCGAGGCCCGCTACTATTTCGGGCTCCCCGTCTCCTCCGGCCAGGTCGTCTGGCAGGTCAAGCGCGAGCCGGTCTATCCCCGCTGGTGGTGGTGGAGAACGGAAGAAGGCCAGGGCCAGATCCTGGCGGGTGGGAAAGGGCCCCTCAAGGAGGACGGCAGCTTCGAAATGAACTTCACGCCCGGCGCCGACGAACGGAAGGCCAAGCCGGGTTCCGGCCTGTCCTACCGCTATACGCTTTCCGTGGACGTGACCGACGAAGGCGGCGAAACCCGCTCGGCCTTCCGCTCTTTCCGGCTGGGCTTCGTCAACGTCGAGGCGAGCCTGACCGCTGAAAACGGGTTCTTCAGAAAGGGCGCGGAATGCTCCTTTGCGATCAACCGCGCCGACCTCGACGGCGTGCCGAAAGCGGGAAAGGGAACGTGGCGGGTCGTCCGGCTCATCCAGCCGGAAACGACGCTCCTCCCCTCCGAGCAGCCGCTTCCGGGAGCGCCGAACGGCGGGGAGCCGAAAGCTTACCAAACGCCCGGCGACCTCCTGCGTCCCCGCTGGGAGCAGGCCCCTCCCCCAGAAACCATCCTTCGCCTCTGGAAGGAAGGCGCCGAAGCGGCCGGCGGGTCAGCGGAACACGACGCGAACGGCGCGGCCAAGATGAAGGTGCGGGCTCTGGATCCGGGGGCATACCGGCTTCTTTATGAAACCAAGGACGACTTCGGCGCCGTCTGCAAGGATAGCCTCGACTTCCTGGTCGCGGGCGCGCGGGCGGCTGCCCAATTGCCTTTAGTTCTCAGCGCTGAGCGGACATCCGTCCAAGCGGGCGGGACCGCCCGCCTTCTCGTTCACAGCGGCTGGGCGGATCAACCCCTCCTCTTCGAGACCTTCAAGGGCGGCGAAGTCTGGGAAAGCCGCTGGATCGACACCCGGAAGGACGGAGGTGTCCTGGAGATCCCGGTCACGGAGGAGCTTCGCGGAGGATTCGGGGCGCGTCTCACGACGCTCAAAGACCATCAATTCATCAGCCAAGAGGCCCAGGTCTTCGTCCCTTGGGACAATAAGCTTCTCGACATCGCGTTCTCGTCTTTCCGAGACAAGCTCTCGCCGGGAGGCCGGGAGACCTGGAGGGTCACAGTCAAAACACCCGGCGGCGGGCCCGCCGTCCGGGAAGCTGCCGAGGTTCTGGCTTACATGTATGACCGCAGCCTTGATCTCTTCGCGCCGCATAACCCTCCCCGCGTCGCGAACCTATACCCCTGGCGGGCGGGAACGGCCGCGTGGGACGCCGCGCTCGGCACGGCGGTCCACGCCTTCTCGGAGGATTATGGATTTACGAACATCCCCGGCTATCCCACGTTCCGGCCGGACTTTCTCCTGGCGCTCGGCGGATACGGCATCGGCGGGCCGGGCCAACGCCGATACGCCGCGATAAAAGGCATCGTGGGCGGCATCGCCCCGTCGCCTGCGGCCCAGTCAAGAGAGGTCAAAGAAGAGGCCTTAAATGCCGTGGCCGACCAGGCCGTCGAGAAAGATAAAAAGTCCGCGGCCACGCCCGCCGAGGGAGTGGAGCCGGCCCCGCTGCGCTCCAACTTCGCCGAGACGGCTTTCTGGCAACCCCATCTCCTCACCGGTCCTGACGGGAGCGCGATGGTCGAGTTCACCGTCCCCGATTCCGTCACCGGCTGGCGCGTCTTCGTCCACGGCGTAACGAAAGACCTCATGGGCGGAAGCCTCGAAAAAGAGGCCCGAACGGTCAAGGAGCTCATGGTCCGGCCCTACCTGCCGCGGTTCTTCCGCGAAGGCGACCGGGCCGAGCTCAAGGTCGTGGTCAACAACGCCGGCGAAACGGACCTCGCCGGGAACGTGGCGCTCGAGGTCTTCGATCCCGCGACGAACGAGAACCTGGCGCCCACGTTCGGCTTGCCCGAGGTTGTTCCCGCCCGGCCGTTCACCGTCAAGCCGGGAGGCGGCTCGGCGGTCACGTTCGCCCTTGCGGCGCCGGCGCGGGTCGGCACCGTGGCCTTCAAGGTCACGGCCAAGGCCGGGGCCTTCGCCGACGGCGAGCTCCGGCCTCTGCCGGTCCTGCCGGGAAGGATGCACCTCGTCCAGTCCCGGTTCGCGACGCTCAAGGAAGGGCAGACACGCGAGCTTGTCTTCGCGGACCTGGCGAAGAACGACGATCCCAGCCGCATCCAGGAACAGCTCGTGGTCACGGTCGACGCCCAGCTCTTCTACGGCCTCCTCGAGGCCCTCCCCTACCTCGTCAACTATCCTTACGAATGCACGGAGCAAACCCTCAACCGTTTCCTCTCGACGGGCATTCTGACGAGCCTCTACGATAAATATCCCCAGGTCGCGCGCATGGCGGAAGCTTTGAGCAAGCGGGAGACGGTCACCGAATCGTTCGACGCGGCCGACCCCAACCGCAAGATGGCCCTGGAGGAGACTCCCTGGCTGATGACGGCCCGCGGCGGCAAGGACGAAGGATTCGGCGCAGAAAAGGTGCTCGATCCCCGCGTGGCCAAAGCCCAGCGGGAGACGTCGCTGGCCAAACTCCTCAAGGCGCAGACGTCCCTGGGAGCATTCCCCTGGTGGCCCGGCGGCCCTCCGTCCCCGTACATGACGCTCTACATCGTCCACGGTTTCTCGAAGGCGCTCGAGTTCGGTGTCTCCGTCCCCAAGGACCCGGTAGTGCGCGCGTTCGCCTATCTCCATCGCCATTACCTGGATGAGATCGTGGCGGATCTCATGGCCCATGACGTCGGCTGGGAATTCGTCACGTTCCTGAACTACACGCTCAGCAGCTTCCCCGACATTTCGTGGACGGGCGGCGTCTTCACGGACGCGGAGCGGACGCGGATGCTCGACTTTTCCTTCCGCCACTGGAAACAGCACTCGCCCTACCTCAAGGGATTCCTGGCGCTTACTTTGAACCGGGCGCGGCGGCCCAAGGACGCGGTCCTCGTCTGGGACAGCGTCATGGATTCGGCCAAGACAACCGTGGACGAAGGGACGTCGTGGGCGCCGGAGGACCGGGGCTGGCTCTGGTACAACGACACCATCGAGACCCACGCCTTCGCCCTGCGGACGCTCATGGAGCTTGAACCCAAGGACACGCGGTCCGAAGGCCTCGTCCAATGGCTCTTCCTCAACAAGAAGCTCAACCACTGGAAATCCACCCGGGCAACGGCCGAGGTTATCTACTCGGTGGCTTATTTCCTGAAGACGACGGGCGCGCTGGGGGTCCGGGAATCGGTCCTCGTCGACGCCTGCCATACGCAGACGACCTTAACGTTCGAACCTGACAAGTATACGGGGAAGAAGAACCAGGTCGTGATTCCCGGCGACAAGGTCGGACCGGATGGCGCCACGGTCCGCGTCCGGAAGGACGGCAAAGGGATGGCTTTCGCTTCGGCGACCTGGCATTTCAGCACGGAGAGGATGCCCGAGAAGGGCGAAGGCGACCTTTTCGGCGTCGAACGGAGCTATTTCCGGCGGCTCAAGAGAGGCGACGAGGTCGTGCTGAAACCCCTGGCGGATGGGGAGCCGCTGGCCGTCGGGGACGAGATCGAAGTCCAACTCTCCATAAGAGCGCGCCACCCCGCGGAATACGTCCACCTGCGCGACCCGCGGCCTTCCGGTTGCGAGCCCGTGACGCTCATGTCAGGCACCAAGTGGGACCTGGGGCTCATCCGCTACGAGGAGATCCGCGACAGCGGGACGAACTTCTTCATGGAAGGACTCCCCCAGGGCGAATACACGCTCAAACACAGAATGCGCTGCGCCATGGCCGGGGTCTTCAAGGCCTCGCCCGCAACGCTCCAATCGATGTATGCGCCGGAATTCTCGGCCTATTCGGCCGGGCATGTGGTGACCATAAGATAGCGCCGGAAAGGCATCTTGAAGTCCCGGGTCACGCCGTCCCATGATCACGACCCGGATCGAAGAAATCCGCTTGACGCTTCTTCCCTTCGGGATATATCATAACTGTCAATAGAGGTTTTGCTAATGCGCGGAAAAGCGGAGAGGCGGCCGATCGGGCCAAAAAGCAAATCCCTGTTCTTCAGCCTGTGTTTTTTCTTAGGCGCTTTCATCTCCAGCCCCGGCGTTTCTTCGCTGAATGCGGCGGAAGAGTTCCGCTGGGCAAGCCTTTCGCACCCGTTGCGCCTGGGAAGCGTCTCGGTCGAACAGGGGCTCTCCCAGAGCTCCGTTTTCTGCACCCTTCAGGACCGTCGGGGCTTTCTCTGGTTCGGGACGGAAGACGGCTTGAACCGGTATGACGGATATTCTTTCCGCATCTTCCGCCCCGGCGTGAACGATCCGCGCTCCATCAGCAGCAATTTCATCCTCAGTCTTGCCGAAGATCCCAGCGGCCTGATCTGGGTCGGCACGAGCGGGGGCGGGTTGAATATGTACAACCCGGAAAGTGAGACGTTCAAGGTCTTCCGGCCCGGAGAATCCTCCGATTCTCTCCCCAACGATGTCATACTTTGCCTGTTCCTGGACCGGAAAGAGCGGCTTTGGATCGGCACCGAAGTCGGCCTCTGCGTCCTCGATAGATCCGGCGGCCTTCCGGAGAATCCATCGTTTCTCCGGATCGAGCTGGCGGATACCGGCTCCCATATCACGGCCATTCATGAAGATGGGCGCGGCGGCCTATGGATCGGGACCGCTACAGGGCAGGTGGCCCGCATCGAGGACAGCGACAAGGGGTTCCGCCCGGTATCCGTCATGTCCGGATTCGAGGAGGTGACCGCCGTCGGCGATGATGGCGGGGTTTTGCTGGTGGGGACCCCGAACGGGCTCTTCCTTGTGGACCCGGAACGGCACAGCCGGTCCGCTGTCCTCCCCCGCCCGGAGGATCCGTCAAGCATCAGCCACTCCTACATCCGCAGGATCTATCGCGACCGGGGCGGCCTTCTCTGGATCGGCACGGACGGCGGCGGTCTGAACAAGATGATGTTCGACCGTGAACGCGCCCGCTACGTTTTCACCCGCTATCAACACGACCCATCCAACTCTTCCGGCCTGAGAAGCAACGCCATCGAATCCCTCTACGAAGACCGCAGCGGCGTCCTGTGGATCGGGACCTATCTCTCAGGGCTCAACAAGCTGGTCTTCACGCGGTCGGAAGGCAACGACCGCGACCGGGAACGGTTCGCTCAATTCTGGCATATCCCCGGGGCGGCCGGCAGTCTGCCCAGCGGCGCCGTTGCCTCGTTCTGCGAAGACCGGCAGGGGAAACTTTGGGTCGGTACCGAAGGCGGGGGGCTCCGTGTTCTCTCCCATGACCAGAATCCCTGGTCCCCGGCCCGGTTCCAGGTCGTCAGCGATACCCGGGGCAGGCCGGTGGACGTCGGTGATACGGTCGTGACCGCCCTGCTCGCGGACAGCCGCGGCTCCGTCTGGGTCGGGACCTACCGCGGCGGACTGACCAAGCTCAGGCTGTCCGATGATTCCTCCATTCCGACTCAAACGGACCGATTCACTCTTCAGCCCGGCAAGCCCGGAAGCCTTTCCAGCAATTTCATCCTTGAAATTCATGAGGACAGCCGGGGCGTCCTTTGGATCGGGACCATCGATGGAGGGCTTAACCGGTTTGACCCATCGACCCAACGGTTCATTTCCTACCGGACGGATGCCGCCGATCCCGGGACGATCAGTAACGTTAACGTCAATGTCATCCTGGATGACGGCCCGGAGACGCTCTGGGTCGGCACGATCAACGGGCTGAATCTTATGAACGTGAGCACGGGCCGCTTCGTGCGCTTTCTGCCGGATCCGGCCCGTCCGGGGAGCCTTCCCAATCCGTTCATCCGAAGCCTCCACCGCGATCACAAAGGCGACATTTGGATCGGGACAAACGGCGGCGGGCTCTGCCGGCTGGTCCGACAGGGGACTTCTCCCGAGGATTGGACCTTCAAGGTCTTTTCCAGCAGCAGCGCGGGGCTTCCGAACGACGTCATTTATGGGATCCTTGAAGACGGGGCAGGTCGGCTGTGGCTCAGCACGAACAAAGGGCTGGCCTGCTTCGACCCCGTCGACCGGAGCGTCCGTTCCTTTACCAGGGCCCATGGCCTGCAAGGGGACGAGTTCGGCCGGGGGGCCTTTTTCAAGAGCCGAAGCGGCGAACTTTTCTTCGGCGGCGGCAATGGATTCAACGTTTTTCATCCGGACGACGTTCGGGATAACGAAACGGCGCCCGAGGTCGCGATCGTCGCGCTTCAGTTGTTCAATCAAGATGTCCCGGTCGGGCCGCTCCCCGACAAACGCACTCTCTTGGCCCGCCCGATCCCTTATATCGACCGCTTGAACCTTTCTTACGCCGACAAGATCATCACCTTCGAGTTCGCCGCCCTCCACTTCGTTTCCCCAAGTCTGAACCGATACTCCTATCGGATGGAAGGGCTGGAAGAGAAATGGAACAATGTTGGGGCGAGGCGCTTCGTCACCTTCACGACTCTGCCTCCGGGAGACTATGTTTTCCATGTTCGGGCCTCCAACGGCGACGGGATCTGGAACATGGACGGCCAGCGCATCCTTATCCATATCAAGCCGCCGTTCTGGAAGACACACTGGTTCATCGCCCTCGTGCTCTTATCGTTCCTGGGCCTCGTCCTAGCGGTTTACCGCGTCCGTGTCGCCGGTCTCAAGCGCCGTGGACGGGAGCTGGAACGGCTCGTCGAACAGAAGACGCATGAATTGAGAGAGATGAGCCTGACGGATCCTCTTACGGGCCTCCGCAACCGGCGTTTCCTAACGGAAGTCCTGACCACGGACATTCAAGCCTTCCTCGATTTCAAGAAGTATATCCTTTCGTCCCGGAACAGCCGGCGGGGCCTCGACGAAGTCAGCGTCTTCGGCGTCTTCATGCTGGACATCGACCATTTCAAGCAGCTCAACGACCGCTTCGGTCACGAGGCGGGGGACCGCTTCCTGATGGAATTCGGGCGGCTTCTGAAAGACTCGGTCCGTTTGAACGACGTCGTGGTTCGGACCGGGGGTGAAGAGTTCTTGGTCGTTCTGAAGAATACGGACATGGCCTACTTGGACCTTTTCGCTTCAAAGATCCTGGGGAAGATCGCCGAACAGTCCTTCGTCCTCTCCGAAGTTGAAGGCCGAACGATCCACAAAACCTGTTCCGTGGGCTATTCCGCCTTTCCCCTCGTCGACGCCGAACCGGACAGGTATAATTTCGAACAGATCATGATGCTGGCCGACCAGGCCCTCTATTACGCCAAGGCCCACGGCCGCAACCAGGCGGTCCGGGTCCTGGCCGGTCCGGCACGGCCGGAAAATCCCGAACAGACGGAGAAGTTGCTGAGGAACCTGGAGTACGGCGAGCAGAAGGGCTACATCGAAACGAAGACCTTTCATCGGCCGGGAGAGGGATCTTCCGGACCTATTTCTTGATCTTTCGGTTCTCCCCAGTCATCGGCACAAAGCGGACAAGCGTGACATCTTCGGTTTCCATCCTGCCCCCGACCTTTCGGAGGGCCAGGAGGGTCTGGGCGCCCTCGGTTCTATCGACCGGAATGACCATCCGGCCGCCCTCCTTGAGCTGGACGAAGAGGGGCTCCGGAACATGGCGGGCGGCACATGTCACGATAACCGCGTCAAAGGGCGCCTTGTCCGGCCAGCCAAAAAAGCCGTCCCCGCATTTCACCTCGACGCGTGCGTATCCAAGCTGACTCAGAAAGTCTCCGGCCTTCTTGGCGAGGGTGGCGTTAATCTCGACCGTGTAAACGCGGTCGCAAAGATGGGCCAAAACCGCGGCCTGGTATCCCGATCCGGTTCCGACCTCGAGCACCTTCTCCTTTCCCTTGAGCTTGAGGCACTGGGTCATCAGGGCGACGATGTACGGTTGCGAGATCGTCTGCCCCTCGGCGATGGGAAGAGGATAATCCTCATAGGCCTCCGGCCGAAAACGAGGGTCGACGAAAAGATGCCGGGGAACCTTTCCCATGACGTCGAGGACTCTCGGGTCGGTGATGTCCCGGGCTTGGAGCTGCATCTCCACCATGGCCTTCCGTTTTTTTTCATAATAGGCGTCGTCCTGATTGCCGAAACCGGCAAACGAAACGCGGATGGGGATGAGGGAAAAAAGCGATGCGCAGAAGAATCGCCTGGTCACGATTTTATCCGGTGAATCTCCCCTGTCGACCACCCCGGAAATATACGGCCGCCGCGCGGCGATGTCAATGACTCACCGCTACTTTCTGGAGTCCTGTTTTCTGATCTTTCGGATTTTGGTCGCGAGCCGGACGACGGCATAGGCCATGAGGACGGTCATGGCAACTTGAATCGCCCTGACGGAATACCAGAAGCCATGGGGATCGTGGTGCCTGCCCCATGAGATGATCACCTGCGTCCAGACCACCACCAGGATGATCATCAGAAACGCCAGCAGCCGGCGGTATTTCGCGATCCTGGATTGGGAATCTGTATAGATTTCCTGAACCGGCCCATCTCCGGCCCTGGTTCGGAAATACTGCCATCCGCCGAACTCACCGACGTGCTCCCAGCCCGCATCCTTGAAAAGCCCCATATATTCTTTGCGCTCACTCCCCCTTGGGCTTTGATAATCCATCCGATAGACCATCTCGGTCGGCTCGCCCTTCTCGAATCGGTAATAAAGGCCCCGGGACCTTTCCAGGTGCCAGCCCTGCCGAGCCATGTTTTCCAGCCAGCGTTCTTCCTTGTCGTCGTTCCAGGCCCAATGGACCCTGAAAACAGTCTTCATTTCTTTCTCGCTCATGTCATTCCTCCGACTGCGAACCTTCGAGCACGTCCGCAGCCATTTTGGCGATCCGGGTCAGGGCGGTCAGTCGTTTGGATTCCAAGACGACGACCCGCCGGCCCAGTCCGGTAAGGCCATAGACTTTCCGCCGCTCCCCCTCTGACTCCAGTTCTCCAACGCGTTCGATCAAATCCTGCTTGACAAGGTTGCTCAGAGCACCGTAAATGGTGCCGGGGCCGATCCTCACCTGGTTCTCGCTGAGAGCCGCGACATTCTGCATGATGCCGTATCCGTGGCGCGGCTCGATCAGCGAGGCCAGGATATAGAAGGTGGCCTCGGTGAGCGGCAGGAATCTCTTAGCTGTTTCATCGATGTCTCTCATTCTCTCTCCTGAGTTTCCGGGCGCCTCTCGCCATCCGGAGATTTAAGAAATTGCATTCGTTATAACGGTTATCGTTATAACGGTAAACGCTATATCGTATAACGATATAATCCAAACGAAACCCCTTGTCAAGTGTTTTTTTGATTTTTTAGGACGCGATGCCTAACCTGCCGACCTGCCCGCAATCAATGTATCATCAAAGCAAGCTCTTCAAGCTCAGGGGCCTTTGGAGCCAATGGTTTTTATCCCAGGGAGCTGTTTTGAATCATGATTAAAATGCCTATTGCCTATAGAATGGTATCGTAGATGTGTCGATCATCTACTCCATATGGGGAAAAAGGGGGAATATGGAGAACGCGCCCGGGGTGATTCGAACACCCGACCTTTGGATTCGAAGTCCATCGCTCTATCCAGCTGAGCTACGGGCGCGCAGGATCGATCTCAGTATTATGTTATACCTAAAAGCCCGGGAATCGGCAACGGAGCGCCGCGCGGGCGAAGACGCGTCACGTCACTGCCGGGCGCCTGGGAAGGCATCCGAAAATCCTAAGTGATGCCCTTCAGGCGACAGCCCGAGGGCAAATGACGCGACGGCTGGTAAAACGACAAGCGGGCCCGCCCTATTCCGCGGCCACGAGATAGAATTTCAGGACTTCCAGAAGGTCGACATGGGTGAACGCGACCGAACGCTCCCCGGTCCTTTTCGCGCCCGGGTACAGGGCCGGTTTGATCGCCAGGTCTTCCCTCGTATAGGTGATCTCCATGGTGATCGGGACGGTCAGGACATAAGGTTTGTATCGGCCCAGGTTCTTCAGGGCGTCGGCGGCCGCCGACCTGATGAGCTTGCGGCCTTTCTCGGGATGGAGCATCTTCCCAGCTTTTCCGATGCCTTCCTTGACGGCGACGGTCGAGACCTCACCCAGGAGTTCCTTGGCCTGTGCGGCCGCCGCCAGATCCCCCGAGACGAGCACGACGGGAACACCGAAATAGCCGGCGATCGCGGCGTTAAGCCCCGCTTCGGGAACGGCTTTTCCGTTGAGCTTGAGGTCGAAGATCGTTCCGGAGATGGTGTGTTTAAGGATGCCGTCAGGGGTCCCGGCCCGGGCATGATAGCCGATCATCATCGCGGCGTCGAACGTCTTGTCGATCCCTTCCATCATATCCAACGGGCCTCCGGACCAGTCCCGGATGAGCTTAGCTTCGGGGTTGAGGAGTTGCGGAAGGATGTTCCTCGCGCTGCCATGGGCGTCCCTGACCACGATCTCGGTCACGCCCGCGTCGAGGGCCCCTTCGACGGCGGCGTTCGCCTCCTCGGTCATCAACTGGCGGAAGAGCTGATAATCCGGGCCTTTTTCGCTGGTTTCCTCGCCCGTCACCAGTCCGCAGATCCCCTCCATGTCCACAGAGATGAAGACCTTCAGTTTTTTCGGGGTTTGGGAACTGGATAGAGCTGAGAGCCCCAAGACAAGCACGGAAAACAAAAGAACCCTCGTGGTTTTTCTTTTCATGACGCCTCCTTTCTACGGTTGGGCCGGATGGCCCTTACTTCGCTTCCTTAAGCGCCTTGATGTATTCGTTCACCTTGTTCCGCAGCAGCGGGTCCTTGATGCCGGGAAGGGTCTTCTCGAGAACTTCCAGGGACTTGTCGTATTGGCGGGCGTTCATGAGAGCGATGCCCAGATTGACGTTTACATTGACGTCGTTGGGCGTGAGAGCGAGGGCCCTCTGAAAGCTCGTGATGGCCTCAGGATAGCGCTCCATCTGGTTGAGGATGACGCCCTTGAGGTTGTAGGCCCCCGCCTGGCGGTCGGCCTTCAGGATAGACTTGTCGATATAGTCCAAGGCCTCCGGAAGCTTGTTCTCTTCCAGCCTGAGCTTGGCCAGGTTGAAGCTCGCGAACGCGTTCCCGTCCACGGCCAGGGATTTCTGGTATTCCTGTTCCGCCTTGTCCTTCTCTCCCAACTCGTAATAGGTCGTTCCGAGCCGGTTGATGGCATCGACGAAATCCGGTTTGATCTCCAGACATTTCTCGAACGCGTCGGCGGCCCGGAGGTAATCCTTGGCCTGGAATTGGATCCATCCGAGAAGGTCCAGGGATTGGTAATGGCGGGGGTCGAGGGACAAGGCCAAGTTCACGTAATCGACCGCCTGTTCCGGCAGCCCGTACTCCATGGCGATGACGGCTTTTTCATACTGGTACTGCGGGTCCTTTTCGTTGTCGACCTTGGGTTTTTTCTGGACGGCGGCACAGAAGGCAAGGCCGAAGCACGCGGCGGCAAGGATGAATGTTTTTAGCAGGTTCATCGGACGTATTCTACCCCAAAGTAAGGGTCAAACCTACTCTTTTGACAAGATCCATCGCGTCCCCCAATTTTGTCAAAAGAGTAGGTTTGACCCTTACTTGGGGAACCTTTTGGCTTCGTCAAGCGTCAGATGGAATGAAGGGCATGGGTCCTTGTTTCGCATGAACAGGAGGAGAATATGACGCGATCAACCCGGAAAGTCCATCAGGCGGTCGTTCTTGCGGCCGCGCTGGCATTCCTTGCCGCAGGGCTTGCGCATGCCGGTCAAGACAACACGATCACGAAATCCTTCAAGGTCGAACCCGGCGGGAAACTTGTCCTCGACACGGACATCGGCTCGGTCGAGGTCCGGGGCGCCCCGGCCGGGGCCGTCGACATAACGGTCGAGCGCGAGGTCCGGAACGGCCACGACGAGAAGGTCCTTGACGACTTCAAGCTGAACTTCGAACAGAGAGGAAACGACGTTTACGTGACCGGTGAATATGATAAGCACGGGCTCAGCCGCCTCTTCGACAATATCTGGAACAAGCTCAGGGTCCGGTTCATCATCACCGTGCCATCCGCCTACAACGCCGACCTCAGGACCAGCGGTGGAAGCGTCACTGTGATGGACCTCAAAGGCGAAGTCGTCAGCAAGACCTCGGGCGGCAGCCTCCACTTCAACAAGATCACGGGGAACGTCCGGGGCAACACATCCGGCGGCAATATCGAAGCCGGCTTCGTGGACGGCGACGTCGACGTCCGCACGAGCGGCGGCGACATCCGGATCGAGGAGACCAAGGGAAGTGTCCTGGCCAGGACGTCCGGCGGCGGTATACGCATCAACAAAGCCTGGGGCGACGTCGACGCGGACACCTCAGGCGGCAGTATTACCGCCGAGGAGGTCATGGGAGCTCTACGGGCCGATACGTCAGGCGGCTCCGTGACGGCCACCCTCTCGAGCCAGCCTAAGTCCCGCTGCTCCCTGTCCACGTCGGGGGGAAGCATCACGGTGACCCTCGCCGCCGACATCGCCATGGACGTCAACGCCCACGCCAGCGGCGGCCACGTCTCGACCGACTTCCCGGTCACGATCCAGGGCGAGATCGACCGCAGCTCGCTCCAAGCCAAGATCAACGGCGGCGGCCCGGAGCTTTACCTCCGGACGTCCGGCGGAGGGATCCATATCAAGAAGAGATAGATCATTTTTTATAAAGATAGATCGAGTGTTCTTTATCAAGGTTGTCCTTGATCTTCTCGGAACGGATTTCTTTCGCCTCCCA
>Ga0315277_10000532_pt1 | contig 60596 bp, 50 predicted proteins | sample YL17G05_15_MG_FD_203695 | JGI IMG/M metagenome (GOLD analysis project Ga0315277, IMG submission 203695) | Sediment microbial communities from Yellowstone Lake, YNP, Wyoming, USA - YL17G05_15 | ecosystem: Environmental > Aquatic > Freshwater > Lake > Sediment | place: USA: Wyoming | collected...
GTCTCCTCCAGGCAGGCCTTCACCTGCTCCGGCGACAGGTCGATGCGCGCCCCCAGGGCCTCGAGGACGTCGGCGCTGCCGCAGCGACTGGTCATGGCCCGGTTGCCGTGCTTGGCGACGCGGGCGCCGGCCCCGGCGGCCACGAAGGCGGCGGCAGTGGAGACGTTGAAGGTGCCGCGGGCATCGCCGCCGGTGCCGCAGGTGTCCAGGAGGACGCCCTCGACGTGGACGCGGCGGGCCTTCTCGCGCATGACGCGGGCCATGCCAGCGATCTCGTCCACGGTCTCGCCCTTGAGTCGCAGGGCGGTGACGAAGGCGCCGAACTGGGCCGGCGTCGCCTCGCCCGACATGATCTCCTCCATGACGGCGGCAGCCTCCGCCTCCGTCAGCGAGCGCCCGTCCACCAGCGCGGCGATGGCTTCACGGATCATCATGTCCCCCTGCATACAGTCCCAGAAGGCCGGGCTTCAGCCCGGCGTCGCTTCGCCCCCCCCCGCGCCGCTGCCCGCCCAGGCTGAAGCCTGGGCTTCAGAAGTTGCCTCCACCGTCACAGCCCCTCGTATGTCCTCTCGGCTCGACGGGCTGTGTTCGCATCAACCACTGTCAATGACCTTCCTCAGTATCCGCCGCACCACCTTGTTCGCGATTCGCTTCTGGAACTTGTTGACGTGCTTGTTCCACCCCGACGCGTCACCCTTGCTCTGCGCGAGCTTCTTGATTCTCGTGAACCCCCGAATCGCCCTCACGCCCTACACCTCCAAGAAGTTGCGCAGGATGTCGTGGCCCACCGGCGTCAGTATAGACTCCGGGTGGAACTGGACGCCCTCCACCGCCAGCTCCCGGTGCCGAACCGCCATGATCACCCCCGACTCGCTCTCCGCCGTCACCTCCAGGCACTCCGGGAAGCCCTCACGCTGGATGGCCAGCGAGTGGTAGCGGATGGCCTCAAAGGGGTTGGGCAGGCCGCGCAGGACGCCCTTCCCCTGGTGGGTGATGACGGAGGTCTTGCCGTGCTTGATCTCGCCGGCGCCGGCCACCACGCCTCCAAAGGCCTCGCCGATGGACTGGTGGCCCAGGCACACGCCCAGGATGGGCACCCGGCCCGCAAAGCGGCGGATGAGCTCGACGCTGATGCCGGCGTCCCGCGGCGTGCCGGGGCCGGGCGAGACGACGATACGCTCCGGCGCCATCGACTCCACCTCGGCCAGGGTGACCACGTCGTTGCGCACGACCTGCACCTCCGCTCCCAGCTCCGATAGGTACTGGTAGAGGTTGTAGGTGAAGCTATCGTAGTTGTCGATGAGGAGGAGCACCTCTCTCCTTCTCGCTAGGCCGGCCGGCGCGCCTTGAAGATGAGGGTCGCTGGCACCACGGATGTCTTCTCGACGGCGGCGTCGCCCCAGGAAAGGTCGGTCCCCGTCGGCGGCTCCGACGGCGGTGGCGGTTCCAGCAGCCGCTCCACCTGGAAGCCCGCCTCCTGGAGCAAAGCAAACCAGTCGGCCGCTGTGCGATACCAGGACCGAAAGCGCTCCTTGAGGCCCGCTTCCATGAACTCCCACTCCCAGTCGTGCTGCACCTCCCAGTAGCCCTTGTCCAGGGCGTATGGCGGGTGGTCGCCGAGACAGGCATCCATGGGGTGCTGGACGCTGAAGACGAAGACGCCGCCCGGCTTCAGCACCCGCAACGCCTCTGCGAAGCAGCGGTCGGCGTGCTCCACGTAGTTCAGCGCGTGGGACGAGACCACGATGTCCTGGCTCTCGGCGTCCACATCTGGCAGCTCCTCCACGTTGGCCTGGACGAAGGGGACCTCCACGCCCTCCTTCTGGGCTAGCTCGCGGGCGGAGCGGACCCGCTCGTCCGACAGGTCGATGCCCACCACCTGCGCCCCGCGGCGGGCCAGGGCGATGGCGTCCTCCCCACCGCCGCAGCCGAGGACGAGGACACGGCGGCCCCGCACCTCGCCGAGTAGCCCCAGGTCGTCCTCGGAGGGGCAGCGCAGGCCGTAGAGAAGGCGGTCAGTCGTGAGAGGGTGGCGCGCCTGATAAGCAGCGGCGATGGCGTTCCAGGCCGCGCGGTTGTCCGGCGGCTCCTGGGGGAACTCCTCGCCGGCGAGGCGCGCCTGGAGCCAGCGGCGCATAGGCTCCGGCATCGGCAGGCCGGGCAGCTCCTCCAGCGGCATCCAGCGCACGTCCTGGAACTCGCCGTGGGTGCGGTAGCGCAGCTTCCCTTCCCAGCGCAGCACCAGGAAGACGTTGCCCACGTAGCGCCCGCCGCCGGCCGGGTCGTCCAGGTAGAGCGTATCGGTGAACTCGTGCTCCACGGCCTCCACGCCCAGTTCGCCCCTGGCCAGGCGCTCCAGGCCCTCCTCGGCCGTCTCCTGGGGCCGGAGGATGGTCACCGGCAGCGTCCAGCGCCCGGCGAATGGCGGGCTGCCGAGCCGTCGCTGAGCAAGGAGCACCTGCTGGTCGGTTGTGAGCAGGGCAAAGACGGTGATGGTGGGCATGGCTGCTGGTCCCGTGGCCTGGTCTAGTACCCCGGGCTGCCCCGGGGCGCCGCCTCCGCCGTCGCCTCCGCCTGTTCGATGGCGCGCAGGAGGGCCCGGGCCTTGTTCTGAGTCTCCATGTACTCCAGCTCCGGCACGCTGTCGAAGACGATGCCGCCGGCGGCCTGAGCGTAGGCGACGCCGTCCTTCATGACGATGGTGCGGATGGTGATGGCGGTGTCCAGGTTGCCGGAGAGGTCGAAGTAGCCCACGGCGCCGGCGTAGGGCCCGCGGCGGTCCGGCTCCATCTCGGCGATGATCTCCATGGCCCGGATCTTGGGGGCGCCGGAGACGGTGCCGGCGGGAAAGCAGGCCCGCAGGGCATCGTAGGAGGTCATCCCCGGCCGCAGGCGCCCCACGACGTGCGATACCAGGTGCATGACGTGGGAGTAGCGCTCCACCTCCATGAGCTGGGTGACCTGGACGGTGCCCGGCTGGCTGATGCGGCCGATGTCGTTGCGGGCCAGGTCCACGAGCATGATGTGCTCTGCCCGCTCCTTCTCGTCGGTGCGCAGCTCCTCCTCCATGCGCCGTTCGTCCTCGAAGTCGCGGCCGCGACGGCGCGTGCCGGCGATGGGGTGGGTCTCCACCAGGCCGTCCTCCACGCGCACCAGCATCTCCGGCGAGGCGCCCACGATCTGGGCATCGCCCAGCTCCAGATAGTACATGTAGGGCGAGGGGTTGATGGTCCGCAGGGCGCGGTACACCTCGAAGGGATGGGCGAAGGTAGGCCGCTGGAAGCGCTGCGAGATCTGCACCTGGTAGATGTCCCCGGCGACGATGTACTCCCGACAGCGCTCCACCTTGGCCAGGTAGTCCTCACGGCTGACGTTGGAGGCCATGCCCTCCGGTCGGGCGGCCGACGGCGCCTCCTGTCGATAGGGAAGGGTTGTCAGGGGGCGCGCCAGGCGCCCGACCAGCTCCTCGATGCGCCACACGGCCTGCCGGTAGGCGGCGTCGATGTCGCCGTCCAGGCGGCAGTGGCTGACCACCTTGATCCGGTGCTGAAGGTGATCAAAGACGAGGAGGGTGTCAATGAAGAGGAAGATGGCCTCCGGCAGCCCCAAGGGGTCGGCCTCGGGGGCCGGCAGCCGGGGCTCGAAGTAGCGGGCGACCTCGTAGGAGAGGTAGCCGACGGCGCCGCCGTGGAAGCGGGGCAATCCGGGCACCGGCACCACCTGGAAGCGCCGCAGCTCATCTTCGATGGTCGCCAGGGGGTCGCCGGACAACTGGTTGAGGGCGGGGCTGGGGCCGGTGCGCAGCACCCGGTAGGGCTCGGTGCCGATGAAGCTGTAGCGGGCCAGGCGCTCGCCGCCCTCGACGCTTTCCAGGAGGAAGGAGTGGCGACCCCGGGCCACCTTCAGGTAGGCCGAGACCGGCGTCTCCAGGTCGGCAGTCACCTCCCGGTAGACGGGGCAGAGGTTGCCCCGGTCGGCCATGGCGCGCGCTTCCTCAAGGCTTGGTGTGTACATGGCTAGGCCGGCAGGCGGAGCTGCCGGAAGTAGGTGAGCCCCATCGCCTCGCGGGCCTCTTGCAGGGTGCGCTGGCATTCGGCGCGGGCCCGCTTGGTCCCCTGGAGCAGCATCTCCTCCACGAAACCCTTGCGCGCTTCGTAGCGGGCGCGTCGCTCACGGATGGGGTCCAGGAAAGCGTTGAGGGCGCGGGCCAGCCTCTGCTTCACCTCCACGTCGCCCACCTTCCCGCGCCGGTAGCGGCGCTTCAGGTCCTCCACCTCCTCCTTATCGGGATTAAAGACGTCGTGGTAGGTGAAGACCGGGTTGCCCCTTAGGTGGCCCGGGTCAGTGGCATGGATGCGGGTCGGGTCCGTGTACATGCGCATGACCTTCCTGGTCACCGCCTCGGCGTCGTCCGTGAGAAAAATGGCGTTGCCCAGCGACTTGCCCATCTTGGCCCCGCCGTCGATGCCGGGCAGCGTCGGCACGTCGCCGATGAGGCCTTCGGGTATGGGGAAGACGGGCCCGAAGCTGTCGTTGAAGCGCCGCGCGATCTCCCGCGTCAGCTCTATGTGCGAGAGCTGATCCTTCCCGACGGGCACACAGTCGCCCTTCACCATCAGGATGTCGGCCGCCTGGAGGACGGGGTAGGCCAGCAATGCCATGGAGGCCGACTCCAGCTTCAGGTCACGCACCTGCTCCTTCAGGGTGGGGATGCGCTGGGCCCGGGGCACACTGACCAGGGCCATGAACAACCAGAGCAGCTCCAGCACCTCGGGCACCAGGGACTGCACGTAGAAGGTGCACTTTTCGGGGTCAAGGCCCACCGCCAGGTAGTCGAGGGCCATGCCCCGGATGTTGCGCTGGATCTCCTCCAGGTTGCTGGTGCGGGTGGTGAGCAGGTGCAGGTCTGCCTGGAGGATGAACGTGTCGTACTCATGCTGCAGCTTGACGCGGTTGGCCAGGCTGCCCACGTAGTTGCCGAGGTGAAAGCCCTCGGCCGTGGGCCGGTCGCCGGTAAGGATGCGCTTGCGCCGGGTGGACGTTGCATCACTCATCACGCACGAACTCCCTTAGCCCACGCGTAGGGCCAGTACAAAGCACAAAGGGCAAAGGACAAAGCCCTCAATTCACCTCTTCGTCGGACACATAGAGAGGGGGCTCTTCGCGGACGCGCCCCGCGCTGTGGCTTCTTCTAAACGACCGGCAGCGCCGCCAGAGCCTCCTTCACCTTCTCTGCTGGGTAGGCGTAGTCCTCGAGTTTGCCCGCGAAGTACTGGTCGTAGGCGCCGAGGTCCAGCAGGCCGTGACCGCTGAAGTTGAACAGTATGACACGCCGCTCGCCCGCCTCCTTGGCGGCCAGCGCCTCGTCGATGGCAGCGAGGATGGCATGGGCCGTCTCCGGCGCCGGGATGATCCCTTCGGCCCGCGCGAACTGCACGGCGGCTTCAAAGACCTTGGTCTGGTGGTAGGCCTTGATGTCCATGATACCGCGGTTGCACAAGTAGGAGACTAGCGGCGCCATGCCGTGGTAACGCAGCCCGCCGGCGTGGATCCCCGGCGGCACGAAGGTGTGTCCCAGGGTGTACATCTTGACGATGGGCGCCATCGCAGCCGTGTCCCCGAAGTCGTAGGCGTAGAGGCCACGGCTGACGGTGGGGCAGGCCTCCGGCTCCACAGGGACGAAGCGCGTCTTCTTGCCGCCCACCAGCCGATCGCGCACAAAGGGGAACGCCAGCCCGGCGTAGTTGGAGCCGCCGCCCACGCAGCCGATGACCACGTCCGGGTACTCGCCGGCCATCTCCATCTGCTTCAAGGACTCTATCCCGACGACGGTCTGGTGCATGAGAACGTGGTTGAGGACGCTGCCCAGCGAGTACTTGGTGTCGTCGCGGGTGACGGCGTCCTCCACCGCCTCGCTGATGGCTATGCCCAGGCTCCCCGGCGAGTCCGGGTCCTGGGCCAGGATGGAGCGCCCGGCGTTGGTCTCCTGGCTGGGGCTGGGCACCACCGTGGCCCCCCAGGTCTCCATCATGGAGCGTCGGTAGGGCTTCTGGTGATAGCTCACCTTCACCATGTAGACCTTGCACTCCAGCCCGAAGAAGTTGCAGGCCATGGCCAGGGCGCTACCCCACTGTCCCGCTCCCGTCTCGGTGGCGATGCGCTTTACCCCTTCCTGCTTGTTGTAGAAGGCCTGAGCGACGGCGGTGTTCGGCTTGTGGGAGCCGGCAGGGCTGACGCCCTCGTACTTGTAGTAGATGTGGGCCGGCGTATCCAGCGCCTTCTCCAGGCGGTAGGCCCGTTGCAGCGGCGTCGGCCGCCACAGACGGTAGATCTGCTGCACCTCCTCCGGGATGTCGATGTAGCGCTCCTGACTCACCTCCTGGGCTATCAGGGCCATGGGGAAGAGGGGTGCCAGGTCCTGGGGTCCGATGGGCTGCTTGGTGCCGGGGTGCAGGGGTGGGGGCGGCGGTCCCCCAATAGGACCCAGGTCAGCCTGGATGTTGTACCACTGCCCCGGCAGGTCCTTCTCCGAGAGGATGAACTTGGTCTCCATGCTTTCCTCCTGCGCTGTGCTGCCTCGCTCCTGCCGAGATCAGCCGAACGACTGCGTTGCCGCGCAAACTAAAAGCCCTCGCCCCTAGGGGCGAGGGCTGCCTCGCGGTGCCACCCTGGTTGGTCCGCCGTGGGCGGACCATCTCTGTCAGGCACGTGTCGCCTTCGGCGACAGATACCCTGGGCTCTGATAACGGTGCCCCTCCGGCAAAGCTTACTGAGGGGGAACTCGGGACTCGGAACTGGGAGCTCGACAGCTCACGGCCAAGTTCCTAGTTCCTAATTCCCAGTTCCTCCCGTTCGGTTTGCAGCTCCCAGGCCCATTCTGCCATCGCGCGGGCGCCGGGCTCTCACCTACCCCGGCTCTCTGGAGCCCCGCCAGATAGCGTACTAGTCCTGTTCGCAGCCGATACCTGTATCCAGGTGAGCGGCACTATAGCAGCCGCCATAACATATGTCAAGAGGCTGACTTCGGCGCCGCCCGCGCTTACGCCGCCCGGCCTCGCCTTACCGCCTATTGCTGCTCCAGGAACCCTACGACCTCCTCCTTGAACCGTGAGTCAGGGACCACGGTGAGGTGGTCGCGGTCCGGTATGATGACCAGCCTGGCGCCGGGTATGCCCGCTGCCAGTTCGTCCGGGTTTCTGGCCAGAACGTCGTTCCCGCCGTCAACGATGAGGACGGGGATATCCACGTCGGCCAGGTCAGCACGGTCGATGGGGCTGCGGACACGCCCGGCGCAGGCAGCGAGCGCCTCAAGGTCGTTGTTCGGGTCTAGCTCGGCGAAGGCACGGAAGACCTTGCCCACGGGGTCGGTGATCTGCGAGGGGTCCTTGGCCAGCAGGGCATCGGCGATGACACGCCCCCGCTCGCCGCCGGTAGACTCAAAAACGTTGCCGATGCCACCCAGGATGACGGAGGTGAATCTCTCCCTGTGGTGGGCCAGCAGGTAGGCGGAGATGCCCGCCCCCATGGAATAGCCGAAGAGGTCGGCCTTGGTGATGCTGAGATGGTCCATCAAGCGCAGGACATCCTGGGCCATGTTCTCGCCGCCGTAGGCCTCGGAGTCGTGTGGCTTGTCGCTCTGGCCGTGGCCACGGCAGTCCAGGGCGACGACCCAGCGCAGAGGCTGGAGGGTATCCACCCACTTGGTGGCTACCCAGTTGCCCTTCAGGCTGCTGGCGAAGCCGTGCACCAAGACGATGGGCTTCCCCTGGCCAAAGGTCTCGTAGTGGATCTTCACGCCGTCGGAATCGAAGAACCCTGAGGGAGCGACGGTGGTAGGCACCTGGGTCGGCGTCTCCTGTTCCTCTTCCTCGTCGCCGCAGCCGAAGAGCAGTATACCCGCCAGCCCGGTGCCAGCGAGGACGGCCAGGTGCAGTACCTCCCGTCGGTTCATCCGTGCCGTCTGAACGGAGTAGAGTCTATCTCTGGACGGCATCTGTCTCCTCCAAACCTTGGTCCAGCCCTCTACTTCCACATGAGCACTACAACCAGGGCGAGAACGACAGCCCCGGCGATGACGAACGCTAGTGCCCAGGGATTACCGGATGCTACTCCCATGGCCTGCCCTGCCGATTCTAGACGACTGTCTCTTTCTCCGCCAGATGCTTCAGGGTCTCCTGGCAGCGTTCGATGTTGTCCTGGGCAATCCGAGCCTCCTTCTCCAGCCGGTCAAGCAGGGCCCACGCCTTTACGTCCTCGCCGAAGGCCGCCAGCGCCTTCCGGATGGCCTCTGGGGCGGGGTGTGGCATCCCTCGCTTGCTGCCCTTGCCTGGTAGCCGTAGAAGAAATCAGCGGTCTGTGAAGTTCGGTGCTCGCTGCGCTTCAGGGTAAGAGAGCGCCGCCATGGCGGCAGGATCACTTGGTTGACCTGGACGTTTCGGACGACCCAAAATAACCATTGGTGTCACGCCCAGTTTTCGAAGGAGGTGGCGAGTGTCCTGCAGGAGATGGGCGAGGACTCCGTCCGTCGTCTGGCAGACTCACTTGAAGCATTCTGTGCCGCCGCCGATTCGGTGGGTAGTCAGGAACCAGACTCGCAGTGAGAAATGAGTAACAACTCGGATTCCGCGCCCGCTGCCGACGGTGTAGTTGGGCTTTCCCACCGGCAGATCCAGATCGTGTTCACCGGCCTGATGGCGGGGATGCTGCTGGCATCCCTCGACCAGACAGTGGTGTCGACGGCTTTGCCCACGATCGTCGGCGAGCTAGGCGGCATGGAACACCTTTCCTGGGTCATCACGGCCTACCTGCTTACCTCCTGTTCTTCGATGCTGCTGTACGGGAAGCTGAGTGACCTCTACGGCCGGAAGCTGCTGTTCCAGGCTGCCATTTGCATCTTCCTGGTGGGGTCTCTCCTGTCCGGTGTCGCACAGAGCATGCTCCAACTCGTCCTGTTCCGAGGCATACAGGGGCTGGGAGCCGGCGGGATCATTACGATGTCCCAGGCCGTCATCGGCGACATCGTCGCACCACGCGAACGGGGACGCTATCAGGGCTACATAGGCTCGGTGTTCGCGGTGTCGGCCGTCGCCGGGCCGCTGATAGGGGGGTTCTTCACGGACCATCTGACCTGGCGGTGGGTGTTCTACGTCAACGTTCCTGTCGGAATAGCGGCTTTGATCGTCACTTCGGCAGTGTTGCGCCTCCCCTTCCGCCGGTTCCAGCACCGGGTCGATTACCGAGGAGCAGTGCTCATGGTCTCGGGGATCAGTGCGCTGCTCCTGCTCACTTCTTGGGGCGGCGTCCAATATGCCTGGGCATCGCCGACCATCATCGGGCTGGGCGTGGCGGGGGTCCTCCTTCTGAGCATGTTCATTTTCCAGGAGGGGCGGGTTGCGGAGCCCTTGTTGCCACTGCGTTTGTTCCGGCAGAGGGTATTCTCAGTGGGTAGCGCGATCTCGTTCATCGTCGGTCTGGGCATGTTCGGCGCGGTGGCCTATCTTCCCGTCTACTTCCAGGTCGTGCGGGGCACAAGCGCCACGATGTCGGGACTCCGGCTGTTCCCGCTCATGGCGGGATTCATGATCGCATCCATCGCCACAGGCCGGACCATTAGCCGGATAGGACGGTACCGGATGTTCCCCATCGTCGGGACGGCGATCATGGTTGCTGGCATGTACCTGCTATCGAGACTGAGCGACGAAACGTCGCCGTGGGAGGCAGCAGGCTTCATGATAGTCCTCGGCGTCGGCCTGGGCATGGTGTTGCAGGTCCCCGTCCTGGCCGTGCAGAACGCCGTCATGCACAAGGACCTGGGTGCGTCGACCGCAGGGATCAACCTGGCCCGCTCTCTCGGCTCCGCCTTCGGCGTCGCCATCTTCGGCTCGATCCTGAACAACCGGCTGACATACGAATTGCGGCAGACAATCCCCGCCGAGGCGCTGACTCAGTTCAGCCGTCGCACGCTTACGGCCAGTCCGGCACGGCTAAAGGCGCTGCCACCGGACATCCACGCCGGCGTGGTCCATGCCTTTTCCTTATCCCTGCATACGGTGTTCCTGTGGGCAGTACCCCTCATCATCGTTGGCTTCCTCGTATCATGGCTGCTTCGCGAGGTACCACTGCGGGTGCATGCCCATGTGCGAGGCGAGGCGGAGGGTCTGCCCGAGATGGTAGGAGAAGGGGCTGGAGAATAGTCGCCCCAATGCGTCGCGGGGCGGCCCCTCCTAAATGCGTTTTGGCAGGCGACGCGGGGCCGGCACTGGACCTAGAAAACGGCCGGTCTGGAGAACAGACATTATGGGCTGATCGTGCCCCATCAGCAGAGAGGCTCTACCAGTCCGCCACGAGACGGTAACCGTTGGTCAGTTCACCGCGCAGCACCGTAGAAAGAAGCCTTCTCTTCTAAGATGGGCGCCCGGTCAGCGCTTGGCAAAGGGGGAATCTCCTGCAGATTCGTGTGCGGTCCCGAGAGGCGCCACTACTGGGTGTCCAAGATAGCTAGATCCGCATGCTACCCTCAACCCAGGACAAGCACCAGTCATTCAGGACGATATGAGCCCTGAGGCCCTGGGTCTCGCTCATCTCACCAGCATCATCGCATAGAGGGCAGACCGGGCGAGAAGTGGCCGAAGGCCTTTGGAACCTTGACATCTCCATAGGCAGTGCTATCCTTCGCCCGAAGCCCCTGCGCCGATACGGCCACAGTACGACACCCAGCACACCCGCTCGCGCCGGCAACTGGCGCGGCCCTGTTGCTGGTCGGCGGCCCGACGGGGGCAATGAGTCTGGCCGGGCTGGCTCAAGAGCCGAAGGTGCGGCCAATCAAGCGGCAAGAAGACCAACAAGGAGGCCCGAGGTGCGAAAGTCGCTTCTCTCCCTAGTCGCTGTTCTGCTCCTCTCCCTGGCCCTGGGGGCTTGCGGTGGTTCCGAGAAAGTCACCCCAACCTCCGAGACCCCCGGCAGCCCACCGCCCTCCGGGCCCGTTAGCATTGACCTCTGGCATTCCGAGGTTGGCGCCAACGTGGAGACTCTGAACGCCCTCGTGGGCCGCTTCAACGCGACCCAGAATGAGGTGACGGTGCGTGCCTCCTTCCAGGGCGCCTACAACGAGGCCGCAGCCAAGTTGATCGCCTCTCTTGGCACGGGGCAGGTCCCGGCCTTGGTCCTGTTGAACGAGAGCCAAACTCAGAGGATGATCGACAGCGGCGCCGTCACCCCCGCCCAGCAGTTTATCGACGCGGAGGGCTATGACCTCTCGGACCTGGACGAGAAGGCGGTCCAGTACTACACGGTCAAGGATACCCAGTGGGCCATGCCCTTTGCTGGAGAGATGCCCCTTCTCTACTACAACAAGGTGACCTTCCGGGAGGTGGGGCTGGACCCGGACAACCCGCCCAAGGACCTGGAGCAGCTCCGGCAGTATTCAGAGAAGATCCTGAAGCGCGACGCCTCCGGAAACGTGGTGCGCAGCGGCATCGCCCTCGACATCTTCGGCTGGCTGAGCACCGTCCTGACAGAGAACGACGACCTCTGGGTAGACCAGAACAACGGGCACGACGGCCGCGCTACCAAGGTCCTCTTCGACAACGATACCGGTCGCTGGTTCTTCCAGTGGTGGCACGACATGGTGGATAGCAGCCTCGCTTTCAACGTGGGCCGGAACCCCACCTACGCGGACGACTTCCTTGCCATGGCCTCCGGTCGGGCCGCCATGACCTTTAGCTATGCGGGCGCGCTGCGTTCCGTGATCGATGCCCTGGAGCAGGGCGTGCAGGGCGTGGAGATAGGCGTCAGCCAGATGCCGGGCGTCCCGGGAGGCAAGGGCCTGAACAGCTTCTCTGTCTACGCGCTCTGGATCATGAACCAGCGGCCGGAGCAAGAGCAGGAGGCGGCCTGGAAGTTCATCAAGTGGCTCGTGGAACCCGAGCAGCAGGCCGAGTGGGTGGGTGGCACCGGCTACCTTCCCGTCAGCACCTCCGCTGCCGACTTGCCGGCGGCGCAGGACTTGGTGGCCCGCTATCCGCTCTTTCAGGTGCCCCTCGACCTTTACGCGTCGACTCCGGCCACGCCTGCTACTGAAGGGGCGATCGTGGGTCCTGCTGACCAGGTGGCCGAGATCGTGTATACGGCAGTGGAGGAGATGCTGGTGGGCGGCAAGGACCCCGAGCAGGCCCTGAAGGATGCCGCCGCTAAGGCCGACGAGACCATCGAAGAGTACAACCAGCGGGTGAAAGAGTAGGGAGCCCATACAAGGCTAGACCGAGCGAGTCCGCCTTCAGTTTCTTCACTTTTCTTGAAGTCGCTCTCCACATGGGGGTTGCGCAACAACCTTGCGTGTCATCTGAACCGAGGGTCGAACCGAACCTGGGACGCCAGGACACACGATCCAGACTTGGTGTGCGTTCAGTGCGGTGGACCTCGGTGGGGCCCGTCTAGGCATGCACTCAGCGCAGCAGAAGGTGGACATGGAGAAGACAAACTACAGGGGCTGGCAGAACTGTTACCGCATCTCGAACGGTCTCGTTGACCTTGTTGTGACGGCGGACGTTGGCCCGCGGATCATCCGGTTCGGGTTCGTAGGCGAGGAGAATGAGTTCAAGGAATACGACGACATGGTGGGCGAGACGGGCGGCGCCGAGTGGCGCATCTATGGCGGACATCGCCTCTGGCACGCTCCCGAAGCCAGGCCACGGACCTACTTTCCCGACAACTCGCCCGTCGAATTGGAAGAGCACACCGGCTTCGTGCGCATCATTCAGCCCACTGAGACTACTACGGGGATCCAGAAGGAGATCGACATACGACTGTCGGCGGACGAGGCGCATCTGGGGTTGACCCATCGTCTGCGCAACACAAACCTCTGGGCGGTGGAACTCGCTCCGTGGGCCCTCTCCGTCATGGCGCCGGGCGGCAGGGCCATCATCCCCCTACCGCCGCGCGCATCGCACGAGGAGAGCCTCTTGCCGACGAACGTTATCGCGCCCTGGGCATACACCGACATGGCGGACCGGCGGTGGGCATGGGGCAGCAAGTACGTGACGCTGGACCAGGATGGGAGAGCCAATACGCCGCAAAAGGCCGGCTTCATGGTCACCGACGGTTGGGTAGCCTACGCTCGGCAGGGCCACCTGTTCGTCAAGAAGTTCAGTTACCTGGAGGGCGAGCGCTACCCCGATCTCGGCTGCTCTGTCGAGGTGTTCACGGACGCTGACATGCTGGAGCTGGAAACCCTGGCCCCGCTGTCGCGCCTACGGCCGGGCAGCGCCGTGGAGTATGTCGAGCACTGGTTCCTGTTCCGTGATGTGCCCGTGCCGAGCGGGGAGAGCGATATCGACAGTCAGGTGCTGCCCAAGATAAGAGAAGCGCAGGCCCAATGAGCGGGCCCCAAAACCGTCGTCCAGGCGGAGACAGCGTCTTCCTGTGATCCAAGACGAGGAGGTGTGGCATGTCGAGGTGTGCAACCTGCCCAATGCGCGCCCGTGCAGAAAAGAACCCTGGCTCGCTCTTGAGCAAGATCTGGCGCTGGCACACAAAGTGGTGCCCTGGCTGGAAGGCCTACCAGAAGGAGTTGGAGCAGAAACAACGCAGCTAGCCAGCCGCGGAGGCTGGAGGGTCCACTTCGTGCCATTGTGGGGTGCCAAGACTTCACCGGTTGGTCGTCTCTAGGAGGACAAGTAGCATGCCGGCTTTTCTGCCGAAAGTACTAGCCGAGCGCCGCGGCCGCGCCTTCCTCGTCAGCATCAACCGGCCTGAGGTGCAGAACTGCGTCGACTCTGAGGCCGCCCAGCTCCTGTTTGACGCGGTGGAGACCTTTCGAGCCGACGACAGCCTGGACGTCCTGGTGCTGACGGGAGCCGGGGAGACCGCCTTCTGCTCTGGCGCAGACCTGAAGGATGTTGGCGGTCTCGTTGCGCGCCCTGGAGCCCGGGAGTCCGGGCCGATGGGCATCTCCCGCATCATTGACATCGATAAGCCAACCATCGCCGCCGTCAACGGCTACTGCATCGCCGGTGGCCTGGAGCTGGCGTGCTGGTGCGACTTCCGCATCGCAGCCGAGAACGCGCAGTTCGGGGTCCTCAATCGCCGGTGGGGGGTCCCCCTGGTTGACGGTGGCACCCAGCGGCTGCCTCGCATCGTGGGTTTGGGCAATGCCCTCTATCTCATTGAGACAGGAGTCCTCATAGAGGCCGAGCACGCCTTGCGCATGGCCTTGGTTCAGGAGGTGGTTCCGAAAGGGGAGGCCGTGCCACGCGCTCTGGCCATAGCTGCGGCCCTCTCCGGCTACCCGCAGACGGCCCTGAAGAACGATCGGCGGGCCGTTACGGGCGGGCTGGCGCTCCCATTAGCCGAGGGCCTAGAGCTGGAGGTACGCGCCCACCGCGACACCATGACTGACCCTAAGATGGGGGAATGGCTGCGCCGGTACGCCGCGGGAGAGCGCCCTGCACCTCTTCGTCCCCCGTCCTAACCTATTTGGAATTTCAATGGCGCATTGGGAAGCTGCAGCCGCCCTCGGCCTGTCTATTGGCGTCTTCTCTGGCCTGTTTGGGGTAGGTGGCAGCAGCATCAGCACGCCTCTTCTCCGCGTCTTTCTTGACACGCCTCGTCTTATTGCTCTTGCCTCGCCTCTACCCGTAACCCTCCCCACCGCTTTGGCGGGGGCCGTGGTCTACCAAGGCCAGAAGCTGATCAATATCCGGGTCGTAGCTTGGACTGCGGCGGGCGGTGTCCCCTCTATGGTGGCCGGCGCGCTGCTGACCCAGTGGGTGTCGGCCCAGGGCCTCATGGTCATGGTTGGAGCGGCCATTTTCGTGATTGGCCTAGAGATGATTCGCTCCGCCGCGCCACCAAGCACGTCAGGGCCACTACGAGCCAGCGGCCGTCTCTGGCGAGATCCACCTGGAGCCAGGCTGCTTGCGGTGGCGGTTCCCATCGGCTTCCTGTCTGGGCTGTTGGCCAACGGAGGTGGGTTCCTTCTGGTGCCAGCCTTTGTTCTGCTCTTCGGCGCCAGCGTGCGTGAGGCCGCGGCGACTTCGCTGCTCTGCGTCGCTCTTCTGGCCCTCCCCGGCACGATAACCCATGCTGCGCTCGGGCATATTGACGGGTGGCTTTCCTTCCAGTTGAGTTTGGGCGTCATACCGGGAACATACCTGGGAGCGCGTCTTTCCCTGTGGCTGCGACATGTGCACCTGCGCCGCCCGTTTGGCCTATTCATGGTGGCGTTCGGCGTGTACTTCTTGCTGCGCGAGCTCCTCAAGATGATCTGACCAGACCCCGAAAAGTACCTTGCTTCCCCAGAGAAAGCCGCAAGCCGCGCTCGTCCAGAAAGCGGCGGCTGGTGGCGGCCTCCCTTCGGCTAGTGCCCACAACAGTATTGGGGCCTTACAATAGGCCGGGCTTGTTCAAGAATGGGGACGGCGGACAAAGGTAAACACATTGGCATCGGGCAATAGACTCCTGGACACGGTCGGGACGCTGGGGCGACCCCTGGGCCTGCTGAGGAGGTCAGGCGGGGGCGCCGTCGACCGCTCGCAGGCCACGCCCGGCACTTACGCCGGCCTCTTCATGGTCTCCCTCAGCGCCCTGATGTACGAAGTGCTGCTCACGCGGATATTCAGCGTGACCATGTGGTATCACTTCGCCTTCGTCGCCGTCTCAGTGGCCCTCTTTGGGATGACGATCGGCGCCTTGTTGGTCCACCTCTTGCCGGAGCGGTTCCCAGTCGAAAGGGCTAAGGAGCGGCTTTCGCTGTTTGCGCTTCTCTTCGGAGTGGCGATAGTCCTCAGCTTCCTCACGCAGCTCTCGATCCCCTTCAACCCGGAGTGGACGCTCCTGGGAGTCTACTCCGTTGGCTTCACCTACCTGGTAATCTCTGTCCCCTTTGTATTCAGCGGCGTCTGTGTCTGCCTGGCCATCACGAAGTTCAGCCGTCAGGTCAGCAAGCTCTACGCGGCGGACCTGGTGGGCGCGGGTCTGGGAACCATCGCCCTCCTCCGGCTCCTCGATGTCCTCGACGGCCCGTCCGCCGTGGTCGCCATCGCCTCCCTCTGCTGCGTCGGCGCCGTGCTCTTCGCCTATGACGCCGGGATGCGCAGCACGATGTGGCTCGCCGCCGGTGCCGCCGCCCTGCTCCTGAGCTTCACCATCACCAACGCCATCGCCTACCGACATGAGGAGCCCATCCTGCGGCTGATGTGGACCAAGGGCGAGCGGGATGAGCCCGGCCTCTACGAGAAGTGGAACTCGTTCTCCCGGATCAAGGTGACGGGCGACCCGGACGTGCTCGCCAGGCCGGTCGGTGGGGGCATGAGCCCTACCCTCCCGCCTGACTTCCAGGTGCGCCAGCTCGGACTGACCATCGACGCCGGCGCCGGCACGGTCCTCACCTACTACGACGGCGACCCGCGTACGGTGGAACACCTGAAATACCAGGTGGTGAACCTGGCGCACTACATCAGAAGCAATGCCGACGTGCTGGTCGTCGGCGTGGGCGGCGGCAGCGACGTGCTGTCGGCCCTGGCCTTCGACCAGCGTTCAGTCACCGGCGTCGAGATCAACCAGCAGATCCTGGACGCCGTCAACAAGGTCTATGGCGACTTCACCGGTCACCTGGACCGCGACCCGCGGGTCCGATTCGTCAACGACGAGGCGAGGAGCTATGTCGCCCGCTCCGAGGAGAAGTTTGACATAATCCAGATCTCCTTCATCGACACCTGGGCGGCCACGGCGGCAGGGGCCTATGCCCTCTCTGAGAACTCCCTCTACACCGTCGAGGGGTGGCAGACCTTCCTCGATCACCTGACCCCGGGTGGGGTGCTGACCGTCTCCCGCTGGTACGTCTCGGAGCGGCCGCTGGAGGCCTATCGCCTCACCGCGCTGGCGGCGAAGGTCCTGCGCGATCGGGGCATCGATGATCCCCGCCAGCACGTCTTCCTGGTGGAAGGTCCGGCGCCCATCGTCCCTGTGGGCACGATCCTCGTCAGCCCGCAGCCGTTCTCGCAGGAGGACCTGGCGACGCTGGAGCGTGTCGCGCGGCAGATGCAGTTCGAGGTGGTGCTGGCACCGGACCACGCCAGCGACTCCACCTTCAACGCCATCCTGGAGGCGAAGGACCCGGCTGCCTTCGGTGCCGCCTACTCCTTCGATATCTCGCCGCCGACCGACGATAGGCCCTTCTTCTTCCAGATGGTGCGGCTCCAGGACGTCTTCGATAGCGTGTCGACTTGGGAGGACTACCTTACGCGGCCGACGCGGGTGCTGTTCTCACTGACCATCGCCGTCCTCTCGCTGACCTTCCTGAGCATCGTCTTGCCGCTGGCCCTCACGACGAACAAGGCGGCGCTGAGGGGCATGCTGCCGTTCTTCGTGTTCTTTTCGGGCATCGGCCTGGGCTTCATGCTCATCGAGATCTCCCAGTTGCAGCGTCTTATCATCTTCCTGGGGCACCCGTCCTACGCCCTGTCGGTGGTGCTCTTCTCGCTTCTTCTCTCCAGCGGCATCGGCAGCCTGGCGACCCAGCGATTGGGCAACCCGCATCCGCGTCTGTCTATCCTGTGGCCGTTCGTGCCCTTGGTGGGGCTGCTCGTCGCCTTTGCCTTCGTGACGCCTCTCGCCATCGACCGGTTTGACTCAGCGACGACGCCGGTCCGCATCATGACCGCTACGGCCATGCTGGTGCCCATCGGCTTCCTGATGGGGATGCCGTTCCCAATCGGGATGAAGCTGGCGTCGTTGCGGCCCAACGCGCCGACGGCTTTTCTGTGGGGAATCAACGGTGCTATGTCGGTGTGTGCGTCGGTGCTGGCCGTGGTCGTCGCGCTGTCCTGGGGGATCTCAACGGCGTTCTGGGCGGGGTGCGTCAGCTACGTCGTGGCCCTGGCGGCGCTCGCCTATGGAGCCCGAGCACTGGACTGAAAGGGTGGCGGGGCCCCACGTTGCGATGGCAGCGCCGGTCGGTCTAAGCCCCGACGTGATAGCTCAGCTTGGAGACCCCGCCGAGGAGCCGCAAGCGCGCCGGCGCTGTTACCAGGGCGGCGGCGATAGGTCACCCCACGCGTCGTAGGAGATCGGTGCCGCGTCGTTCACCACAAACGACCCGTCCTCATACATGCCAACCAGGATCCAGGTATCCGCCTCCGAGAAGGTGAGGCCGATGGCGTATACGGCCTCGACAGCGCGGTCCTGGTAGAGCATGGAGCAGTACATGTCGATGTCCGTGTTCGGATCGGCGAGAGCGCAGTCGCCGGCGTATTCCTCCCCATAGGACGCCAGGTATGCTCCTATCGCCTCCTCAGGTGTCCAGTAGCCGATAGGTTGGGCCGGCGGTGGTGGAGTGGGTGAAGGAGGCACGGCGGGCTGACGGGGCGGCGCTATGATCCCCAACTCATCGGCAAGGAGATCGCTCTGGAGCGCAGCCAGGTACTGTAGCCCCTCGAAGGATATCACGTCCGGCAGCGACATCATGGCCACGACCGCCAGGACATTGGACTGACGGAACCCGATGAAGCCAAGAATGTAGGGAGGCTCGTCTGGCGACTCAACGACCTCTTCGGCGCGGAACAGGCAGCTCTCGTCGCCTATCGCGGGGTCCGAAAGGTACTCGGGTTCGTAGAACTCAAGGCCGACGGCGGTTATGAATTCCCACGCGGTGTCCAAGAACTCATCACATGCAGAGGCAGCGTCGGCGGCACCCTGTTCGGTCTCGTAGAGGTCAATCTGAGTGACGGCAACCAGCGGCGCATCGCCGCTCATGTCGACGGCCTCGAAGTTGTCAAAGACGCGCCGCACGCCGCCCAGACGGCCGTAGGTTTCGTAGAAGTCCAGCGCCGAGTCCGGGTCGTCATACCACGCAGCCCTGTCCTCGTTGGTGAGGTAGGTCTCCTCACTGAGGTCGATGCTGGGCCCGATGTCGGAGGCAGAGAGCAGGGGGACGTTACCTTCGAAGAGGTCAACCGGCACCTCTCCCGGACTGGGGATGACCACGGTTGTCGTCGCCCTGGCCTCCTCGATGAGGGATAGCGCAAGGTTCACGGGGCGGATGCGACCGGACGCCTCGGGGCCAAGCTGCTCGACATAGTAGACCGCCGTGGGCACGCCGACGAGGTAGCCACGCTCATCGAAGGTGCCACCGCCGCTGTTGCCGGCGGCGATGCGAGCGTCGGTCTTTATCCAGGCCTGTTTGCGTCCCTCGGCGGCCAGGAAGCCGCTGACGGAACCCTTGGTCAGTTCGAGGGAGCCCTCGCCGATGGCCGGATAGCCGAGTACCGTCAGGTTGCCGCCGATCTCGAGATCGTCTGAGTCGCCCATCCTGGCGGTCTTCAGGTCGAGGGCCTCGGGATCGATGTCGATGCCGTTCCTGTTGCGTGTGATGCGTATGATCGCCAGGTCGAGTTCCTCGTCCCAGGCAGCGAGCCCGCCGAAGTAGGCGATGTCGGGAACGTCCTCCGGGGCACTGGCCGCGTAGAGGGCGATATCGTCGTAGGCGCCCACCAGGTCAGGGTCAACCACGTGGTAGTTGGTCAGGATGAGGCCGCTCTCGTCCACGATAGTCCCCGAGCCGCTGGCGACGGGCTCGAAGTTCTTGCCGACGCGTGTCCCCGGGGCCACCATGACGATTGACTTGGATAGGTCCTCTACGTCCAGGCTTGCCCTGGGCGTAGCGGTTTCGACGGGCGCTTGCGGCGGCTTGGACACCTGCGTCGGCTCCCCCTTTTCGCCGGAGCCCCCGCAGGCCGGACCCAGCATGAGCGCCATGGCAATGACCATTAGACAGGCGATGAACCTGGATCTGCGCATCTCTCTACTCCCGTTCTGTACCTGCATAGTCGGGCCGCAGGCAGACCTCGCCCCTTGCCTCTGCCCGCAGAGGCCTGTCTATCGCCTCTACCTTCTTGATCGGCAAGGGTGGTGGTTCTAGACATCTGCCGATAGGCGTAGCCCAGAGCTTCCCTGGCAGTGTCCTGATTTGAAGTCCCGCAACCAGGTCCACAGTTTCCGGAAGGACGCTCCCGGCGGCGAGAGGGGATGAGAACTGTCGGGAGGGGGAGTAGCCGGAAGGCCGGTCCCTGCGGACCGGCCTCCCGCTGTAGCTGTCGAGACGCGCCTCTCGGCGCGCCGCGCCTATGTCCAGACGATGTCCGCCGGGTCCCGAGCCAATGGGCCGAGGGCCTCCTTCCACTGGTACATGATGAGGATGTCCATCAGCTCGGATGGGTGCCCCGACCGGCGCTTTTCCATCTCAGCCCGCAGTCTCTCCAGCGCGCCGTGCACGGCCGGGCCGAAGAGCGATTCCAAAAGCTCCGGCGGGATACGAGAGGCGCTCTCATTGGGGCTGCCGTCCTCATTCAGGGGCGCCGGGGCAAGCGGCGGCACGTAGTAGACGTTGGGGCGGGTGCCAAACTCCGGGTGCAGCGGCAGCGCCACCTTGAACTTGGACACAAGCTGTGCCACCGGCCCGTAACCATCGTCCAGGAAGCCGATCCAGGCGCCGCGCCCGGGGCACTGGCGCACGCAGGCAGGGGCGACGCCCTTCTCGATCCGCGGGAAGCAGCCGATGCAGTGCTGGCTCACCTTGCGCACGGCGTTGAAGTAGATCTTCTTGTACGGGCAGGCCCGAGCACATTCTTGCTCGCCGCGGCAGCGGTCCTCGTCGCGCAGGACCAGGCCGTCCTCTTCCCGCTTGAACATGGCGTTGTGGGGGCAGACCTCTACGCACACCGGGTTGGTGCACTGGTTGCAGAGCCGTGGGAGGTAGAAGAAGTAGGCGTTGGGGAACCTGCCGCCGCCCTCATCCTCGTCCCAGTTGGGGCCCCAGGTCTTGCTGCCGGCGGTCTTCTCCAAGAAGACGCTGCGTCCCTTGCCGCCCCACAGCACCTCGTCGTAGTTGTAGTCCCAGCCGCCGCCGAACTCCTCCGGCGTCGGCAGCTTGCCGAGGACGGGCTTGCCGTCTGTGTAGCCGCCGCCCATCTTCTCCCAGTCGCGGGGCGTACCCCGTCCGGGCTCGGTGTTGACGGTCATCCACCACATGTGGTCTGTGCCGTCGTCCTGCGTCCAGAGCACCTTGCAGGCCACGGAGCAGGTCTGGCAGCCGATGCACTTGTTCAGGTCAAAGACCCAGGCCAGTTGGCGCCGGGACGTCATGGCTTTTTTCTCTGTCATGGCCTTCCCCCTTCATGTTCCTGCTGCGACGGCCCTTACTTCTCTTGGGTCTTCGCCGGCAGGCGCTCGACGTCCACCCCTATAGCGCGGTCCACCGGGACGGGTTGCCAGGCCAGGGGCCGGTACTGTAGGTGACCGTAGCCCGAGGCCAGGCCCAACCACTTGACGATCCCCGGCTCCACGTCCGCCTGGCCGTACCAATCGCGGTGCATGTAGGGCTCAAACCCGTTGTAGACGATGACCTGGCCAGGCCGGACCGACGGGGAGAGCTTTGCGGAGATAAGCATGGACCCTGCGTCGTTGACGACGCGGACCTCCTCGCCGTTCTTGATCCCCTTCTTTCCCGCGTCCTCGTCGTTCATGAACATGAACGGGGTGCCGCGGTGGGTGTTCATGATGATGTTGTTGGTCATGTTCATGGAGTGGATGCTCCAGCGGTTGTGGCCGCTGGTGAGGAGGAACTCGCGGTCGCCGCCGTGCTTGGGCGTCTCCTTGTGGACGGGCAATTCCTCGCCTGCCTCCAGGAACCACTCGTGGTCGATGTAGAACTGGGCGCGACGGGTCAGCGTGGGGTATGGCATCTTGTCCTCGGTGTGCCAGCGGAACGCGGTATGTGTCTCGTCCGGCCGGATGGTGGAGGCCTGCGCCAGGCCAGCTCCGATGAAGCCCCAGCCGACCCAGCGGACCGCCCCCTTCTGGCGGAGCGTCTCCAGGGTGGTTCCCTCCGGCAGGATGCCATAGGCGGCGTTGTCGCGGATGCTCTCATCCCAGAAACTCTCTTCGTCCCGGACCTGGCCGCCGATGGTGAAGCGGTCCACCATGCCCTCCAGGCTGACCACCGTTCCGTCCAGCTTGGTGAACTCCTTCATGCCGCGCGCCCTGGCCCGCTCCTCCAGCGCCTCCAGGAGCATGACGCCGATCTCCCGGTCTGCCTTGGCGTCGTCGGGCGGGTCCACAGCCTTGTCGGCCAGCACCATGTTGAGGTGATGGCAGGACTGCATGCTGGTGCCGATCTTCTCGTAGTGCTGGGCGGCGGGCAGGATGTAGTCCGAGTAGAGGCCGGTGGTGGTCATGCGGTAGTCGATGGAGACGATCATCTTCAGCTTGGGCCACAGGTGCTCGAGAAGCATCACCTGGCCGCCGCGGTGGCGTCGCAGAAGGTTGCCGCCGGCCTCGACCAGCACACGGGGCGTGACCTGCTGCCATATCTTGGCTCCCGCCAGATCCCACCAGCCCTTGTCCATCGCTTCCTGCATGTACTCGTCGAACGGCCGCTTCATGGACGGGTCGTGCCAATCCTTGCGATTCCAGCGCTCGCGAAAGCCGTAGTGGTAGTACCAGAGGAAGGCGGGCGGCGTCATGCGTCCCATGCCACCGATGGCGGCTCCGAGGGGCAGCCGGGCGCCCAGCTCCATCGCCATCTCTTCCGTCATGGTGGGATCGGTTTGCCACAGGAGCCGGCGCAGCCCCAGCATCCCCTGGTACAATTCGCGGGCCGCCTCCTGGCCCGGCCGGCCCTTGGCAGACATGAAGGACATGCCATCGAACCCGGCAATGGCCCAGGAGTGGGTGCCGGTGCCCCTCTTTCCCCAGTTGCCGGTCAGACCCAGCAGCAGCGCCGCTGACCGCTCCATCAAGTCACCGTGATAGCACTTGCCGGAGTTCCAGCCCATGAAGATCTTGGTCTTCTTGGTGGCGACCTTGCGGGCCATAGAGCGTATGAGGTTCGGGTGGACCTGGCAGATGCGGGCCGCCGCCTCCGGCTCGTAGTCCTTGAGGCGTTCCTTCAGCCGCTCGAAGGCCGGCTGGGCCTCTACCTTGCTGCCATCGACCAGTGTGACGGTGGCTTTCCCCTCGAGGGCAGGGTCGATGTCGCCCATGGCGAGGGTGCCGCGAGGCGCGGCAATCACCTGTCCGGTCCTGCTGTCCAGCCAGAAGAACTGGTCTTCCGGCTCTCCGTCTTTCACCTCGCTGCCGCGGAGGAAGCGACCGTTGTCACTGCGCACCAGCAGGGGCAGGTCGGTTTGCTCCTGGATGAACCGGCGGTCATACAGCCCGGCATCGATGATCACCTTGCACATGGAGAGGGCCAGCGCCGTGTCAGTGCCGATGCGTACCGGCAGGTGGTAGTCGGCGTGGATGGTAGAGGGGCTGTACTCCGGGGAGACGGTGACCACCTCGCCGCCGTTGTAGCGGCACTCGGCGAGGTAGTGGTACCACTGGATGTTGGTGTAGACGGGATTGGCGTGCCAGATCAGGATTAGTTCCGCCAGGAACCAGTCATCCATGGAGGAGACCGGGTTGAACTTGCCCCAGGTGATGTGGAACCCGGGGCTGAAGTCGTGGAACTCGGCGTTGCCATCGGTGGTGGGCGTGCTGAGGGCCGCTGAGAAGAGCCGGCTATACGTCGCGCCGGGCTCGGGGGTCATCAGGTTGATGATCGCCTCCGAGCCCTGCTCCTTGATGGCATCGAGCATGGCGTCGGCGATGTCGGTAAGAGCCTCATCCCAGGAGACGCGCTTCCACTTGCCTTCGCCACGCTCCCCCGCCCGCTTCAGCGGGTACGTCACCCGGTCCGGGCTGTAGTGCGTGCAGGACCAACAGGCGCCCTTCTGGCAACCCATGGGGTTCATGTCCGGGATGCCCTTCTCGATGACCGGCAGGACGCCACCCTGCTCCTCCCGAAGGATCTTCCCGTTCCGTACGTAGACCCGCCATGGGCAGCCGCCGGGGTAGCAGTCCACCGAGTGGCTGCCCCAGGTCACTTTGTCCCACTTCCACTTGTCCCGGTAGGTGTCGGCCCAAGAGCGGCCCTGTGCGCTGCTTGGCTGGTCTCTCGAACCGCTGCTCCTTGCCGGCATGTCGCACCTCCATGAGGCTCCACGGTCAGCATCGCTGGGCTATGTAATCGGCGTTTAGTGGACCGTCATCGGGCACCGACATGTTGCGGCGACCCTGAGTCCAGCATAAGGGCCATCTGTACCTGAATTGCTGGCCGAAGGGACCGCAGGCGTACAGGATGGATGGCTCACCGGTGGCGTCCAAGCCGCGGCGAGCGCTGTTCTTGTGGAGGCTCAGTAACAGGAGTTCGGGATGTGCGGCCGCCTGCGGCTACGCCACCGCCTTCTCCGCGGGTGCGTGCAGGTGCAGGCGAGGCAGCGTCTTTCCCTTGTGGAGCCGCACCAGGGCCCGCACAACCCTGGGGCTGAACTGCCCGCCCGAGCACGCCACGATCTCCCGCATAGCCGCGGCGATGGACCGGGCTGCCCTGTAGGGTCGGTCGCTGATTATGGCGTCGAAGCTGTCGGCCACGGCGACGATGGTGGCGACCTCGGGAATGGCTTCGCCTGCCAGACTGTCAGGATAGCCGCCGCCGTCCCAGCGCTCGTGGTGCGAGCGGGCGATGGTGGCGGCCAGTTCGAAGCCGGGCCGCCCGGCCAGGAACTCGGCGCCCCAGGTGGTATGGTGTTTCATTAGTTCCCATTCTTCGTCGGTGAGCCGGCCGACGCTGGCCAGAATGGAATCAGGCACGCGGACCTTGCCGATGTCGTGGAGCACCGCCGCCAGGCCCAGCTCCCTAGCCTCTTCTTCGCTGGAGCCGAGTTCACGTGCCAGCGCTTCTGTGATGGCGCGGACGTTCTCGAGGTGGAGACCGGTGCCATGATCGTGGGCTTCGGCAGAGGCGGCGAGCAGCATCACCGTCTCGGTGTGGGCCTGCACGAGGTGCTCTGAGGCCGACTGAAGTTCCTCAACCAGCGTCGTCATGCGCACGATAGCCGTGGCCTGGGTAGCGACGGCCATCAAGAACTGAGCGTCACCGGGCCCGAAAGCTGCTTCCCGCTTGCTGGCGACTGCCAGGTGACCGAGCAGCTCATTCTGCCAGAACATGGGCGCGAGCAGGGCTGACCGCAGTCCCGCGGTACGCAGGAGCTCTCGCTCTGCATCAGTAAGCCGCTGGTCGTTCTGGACGTCATCCAGGATGATGGGGCGGCGCGTACGCTCGATGATCTCGCGCAGCGGATGATCCTCGAATTGGCGCTGTTCGCGATTCCACGCCTCAACGAGATCGTCGCTAACCTGGGCGAAGGCGCTCTGCCCCGCTGGCACCTCGGATAGATGGCGGAGCACCTGAAAATGCGCCCCATCATAGCCGGCGCCGACCGCTAGCCGGTGCGCCACCCGTTGCAGCTTGTCATTCAGCTCGCCGGGGGACGTTAGGAGCGGCACGATCTCTTCCAGCATCTTAGCGGCGCGATCGGGGTCTGGAGAGTCCATCGTAGCCATGGTGGCGCGCCCGACGGGTCGCTGCCGCTTTGCCGCGTACATCTCGCTATCGGCCAGCCTGATCAGTTCCTCCACCCTCGCGGCTTCAGTGGGGTAGGTCGCCAGGCCGATGCTGACGACGACGGGCACTGTTGCCCCCATCTCTGGATCAGTCAGGCCGACGCTGGCCAGGGTTTCGACCACGGCAGCCTGGTACTGTTCGGCCTCCTGGCGGTTGGCGCCCGGGAGGATCGCCACGAACTCATCGCCTCCGTAGCGTCCCACCAGCGCCCCGTCTCTCGAGAGCGCGCCGGCTGCCGCCGCGAGCACAGCGTCGCCGACCTGGTGGCCGTAGGTGTCGTTTGTGGCCTTGAGACCGTCAACGTCAACCATTGCTACGGTGTGCAAGGTGCCGTCGCCGCCACTGGAGATGAGGCTGCGCAGTTCGGCCACGATCGCCCCGTGATTGAGCACGCCGGTCAGCGGGTCGCGGCGTGCTTGCTCCCGCAGCGCCTCCTGCATCTGCTTGCGCTCGGTGACGTCGGTGAAAAAGCCCACATTGCACTTACGGCCGTCTAAGACCACCATAATGGCGCTGACGTTAGCGTACAATAAGCTGCCGTCTTTGCGCTGGCACGGAAGGTCAGGCGACAACAGCTTTTCACCCCGCGCTTGGGCCTCGAACTCGGCCAGGACGTAGTCCAAGGACTCCTTTGGGTGAATGTCCGCCACGCCTATCCGCAAGAACTCTTCTTCAGTGTATCCGAACATCCTGCACATGGCTGGGTTGGCATAGCGGAATTGCTTCGTTTGCAAGTCGGCCACGAGCATTCCCTCTGGGGCGCCTGCGAACAGCGCCTTGTACCTGGCTTCTGATTCCTGCAGCGCCTCCTCGGCCTGCTTGCGATCGGTGATGTCGGAGATACAGCCGATCATTTTGATGGGCTTTCCACTCTCGTCAAAAACCGCCTGGCCCTTGGAGTTTTGCCAGCGGTATTCGCCCGATTTATGCCGATGCCGATAGTCAACATCGTATCTCGTGCCCTTTTCAAGATGGTTGTTCATAGCGGTGACCACACGATCGTAGTCATCAGGGTGGATTCTTGATGCCCACGAAGTGTACGTATGAGGCAATTCTGGATCATCACACGAGTATCCGATAATTTCACACCAGCGAGGGGAAAAGAACTCCTGATTGGTTTGAATATCCCATTCCCAAAGGCCCTCTTCAGTCGCATTGATCGCTAGCCCAAATCTTTCCTCGCTCTCGCGCAGCGCCTGCTCCGCCTGCCTCCGCTCGATTGTGTGGCCCAGTCGCTCGGCAACGGCATTGATTAGACGCCTCTCGGCATCAAGGAAGGGCCCCTCCTCGCACTCTGGCTTCTGATGCAGGTAGCGGACCTCCACGGTGCCGCTGGGCCGCCCGCGGACAACGATGTCCGAGGCCTGACTCCACCTGGTCTCCCGGAAGTCGTCTGTCGTGAACACCTGCCCTTCGAAGGTGATCCGTGCGCACGCAGCTTCCGGGTACTGCCAGGCCGAGGGCAGGAGCTCGGCCGTTGTCTGGAGCACTTGTGGCAGGGAAACGTCGCGTTTCTGAGCGAGATCGGACAGGCTGTACAGGCAATTGAGTTCCTTGGCCCGCTCTGCGAGAACTTCGGTCCGCTCCCGCAGTGCATACTCTACCAGCCCCCGTGCGGTGACCATCTCGTTGAAGTCCCGGGCCAGGGAGGCCACCTCCTCCGGGCCTGACACCTTTGCCCTCGTTTGCAGGTCCCCCGATGCGATGGCCCTGGCGCTCGCCTGTAGTGAAGCCAGGGGACGCACGAGCGACAAGATGAGCATGACCATCGTCGTAGTCCCAACTACCAGGGCAATGAGTCCAGAGACGATGAACAGCTCGGGGGTGGTATCTGCGGCGCGGTCTGCTGCCGCTCGCTCGGCCGCCAGCTTGGCCTGCTGTCCCTCGGCCAGTTGCTCCAGGCCGGTGACTAAGGTCTGGGCGGCAGGCAACACTCGCGGCATGAGCTGTTGGACCGTCTCCATCCTGGTATTCCAGTCGGTGGCAGGGGAAGAGCCCCAGAGCGTGTCCAGTTCTTGCATCAACTGAACCGCCTGCTGGCCCAATTCGTCGAGCGTCGCGACTTCGTCCATGTCGCCCAGGGTAATCAGCTCCGCCCGAGCCCGGTCTATGTCCTCCCATGCAGCGAGGGTCGCTTGCCGGTACAGCTCCAGAAGGGGAGCCGGGTCTTCTACGAGTGCCGAGGTGGTAATCCAAGCTCCACCCAGGAACCATTCAGCGCGGGCATCGTCCAAGGCGGAAACTACAGCGAACCTAAGCTCCAGTGAGCGGTGTCGTTCCTGATCGTCACGGGCACGCCAGACCGTCGTTGCCACGCCGGCCGCCACGAGCAGTACGAACACTGCCCCTGTCAGGACGGCTCGCCCGCGGGCTGTTCTCCAACCAAACATCGCCGGCGCTACTCTTCCTCCTGCCCGACCTTGCTCATCACAGGCTGAGATTGCCAGAGGTAGCCTAGACAGAGAGGGTTCCTGCGCCTACCCGTGCGTTTATCGGAATGTCTCACAAAACCGGCATGCATCTGTGGCCCAATGGAAGGTCAGCCCCAAGGCCCGCCCGCCGCGCTCAGCGGACGGCTCGGCCGGGGCCGGACCTCCCTCTCATAGTCTTGCTCGGCAGCGCTCATTGGATCGGACATTGACCAAAAGGATGACTAGGAATCTGCCTATCGGTCGATGCCGGCCGCTCGCCAGTGGGCGTCGTGTACTCTTGTTGGCGCGGCCCTAGTCTGCCCACCTGCGCGCTAGAGCGATGGGGCCACCAGCACCTGTGCCTCCAGCATCATCTCCACAGCCCGTCAACTCTAAAGCCTGGCTTTGTCGCTGGAGTCGCCGGACGGTCAGAGAGAACCGAATAAGCGACGTAGCCGAGGCTGGAAGGCATCGGCTGGCTACTCCGGCGGGGCTAGAAACCCCGTCTACGGACTTGTTCAGCACCCTCGGCAGACCAGATTGCCCGCCCCAGGGCCCTGTGCTATACTGGGTCGGCGCCAGGGGAATCACCTCTGGCGCAAGCCTGATCTGCGGCGGTCGCCGCGGCCATGTAGGAGCAGCCCCCTCCCGGGGCTCTCTTTCGGCAGACACACGAAGGGAACAGAATTGGCAGCACCTGTATCCATGAAGATGCTCCTGGAAGCGGGGGTCCACTTCGGGCATCAGACCCGGCGCTGGGACCCCCGTATGCGCAGCTTTATCTTTACGGAGCGCAACGGCATTCACATCATCGACCTTCAGCAGACCGTGCAGCGTCTGGTCGAAGCATGTGACTACGTCCGGGACGTGGTGGCCAGGGGAGAGAGCGTCCTCTTTGTGGGCACCAAGAAGCAAGCCCAGGAGGCCATCGAGCTGGAGGCCAAGCGCTGCTCGATGCCCTATGTCAACAACCGCTGGCTGGGTGGTACTCTCACCAACTTCGCCACCATCCAGGGTCGCATCGACTACCTGGTGCGCCTGGAGGACTCTCGGGCCCGCGGCGAGTTTCAGCGCCTCCCCAAGAAGGAAGCCCTGAAGATCGACGAAGAGATCGAGCGCCTCAACCGTCACTTCGGCGGCGTCAAGGAGATGACGCGACTACCGGGTGCCCTCTTTGTCGTTGACCCCAGCATGTCGCGCATCGCCGTCGCCGAAGCTGTCCGCGTCGGTATCCCCATCGTGGCTATGGTCGACACCAACTGCAACCCGGAGGAGATCGACTACCCCATCCCCTCTAACGACGACGCTATCCGCGCCGTCAAGCTGATGACCAGCCGCATCGCCGATGCCGCCCTGGAGGGCCTGACCGTCCGGGAGTACGGTGGCGAGGCAGGATACCCCACCGGAACGGAAGCGGAGTTGGTGGCGGCCGGCCAGACCTTCTCTGCCTCGCCAGACGAGCCGGAGCCTGTCTACGAGGAAAAAGAAGCCCCGGCTGTGCCCAGCCCGGTGCCCGAAGAATAGCGCCAGGAAGCGAGAGCCTGTGACCGTCTCTACGGAAGCTGTCAAGGAACTGCGCCAGCGCACCGGCGCGGGCGTCATGGAGTGCAAGCGGGCGCTGGAGGAGGCCGACGGCGATATGGAACGGGCGGCCGAGATCCTGCGCCAGCGAGGACTAGCTCTCGCCGAGGCCAGGGCCCACCGCAGCACCACTCAGGGACTGGTGGAGTGCTACATCCACGCCGGCGGTCGCATCGGCGCCATGGTAGAGCTGAACTGCGAGACCGACTTCGTGGCCCGCACTGACACTTTCAAGGCTCTGGCCCACGACCTGGCCATGCAGGTCGCAGCCACCGGCCCCCTCTTCATTTCCCCCGACGACCTGCCGCCCGGCACTGAGGGCGACCCCGGCGAGACGTGCCTCCTTCTTCAGCCCTACATCCGTGACCCCTCGCGCACCATTCAGGAGCTGATCAGCGAGGCCATCGCCCAGACGAAGGAGAACATCCAGGTACGCCGGTTCGCCCGCTTCGAGCTGGGCCAGTAACCGGGAGACTGCCATGGCCCGGGCCGCCTACAAGCGCATTCTCCTCAAGCTGAGTGGCGAGGCGCTCATGGGCGAGCGCCAATATGGCATAGACCCGGCTGTTCTGGACCTCATCGCTCGCCAGATCACGGATGTCCTGAACCTGCGGGTACAGGCGGCCGTGGTGGTAGGAGGCGGTAACATCTTCCGGGGCACCGAGGCCAGCCAGCACGGCATGGAGCGGGCCACCGCTGACTATGCTGGTATGCTGGCCACTATCATCAACGCCCTGGCCCTTCAGAACGCCCTGGAGAAGGCCGGTGTCACTGTACGCACCCAGTCGGCTATCAATGTGCAGGCGGTCGCGGAGCCCTACATCCGCCGCCGCGCCATCCGGCACCTGGAGAAGGGTCGAGTAGTCCTCTTCGCGGCCGGAACCGGCAACCCTTACATGACGACCGATACGGCGGCCGCCCTGCGGGCCATCGAGATCGGGGCCGAGGTGCTCCTCATGGCTAAGAACAAGGTGGACGGTGTCTACGAGGCCGATCCGCGGCAGGTGCCGGGGGCGCGCCGCTTCCAGACCCTGGGCTACATCGAGGCCATCAACCGCCGCCTGGAGGTGATGGACAGCACTGCCCTATCTCTCTGCATGGAGAATGCCCTGCCCATCATCGTCTTTGACCTCTCCGCTCCGGACAGCATCGTGTGCGCCGTGCGTGGGGAGAAGATCGGTACTCTGGTGGGAAGTCAGGAGTCGATTCTGGCCGCCGTCTAACCCTACACCGGCGGTCGATCTGCTCTTGGTGCGGCCCAGGAGGTGTTTTCCGTTCGCAGGCTTAGGTAGGACGAAGGCTTACCATGATCGAGGATGCACTGGCCGGTGCCGAGAAACGGATGCAGAAGGCTGTTGAAGCCCTGCGACGCGAGCTGGCCGCCATCCGCGGCGGCCGCGCCCGACCCAGCCTGGTGGACCACGTAAAGGTCGAGTACTACGGCTCTACCCTGCCTCTGAACCAGCTCGCCACCGTGAGCGCCCCCGAGGCGCGCCTGCTCACTATCCAGCCCTGGGACCGCCAGGCCCTGGGTGCCATCGAGAAGGCGATCCAGAAGTCGGACCTGGGCCTGAACCCCAGCAACGACGGCCACATCATCCGCCTGGTTATCCCGCCTCTCACCGAGGAGCGGCGCAAGGACCTGGTGCGCATGGTACACAAGAAGGTGGAGGAGAGCCGGGTCGAGGTGCGCAACGTGCGCCGGGACTGCCTCGAGGAGCTGCGCCGCCTGCAACGCGACGAGCACGTCTCTGAGGACGACGAGCGACGCGCACAGGACCGGCTCCAGAAGCTCACCGACCGCTACATCGGCGACGTAGACCACCTGGGCCAGGAAAAAGAAACGGAACTGCTGGAGGTATAGAGCGGCAGCGCCGCTCCCGCATGGTAGCTCATTCCATGCCCCGCGTCACCGAGAAGAAGCTCTCCCGCCTTCCGACGCACGTGGCCATCATCATGGATGGCAACGGACGCTGGGCGGCGCAACGAGGCCTCTCGCGCCAGGCGGGACACCGGGCCGGCACCGAGAACATCCGCCGCGTCATCGAGGCCTTCGCCGAGCGCGGGGTGAAGTACCTGACCCTATTCGCCTTTTCCACCGAGAACTGGGGCCGTCCCAGGAAGGAGGTAGACACTCTCCTGCGCCTTCTGGGCCGCGTCATCAACCGCGAGATCAACGCCCTGCACGAAAACGGCGTCCGCCTGCGCCACATCGGCCGACTCGATCCCCTCTCCCCCAGGCTCCAGAAGAAGGTGCAGGAGGCCATCGAGCTCACCAAGAACAACCGGCGAATGACGGTAAGCGTGGCCTTCAACTACGGCGGCCGGGCCGAGATCCTGGACGCCGTGCGGCGCATCGTGGCCGACGGCCTCACACCGGAGCGCATCGACGAGGAGGTCTTTCGCTCCTATCTGTACACCGCTGACCTGCCGGACCCCGACCTCATCATCCGCACGGCGGGGGAGCTGAGGATCTCCAACTTCCTCCTCTGGCAATCGGCCTACGCCGAGTACTATGCCACGCTCGTCTACTGGCCGGACTTCGACGCCGCCGAGATCGACCGGGCGCTGGAGGCCTACAGCCAGCGGCAACGCCGGTTCGGGCTAGTCCGGGCAGGCGCCCAACCGTCTGGCCGCCCGCCGGGGAGGAACAGCCGGGACCGGGCGGCCCTCTCCTAGCCGCCGAAGGCCCAGAACACCACATGCTAGTCCAGAGGGTCGCAAGTAGCGTGGTGGGGCTCCCCATCATCGTTGGCCTCGTGCTGGCTGGCGGGGGGGTATACACGGCGGCCGCGGCTCTGATCCTGCTGGTGGCTACCCTGGAGTTCGAGGCGCCCCTCCTGGGCTGGCGGCATCCTTTGGCCCTGCTCGCCGCCTCCCTCTCGGCGGCCCTGGCGGCGGGCGCCTTGGTGGGGGCGGACTGGCTCCTCTGGTTCGGGACAGGCCTGGTGCTCCTGCCCCTGGTCTTCGTCACCCTGACCGGCGACCCCGGCACCGGGCTGCAGCGCTGGCTCTGGGCGGTCGGAGGCGTGCTCTACGTGGGCTGGCTGGGGAGCCACCTGGTGCTGCTCCGCGAAGCCCCCGACGGGCGCGACTGGGTGCTGCTGGTTCTGTTTACCACCTTCGCCACCGACACCTCATCCTACTTCGTGGGCCGCGCCCTGGGGCGCCGACCGCTGGCGGCCCGTATCAGCCCTGGTAAGACCGTCGAGGGCGCGATAGGCGGCGTCCTTTTCGGGCTGGCCGCTGCCCTGCTCCTCAACTACTTCCTGGGACTGCGCAAGGAGGCCGCGCTCATCGTGCCGGTGGCGGTGCTCCTGCCCCTGGCCGCCGAAATGGGCGACCTGGCGGAGTCGCTCCTCAAGCGGGGGATGCAGGTCAAGGACGCCAGCCCCCTCATCCCGGGGCACGGCGGCCTCATGGACCGCCTGGACAGCGTCCTCTTCACAGGCGTCGTGCTATACTACTATCTACTGTGGATTCTGCCTTAAAAGGTCTTGTAGTCCTCGGTTCTACGGGATCTATTGGGCGGCAGACGCTGGACGTGGTGCGCGGCCTGCGCGACCGCTTCCGCGTTGTCGGCCTGGCTGCCGGGCGAAACGTGGTTGCCCTGGAGCAGCAGGTGCGCGAGTTCGCGCCCCGACTGGTTGGTAGCGAGAGCGCGGACGACTACGCTCGCCTGAAGTCCGTGCTGCCCGCTCCAGCGCCGGCCTGGGCCACCATGGAGGAGATGGTCTCCCTCCCGGATGTAGACCTGGTGGTGGTGGCCACGGCCGGCAAGGCTGGCCTTCACCCCACGCTGGCTGCCCTGCGCGCCGGTAAGGTCGTCGCCCTGGCCAACAAAGAGGTCCTGGTTATGGCCGGCCACCTTATCACCGAGGCGGCCGGGCGGGGCAGCGACCAGATCCGCCCCATCGACAGCGAGCATAGCGCCGTCTGGCAGTGCCTCTGGGGCGAGGAGCGCTCCTCTATCGCCCGCGTCATCCTCACCGCTTCCGGCGGCGCCTTCCGCGACCGCTCCCTGGAGGAGCTGCGCCGTGTGACGCCCGACGAGGCGCTGCGCCATCCTACCTGGCAGATGGGTCGCAAGGTGACGGTGGACTCGGCCACCCTCCTGAACAAGGGCTTCGAAGCCATCGAGGCCCGCTGGCTCTTCGCTGTCCCCTTCCAGAGCATCGAGATCGTCCTCCACCGCCAGAGCATCGTCCACTCGCTGGTCGAGTTCAGGGACGGCTCCATTAAGGCGCAGATGGGGATGCCGGACATGAGGCTGCCCATCCAGTGCGCCCTCTGCTACCCCGATAGGCTTCCCTGCCCTTCGGTGGCGCGCCTGGACCTGACCCAGGTGGGGAGCCTGGAGTTTAGTCTGCCGGACCTGCGTCGCTTCCCCTGCCTGCGCCTGGGCCTGGAAGCGGGCGCCAGAGGCGGCACCTACCCGGCTGTCCTGGCCGCCGCCGACGAAGTGGCGGTAGAGCACTTCCTGACCGGACACCTGGGCTTCATGGAGATCGGCACGGTCTTGGAGGGAGCCCTGGAGGCCTACCGGCCCGGCGGAGACCTGTCGCTGGCGGCAGTGTTGGAGGCGGACGCCTGGGCCCGCGCCTGGGCTGAGGACTGGGTAAGGGCGAAGACGTGACCATCATCAACTCCGTAGTCCCCTTCGTGGGCATCATCATTGTGCTCGTTATCGTGCACGAGCTGGGACACTTCATTACCGCCAAGCTGGCTGGTGTCGGGGTGCCGGAGTTCGGCATTGGCTACCCGCCGCGGCTGTGGGCCAAGAAGATCGGCGAAACGGAGTATTCCATCAATGCCCTGCCGCTGGGCGGCTTCGTGCGCATGGTGGGTGAGGAAGACCCATCCGACCCCCGGGCCCTGGCCAGCAGGCCGCGGCCCCAGCGACTGGCCGTTCTCAGCGCCGGTTCCTTCATGAACTTCCTCTTCGCCATCGTTCTCTTTACGGCGGGCCTCATGATCCCGCGCGAAGTCGCTGCCGGCAGGGCCGTTGTCCAGGAGGTCATGCCAAACTCCCCGGCGAAGGAGGCCGGGCTTCAACAGGGAGACATCATCTGGAAGATCGACAACCGCGAGGTCCGGAACGTTTCGCAGACAGGGAGCGCCATCCGTCTCCACCTCGGGGAAACCGTGACAATGCTGGTCAAGCGTCAGAACGAATTCCTAGACGTGCGAGTGAGGGCGCGCTGGGTAGCGCCCGACATAGTCCACGTCGTTGAGCCCGGGCAGGATGTGGAGAGCGTCGCGAAGCAGTTGGGCTTGAGCACCGAGAGCGTGAGGGAGGCAGCCGGCATCAAATCGACGCTGGAGCCCGGACAGGAGCTCACGATCGGAGCTGGGCCCGACGCCGTAACCTTTACACCGGAGGAGGGGGACACCGTCGCCTCGGTGGCTCAACGGCTAGGCGTGAGTTCCGAGGCGGTTAGGGTTGCCGCTGGTCTGCCTGACCCGGACAAGCTGGAGCCTGGGCAGGACCTACACTTTGCTCAGGGTCCCACCGGCATCGTCATTGCACCCCAGTATCCGTACACAGAGACGCAGTCCTACTCGCTGTTCAAGGCGGTGCCCCTGGGCGTAAGAAGCACCCTCGACTCCCTGACCCTGGCTCGGAACGAGATCATCTCCTGGATCAAGGGAGGCGGCAACCCGGAGGTCTCGGGCCCCATCGGCATCGCCCAGGCCACAGGCGAAGTGGTGAAGGAGGTCGGCTGGAAGGTTCTCACCGACTTCGCCGCCCTGCTCAGCGTCAACCTGGCCATCATCAACATCCTGCCTCTGCCCTTCCTGGACGGCGGGCGCATCGTCTTCGTTCTGGTGGAGGTGCTGCGCGGCGGCCGGCGCGTCGCCCCTCAAAAGGAGGCCCTGATCCACCTTGTGGGCCTGGTTGCCCTCCTCACCTTCGTGGTGGTCATCAGCTACTTTGATATCGTGCGCATAATCCAGGGGGGCAGCATCTTCCGATGATCCAGCGACGGAAGTCGAAGCCCCTCCAGATCGGGGACGTCACGGTGGGAGGCGACGCCCCCATCGTCGTCCAGTCCATGACCAGCACCGACACGGCCGACGCGGCCGCCACCCTGCGCCAGATCCGAGAGCTGGCCGATCTGGGGTGCGAGCTGGTACGGGTGGCCGTGCCCAACAGGGAAGCGGCGGCCACCCTGCCCGAGATCCTGCGTGGCAGCCCCGTTCCCATCATCGCCGACATCCACTTCGATCACCGCCTGGCCCTGGCCGCCCTCCAGGCCGGGGTGCACGGCCTGCGCCTCAACCCCGGCAACATCCGCGACCCGGAGAAGGTACGGACCGTAGTGCGGGAAGCCCGCCAGCGTCGGGTGCCCATTCGGGTGGGAGTGAACGCGGGCAGCCTGCCTCCTCTGCCGCCCCTGGCCGAGGGTGAGGCACCACCCCCTGTACACCAGCGCATGGTGGAGGCCGCCCTCTGGGAGATCCGCATCCTGGAAGAGATGGACTTCGACCTCATCAAGGTCTCCCTGAAGGCCTTCGACGTGCCGAGCATGGTGGCGGCCTATCGAGACATCGCCGGCCGCATCCCCTACCCGCTGCACCTGGGCGTCACCGAGGCAGGGACGCCCCGCGCCGGCTCCGTCCGCAGCGCCGTCGGCATCGGCATTCTGCTGGCCGAGGGCATCGGCGACACCATCCGCGTCTCGCTGGCCGCCGACCCCAGGGAGGAGGTGCCCGTCTGCTGGGACATCCTCAACTCGCTGAACCTGCGCCGGCGCGGCCCCACCATCGTCGCCTGCCCCACCTGTGGTCGCATCGAGATCGACCTTATTCCCCTGGTCAACAAGGTGGAGGAGCACTTCCAGCGCTTGGGAAAGCCTCTCACCGTCGCTGTCATGGGCTGCGTGGTCAACGGGCCCGGCGAGGCCGGGATGGCCGACCTGGGCATCGCCGGCGGCAAGGGTCGGGGCGTCATTTTTCGCAAGGGGCAGGTCGTGCGCACCGTAGACGAAAAGGACTTCCTGACTGCCCTCATCGAGGAGGGCGACAGGGTCATCGCCGAGATGAACAGCGCGCCGCCGGCCTCACCTGGCAAGGCGCTGAGAAAGTCGCCGCTCGCCCTTCGACAGGCTCAGGACGAGCGGCCCCTCGATTCCGCTCGTGGTGAGCCTGTCGAACCACGAACGGCCCACTCGGGTTTGTCAGTGCCCCGCTAGTGGCCGTCCGCGCTGCCACTGTCTAGCGTATGAGCTTCGAAGTCCTGGCGCTGGCCCTCATGCTCGTCCTGTGGGCGGCGCTGGGGACCGCGTGCTGGCTGGTCGGCGCCGTGGCCCGCCGGGGGCGCGGGACGCTGCCACCCCTGCCTCTGGCTGCCCTGGGTGGGCTGGCTGGGGGATTGTTGCTGCCAGCCCTGGGCCGTCGCGATGGCGTCGGCCTGCTCGTGAGCTTGGCGGCTGCCCTCCTGGGCGGCCTCTTGTTTGCCGCCGCCGGCTTTCGCCTGAGCCGTTAGCGCCCGCCTGCCGACTTTCAGGCTTCACCACCGCCAAGACGACAGGCCCACCGGGGTCCGGTGTGCCGTGGCCGCCGCGCCGCCGGCCATTGCTCCCCGCCCCGGCGACCGGGGTGCGTCGGGCGGACCGGCGGCCGCGCTGCTGGGGGAAGCGCCGCTGTCCCTGACCCTTGACGAGCGGCTACCGCAAATCAGACTGCTCTCAAGCGGGCCGGAGCGATTCTTCGCGACGGCCCCTTGCTTGTCGCTCGGCTCCCCTTGCAGAGCCCGCGGGTATACGCTTAAATGCGCACATCAGAGATAGCGAAGGGAGGAAAGTCTGGATGTATGGGTCTCCCGCGGTCGGACAGTTCAGAGATGCGAAGAGCAGCGATTACCCGGTTAGCGTCGAGTTCATCATACCGGCCCATAACGGGCGCTTCTGGGCGATTCCGGTGGTGGGTTACGTGGCCCGAGTGCTGCTGCTCATCCCGCACCTAATCGTGATGTGGCTGGTCACGCTGGTTGTCGCCCTCGCGATGCTCATCCTGTGGATTCCGGTGCTGTTCGCGGGACGCTATCCTAAGTGGGGCTACGCGCTCGTGGGCGGCTGGCTTCGTTGGCAACTGCGTGTCAATGCGTTCTTTCTTGGCCTGACGGACGAGTACCCGCCGTTCCGGCTGAGCAACTAGAGGCCCGGCAGCCGGAGCGAGGCCGACCTCTCTGGCGCAGGGCGGTCGGGGACGCACGTCCCCCGCGTCGCCGGCCATGCTGCGACGAGGCTGGCCGCCGGGGAGGGGGCTGTGGAGGGGTGAGAGCGCCACACTTGGGCAAGGAGGGTGGTTATGACGACATCTAGGTTTGCAAGAGGCGTCGTCGAGGAACTTCTCGCCAAGTCTGGGAGACGGTGCTGTCTGTGTCACGAGTACAAGGACGGGAAGGTCGAGGTGCACCATATCGTGCCAAAGGCCAAAGGGGGGTTGGCAACCGCCGATAACGCGATCGTCCTTTGCTTCGACTGTCACGCGCAAGTGCACGCGTATTCTGAGAAACAACCCAAGGGAAGGAAGTTCAGCCCGTCTGAGCTTCGAAAGCATCGGGACCAATGGTTCGAGTCACGGGCGCACGGCGGTGGGGCATCGATCGATTACAGGCAACTTGCGGGCGCACTGCTTCGCCAGTACATAGAGCCGGTGCGAGCATCAGACGGCAAAACAGGCGTTGGGGCACAAAAACTGCCAAAGGCGGCCCATTTGGATACAGATGGCCAGGTGAGCGAGGGCCCGAAACTTCATGCTGAACTCAACAGGCGAAAGCGGCAGCATATAGAGGGCGAAGTGGCGAAGGTGGGGAGTGGCGGGACCGTAATCGCTGTCTTCGGGCCCAAAGGGGGTGTTGGGAAGACTACTATCGCGGTCAATCTGGCTGCTAGGTTGGCGTGCAGGGCAGACACCAGTGTGGCCCTGGTGGATGGCGACACCCGGTTCGGTGATGTGGCAATCAGGATGGACCTCACGGTGGCGCATAGTACTGCGGATGTAGGAGCCCGGATGGTGGAACTGGACTCTGACTCGATCAAGGAGTACCTGGTACGGCACGACAGCGGCGTCGCTGTCCTTCCAGCGCCGCTTCGCGCGAGTGAGTGGGCTAACGTGACGCCTCAGGAGATTGACAGACTGGTAGGCCTGCTGGCCCAAGGTCACGACTACGTTGTTATTGACATGCCGGGCAGTTTCGATGAGAGCGTCGGCACGACGCTGAGAGCGGCTGACATCATTCTGCTGGTGACCAGCATGGATATCGCCAATCTGAAAGACACAGCGCTGGCCTTGGAGATCCTGCTTGCCTCGAATGTGGCGAAGGCGCGTGTGAAACTGGTCGTGAATGACAACATCCGGAGCCCCCTGGTGCGCCGTGAACTTGTGGAGGAGGTGTTCGGTTGGAGGGTGGAGTGGTATATTCCGCATAGTGATAACGTGAATACGGCAGCGCAGTTGGGTACCCCAATAGTGGTGAGTAAACCATCAGCCCGCTTCTCTCGTGTCGTCACGGACATGGCCTATGCTCTCTCCAGGATGCCGAGAGAGCATAGAGGCTTGGTGGCACGTCTAAGTGGGCGAGCCGAACGCTGATTCGCGTACGTTGGGCACGCCTTCTTGCGCACCTAGGAAACGCCGACGGTCTGAGCTTTGAGGCGGCTTAGCCACCCGTGCTGCGTGAAGGGCGTTTGGGCGAGTGGCGCGGAGGTCATAGTCGGTTGGGGACGCCGATTGTGGCGGTCAGCTTAGATGTTCGGATGTTTGGAAGGCGGGAACTCTAGAGCCTGTCGGCTGGACTGAGCCTCCGGTGAGCTGCGAGCGCTCAGTGCGGCAAGCATTCTTCAGTTATCGGCGTTATTGGAAGCTATGAGTCTCTTGGCCCTATCCACCATGTGGTCGCAGCAGGAGCGCTTCTCTGCGGACCTGCGCGAGTTCGCTCGTGTAGTACGTTCTCTGGGCTACGACGCCCTTGAGGTGAACTACGCTATCCCCCGCGAGGGCGTCGAGCAGCTCCTGGACGGCGCCGCGCTCCCCATCGCCAGCTTCCACGGCCCCTCGCCCCGCGTCAAGCACGCCGATGGCCGCTGGAGCGAAGCCTTCAACCTGGCCTCCGCTGACGAAGCCGAGCGGCGGCAGGCCGTCGCCTACAACGCCGCCACCCTCGAGTGGACAGCGCGGGCGGGGGCATGCTGCGTCGTGCTGCACCTGGGCGGCGTCGGCAACAAGATGATGGAGCCCGAGAGGCGGCTGCGGCGCCTGTTCGACGCCGGCGTGCGCGAGGGGGAGGAGGCGGAGCGGCTGCGTGAGGAGCTACGACAGCTCCGGCGAGAGCAGGAAGGCCCGTACCTGGAGGCAGCCCGCCGCTCCCTGGCCGAGCTGGCCGAGGAGGCCTCGCGGTGGGGCGTCACCTTGGGCCTGGAGAACCGCTACCACTACCACGAGATCCCCCAGGTGGAGGAGGCCCTGGCCTTGCTAGCGCCCTACCCACCGGAGCTGGTCGGCTACTGGCACGACGTAGGCCACGCCGAAGTCCTCCACCGCCTGGGCCTCGTCGACCGCGAACGCTGGCTGCGCGAGCTGGGGCCGCGCACCATCGGCAGCCATCTCCACGACGTGGAGGGCATCGGCGACCATCGGGCGCCCGGCCGGGGCGACGTGCAGTGGGACTACATAGCCCGCGACCTGCCGCCGGCCGCCCTGCGCGTCTTCGAGATCGACCAGCGCCAGCCCGACGACGCGGTGGCCGCCGCCATCGCCTATCTGCGCGAGCGGGGCGTGGTCTAGCCAGGGCACTTGTCTGCCGCCCGGGGGCGCGGGCCCCTGCAGGGGATGTACTGCACGGGTACACCACCTTGCCTGACGTTCAGTCGAGGGAGTAACATTTAGCGGTCCCTAAGCATACTCTGGGGTGAGAGCCATGCATGATCCGGAGATCCTGGACAAGGCGATGGACCTCTACCTGCGCGCCGGCAGCATCATCGACCCCATCCGAGTGAGGACGTGGAAGGAGCTGGAGCTGACGGTGACGCAACTCCGTGTCCTCTTCCTCCTTCGTGAAGCCCCCGGAATGCCGGCCGGCATCCTGGCGGAGGACTTGCGTGTCACGCCTCCCACCGTGACCGGGCTGGTGGACCGGCTGGTTCGCATGGGGCTGGTGAGACGGGAGGAGGACCCCAAGGATCGCCGGCTGGTGCGCAACGCCCTCACGGAACGGGGCGAGGAGGCACTCGGAGAGGTAGAACGTGAGGGGCGTGCCCTCCTCACCCAGCTATTCGAACGGCTCAGCGCCGCCCAGCTTTCACGTCTGGTAGACTCCCTCGAAGCTCTGGTGGCCGCCGCCGACCAGGTGTCCTTCCCTGAGGAGGGGGGCTCGCCGACGCCCTAGCTGGCTGCAGGCGGCACACCCCCTATTCGCAATCCCCGGACACAGCCCGCAGCAGCGGCAGCCCCGGTGTACACCGAACCGCTCTCGAGGGCCAAGGCATAGCCTGCGCTTCCCGCCGCCGGTGATCTTCAGTAGGCCCCGCTCTCTGTAGGCACTGCCCCAGGTGGCCTGGCGGGGCAGTGATCAGGCCGTTTGGCAGTTGACGATCCGCGAGCGCCGGACGACAATTACCTAGTGCAGCAGGCCGTCGGCGAAGTCACCGCCGGGGGACAGAGATGGTACTGATCTTCTTCGGGATGCTCATCTTGGCCATCGTGCTGCTGCTCATGCTGCTCGTCTTTGGATTCACTCTCCGCGCTCTGGGCAGCCTCCTCCTCATCCCCGGCGAGTTTGCTGATATCGTCGGCAGAGAGTCGGTTCGCCGCAACCACGCCCTCAAGAACGCCACCATGAACGTCATCGAGGAGCGGCTGGGCCGACGGCCCCTGGGCGGCCAGGCCTCGAAGGACGGCTTCACCCTGGAGGGGGCGGCGGCGCCGGACCTGGTGCTCTCGGCGGCGCGGGAGGGTCTGAGCCGCCTCAAAGCGGGCGAGCAACATTTGGCTGTGTACCGCCGCTGCGGCCCCGCTCTGGCCACAGGCGCCTTCCTCTGCGCTGTACTCTTCCTGGGCGTCCTGCTGGGCATCGGACGGCTCTCGCTGCTCAACGTGGCGCTGGCGGTGGTGGTGGCGAACCTGCTGGGCCCGCAGGTCAGCACCATCCTTCAGCGCGTCCTCTCTTCTTTCGCCGATGTGTCCGGCCTGCGCGTCGTAGGGCTGGCTGGCCGGCTCCTGCCGGCGACCAGCGGCGGAGTTCCGTCGGTGCGTTTCGAGGTACGCACAGCGCCGGACGCAGGAGTGCTCCGCGAACAGCGCCCCTCTTAGGCTCACCACAGCCGAAGGACATTGACCGAGAAACGTGGCCGTCCGAGAATGGTGCCAGGCCCGGTGACGGCTGCCGGCACTATCCCGGCTCGAGGCGGTGACACTGCAGTGGAACCGAAGGTCAAGCTCTGGATAGAGAAGGCGGGCCTCCTGGCGCTCAGCGACTACCGGGTGCGGTTGCTCCAGCACGTGGCCGATACCGGCTCGCTGGCGCAGGCGGCGGAGCGCATGGAACTCTCCTACCGGCGGGCCTGGGGCAAGATCAAGGAGATGGAGCGGAACCTGGGGGAGCGCCTGGTGCAGAGCGAGGTGGGCGGCGTCGGCGGCGGGCGGACGCGCCTCACGCCCAGGGGAGAGCGGCTGCTGGCCCAGTACCGCCGGTTCCGGGCCGCGGTGGAGGCAGACGTGGGCCGGGAGTTTGTGGAGGCGTTCGGCGAAGAGCCGTAGCTTTTTTTGTGCCAGCGTTATGCCAGTGTGAGCATAACACAGGCGGGACAAGGAGGATGGACTCATGACCTGGCGACGGATCGCGATCGCGGTTGCGCTGGCAGGGCTGCTGGCGCTGGCGGCGACGGCCTGCGGGGGCGGAAAGGAGATCATCCTAGCCACCACCACCAGCACCCAGGACACCGGCCTTTTGGATGAGCTGCTGCCCAGGTTCAAGGAGGAGAGCGGCTACAAGGTGAAGGTCATCGCTGTGGGCTCGGGCGAAGCGCTGGCCATGGCCGACCGCGGCGACGCTGACGCCGTCCTGGCCCACGCTCCCAGCTCTGAGCAGGAGCTCGTGGATAAGGGGTCGGTGGTCAATCGCCAGCTCGTCATGCACAATGACTTCGTCATCGTGGGCCCGGCCAACGACCCGGCGGGCATCAAGGGTATGGAGTCGGCCACGGAGGCGCTGACGACAATTGCTGATAAAAAAGCGCCCTTCATCAGTCGCGGCGACGACTCCGGCACCAACAAGCTGGAGCTGAAGCTGTGGGACAAGGCCGGCCTGAAGCCGGAGGGCCAAAGCTGGTATGAGCAGAGCGGCCAGGGCATGGGCGCCACCCTTCAGATCGCCAGCCAGCGCGGGGCCTACACCATCTCCGACCGCGGCACCTACCTGGCACAGAGCTCGAACCTGGAGCTGGAGGTGCTGGTGGAGGGCGACCCGGCGCTGCTCAACGTCTACCACGTGATGCAGGTGAACCCGGAGCGGTTCGACGGCGTCAACGGTGACGGCGGCAAGGCCTTCGTCGAGTTCATGGTCTCAGCCGATACCCAAAAGATCGTCGGCGACTTCGGCGTCGACAAGTTTGGCCGGCCCCTGTTCATCGCCGACGCGGGTAAGGCAGAGTCTGAGCTGGGCCTGGAGTAGCGCAGAGGAGGCCGATCGTGGACCTGATCTGGGACGGCATCCGGGAGGCCTTTCGCATCCTGGGGACGGGTGACTACTCCATCTGGGAGATCACCCTGCGGTCGCTCTTCATCTCGGGCTCGGCGGTGGCCATCAGCCTCGTCATCGGTATCGCCGTGGGCTCGCTGCTGGCCTTCAACGAGTTCCCGGGCCGGAACCTGGCCTTTACGCTGGTCAACACCGGCATGGGGCTGCCACCGGTGGTGGTGGGGCTCCTGGTCGCCATCATGCTCTGGCGCAGCGGGCCCCTGGGCCAGCTCGACCTCATCTACACGCCGCTGGCCATGATCATCGCCCAGACCATCATCGCCGCGCCCATCGTTACCGGGTTCACGGCGGCGGCGCTGCGTAGCCTCAGTCCCAGGCTGCGCTCGCAGCTCTACGCCCTGGGCGCATCCCGGCTCCAGATGCTCTGGCTCGTCCTCTGGGAGGCGAAGCTCCCCCTGCTGGCGGCAGTGATGGCGGGCTTCGGAGGCGCCGTGTCCGAGATCGGCGCCTCCATCATGGTTGGTGGCAACCTGGCTGGCGAGACCAGGGTGCTGACGACGGCAGTGGTCCTGGAGGTGTCACGGGGCGAGTTCGCACCCGCCATCGCCCTCTCCATAGTCCTGCTCGCCCTCATCTTCGCCGTCAACCTGATCCTGACTACGGTGCAGCAGCAGGAGCAGCGCTCGTGAGCCAGGCCAAGCTCTCCCTCCACGACGTGTGGGTAAAGCGTCGCGGCAGCGACATCCTCCAGGTGCCGCACCTGGACGTGTTCCCCGGCGAGGTGCTGGCCGTCATCGGGCCCAACGGTGCCGGCAAGACAACCCTGCTCACGGTGCTGGGCCTGTTGGAGCGCCCCTTTCAGGGGGAGGTGCTGTTCGAGAGCGAGAGCGTGCGTGGCCGCGAGCTCTCGCTGCGGCGGCGGATGGCGGTGGTCTTTCAGGAGGCGCTCCTGCTGCGTCGGTCGGTGCTGGAGAACGTGGCTATGGGGCTGGAGCTGCGCGGCGTGCCCCGCCGCCAGCGGCGGGAGCGCGCCCTGCGCTGGATGGAGCGGTTCGGCATCGCCCACCTGGCCCGCCGAGGGCCGCGCAACCTCTCCGGCGGCGAGGCGCAGAGAGCCAGCCTGGCGCGCGCCTTCGCCCTGGAGCCGGAGGTGCTCCTCCTGGACGAGCCCTTCAACGGACTGGACCAGCCCACCCGAGAGGCGCTGCTGGAGGAGCTGGCGGGGGTGCTGGCGGAGACCGGCGTGACGACGGTATTCGTCACCCACGACCGGGATGAGGCAGCCCGGCTGGGTCACCGCGTGGCGGTGTTGCTGGGCGGCCGCCTGCGGCAGGTGGGCCCGGTGGCGGATGTCTTCGCGGCGCCGGTGAACGAGGAGGTGGCGGCCTTCGTAGGGGTAGAGACGATGGTGCCGGCCCGTGCCGTCGGCGATGCGGGCGGCCTGGCGCGCCTGGAGGTGGCCGGCCATGTCATCGAGGCCGTGGTCAGTGGGCCGCTCACCCCGGACGTACTGGTCTGCCTGCGCCCGGAGGACGTCGTGCTGGCGCCGCCGGACGGCGTCATGACGTCCAGCGCCCGCAACCGTCTGACGGGCGTCGTGACGCGAATCGTGCAGGCGGGGGCCCAGGCCCGCGTGACCGTGGACTGCGGCTTCCCGCTGGTGGCGGTGGTCACCCGCCAGTCGCTGGAGGAGCTAGGGCTGGGCGTGGGCGACCGGGTGGTGGCCTCCTTCAAGGCTAGCGCCGTCCACCTTATCCCCCGCCCTGCTGGCGGCTAGCACCAATCCCGTTCAAAGGAGCGGCTTCCCTGAGCCTGCCTGCTGGTAGGCAGGCTCACGATAAGGCAACCGACATTGCTCGCAAAATGCAGCTTCGCAGGTCGGGGTCTTGAGACCCCGACAGGCGCGAGGGTCTGAAGGTCATGAACAGAAGAATCCGACACAAGGCAGGGCTTCAGCCCTGCAGCTACGACCGTGCGTGCCTTCGGTTCCGTAGCTGCAGACCTTTAGGTCTGCCTACAACGGCAGCCAGGCTCCCGCCTGCCGGCGGGCAGGCAAGCCTGGCCTTCGGAGACAAGGGTGCGCAGCAGCTCCAGGCTGTCAGCGATGACGCCGGTCACGCCCCAGCCGATCAGCCTCCTCGCATCCTCCAAGTCGTCAATGCCCCAGACGTAGAGCGTCTGGCACACGCTTCGCAGGCGGCGGGCAAGCTCCTCGTCCAGCAGGTCGCGGTCGATGACGACCCCCGCTCTGAGCGGGTCGTCCGGAGGCAGGGCGAGGAGGGCGGCGAGGTGGCGCGCGGTGCCGACGGAGCGGACGAGGCGCAGGTCGGGCTCGCTGCGCCGCAGCTCGGCCAGCAGGCCCCAGTGCCCTGTGGAGACCTCTGCCTCCTTGAGCGCGTCGTGGCGGCGCAGGGCTTGCAGGAGGGCGGACAGAAGGGGCCGGGCGGGGGCCTTGAGGTCCAGGTAGGGCCGCGCACGCCCTCTGACCTGCTCGAGGAATTCGTCCAGGGTCAGTTGGGGGCTGCGGTCGAGACGCAGATGCCGGTGGTCCCAGTAGAGGGGTAGGAAGGGGAGCCGGCGGGCGTGCCGGGTGACGATGCGGCCCCTGTCCCAGCGCAGGTCAGCCTCCACGGCGTCGACGCCCGCCGATAGGGCCTGCTCCAGGGCAGCGCGGTCGTTGCCGGCCCGGTGGGCGATCGTCACAATGCGTCCGGCGCCTGGCTGGGGTCTTGCGCTGGATTCAGGAGAAGCGGAAGAGGGGCCTGCTGGCCCCTCGCTGTGGTCTCTCACGGTTCCCAGGTCGGGTTAGCCCTCACAGACGCCAAGCACGTTCACCAGCACGCAGCGTCGCTTGGGCCGGTCCAGCTCAACCAGAAAGATGCGCTGCCACTGCCCCAGCGTGAGCTTCCCGTCGAGGATAGGGATCGTCTCGCTGGTGGGCAGGAACAGGTGCTGGCAGTGGGCGTGGCCGTTGGGGCACTCGTCGTCGTCCATGTTGGCGGTGCGGCGCGAGAAGTCGTTGTGGTGGTAATCGGCGTCGCAGGAGGCGGCCTGGTCCAGGGCGCGCGCCATGTCCTTCAAGAGAAGGGGCTCGTTCTCGTTGATCTTGACGGCGGCAGTGGTATGGGTGGAGTAGACGGTGGCCTGCCCGAAACGAACGCCGGAGGCGGCAACGACGGACTCTACCTGCTTCGTGATGTCAACAAACTCAGGGGCAGCGTTCGTCTCCACCTCCACCGACTCACAGCAGAAGACGGCAGCGTGGTCATGGGTTCGAACGAGGGCTAGTCTCTGGGCGGGAGCCCCCGCGGCGACACTTCTCATTTGGACACGTTCCCTCCGCCTAGGTCAATTCGGCCTGCCGGAAGGCACGGCCATAATAGTGTAGCATGTTTCCCCTGTAAAGAAAGAGGGGTCAGGGCCTCTGCGAGCGAAAATCGGGGGTACTCCTCATCTCCTAATATAGCCGAGCCCCTCTGAGAGGCGCTTGGGCGTGAAACCGAAGTGGCGGACCACGCCATCGCTCTCCGTCGCGTTATCCTTGGCCAGCATGGCCAGTTGCTGGCGGGTGACCAGCGGCCGGGGGAGAAGGGCCTCCATCGCCCTGGCGACCAGGCGCACCAGAGGGAGGGGCACGTGCATCTTGAGCCGGCGCACCTCCAGCTCCCGGCGCACCGTGTCCAGCATCTCCTCGTAGGTCAGGTGCTCCGGGCCTCCCACCTCGATGATCTGGCCGTCGTGGGCGCCCGCCTCCAGGCAGGCGACGATGCAGGTCACCAGGTCCTCTACCCAGATGGGCTGGAAGCGGGTCTTGCCGTCTCCGGCGATGGGTACGATGGGGTTCCAGCGCACCAGCCCCGCCAGCCGGTTGAAGAAGTCGTCGCCGGGGCCGAAGACGATGGAGGGCCGCAGGATGGTGTAGGTGAGGCCGCTGCCGATGACCGCCTGCTCGGCGCCCCACTTGGCTGCCCAGTAGGGGAAGCGCGGGTCCGGGTCGGCGCCGATGGCGCTGACGTAGACGACCTTGCGCACGCCGGCGGCACGGGCCGCCTCCACCAGCCGCTCGGTGCCACCGCGAATAACAACGTCGAACGTCAGGGGCCCGCGCTCCACGATAATAGCCACCAGGTGCGCCACCCGCTCGACACCATGGAGGGCGTGCTCCAGCCCGTTGCCGGTGGCAACGTCGGCTGTGACCGTTTCCACCCCGTCGGGCAGTGAGGAGGAGCGCACGCCGCGGGCAGCAACGCGCACCGGCTTGCCTTCCAGGGCCAGTCGCGCCGCCAACCGGCCGCCGATGAACCCCGTACCGCCGGTGATCAGGATCATGGAGGGCCTCCCTTCCCTGGCGTCGCCTAGCCGCTCCCTCGCTGGAGGGCCGGGACAGCCTCCGGCGTCTGTCGGACGCTGGCAGCGTCCCCTAGCGTCTCTTGAGGTGTCATCGTAGCACGCACCCGCGTGAGACGCCAACGCGACGCCGATAGCCTAGCTGTACAACCGACCCTTTTCCACTATCATGGGGGAGGCTCACACCGCTCAGGAAAGGAGTAGGTCATGGACTTCGAGCTCTCCGAAGAGCACAAGATGATCCGCGAGACCGCCCGCCGCATCGCCCGCGAGCGCATCGCCCCACGGGCGGCCGAGATCGATGAGAAGGAGGAGTACCCCCACGACATCTTCCAGGTGTTCCGCGAGGCGGGCCTCCTGGGGCTCAGCATACCCCAGGAGTACGGCGGGGCCGGCGCTGGCATCCTGGCCCTCTGTCTGGCTGTGGAGGAGACCGCCAAGTACTGCTGCTCCTCAGGGCTCATTCTCCTCCTGTGCGGTCTCTCCACCCAGTCCATACTGATCGGCGGCACCGAGCAGCAGAAGCGCGAGTTCCCCAGCCGCGTCGCCAGCGGCGAGCACAAGGGCGCCTTCTGCCTGACAGAGCCTAACGCCGGCTCCGACGCCGCTGCCATCCAGTCCCGCGCCCGCCGCGACGGCGATGACTACGTGATCAACGGCGAGAAGTGCTTCATCTCCGGCGGCACCGTGGCCGACTTCGTAGTCATGTTCGCCAAGACAGACCCGGAGGCCGGCGCCCGCAGTATCTGCGGCTTCGTCGTCCCTGCCAACACCCCCGGCTTCTCGGTGGCTCACACCGACCGCAAGATGGGCGTGCGGGCGGTGCCCACGGCCAGCTTGACCTTCGACGACTGCCGGGTCCCCCGCCAGAACCTCCTGGGTGAGAAGGAGGATGGGGGCTTCCACACGGTCATGATGGCCCTCAACAGCCTGAGACCGGTGGTGGGGGCCCGCGGCGTGGGCCTGGCCGAGGGCGCCCTCACCTATGCCCTGGAGTTCGCCCGCCAGCGAGAGGCCTTCGGCGGACCCATCGCCAACCTCCAGGCCATCCAGTTCATGTTCGCCGACATGGCCATCCAGATCGAGGCGGCCCGTCTCCTCGTCTACCAGGGAGGCTGGTTGGTGGACCGGGGCCGCTACGACCGCCAGGACGCCCACTTCCTGTCCATCGCAAAGGTCTTCGCTACCGAGACGGCGGTCCGCGTCTCCTCCGACGCCCTTCAGGTGCTTGGCGCGCAGGGCTACATGCGTGACCATCCCCTGGAGCGCCACTACCGCGACGCCCGCCAGCTCATGATCGTGGAGGGGACGAGCCAGATCCAGCGCCTGGTCATTTCGCGGGCGCTCCTCCAGCGAGACCTGGTGTACCCGTAGGAAGCTCCGAGGTCTACGAGGTGTGAAGTAGCGGGGCCGCCGGCCCCGCTACTGCTTGCGGCCAGGTGAGAAGGGTCGCTGCGCCTCCTGAGTCCAGACGTCCCAGGCAGGCTTGGCAGAGCCGTCGGCGCGGCGGAGGCCGATGTGTTGTAGCAGGTCCAGCGGCGGCTCCTGCACGAAGGGCGGATCGGTGCTGGCGAACCAGACCACGAAGGCCATCTCCAGGCGCTGCGCGTCCTGGAACAGGCGGCCCAAGAAGGCCTTCTGCTCCTCTTCTGTGCCCTCGTTGATGCCCTCGCGGCCCGGGCCCGAGGAGTAGCCCGCGGCGGCAATAGCGATGGGGGCATCGCTGTAGCGCCGGAGCTGGTCGTAGTAGTCCGGCGGGATGTCGTCGGGGGTAGCGAAGACGAAGCTGGGATAGGTGGTGACGGCCAGGATGTCCACCTTGGGCTCGAAGCGCAGCGCCAGGTGCCAGCGGCTGAGGGGCTCTGGCTGGGCAGGCTGGCCGGCCGGCGAAAGCAGGTTCTGGATGGCCTCCATCTGGAAGGTGGGGAAGACCAAGGTCTCCGGCGAGATGTCCTTGACGGCGTCGTAGGCCTCGAAGTAGAGGCTGACGAAGTTGTCGAAGTCATCGGGCCGCGCCGCCTCATAGAGGTCCACCTCCATGCCCAGGGCCATGTAGCGGGGCTTCAGGTTCAGGGCCAGGTACTGGGCATGGGCGATGAAGGCAGAGCGGACCCGCGGGTCGCCGAAGCCGGCGTCCGCCAGGTCCTCCGGCGCAGAGGCCAGCCGCCCCCGGTCCGCCGGGTCCAGGGGGTCCACGGCGGCGAAGATCCCCAGGCCATTCTCCTCGGCCAGGCGCTTCTCCTCGCGGGTCAGTTCCAGCGTCTCGGCGGAGATGACGCCTCCGGGCTGGAACTCCTCCCACGGCGGCGCCCGCTGGATGAGGATGAGCTCGCCGTTCTCGCCGGCCAGGGTGAAGGCCTCCTCGTAGCCGGCCTTCGATGGCTGCTCCGGGAGGGAACTGAGGCCCATCGCAAAGGATCGGGGTTCCATGCCCTCCTGCTGGCCCTGGGGTTCTTCAGGGGTCGCTTCGCCGCGGCACGCCGCACCGAGAAAGACCACAATCAGCAGCAGGGGGAGAAGGAGGAATGGCTTGCTAGCGATGGTAGCTCTCAAGGCTCCTGTAACGCCGCCCAAGGAGAATGCTTTCTGCGTACTCCCCACCCTTCCTGCCGAATTCTCACCGCAAATCCTGCTGGGGTCAACCGGCGCCCAGGGCGCGATGTTGACCAGGCGCTGTAAACTAGGTCTGTGTTTCCACCCACGACCCAGCCTGACCGTGGCATGCGCTGGCTAGCCTTCCGCCCCCGCGAGCTGCGCCGCCTCTTCTATCCCCCCGCCTTCCTCGGCATGTTCGACCGCTTTCAAAAGGTGATCAACAGCTACGTCCCGGCCGGAGGCGTCCTCCTGGACGCCGGCTGCGGAAGGGGTCGCACGTTCCTCTATCGACGCCGCCTGCCGGCTGTCCGAGTCGTGGGGCTGGACATGTCGCCCCACGCCCGCGACAACCCGAATGTGGACTCCCAGACGCGGGGGAACGTGGAGGCACTGCCCTTCGCCGACGCCTCCTTCGACGCCGTCCTCAGCACACACGTGGCCGAGCACCTGGCCCACCCCGAGGCCGCCTTCGGCGAGATGGCCCGCGTGCTGCGGCCCGGCGGCCGGCTGCTTCTCCTCACGCCCAACCGCCGCCACTACGTGCCCCTGCTGGCCCGCTTGCTGCCGCTGGGCCTGCACGCGGCGGTCAACCGGCGTCGCGGCCTGGGCGAACACGACGTGTTCCCCACGCTCTACCGGGCGAACACGGCCGCCGACCTGCGCCGCCTGGCGAGGGGCGCCGGCCTCTGCCTGGAGCGTCTGGAGGCCTTTGAGACTGAGCCCGAGTACCTGGCCTTCCACCCTCTCGCTTATGCCGCTGGCGTCCTCTACGAGCGACTGGTGAATCGCTATCGGGCCCTGGCGCCCCTGCGGGTGAACCTGCTCCTGGTGGCCAGGAAGCCGTAGGCACGGCTTTCCAGCCGCGTCGGCCTACGTAGGGGCGCCCCTCGCGGGCGCCCTTTGTGATGCTTTCAGAAGGCCAGGCTTCAGCCTGGCACATGGGCGGTGCTCCTTAGCCGGCCTGAAGGCTGGCCTTCGGGGAATCGGGGCAGAGCGGAAAGTATGGGCGCCCCTCACGGGCGCCCTTCGGGGGCAGGGGCGAGCCCTGCCCCTACTCAGCAGATGCGCGGCAACTGCTCCCCACTCATCATGTCGACCACGCGCTCGCCGCCGATCTTCGTCTTCATCACCACGATGCCGGGGTGCTCGGCCGCCACCCGTCCGATGAGGGCGGCGCGGGCCCCCAGGGGGTGCCGGCGCAACGTCTCCAGGGCGCGCGCTCCCTGTCCCTCGGCCACGATCGCCAGGAAGTTGCCCTCGTTGGCCACGTAGAGAGGGTCCAGGCCCAGGATCTCGCACACGCCCTCCACATCGGCCGGGATGGGTAGGGGCTCCTCATCGAGCCGGATGCCCACGCCGCCGCGCCTCGCCATCTCGTTCAGCGCCGAGGAGACGCCGCCGCGCGTGGGGTCGCGCAGCATGTGGATGTCCAGGCCGGCTTCCGCCAGGGCTTGCACCATCGGGTAAACGGGGGCGCTGTCGCTCCTGATTTCCGTCTCCAGCTCGATGCCCTCCCGCAGGGCCATGATGGCAATGCCGTGCAGGCCAATGGGGCCGCTGATGACGATCTCGTCGCCGGGGCGCAGCCGGTGCGGGCCCACGTCGAGGCCCGGCAGCACCGAGCCGATGCCGGAGGTATTGATGAAAACGCCGTCGCCCTTTCCCCTCTCGACGACCTTGGTGTCGCCGGTGATGACCTGCACTCCCGCCTCGGCCGCCGCCTCGCGAATGGAGACGATGACGCGCCAGAGGTCCTCCATGGGCAGCCCCTCCTCCAGGATGAGGCCGCAACTGATGAAGAGGGGCCGCGCCCCGCACATGGCCAGGTCGTTGGCCGTACCGAAGACAGAGAGGCGGCCGATGTCGCCGCCCGGGAAGAAGGGCGGGTGGACGACGTAGGAGTCGGTAGTGAAGGCCAGGCGGCCACCGTCGAGGGAGAGGATGGCGCCGTCGTGCAGGGGCTCCAGGAGCCGGTTCTCGAAGGAGGGGTAGAGCATCTTCTCGATAAGGTGCTGGCTGAGGCGGCCACCGCCGCCGTGGGCCAGGAGCACCCGTGGGTACTCACTGAGGGGTATCGGGCAGGTGAACTCGCTCATCACCTTACCCGCTCCTCAGCGTCCTTCACACCAGAAGGCCAGCCTTCAGGCTGGCGGCGCGATAGCCGGGCTTGAGCCTTCGCCTGAGGCGAATTCGCCTTTGGCGAAAGAGGCGCATCCGCCCCGACGGGCGGCCGCCTGGCCGCCTTCGGCGGAGAAGCCCGGCCTTCGTCATTCTGAAGATGCCCCGCCTCCTGCCGCCGGTAGGCGTAGTAGGCGGCGCAGGCGCCCTCGGCGGAGACCATGGGCGCCCCCAGCGGGCGCTCCGGGGTGCAGTCCGAGCCGAAGGCCGGGCACTCCGGGGGCTTCTTCACCCCCTGGAGGACGAGGCCGCTGATGCAGACCTCTGCCTCCTGGCAGGTCATGTCCTGGAGGCCGAAGACGCGGGCGGCATCGAAGCGGGCGTAGGCCTCGCGGAGGCGGAGGCCGCTGCGGGGGATGAGGCCGATGCCGCGCCACTTGTGGTCCACCACCTCGAAGACCTCCGCCATGATGGTCTGGGCCTGGCGGTTGCCCTCCCGTCGCACCGAGCGCGTGTACTGGTTCTCCACCTCGTGGCGGCCCTCCTCGAGCTGGGTGACGAGCATGAGGATGCCCTGGAGGAGGTCCAGGGGCTCGAAGCCGGTGACCACGATGGGCACCCGCCACTGGCGGACGATGGGCTCGTACTCGCAGTAGCCGGTGACGGTACAGACGTGGCCGGGGGCCAGGAAGCCCTGCACCTGGTTGTCGGGCGAGGAGGCGATGAGCTCCACGGCCGGCGGCACCAGCACGTGGGAGGTAAGGACGAAGAAGTTGTCCAGGCCCTGGCGCCGGGCCAGCCAGACGGCCATGGCGTTGGCGGGAGCCGTGGTCTCGAAGCCGATGGCGAAGAAGATGACCTTTCGCTCCGGGTTCTGGCGGGCCAGCTTGACGGCGTCCAGGGGCGAATAGACCATGCGCACGTCGCCGCCCTCCGCCTTCACGCTCAGGAGGTCCTTCTCGCTGCCGGGGACGCGCAGCATGTCGCCGTAGGAGACGAAGATGACGTCCGGACGGCCCGCCAGGGCCACCGCCTGGTCGATGGCCTCCACGGGGGTGACGCAGACGGGACAGCCGGGGCCGTGCACGAGGGTGATCTCCTCCGGCAGCATCTGGTCGATGCCGTAGCGGAGGAGGGTGTGGGTCTGGCTGCCGCAGACCTCCATGATGACCCAGGGTCGGGTCACCACCGCCTTGATCCGGCGCAGCAGCTTCTCGGCCGCCGGGGCGTCGCGGTACTCGTCCAGGTACTTCACAGGGCCGCCTCTTCCATCTCTTGCAGGAGCCGGAATACGGACTGGGCCTCCTCGGCATCTATGACGCTGATGGCGAAGCCGGCGTGTACTATCACGTATTCCCCTACCCGGGCCTCCGGCACCAGGTTCAGGTTCGCCTCGCGGACCACGCCGCCGAAGCGCACCCGGGCTTGCCGCAGCCCCTGGGCGTCCTCTTCTATCGACAGAACTTCGCCGGGGATACCAAGGCACATCTCAGGCCACCTTCGTCGCCGCCACCGCGATCTGCCCCAGGGCGATGCCGCCGTCGTTGGGAGGCACTCGCTGGTGGGTGAAAGGCCGGAATCCGGCCTCCTGAAGTCGGTTGAACGCCCGCTCCGTGAGATACCGATTCTGGAAGCAACCGCCGGTGAGCACTACTCGCTCCAGGCCCACCTGCCGGGCCACTTCCACTATGAGGTCGGCCAGGGCGTTGTGCAAGCGAGCGCAGATGACGCCCGCCTCCACGCCCTGCTCCTGGTCGCGGAGGAGGGCGCGCACCAGCGGCTCCCAGTCGAAGACCAGCGGCTGGCCTTCTCCGCCGTCGAGCAAGGAGATGGGGTAGCCGTCTTCCACCCCCTCCTGAATAGCGAACTCCACCATCATGGCCGCCTGGCCTTCGAAGGAGGAGACGGCCTTGATGCCCAGGAAGGCAGCGACGGCGTCGAAGAGGCGGCCGCAACTGCTGGTGAGCGGGCTGTTCCAGCCGCGGGCCAGCATCTGGGCCAGCAGGCGTCGCTCCCCCTCTGACAGGCCCTCCAGGAAGGGCCAGGCCCGCTCCAGGGCTGCTGGCCCCTCCATCTCGAAGAGGAGGCCGAGGGCGCTGCGCCGCGGCTCCCTCATGGCCCGCTCGCCGCCGACGAGAGGGAAGGGGCGGAAGGTGGCCACCCGCCGGTAGCTGTGGGCGTCGCCGGCCAGGAACTCGCCGCCCCAGATGGTGCCGTCTTCGCCGTAGCCGGCGCCGTCCCAAGTCACGCCCAGCACCTCTCCCTCCAGTTCGTTCTCGGCCAGGCAGGAGGCCAGGTGGGCATGGTGGTGGAAGACCTCCACCACCGGGAACCCCAGCTCACGGGCGTGCTGGCTGGAGAGGTAGTCCGGGTGGGCGTCGCAGGCCACGGCCTGTGGCTTCAGCTCGTAGAGGCGCAGCAGGTCCTGGATCACCTTCCTGAAGGCGAAGAAGGCCTGCGCCGTCTCCAGGTCGCCGATATGCTGGCTGAGGATGACGTCACGCCCGCGGCTGATGGCGACGGTGTTCTTGAGGTGGGCCCCCACCGCCAGCAGTGGGGGAAGCGTCTTCTTCAGGGTCACGGGCAGCGGGGCGTAGCCCCGCGCCCGGCGCAGGATCAGCTCCCGGCCGAGCTGCACCCGCACCACCGAGTCATCCATGTAGCGCTCGATGGGGCGGTCGTGGACGAGGAAGCAGTCGGCGATGTCGCCCAGGGTAGACACCGCCTCCTCTTCGTCGGTGACGATGGGCTCGTCGTGGAGGTTGCCGCTGGTGGCCACCACCGGGAAGCGCAGTTGCTTCATCAGCAGGTGGTGAAGGGGGCTGTAGGGCAGCATCACCCCCAGGTGGGGGTTGGCGGGCGCTACGGAGGGCGCGATGCCGGCCTTATCCCGGCGCCGCGCCAGCAGGACGGGGCTCTGGGGGGAGAGCAGCACCTGCTCCTCGATGGGGGTAAGGTGGACGCAGCGGCGGGTGCTCTCCAGGTCGGGGCACATGAGGGCCAGGGGCTTCTCCTCCCGGCGCTTGCGCTCTCGAAGGCGGACTACGGCCGGTTCGTTGCGGGCGTCGACCAGCAACTGGAACCCGCCGATGCCCTTGAGGGCCAGGATCTCCCCCCGGTCGATGGCGGCCGCCGCCTCGCCGAGGGCGCGGTCGCCGCGGGCCAGGGGGGCGCCCGTGCTGTCCCAGAGGGCGAGCTGGGGGCCGCAGTCGGGGCAGGCGTTGGGCTGGGCGTGGAAGCGCCGGTCCTGCGGCTCCTCGTACTCGCGGGCGCAGCGCTCGCACATCACGAACTTCTTCATGGTCGTGTGGCGGCGGTCGTAGGGGAGGGCCTGGATGATGCTGAAGCGTGGCCCGCAGAGGGTGCAGTTGGTGAAGGGGTAGCGATGGCGGCGGTCGGTGGAAGAGAAGACCTCCTGCTGGCACAGCGGGCAGGTAGCGATGTCGGGCAGGATGAGGGCCTGCTTCTCGCCCCCGTCCTGGCTCCTGCGGATCTGAAAGCCAGGGTACCCTACGGGCTCTAGGACGGAGTACTCCAGGCTCTGGATGAAGGCGAGGGGCGGCTTCTCCTGGGGGAGGCGGAGGAGGAACTCATCCAGGCTTTGCTCCGGCCCTTCCACCTCAATGAAGACACCCTGAGAGCTGTTCTTAACCCAGCCCCCCAGGCCCTCCTCCCTCGCCAGACGGTAGACGAAGGGGCGGAAGCCGACCCCCTGCACGACCCCACGGATCGCGATCTTCAGCCGCCGCATGCTAGCGCTCCAGTTCCAGGTGGCGGATCAGGCAGCCCGTATCGCCCTTCACCCGCACGCGGGCGGAGCCGCAGTGGGGGCAGCGGGCCAGCAAGTAGTGGGCATCCAGCTCATGGGTGTCCGATGGCTCGAACGAAGAATGGCGCCGGCAGTCCTGGCAGAACAGTGAGGCGGCGGCCCTCACGGCGCGGACCGTGGCGTCCTCTCCGAGTCCTTCCCTAAGGGCCTCCTTCACCCAGAAGGCGATGTTGTCGGCGCTGCCGTGCACCAAGCCGCCGACCTCAATGTCGACGGCGATGATGCGCCGGGCGCCTGCCCGCTCCGCCTCGGCCTTCAGCCGCTCAGCGATCTCTTGAGCCAAGCCGAACTCATGCATAACGACGCTCCAACAGGATCTGCCCCATCCGGTCAACGAGGGCAGGCGGTTCTCCCTCAAGCTGGGGCAAGAGCCCTATGCAATAGTATAAGGGGTCTTCGACTTTTGCGCCTCTGGCTATGCGTCGCTGGGCGCGGGAGTGGTACGGGCGCGGACCTCGGCAGCGGCGCGCTCCAGGGGGCAGAGGGTGGGCTCCGTCTCCCGCCGACCCTTGAGCTCGACGGCGGCCTTCTCCAGGGTGCGCGGGCTGACGGTGACGCGCAGGGGCATGCCCAGGAGGTCGGCGTCGTTGAACTTGACGCCGGGGGACTCCTCGCGGTCGTCGTAGAGCACATCGACGCCGGCGGCCCGCAGGTCAGCGTAGAGGCGGTCGGCGGCCTCGACGACGCCGGGCCGGTCGGTGCTCAGGGCCACCAGGTGGGCGTCGAAGGGGGCGAGGGAGGCGGGCCAGATGATGCCCTTCTCGTCGTGGTTGGCCTCGACGACGGCGGCCAGCAGGCGCTCCAGTCCGATGCCGTAGGAGCCCATGACGGCGGGGCGGGCCGCGCCCTGGCGGTCCAGGTAGGTAGCGCCGAGCTTCTCGCTGTAGACGGTGCCCAGCTTGAAGATGTGGCCCATCTCGATGCCGCGGTCGCGGCGCAGCCTCGAGCCGCAGGACAGGCAGGGGTCACCATCGCGAGCCAGGGCGATGTCCGCCACCACGTCGGCCGACCAGTCGCGGCCGTAGTTGACGTTGCGCAGGTGGGCGTCCGGCTTGTTGGCGCCGGCCACCAGGTTTGGCGACCCTGGCGCCGAGTCGTCGGCCACCACGCGCACGCCCTGGAGGCCCCGCGGCGAGGCGGAGCCAGCCACGAGACCGACCGCCTCCACCTCGCGGTCGTCCATGAGGCGCAGCTCATCCACTCCCAGGACGTGGCACAGCTTCGTTTCGTTGACCTCCAGGTCGCCGCGGATGGCCACGAAGACCGGCTGAGCGCCGGCGGAGTAGAAGACAGCTTTGAGGGTCTTCCAGGGCGGAATGCTCAGGAAATGGGTCAGCTCTTCGATGGTCTTGATGCTTGGCGTGGAGACTTCCTCGACGGGCAGGGGCTCCTCGGGCTCAGGTTGGCGCTTGCGGATCTCCGCCTTCTCCGTGTTGGCGGCGTAGCCGCAGTTCTCGCAGAGCACCACCTCGTCCTCGCCGACGTCGCAGAGGTACATGAACTCCTGGTTGTCGCGCCCGCCGATGGCCCCCGAGTGGGCTTGGACGACGACGGTGGGCACGCCGCAGCGGTCGAAGATGTTCTGGTAGGCCCGGAGCATCTTCTGGTAGCTCACGTCCAGGCCCTCCCAGTCGGCGTCGAAGCTGTAGAGGTCCTTCATCGTGAACTCGCGCAGGCGGATGATGCCGCCGCGGGGTCGCGGCTCGTCCCGGAACTTGGTCTGGATCTGGTAGATCAGGACAGGCAGGTCCCGGTAGCTCTGGACGTGGCGCTTGAAGAGGTCCACGGTGACCTCCTCGTGGGTGGGGCCCAGCGCCAGGTAGCGGCCGCGGCGGTCCTTGAGGACGAAGAGGTTGTCGCCGAAGGCCTCGCGCCTCCCTGAGGCCTCCCATACCTCGATGGGCTGGAGGGCCGGCATCATGAGCTCCTGGCCGCCGGCGGCGTCCATCTCCTCGCGGATGATCTGCTCGATCTTGCGCAGGACGCGCCAGCCCAGCGGCAGGTAGCTGTAGACGCCGGCCGCCAACTGCTGGATGAGGCCGGCCCGCAGGAGGAGGCGATGGTTGTCGGTGTCGGCCTCCGCCGGGGCCTGGCGCATCGTCTTGCCGAAGAGCTGGGAGAGGCGCATAGATAGCTCCTGGGCCCGTTTCGGGATCCTTTATAGTCCCTCGTGCTCTCTGTCACCCTGAGCGAAGCGAAGGGTCTCGCTGAATCAGATTCTTCGTCCGCCTCTGGCGGACTCAGAATGACGAGGCTGGCGCAGGGGTGTTCTGCAAGACACCCTGAAGGGCCCTCAGCAGCAGGATAGGGCAGCCTCTGGGACGGGTCAAGCTAAGCGGCTGCCAGCGCCTGGTTCAGGAGCGGAAGGGCGTGCCTCGACGCGCGCCTGGTGGCGATTGACATAATGAGCCGAGATATCGACGGAGTTGATCTCCGAAGGCCAGGCTTGAGCCTGGCACACCGGCCGGCCTCAAGGCTGGCCTTCGGGAACCTTGTGGGCCTGGTTCCTATCCGTCCTGCTGACCGAGGCCAAGTGGCAGGGGGGTATCTAGCCCAGCGATAGCTCCAGCACGCTGGCCGAGTGTCGGGGCAGCGTCACACCGCAGTGGCCCGAAAGCCCCTTCAGCTCCTGGCGGACCACCGTCACGTTCTCCGGCTCGGCGAACGAGTTGGTGACGGAGGGATCCCGGCCCGTGCAAAGGTGGTGAGCTCCTTCTGGCGCCACCTTGGCATCGACCAGGCGCAGGTCCACGGTCATTTCGTCATCGCGCGACAGGTTCACCGCCGAGACGTAGAGCAGCCCCTTCTCCTCGTCCAGCGTGGCCGACACGTCCAGCAGGGGCAGCCGCTGGGGCGGAAAGCCCGGCACCTCCACCTCGTCGCTCTCGGCCCAGACGTCGAGGGCGATGGGGCCGCTGTGCTCGGCCTGGAGTAGAAGGGGAAAGTAGATGGTCTGGAGGAAGAGGCCCTCGGGACTGGTGAAGATGGGAGCGAGGACGTTCACCATCTGGGCGATGTTCGCCATGCCGATGGCGGAGCAGTTGCGCTGGAGCATGTTGAGGAAGGAGGCCACACAGAGGGCGTCCGCCAGGTCATAGGTCTCTTCGAGCAGGGGGTCGGTGCCCGGGCCCATGGCCCGATACCAGACGTTCCACTCGTCGAAGGCGATGTGGATGGGCCGGTCCATCCGGTACTGGCGGCGGGCGGCACAGATCAGCTCCCACAGGGTGTGGATGTAGCGCTCCTGCTCGCGGGGCCGCGCCAGGAGCGAGTAGTAGGGTTCCTGCGCGTCGGGACGGAAGTAGGCGTGCACCGAGATGTAGTCGATGAGGGGCGCCAGGGTCTTCAGCACCTGCCAGTCCCACTCGGGTTCGCCGGCGCCGCAGGCCACCAGCCGGATGCTCGGGTCTACCCACTTCATGGCCTTGCCGTACTCCCGCGCCTGCTCGGCGTACTGGGCGGCCGTCTTGTAGCCCACCTGCCAGAAGCCGAAGACCTCATTGCCCAGGCCCCAGTAGCGCACCCCGAAGGGCTCCGGTGAGCCGTGGCGACGCCGCAGGTTGGCGTAGTGGGTGTCGGTGGTGGCGTTGCAGTACTCGACCCAGGCGGCGGCCTCGTCCAGGGTGCCGGAGCCGAGGTTCGCGCAGAGGTAAGGCTCGGTGCCCAGCGCCCGGCAGTAGGCGATGAACTCGCCGGTGCCGAAGAGGTTGCCCTCCTCCTTGCGCCAGGCCAGGTCCCACCGCCGGGGACGCTCCTCGGGCGGGCCGACGCCGTCCAGCCAGTGGTAGGCGGAGACGAAGTTGCCGCCTGGCCAGCGGAGGTTGGGCACGTGAAGCCGTCGCATCGCCTCCAGCACGTCGCGGCGGAAGCCCTGCCCATCGGAGAGGGGCGAGCCCGGCTCATAGATGCCGCCGTAGATGCAGCGGCCCAGGTGCTCGATGAAGCCGCCGTAGATGTTGGGGTCAATGGCGCCCACACGCCGCCGCGGGTCGACGCGCACCTCAGCCTTGAGCATGAAAAGACCTCCTGAAGGATGGTGAAGGGGCCAGGCAATAATAGCACAGAGCACACGTGGCAACGGCATTCGGGACGAGGTGGTGCAGACCGCTTGCGAACTGACAAGGGTGGTGTACAATAGCGCCGCCATGGAACCGCGCATCCAGTATGCCAAAACCACCGACGGGGTAAGCATCGCCTTCTTTACGCTGGGGGAAGGGATGCCCCTTGTGTCGGCGCCACATGTGGGCGTCAATCACATCCAGCTAGAGTGGCAGTGGCCTGAGTATCGGGCCTTCTTGGAACGGCTGGCGCAGAAAGCGAGGCTCGTGGGGTACGACCTGAGAGGATTCGGGCTCTCTGACCGCGGACTGACCGACTTCTCTCTGGACGCCCGCGTAGCGGACCTGGAGGCTGTGGCGGACCGCCTGCAGCTGGACAGGTTCGTTCTGTTCGGGAACAATGACTCGGGGCCAGTGACCATCGCCTACGCCACGCGGCACCCGGAGCGCGTAT
>Ga0315277_10000533_pt1 | contig 60464 bp, 40 predicted proteins | sample YL17G05_15_MG_FD_203695 | JGI IMG/M metagenome (GOLD analysis project Ga0315277, IMG submission 203695) | Sediment microbial communities from Yellowstone Lake, YNP, Wyoming, USA - YL17G05_15 | ecosystem: Environmental > Aquatic > Freshwater > Lake > Sediment | place: USA: Wyoming | collected...
ATAAGGGGGACTTTCCGGTCCCCCTTATAACCCCCTCGGAGCGGCATGCATTCCTCCCCGCGGCAAGCCGCGGGGCAACCTGCAAAGGAATTTCGTGTAGACGACAAGACGATCCGGGGAGCGAACACGGAAGGACGACGCTCGCCGCGTACACCGGCCGGTTCATCCGGGCCTTCGTCGAAGACCTGAAGGCGCTTCGCGTTTCCCCCTCTCAGCGAGGCGATGGTTCCCTTCAAACGTATGCTAGAATACGGCCCGAGAGGTCTTTGTCATGCGTTCAAAATCCCGGACAATCGCCCTGGAGGCGATCCGCCGCCAAATCATCGGCCGCGACCTTGCCTTCCGGACGCCTTACGGCCTCCGTCATATGTTTTATGCCGATCACACCGCATCGGGCCGCTCGCTCCGTTCCGTCGAGGAAAAGCTGCTCCGGATCCGGCGTTTCTATGCCAACACGCATTCCGAGGACGACTATTCGGGCAAATCTCTGACCCGGCTCTTTCACGGGGCACAGCGGCGGATCAAGGGGCTCGTGAACGCCGGGGAGCATGGCAAGATCTTCCTTGCCGGGTCGGGTTCGACCGGGGCCCTCAAGAAGCTCCAGGAAATCATCGGCGTCTCCCTCCCCCCCGTCACGAAGGAACGTCTTTTCGGCGCGGCGGACGCGGCCGGGTTCGATCTCGCTGCTGTTGGAGAAGGGCGCAAGCCGGTCGTCTTCATCGGCCCCTATGAGCATCACACGAACGAGATCATGTGGCGGGAAGCCTTCGCCGAGGTCGTCACGGTCGGGTTCGATCCGGACGGCGGCATGGATCTGGCCGCCCTGGAGAAGAGCCTCCGTGATCCGAGGTACCGCGGCCGGCCCCGCTTTGGCTCGTTCTCGGCCGGCTCGAACATCACGGGGATCCGGACCCGCGTTCATGACGTCGCCCGGATCTGCCATCGGAACGGCGTCCCCGTTTTCTTCGATTACGCCGCCGTCGCGCCGTACGTCCGGATCGATATGAACCGGGACGCGGAATCGTATTTCGACGCCATCTTCTTCTCGCCCCACAAGTTCCTCGGCGGTCCGGGAAGCTGCGGCGTGCTCGTCATGAACGAGCGGCTCTACCGCTCGGACCTTCCCCCGACCACGGCCGGAGGCGGCACGGTAGTCTATGTCGGCCCGAAATTCCACGATTATTCCGGGGATATCGAAACCCGGGAGTCCGCGGGGACGCCGCCGATTCTGCAGACCCTCCGGGCGGCCCTGGCCATAGATATGAAGGAAAAAATCGGCATCCGGAAGATCTCGGCCATCGACTCGGCGTATCTGAAGCGGTTCCTCGAGGGCTTGAGGGCCGAAGCGAACGTCCGCTTCGTCGGCCGCTACGGCACCGAGGACCTGACCCCGATCGTGTCCTTCAACATCGCTCATCGCGACCGGATCCTTCATCCGAAGTTCGTAACCAGGCTCCTGAACGATCTCTTCGGCATCCAGTCCCGGGCCGGATGCAGTTGCGCCGGACCGTATGGGCACGCGCTCCTGGACATCGACGACGGGACGTCTCTGCGTTACCGGGACATCATCGCCTGCGGCTGGCAGGGACTCAAGCCCGGCTGGGTGAGGATCAATCTCCACTATACTTTCACGCCGGAGGACGTCGAGTTTCTCATCGGGGCCGTCCGGTTCGTCGCTGAACGGGGTCCGGCCTTTCTCCGCCGATATGCCTTCGATTTCAGGAACGGCGAATGGTCATTCCTGGGATTCCGGGAGGAAACTGAACCCTTCTCGTTTGATGCCTCTTTCGCCACCCGGTCGGTCGATCTTTCCCGCCTGAAGACGCTGCGGGAGGGCTATTTCCGGAAGGCCGGGCGCGAAGCGGCCAGGCTCGAAAAACACGGAAACCCCGCCTTCGCCCCGGACCGCGACGACATCGAATCCCTCAAATATTTCTATTATATTCATGCCACGGGCGCGCCCCGCCGGGCATAGCGGAAAATGGGACCGCCCGGCGGCTCCGGCGGTCCGCGCCGGGCCTGTGATATAATGGCCCATTCAAAACCCATCTGGAGATATTGCCGACATGCCCAAGATCGAAGTCAAAGGGAATCCGATCGAGCTCAATGAAGAGGGCTTCCTGGCCCGTCCGGAAGAATGGGACCGCGCCGTCGCCGCCGTTCTGGCGAAAGCGGAAGAGGGGCTCGACGAACTGACGCCCGAGCACTGGTCTGTGATCGACTACATCCGCGCCTATTACCTGGAGAAAGGCCTGGCTCCGATGGTCCGGAAGATGTGCCAGACGACGGGCTTCACCCTCAAACACATCTACGAGCTGTTCCCCTCCGGCCCGGCCAAGGGCGCTTGCAAGCTGGCCGGGCTGCCCAAGCCCGACGGCTGCGTTTAAGCCTTTCCGACCCGGAGGGCCGCGACGCTCCGGACGGCCTCGATGGCGTGGTCGATGTGCGCCTCCGTGTTGAACGGGCCGATCCCGAACCGGACTCCCCCGTGGATCGCCTCCGTTCCCAGCTGCCGATGGACGAGCGGAGCGCAGTGGAGCCCCGTCCGGCAGGCGATGTTGTGGTCGACATCGAGGATCGTCCCGACGTCGGCCGCGACGACGCCGCGGATATTGAAACAGACGACGCCGATGTGGCCGGCCAGATCGTCCTGGCAATAGAGGATGACGTTGTCGATGGACTTCAATCCGCGGACGAGTTTTTCGGTCAGCCCCATTTCGTAGCGGTGAACCTCGTCCTGCCCCTGCTCCTTTAGCCATTTGAGGCCGGCCTGCAACCCGGCCACACCGAGCAGGTTGACCGTCCCGTACTCCAGGCGGTAGGGATATTCCTGGAGATGGGCCGGCTCCGCGGAGCGGACACCCGTGCCGCCGGCGCGCGTCTGGCGGATTTCGACCCCCTCGCGGACATAGAGACCGCCGATGCCGGTCGGTCCGAAGAGCGACTTGTGCCCCGTGAAGCAGATTATGTCGAGGTTGTCCGCCTCCATGTCGATCGGGATCTTCCCGGCCGACTGCGAGGCGTCGACGACGAAGAGGATGCCGCGCTCCCGGCAGGCCCGCCCGATCTCTCGGATCGGCTGGACGGTGCCGATGACGTTCGAGGCGTGGTTGATGACTACGAGGCGCGTGTTCTTCTTGAATCGTTTCACGAACTCGTCCGGGTCGACGAAGCCCTTCCCATCGAATGGGATGTAGTCGAGCTCGACCCCCATGTCCCGCTTCAGGTGATAGAGGGGCCGGAGGACCGAATTGTGCTCAATCGTCGTCGTCAGAGCGTGGTCTCCCGCCTTGAGGAGGCCGAAGATGGCCAGGTTCAGGGCGTCGGTGGAGTTGTAGGCGAAGCAGAGCCGGTTCGGATCGGTCCCGTTGAAGAAGCGGGTCAGCATCTTGCGCGTCTCTTCGACCATCTCCCCGGCTTCCATACACAAGTCGTAACCGGACCGGCCGGGATTGACCCCGGCCCGGCGGAAGAACTCGTTCATGAACACATAAACAGATTCGGGCTTCGGGTATGAGGTCGCGCCGTTATCGAGATAGATGATGGGCTCCAAGGTCGTCCTCCCGTGCGAGATCTCCGCAACGGGAAGACACATCCTATTCAAAGCCCCGGAGAATGTCAAAATTGACAGGTGTCCGAAGACCGGTATAATGATTCGTCCGTCATGAGCCCCGCCCTTCATCTTCTCCAGAACCAGGTCCAGATCGCCGCCTTGGCCTTCCTCGCCGCCGTCTATTCCGTCCGGTTGATCTGGCTCGTCCGGTTCCGGCCCGGTCGGGAACGGACCCGGCCCGTGGGAAGGATGTTTCCCGCGGTCGCCTCCTCCCTCCTCATGATCGGCCGCCCCTGGTCGATGGAATCCGTCCGCCGCAAGCCGTGGCTCTACGCCCAGTTCGTAGCTTTCCACATCGGAACGGCGGCGGCCATCGGGGCCACGTTTATCATCCCCTATGCGCCGCGGGTCTTCGAGTCGTCCGCGGCCGTCCGTATCTTCCAGGCCCTCATCGCTCTCGGCCTGTGCGCCGCGGTGCTGAGGCTCATCCGCCGTCTGGCGACGCCGTCGCTTCGCCTGATCAGTACCCCAGACGATTACGCCGCGCTCGTCCTGATGATTTGCTATTTCGTATTCGCGATCCCGGCTGTTGCCTGGCGGCCGGGACGTCCGGAGGCCTGGATCGCCGTCTTTTTCGCCCTGACGGCCTTCCTCCTGATCTATGTCCCCTTCTCCAAGATCGGCCATTATCTGTATTATCCCTTTGCCCAGCTCGTGCTCGGCCGGATGCGGGGACACCGCGGGGTCTATCCATTCAAATCACTGCGGAGAAACGGCCCGGAGCGGCGGCGCGAACGGGAGGCGTCCTGAGATGAGCGGCAAAAAATCAGAACGCTCCGCTGTCCGGGACCTGCCGCTCGAGACCAGTTCCCAGGCCAAAGCCCGCGAAGCCCGGCTGCCCTCCGTGAACGACGGACGGCTCAAGCTGTACAATCCGGACCAGGATAACGTCCAAGCCCTGATCGCCCTCCTGGGCGAGCGGATGAACCGGCCGCTTGTCCTCTCGGCCGTTTCTTGCGTCCACTGCGGACTGTGCGCCGAATCCTGTCATTACGCCCTGGCCCGGCCGGACGATCCGACGATGACGCCGGTCTATAAGGCCGACCAGATCCGGAAGATCTTCAAGCGCCGCCTGGACTGGACCGGCCGCATCGTGCCGTGGTGGGTCGGGGCCCGCACGCCCGCCGGCGATGACGATCTCAATCGGCTGAAGAACATCGTCTTCGGCACATGCAGCGGCTGCCGCCGGTGCACGGCCAACTGCCCGATGGGCGTCGATACCGCGGGGCTGATCAACCTGACGCGCGGGCTGCTGACCGAGCTCGGCATCGTTCCCGAAGGCGTCTTCAACGTAAGCCGGGACGAATGGGAGACGGGAAACCAGATGGCCGTGACCGAGGAGGATTACCTCGACACGCTCGACTGGGTCCGCCAGGACCTGAAGCAGGAAATGGGGATCGACATCGAGATCCCCGTCGACCGGGAAAACTGCGATTTTATGTACACGATCAATCCACGGGAGATCAAGTTTGATCCCCGCTCGATCGCCCAGGCCGCCAAGATCTTCCACATCGCCGGAGAATCCTGGACGATGCCGAAATGGGGCTGGGACCAGACTAACTTCGGGCTGTTCTCCGGGGACCAGAAACTCGGCGGAGAGCTGGCTCGCCATCTGTACGAGGCGGCCGTTCGGCTCAAGGCGAAGCGCATCGTCATCTCGGAGTGCGGCCACGGCTACCGGTCGACGCGCTGGGAGGGCTACAACTGGGCTGGCTACGACCAGGACATCCCGAACGAATCAGTCATCTTCACCCTGAAGCGATACATCAAGACCGGGCGCATCCGCGTCGACCGCTCGCGGAACCCGGAGCCCGTGACGTTCCACGACTCCTGCAACATCGCCCGCTCCGGTGACATGACCGAGGAGCCTCGCTGGATCCTGAGCCGCGTCTGCGCGGACTTCCGGGAGATGCATCCCAACCGCACCCGCAATTTCTGCTGCACCGGCGGCGGCGGGTTGCTCTCCATGGCCGAGTACCGTCCGCTCCGCCTCGAGGTCGCCTCGATTAAGGCCGGGCAGCTCCGGGCCACGGGAGCGGCGCAGGTCTGCACGATCTGCCACAACTGCGTCGACGGGCTGACGGACGTGATCAAGCACTACAAATTGAACATGAAAGTGGTCCAGGTCCTCGAGCTTGTCGAGCGGGCCCTCGTCCTGCCTTAATCGTTTGCAAGTTTTCCGATAAAAAAGCCCTTGTGATGGCCAGCCCCTCGCTTTCCTTCAAGGCGACGCCTCCGCTCAATCCTTATAAAAAATAGGGAGACCTCCGAGAAAGAGTGCGCCTTGACAGTCAAGTCAACTAATTTATAATGAAGAAAGGAGAGAGCATGAGAATCGCTATTGCGACGGACCAAGACTATGTTTCGCAGGATTTCGGATGCGCCCCCGCGTTCACCATTGTCGAAATGGAAGAGGGGAGGATGCGGGGAACTTTCATCATCCCGAATCCGGGCTGCCTGCCCGCGTTTTGGGCGGATCTGTTCTTCCGGAACTCGATCAAGCATGTGATTGCCGGAGCCATGGGAGACAACGCCGAAGCCGTAATCCGCGGCTCCGGCGTGGACGTCATCCTCGGGGTCCAGGGCAGCCTCGAGGACGTCGTGAAGCGGTTTTTGGACGGTTCCCTGGCGGCTGACACGAAGCCGGGGGCTCTAGCGGGCGCCGCCCGGACGCCCGGGGACTCCTCCTGCCGCAAGGCCGAATAAGCGAGCCTCTCCACCGGCCGGCTCTGCTTCACTTTTAGCGCCAGAGATGCTCTTAATCTCGTCATCTTCGGGATCCTTGTGAAAGGCTATCTCCCGGAAACGGGAGATGAACCTTTGCTTATACGCAGAGCATAATCCTCTGGGAATGGGATGAAATGGTGCCGTTTCCAAAGAGCCTCGAATCCGACGAATACGAGTGGATGTCGGGGGAAGAGGTCGTCGCTCGTTTAGGCACGGATCTTAGGCACGGACTCACGAACGAAGAAGCTGAACTCCGGATCGGCTACAACATCCTCTTTTCGCTCTTCGTGAACGACCTCGTGAAAATCCGCCTCATGAAAAATGCGAATATCACCTCTCAAAAATGGACCGATCTTTGAAATCATCGGGGCCGTTCGGACTGATTGGACGATGACCATGACCGGCGTGTTTGCGAACGCTCGCAAGTGCGAAAAGAGCGATTTTCACCAGCTTTTTTAGTTCGCCAAGTGAAGATACGGATATTTCCATTGAGATGGTTCTGAAGTTGCGGACAGAGCATGACGCGGCCTGAGATAGGGGTCGGCCAAACATGAACCATCCTATAAATCATATCGGATTCAGGGCGACAATCGAGATTTTCCCCGCTCGGGATTTTGACTTTTCGGCCTCAAGTTGATAGGTTTTCGGCCGTGGGTCCCGCCGATGGGATCGTCGTCGCGCCGCTCTGCCCCGTATCCCTATTCGTCGGGCCCGCTGGACGCGGAGCGTGATCCCATGAAGCCAAGATCCGTCGTGATCGCGCTGATCCTCTTCGCGCTTTTTCTCCCGGCGCTTGCCGCGCGGCAGGATCCCCTCAAAAGCTTCGTCCTCACCGCGGATTCCCTGGAGGACAAGATCCGGGGCGGATGGGCGGGGCAGACGATCGGCTGCACGTTCGGAGGGAAGACCGAGTTCCAGTTCCGAGGCACGTTCATCCAGGACTACCAGCCGCTTCCGTGGAGCGAAGAGGACATTGCGGCGAGCTTCCGGGACAATCCCGGTCTTTATGATGACGTTTATATGGACCTGTCCTTCGTCGACGTCCTGGCCAGGGAAGGCCTCGACGCCCCCTCCGCTTCGTTCGCCCGCGCCTTCGCCGACGCGCCCTATCCGCTGTGGCACGCCAATCAGATGGCCCGCTACAATATCCTGCGCGGGATCATGCCCCCGCGCTCCGGGGAATGGCGGAACAATCCCCACGCCGACGATATCGATTTCCAGATCGAGGCCGATTTCGCCGGGCTCATGTCGCCCGGATTGCCCGGCGCCGCCGCGGCGATCTGCGACCGGGTCGGGCACATCATGAATTCCGGCGACGGCTGGTACGGCGGAGTCTATATCGCCACGATGTATGCGCTGGCCTTCATCCGCGACGATGTCGAAACCATCGCCCAGGAAGCCCTCGGGGCGATCCCGGCCGGGACCACGTTCGCCCGGACCATGGCCGACGTGATCCGCTGGCACCGCGAAGATCCGGAGGATTGGAAGGCGGCCTGGTTCAAGGTCCAGCGGGCCTGGGGGGATGACATCGGCTGTCCGGAGGGCGTCTTCTCGAGCTTCGACATCGACGCCAAGATCAACTGCGCCTGGGTCCTCATCGGGCTGCTCTACGGCGACGGCGAGCTTCCGACCGATCCCCGCGTCCGCAATCCGACGCCGTTCTGGGCGTACGGCCTCGCCCCGGGGCCGCACGAGGTCGTCTTCCGTGTCTTGAACCCGTCCGAAGGGGCGCGGCTTCGGCTCCAGGACGCGGTCATCTACGCGGAAAGGAAATAGAAGGAGGAATCGGACATGGCCAAGATCTATTATGTCGGGGATTGGGCCGTCATGACCGGCCCCGTCTTCGCCGAAACGCCTTTCTACCACTCCCCGAAGGGACTGGACATCTTCAACTACGGAAAATGGCTCAAAGAAGCCCTGGAGTCGTCGGGCGGCCACGCCGTCGATTCCATCCCGAGCTGGGAGTTCTACAACAACCTCGGGCCGGGCGATTACGAGAAGATCCTGGACGCCTACGATGTCCTCATCTTCAGCGACGTGGACGCCAAGCTCTTCCAGCTCGCCCCGAACTTCTTCGACCGGTCGAAGTTCGGGACGAAGCCCCTGACCTTTCCCGACCGGCTTCGTCTGACGAAGGAGGCCGTCGCGTCAGGAAAGGGCCTGATGCTGCTGGGCGGCTGGTATTCGTTCACGGGGGAAATGGGCAAAGGCGGCTGGGGCCGGACGCCTCTCAAGGACCTCCTGCCGGTCGGGTGTCTTGAATACGAAGACCTCATCGAAAGCACGGAGGGGTTTTCGGCCCGGACGACTCCGGCGGGGCGGTCCTTCGCCGCGGGGCTGAAGCTCGGGACCATGCCGCCGCTCCTCGGCTACAATAAAACGACGCCGCGGAAGGAAGGCTCGGTCCTGCTCACGGTCAAGGAAACCGGCGACCCCCTGCTCGCCGTTCGTGACTTCGGGAAGGGCCGGGTGCTCGCCTACACATCCGACCCGGCCCCGCACTGGGGACTCAATTTCGTCTATTGGCCGGGATACAAGCGATTCTGGCAGCGCTGCCTCGACCTCGTCCTGAAGAAATGACGACGCTCGCCGCCGGATTCGGGGAGAGGGTCATCAACCCTCCGTTCGGCGCGGACCTCTGCGGATACGGATTCTATCTCGACCGGAAAGCGGCCTTCGTCCTCGACGATCTCAAAGTTCGGGCCCTCTTTCTCTCGGACGGAGAGGCGGGCTTGATGCTGATCGCTTGCGATCTCGTCGGCCTGTCCGTCGAATTTTCCGATCGGCTGAGGGCCCGGATCGCCGCGGCGCTCGGGCTGCCCATTTTCCGAATCCTGCTCGCTTGCACCCACACGCATTCGGGTCCCGCGACCCAGTCGATGACGGGGCTCGGCGAAGTCGATTCCGCGTTTATGGACCTTCTGGCGAAGAAGATTGTCGAGGCCGCCGAGGAGGCGGCCGCGGATCCCCGGCCGGCGGAGCTCCGTTCGGCGCTCGAAGCCGTCGAGCCGATCGGATTCAACCGCCGGACGAACGATTTTCGCGGGATCGATCCGTGGCTGAAAGCGGCGGTCTTCAAAACGAAACGGCGCCGCATCTTCCTCCTGAATTATTCCTGCCACGCCGTTGTCCTCGGCCGGGGGACAGGCGTCTCGGCCGACTGGCCGGGCGCGTGGATCCGGAAGGTCGAGCGGGGCGGCGACATGGCGATTTTCTTCCAGGGATTCTGCGGCGACATCGATCCGGTGACGCAGCTGAACCGATGGGGAGAGGGCACGCCCGAGGACCTCGAATTTTACGGCGATCTCCTGAAGCGGCGCTTGGACAAGGCGGAAGCCTTCGCCACGATCGAGGATCGGCCGGCCCTGGCCGCGGCCGAAACACGGATCCGCGTCCCGCTGAACGTCTGGAGCAGGCGGGAGATCGAACGCGAAGCGGAATCCTTCCGGAAAGCATACGAGAATTTCCCCGGCGCCGAACGATTCTCGGAGGAATGGCGCACCCGGGCCCTCGAATGCTTCCGGGAAATGCGGAAAACGCCTTTTCTCGAAAGCGTGCCGCTCCAGGCGATGTCGGTCGGGCGGCTGCGCCTTCTCGCCCTGCCGGGAGAGGTCTTCTGCGGGATCGGGCTCAATCTCCGGAAGGCGTTCGCCCCGCTTGTCACGATCGGATACGCCAACGGATATATCGGCTACATCCCTTCGCGGGAGGCGTATCGGAACCGGACGGATTATGCCTGCTATTTTGCGCCGATGTTCACCCAGGTCTTCCCCTTCACCCCGGAGATCGAAGGCCTCATCGTGCGCGAAAGCCGGCGGATTCTGAAGTCGATCTGATCTCCGCGCCCAGGCCTTATATTCTCAGCGCTTGTCGGTCCGGACGACGCGGATCCCATAGACCGCGCCGGTCTCCTTGCCTTCGATCCCCTCGAAGCGGACCGTGATCTTGGATTTGCCGGCGACGGCATCGGCCGGGATCGGAGTTTCGACGTCGAAGAATCCCTCTTTCTCCTGGGGACTGCGGCGGGCGATCGTCTGCTCCCCGATCTTGCGGCCATCGACGAGGATAGCGAAGGCGCGGCCGGCCGACTCATCGCGATTGTAGGTCACGATGAGGACGAGCGGGCCGGCCGGATCGACCGGCAGATCGAAGGAGAACCAGTCCGCGGCCCGGCGGCCGTAGCGGCCCTGGAGCTGGGCCGGCGAGGTTTTGCCGCCCTGCATGTTGAAGTCCCGCTCGGTCTGCATCTGGCCCGGCTGGGCGAAGCCGACCGTAGCGGCTTCGAGCCGGCGCTGCGCCTCCTCCGCGGCCTTCATCGCCGCCGCGCGCTTGTCCCACGATTGCGGAGAGAGGATGTCCCAATAGACGGTATAAAGGCGCCGATGGAGGCGGTAGAACGGAACGAGCTCGACGTCGCGGTCGCGGCCGACGCCTTCGGTCCGGAAAACGCCGGGCTTCCCTTCCGCGGGCTTGATCCACTGGGCGGGAATCGCCTCCGCCGTCACGAGGATCGGCGTCGTCGGCCGCGGAGCTTGCGGGACCGGGGCGGCCCCGGCCTCACCGCGCTGCCGCCGCTGCGGGACCGGGCCGATGTCGCCGGCCAGTACGAGAGGTCCGAACAGGATCGCGGCCCGTTCGGGATTGTCGGGGAGCGGCTCGAGCCGGAGGGCCTTCGGAAGGCTCAGCTCGACCGTATCGCCGCTCTTCCAGGTCCGCTGGATCCGCACGTATGAGCCCGCCGGCCCCGGGTTCTTCACGGGGACGCCGTTGACCTTGACCGTGAATCCCTCGCCGGCCCAGAAGGGGCGGCGGAAGGCGATCGCGAACGGCCGCGGGGCCTTCGTCTCGATCGTGAGGGCGGCGCCCTCCCCTTCCGGGAAGGACGTTTTCATCGTCAAGCCGACCCCGGCCGAGGCCCAGGCCGCGGTCGAGGGAGCGTAGATGTTCACCCAAAGCGTGTCGCCCGATTCGTAATACAGCCCGTAGCCGTGCAGGGCGTGGCTCTCCATCCCGGATCCGACGCAGCAGGTGAAGCTCTGCTGCATGTTCTGGTATTCGCGGCTGACGCCCTGCCCCACGGGGACCATGTAGCAGGTCGCTCCGTCGGACGGGTCCATCGAGCCGAGGATGTGGTTGAAGAGGGCCCGCTCGTGGAAGTCGGCGTACTTGACCTGCGGGTCGAGGGCAAAGAGCGAGCGGGACATCTTGATCATGTTGTAGACGTTGCAGGTCTCGGCGGTCCGGCCGCCGATCATGTCGTCGAGCTTGTCGGGCTCGCCGAAATATTCGTTCCGGCCGTGCCCGCCCGTGGCGAAGCTGTGGTGGAGGGCGACGCGGTCCCAGAAGAACTTCGCCGCCGCGCCTTCGACCCCGCTCCCGGTGTATTCATACCGGGCCAGTTCGCCGATCATCTTCGGGACGATCGTGTTGCCGTGCTTGCCGCGGAGGATGTCTTCGCCCTTGGCCAGCGGCTCGATGATGGCCTTGTGTTCGAAATCGTCGGCGACGGCGAGCCAGCGCTTGTCTCCCGTATCCGTATAGAGATCGATCATGACCTCGTTCATTCCGCCGAACTCCGTGCCCAGCATCTTCTGGATCTGGGCGTCGTCGAGCTTGGACAAGACGCTTTCCGCCCAGGCCGCGAATTTCGTTTCGACGTCGAGCGCGGCCGCGTTCCCCGTATAACGATAGGCGTCGCGCAGGCCGGCGAAGATCTTGTGCTGGACATACCAGGGCGACCACATGCCGTTGAGGTCGAACCCGGCCGAGCGGATTTCTCCGGCGGCGAGCTGTTGGTACAGGGTCTTGCCCGGGACGCCGGCGCGGTCGGTTTGGGCGCCGATGTATCCGTCGCCATGCTTGTCCTGGACGGCTTTGAGCTCCATGACGAGGGCATCGGCCCGTTCCTTGAAGCGGGGATCTCCCGTGGCGGCATACATCAAGCTGACGCCCGAGAGATAGTGCCCGGCGATATGGCCGGTCAGCTGGCGGTCGGGGCCGTCCCAGCCTCGATAGCCCTCGGCCTTGGGCTCGAGGCCCGCGGCCTTGCGGAGAAAAGCCATCATCCGGTCGACCGACAGCGAAAGGAGATACTGGCCGTTCATGTCCTGGGCCTGCTTCAGCGGTCCCCCGGTCAGGCGGACGTCCGAAAGCGGGAGGGGTCGCGCCTTGAGCGGGATGACGGGCTGAACCGGGCCGGCCGCGGCCGCGGGCAAACTGAAGCTGAAGGTCGCGACAAGGACGAGGCCGGCAGCGAGCGTTTTTTTCATATCAGTCCTCCCTGAGACAGCTATTATACAAAAACCGTAAAAAATTTTTACGAAAGCAGACTTTTTAACGCCGAGTTCGGTCTATACTTGAGGGGGGAATTTGGCCCGATCTTTGCTGAAGATCTAGCCAATGGAGGGTCATAAGCTCATGAAGAAAATCACCATCTTTATCTTCGCGCTCTTGCTGTCCGCCCTGTCGTTGCCGGCCCAGGAAATCTTCGACCTGATCGCGAGCGGCGATGTCCAAGCGGTCAAAGCGCTCATCGAACGATCTCCGGAGGTCCTGGCCGTGCGGATGACCAATGGATCCACGCCGCTCCACTTGGCCGCGGTGCGCGATCGCCGCGACATCGTCGCCGTGTTGATCGGGAAAGGGGCGGCCCTCGAAGCGCGGGATGATTACGGCAGAACGCCCCTCATCCTCTGCGCCCGGGAGCGGGGGCAGGCGGCCACGGGGCGAGTCCTCCTCGACGCTGGAGCGGAGATCAACGCCCTCGACAAATTCGGCGATAGCGCTCTCGACCTCGCCGCATGGCGCGGCAAAGCCGATTTTGTCGATCTGCTCCTCGAGAAGGGAGCGAAGGTGCCGACGGCCGGGCCCAAGCTCGGCAGCCTGTTGTCCTTGTCGGCTTCCCAGGGTCTCACGACCCTCTTCGGACGTTTGGTCGAGGGCGGCGGCGACTTGAAGGCGGCCGCGGATCGTTCTCTCCTGCATGCCGCGGCGGCGGGCGGATCGGCCCGGATCATCGCCTCTCTCCTCGACTTGGGGATCGATCCGGCGGCGCGGGACCGCTTCGGCTGGACTCCCCTCCACTACGCCGCCCGCGACGGGAGAACAGAAGCGGTCCGGACGCTTATCGAGCGCGGCGCCCCTCTCGATGAGCGGTCGCTCATGGGCCAGACGGCCTACGACGTGGCCGTGGAGAGAAAGATGGCGCCCGCGGCCGCGCTCCTCGCCGAAAAAGGCGCGGACACGTCGGGCATTCGCTTCCCCGCTCTCCTGGGCGAATACCTCGGCCAGAAGCCGCCGGCCGCCGCGTCCGAGCTGTTCGGGCTCGGGATCATCTCCTCGATCTGGGGGCTTCACAGCACGGCCGTCTTTTCCCCGGACGGGAGCGAGGTCCTCTGGGCCCCGATGATCGATATCCCGGGAGAGCTTTATGCGCAGGGTGGCCTGCTCATGATGAGGCGCGTCGACGGCCGCTGGACGGCGCCGGCCTGGGCGCCATACTCCGGCCCAGACGTCAAGGACGACGTTCCGTTCTATTCGGCCGACGGAAAACGGGTCTATTTCATATCCGCGAGACCGCTCCCGGGCGGCGGGACGGGCGAGAAGGAGCGCATCTGGTACGTCGACCGGATCGCGTCCGGCTGGTCCGAGCCTCGGCCGCTCGACCCCGCGCTCAACGATCACCCCATGCACTGGTCGTTTTCGCTCGATCGGAAAGGCGACCTCTATTTCAGCGGGCAGGGCCCGGACAGCCGCGGGATGTCGGACATCTACGTCTCGCGGTTCGTCGATGGCCGCCATCAGAAGCCGGTCAACCTGGGCGATCCCATTTCGACGGCGCAGCCGGAGTCCACGCCGTTCGTCGCTCCCGACGGAAGCTACCTAATTTTTTCGCGCCAATACGACCTCTGGGTGAGCTTCCGCGGCACGGACGGGGCCTGGATGTCGCCCATCAAGCTCGGACCCGAGGTCAACAGCCCGGGCATCGAGCTGTGCCCGGTTGTCACCGCCGACGGCAAGTACCTTTTCTTCCTGAGCGGCCGCGACGGCGAGAGCCACGCTTACTGGGTGAGGCTTGATCGCATCGAAGCCCTGAAGCGAAAATAAGCGCATGATCGATCGGGGATCGAAATCATGACAATCGCCGTTCTGTTCGTCTCCGCGTGTCTGCTCCTCGGCCAACCGTCCCCCGCGCCCCAGGTTCTCCAAGGCGAATATCTCGGCCAGAAGCCGCCGGGAATGACCCCCGAGATTTTCGGACCCGGCGTCTTAGGCGCCGGCATCTCGAAAAGGGACGTGGCCATTTCTCCCGACGGAAGGGAAATCTATTTCGGAGCCTCTTCCGGGAGAGTCATGACGATTTTTTGGATGCGGCTGCGAGACGGCCGTTGGAGCGACCCCGAGGTCGCCCCGTTCGCCACAGATACGAATTTCCACCACTTCGAGCCTTGCCTGAGCGCGGACGGCCGGAAGATCTACTTTTTGACCAACCGTCCCGCTCAAGGAAAGGAGGCCAAACCGGGGTGGACCGATCAGAACATCTGGGCGGCCGATCGCGACCCGAATGGTCGATGGGGGAAACCGTATGACCCGGGCCCCTTCCTCAACGGCGGCGGCCAGCAATTTTTTCCGTCCCTGACCAGGGACGGAACGCTTTATTTCACCCGCGTCGACGGACAAACCAAGAAACCGGCCATCTGGCGGGCGCGCTTCGCCGGCGGAAAATATGCGGCCGCCGAAAGGCTGCCGGATAAGATCAACGGCAACGGCGTTCCCTACAACGCGTTCATCGCCCCCGACGAGAGCTACTTGATCGCATGCGTGGGCGGACGGACCGTGGACGGCAACCCGGGGAAAACGAACTACTTCGTGTTTTTCCGGAATGAGAAAGACGCCTGGAGCGACGGCCTTCCCTTCGGCCCCGAGATCAACATGACCGGCTCGGCCGCCATGTCGCCCTATGTCTCGACGGACGGGAAATATTTTTTCTTCGCCGCACGTTCCGATATCTACTGGATCGACGCCAAGGTGATCGGAGCGTTGAAAGGGAAAAAACCGGTGATGTCCGGCCAGACTGGCGCCGGGAATATCCACGACGCCGTCAGCAAGGGCGACATCGGCAAGGTCGAGGAGATCCTGGCCAAGGATCCCGGACAGCTCAACGCCAGGGACGGCACGCCGCTCAGCATCGCCGTCCGGGAGGGCTACGAGGAGATCGTCAAAGCGCTGAACGCCGCGGGCGCTTCGCCAGGCTCGCTCGCCCTTGCGGAGCTCCGGGGAGAATATCTCGGCCAGAGAAAGCCGGCCATGACGCCGGCCCTCTTCGCTCCCGGTATCGTTTCGACGGAAAAGGACGAGCTGAATTCCGTATTCACGCCGGACGGAGGGGAGTTCTACTTCACGATCCGGACGGCCCAGGGTCCTTGGAAGATCATGGTCATGAAGCGGACGGGGGAAGTGTGGTCGGACCCGCGGATCGCCTCGTTCTCCGAAAAATTCAGCGATGTGGACTTGTTCATCTCTCCCGACGGGAAAAGGCTCTATTTCTGTTCCAACCGTTCTCTGGACGGAAAGGGGGCGTCGCTCGCGACCTATGATATCTGGGTGTGCGAGAGGAAGGGCGCGGAATGGTCCGCCCCGGTCAACCTGGGCGCCCCGGTCAATTCGGACGAGAACGAATTCTATCCTTCCGTGACAAGGGACGGGACCCTCTATTTCCAATCCTGGCGTTCCGGATCCTTGGGCGGCACGGACATCTACCGGGCGAAGCTCGAGAATGGGGTTTACCGCAAGCCGGAAAACCTCGGCCCGCCCATTTGCGGCGACCTCCGCGAAGGCGAGGCTCTCGTCTCTCCTGACGAGTCGTTCGTCGTCCTCTCGGTCAACCGTCCCGACAGCTTCGGCCAGGGCGACCTGTACGTGAGCTTTCGGGACGGCGACGGCTCCTGGACGGAGCCCCGGAACTTGGGCGGCGCGATCAACACCAAGGCCAACGAGAACTGCCCCATCCTCTCCCCGGATGGGAAATTCCTCTTCTACACCAGCGGCGGGGACATCTATTGGGTCTCGTCCGAGATCATCCAAAGCCTCCGCCGGAAATGAGAGGAGAACCGTCCATGAAAGCTAAACCGTGGCTCGCGATCGTCCTGGCGCCGATTCTTCTCTTCCCGGCCGCTACGGATCTTTCTGCCGGCCCGGACCGGCAATCCGGAAACCTGACGGACCGGGATTACAGGAACCGCGTGCTTCAGAAGGTTGCGGACCTTCTCGAAAGCAAATACGTCCTTGCCGATCAAGCGAAAGGGTTCGCCGACGCCTTCAGGGCCAAATGCGCTTCAGGCGCCTATGACGCGTTCGTCCAGGCCAAGGAATTCGCCGAGAAGGTCAACGCCGACCTCGTCGCCATCACCCGCGACAAGCACCTGAACTTCCGGGTCGTCGTCCCCAGCGCCGCCGGCGAAAAAGCGGCGAGCTCCCTGCATCACCCTGTCCGCTATTATCTCTTGCGCAAGAAGGAGAACGCCGGATTCTATAAGCTGGAATGGATCGAGCCCGGGATCGGTTATCTGGACCTCCGACGGTTTTATTCCTTCGACCAGGCTAAAGAGATGTCCCTCGCGGCCATGAGATTCCTGGCGAACGCCCGGGCGATCATCATCGACGTCCGCGAGAACGGCGGCGGCTCGGGAGATTATCTGAGCAGCTACTTCCTCCCGTATCCAACCCAATTAAGCGGTTCGTTCTCCCGTCTGGACGGCCGCCTGAGCGAGATTTGGACCCTGCGGAATATCGGCATGGAGCCGCGGACCGATGTCCCTCTTTTCATCCTGACCGGTCCCAACACGTTCTCGGCCGCCGAATCCTTCGCCTACGACCTGAAGACCAGGAAGCGGGCGACGCTCGTCGGAGAGCCGACCAAGGGCGGCGCCCATTCCGTCGATCTCTACGGCATCGACGATCAGCTCGAAATCTACATCTCGACCGCGCGGGCGGTCAGCCCGGTCACCGGAGGGAACTGGGAGGGGACAGGCGTGATCCCCGATATTCCCGCCACGCCCTCTACGGCCCTGGAAACGGCCGTTGCCGAGGCAAGAAAAGCGGCCGAAGCCTTTGGCCGGGCCGAGGACGACAGGCTGAAGAAAGCCGTCGAGAAGATGCAGACATACGCGGACGATGCGGCCCGGCTCTATCGGGAGGACAAGTCCGAATCCGCGGGTGCGGCCTTGAACGCCCTGTTCGAGATCGCCCGCAAGGCCGGGCTCATCAGCGAGTTCTTCATCGGAGTGTTCGCCTATAATTTTCAATCCCCTCCGGATGAACGGATGCTTTTCGCTATCCTCGAGAAGAGCGTCGCCTTCTTCCCGAATTCCCCCGACTCCTACGAGCAAATCGCCTATTTCCGTTACTTGAGAGGGCACAAAGAGCTCGCCGTGCGCTATCTCCAGAAAGCCCTGGCCATAAATCCCGACTTGCGGAACGCGGCGAAATTGCTCAAAGAGCTGCAGGAGCGGAAATAGACGGCGAATCGTGCGCTGAAAAAAGGAGTGGCCGGAATGAAGCCGCAGGATAAAATTCTCCGCTGATTGGGAAGCCGCCCCGCGGCTACTTGCCCGTGAAGACAGGTTTGCGGCGCTCGAAGAACGACACTGTTCCCTCCCGATAATCGGCGCTGTCGTAGGCTTTCTCGCGGAGGGATTGGATCTTCTCGAACGTCTCCGGGCTGAGGGGGAACGAGCCGGCCAACAGCCGGAGCTGCTCCTTGATGACGGAGATGGCCAGCGGCGAATTCTCGGCGATGCGGGCGGCCATCTCGTAGGTCGCGCGCTCGAGGTCCGCGGCCGGGACGAGCCGGTTGAGGATCCCGACTTCGAGAGCCCGCTCGGCTCCGATCGGCGCCGCAGTGAAGAACATCTCCTTGGCGACCCGGACCCCGGCAACATTGAGGAAATGGAGGATCCCCGACGAATTGTAGGGGACGCCGATCTTGGCCGGAGTGATAGCGAAGGTGGCCGACGGGGCGCCGATGAGGATGTCGCAGGTCAGGCAGAGGTCGCAGGCCGCCCCCCAGACCCCGCCTTCGACCATGGCGATGACCGGCGCGGAAAGATGCTGGATCGACCGCAAGGCGACCTCGATCGGGTGGGCGTAGGAAAGAGGGTCCTGTCCGGGGGTCGGAAGCTCGGCGATATCGAGGCCGGCCGACCAGACCGGCGCTCCCGCTTCGGCGCGGATCACGAGGACGCGGGTCCCGTCGTTCCTGAAACCGTTCAGCGCGGCGATGAGCTCGCCGAGCATCGCCGCCGAGAAGCTGTTCCGCTTCTCCGGGCGGTTCAGGACGATCGTGCCGATGGAATTGTTCCGGGTCGTCAGGATGAAGGACATGATCGGCGCTCCTTTCGACGAAATCTACCACATCCGGCCCCGCCTTGCCAGGCTTCGGGAGGCTGTGATAGGGTGAGGGCTTGATCCCGTCCGGAGGTGACGCCGCCATGTCTACGCTCAACCGTCGAGAGTTCCTCAACCGTGTCGCGGCCGGGACGGCCGCCATGACGATCCCCCTGCCGGCCGCCGCCGGGGGCGCTCCAGCCGGATCTCCGGGGCTGGCCTCCGCCGCGGCCCCTTCCGGATTGGCGGAACCGGCCTTCCGTCCGCTCCGTCTCGGCTCGATCCGCCCCCGCGGCTGGCTCCTCCGCCAGCTCCGCATCCAGGCGGCCGGACTGAGCGGCCATCTGGACGAATTCTGGCCCGACGTGGGACAGAGCCAATGGTTCGGAGGGACGGCCGAGGGTTGGGAGCGCGCGCCTTACTGGCTCGACGGGTTCATTCCTCTCGCCTGGTCGCTCGACGATCCCGCCCTCAAAGCCAAGGCTTCGAAATATGTGGAGCACATCGTCGCCCATCAGCGGCCCGACGGCTGGTTCAGCCCTTATCCCGCGGACGCGGCGACTAAAAAATACGACCTGTGGGCGATCCTCCTCGCGGACAAAGTGCTGGCCCAATACCACGACGCCACCGGCGACGACCGCGTCCTGAAGGCCCTCGAGCGCAGTCTCAAGGCCATGCGGACGGGCCTCGACCGGACGCCGCTTTACGATTGGGGCCGTTACCGCTGGTTCGAAGGGCTTGTTTCCATCTTTCACGTTTACGAAAAGACGGGCGAAGCCTGGCTCCTCGAGCTCGGCCGCGAGCTCCGGGACCAGGGTTTCGATTACCCGGCCTTCTACCGGACTGATGACGTCACCGTCCCCACGCCGCGCCGGGGTCTGTGGAAATGGGCCAAGCACGTCGTCAACACGGGCATGGCGCCCAAGGCCTCGGCGATGAGTTGGCGGCTCGATCCGGACGCGGCCGACCGGGATTTCCCGCGCCGGATGCTCGATCTCCTCGACCGCCATCACGGCCAGGCCACGGGGATGTTCAGCGGCGACGAATGCCTGGCCGGGAAGAACCCGGTCCAGGGGACCGAGCTCTGCGCCGTCGTCGAGCTCATGTATTCGCTCGAGATCCTCACCGCGACGCTCGGCGATCCCTTCTTCGGCGACCGGCTCGAGCGGATCGCTTTCAACGCCCTCCCGGCCACGTTCTCTCCCGACATGTGGGCCCATCAATACGATCAGCAGGCGAACCAGGTCCAGTGCGCCGTCAACCCCGACCACATGTGGACGACGAACGGGCCGGAATCCAACCTCTACGGGCTGGAGCCCAACTTCGGCTGCTGCACGGCCAATATGCACCAGGGCTGGCCCAAGTTCGCCGCGCACCTCTGGCTGCGGACGCCTGACGGCGGATTGGCGGCGGCCGCGTACGCCCCGAGCGAAGCGCGGTTCGAGTCCGGAGGCTCGGCCGTTGCCGTCACCCTGGACACCGATTATCCCTTCCGCGAGACGCTCGAGATCACGGTCAAAGCCGGGAGCGGGGCGCGCTTCCCCTTGAGCTTGAGGGTGCCGGAATGGGCCCGGGGAGCGACCGTGCGGGTCGGGTCCGGACCCGAGGAGGCGATGCGGCCGGGGACGTTCCATCGCCTCGAACGCGAGTGGAAGGGCGAAGTCCGGATCAGCCTCCGCTTCCCCATGTCTCCGCGCTGGACGGTCCGTTACAACGAATCCGCCGCCCTCGAGCGGGGCCCGCTCGTCTATGCCCTCAAGATCCGGGAACAATGGACCCGGGTGAACGCGGGCAAGCCCCACCGCGAGCTCCCGCACGGAGATTTCGAGGTCCATCCGACGACTCCCTGGAACTACGGTCTCCTCATCGATGAAGGCGATCCCGGCAGCGGGACCGTCTTCGAGGAGCGGCCGGTAGGCGAAGTCCCCTTCTCGCCGGAGGGAGCGGGGATGACGGCCCGGATCAAGGGACGGCGCCTTCCCGCTTGGAAAATGGCCCACGGCTGGGCGGTGGAGTTCGCTCCGGGCCGGGCCGAATCCTCCGAGCCCCTGGAGGACCTGACCCTCATCCCCTACGGCTGCACGAACATCCGGATCACCGAATTCCCCCGGCTCAAGAAATAGTTGTGCGTCTCGTGAATCCTCTGTCTGAATGAACGACATCTTCGGCTCGCCGCAGGCGTTCGCCGGGCTCGGGGAAGTCCTCTCCGTCTTCGCCGCGGTCCTCTGGGCGATCGCCGTGGTCTTGTTCCGCGTAGCAGGCGAGAAGGTCCATCCGCTCGGGATGAACCTCTTCAAAAACGTCCTGGCCCTTGTCCTGATCGCTCCGACCATCCTGGTGTTCGGACAGAGGTTCGGCTCAGGACTCTCGGCCGGCCAGACGGTGTGGCTCTTCCTGAGCGGCGTCATCGGCATCGCCATCGCGGACACCCTCTTCCTTGAAGCCCTCAACCGGCTGGGGGCCGAGCTCATGGCCATCGTCGATTGCGCCTATTCGCCGTTCGTCATCGTCCTGTCCATGCTGTTCATCGGCGAACGGATGACCGGCCTCCAGACGGCCGGGGTTGGATTGATCCTGGCCGCCGTGGTGTTGATCACGCTCCGTCGTCCCGATTCCCGGACCAGCCGGAGGATCCTCCTCTCCGGCGTCGGGATCGGGATCGTTTCCCTGTTTTTTCAGGCGGCCGGGATCGTGATGTTCAAGCCCATCCTGGGAAACACGACGATCCTCTGGACCGCCTTCGTCCGGATGGCCGGGGGCGCGGCGGGCGCCGGCCTGGTGACCCTCTTCCATCGGCGGCGGAGGGAGATCCTGCGCAGCCTGAGCGTCCCGGCGAGCCTCCGCTCGCTCCTCCCGGCTTCGCTTTTCGGGGCCTACATCAGCAATGTCATCTGGCTGGGCGGCATGAAATACCTCCAGGCCTCCGTGGCCTCGGCGCTCAACCAGCTCAACACGATCTTCATCTTCATCCTGGCCGCGGTCTTCCTGAAAGAGCGCGTCACCCCGGTGAAGGTCGCGGCCATCGCGGTCGCTTTCGCCGGGGCCCTCCTGGCTTCGGCCGCCCTCTAGTGTCCCGTCTCATTAGTTCCTTTCCTATTTTAGGCTCAGAGACGGGACACTTCCAGGGGGGAGTCAAGCTCCCCCCTCGGCGCTTCGCTGACCCCCTGAGGGGGAATCAATCCATTCCCCCTCAAACTCCCCCGGATGTGATGCGTCTCCGTCGTTTGTCAATTAGACAAGGTTATTACGAGACGCATCACTAAAATAAAAAGGCGCACGGCCGTTTCCGGACCGGGCGCCTGAGTATTCGAGAGATTCTAGCGGATCACTGGGTCTTCTGGGCCAGCTGGACGGTGACCCAGAAATCATACTTCTTGGGGATCTGGCGGCGTATGCTGGAGAGGGAGCCGCCGGGGGCGTTGAAGCCGCCGCCTTCGCCGCTCATCGAGCCCTCCATGCTTGTCGCGCCGGCGTTCGCCGCCGCGCTCTGGTCGCCGAGCCGGGCCGCCGCGGCCTGGAGCTGTTCGGGCGTAGCGCCGCCCCACTCGAATCCGAGCACAAGCGGCTTGGCGGGATCGATCTTCACCTTCGTCGTCGGATCGCCCAGGAGATCCAAGGGGATGATGAACTCGTAGGAGGCCGCATTCGCCGCGCGGGCTGAGCGGTAGGTCGAGAGATGCGCCCCGGCCGGGTGGGGAATGAACTCGCCCTTCTTGTTCATCGAATCGCAGGCGAAAAGGACGTACTGGGGCTTGGCCTTGATCTCTTGCTTCTTCGCCTCGTCGAGCACCTGGCCCTGTTGCTCGAGGACCTTGATGAGCTCGTCGCCGGTCACAGGCTTCCGGTAGAATTTCAGGCCGTAGACCTTCTTTTCCTTGCCTTCGAGGTTGACCCACACGGCGAAGCCCGACTGGTCGATCGAGCTCATGTACTTCTTGGCATCGTTGAACTTGAAGAAGAGATAGAGGTTCTTGTCGTCGTTCTTGAAGCCATAGGCGACATCGACGCTCTTCTCCGTCACCATGGATTCCGGGGCCCACTCATCCGCCCTGCCGTCGACCGCGAGCGGCTGCGGCGTCCACAGGCTCTGGATCACTTTGACCGCGGCCGGAGCCGCGATGGCGAGCACGGCGACGGCCAGCACGACACTTGCGAATTTCGGTGTTCTCATCTCGTTACCTCCATCATGGATCGGCCCATGGAAATTGTAGCGCATCGTCAAGGAGGGGTCAATTCCAGCCCGGGCGCGCGCAGGGATTCCTTCACGCGCTTAAGACGAATTTTCGCCGGGGTTTCTTCCTTCCGCGGGCCGGCTCAGCGGACGACCAGACGGTGGACGATATCCACGGCGCTCGCGGCGTCGGCGGCGTAGCCCTTGGCCCCGATCTGGTCCGCGTAATCCTGGGTCAAGGGGGCTCCCCCGACGATGACTGGGGCGGCGACATCCGCCGCCTGGAGGGCCTGGATGATGGCCTTCATCTGGACCATGGTCGTCGTCAGGAGCGCGGACAGGGCGATGACGTCGGCCTTGGTGGCCCGGGCCGCCTCGATATATTTCTCGGCGGAGACATCCGCCCCCAGGTCGACGATCTTGTACCCGGCCCCTTTGAGCATCATGGCCACCAGGTTCTTGCCGATGTCGTGAAGATCGCCCTTGACCGTGCCGATGACGACCGTGCCCTTGGGCTCGACCTTGTCCTTGATCAGGTAGGGCTCGAGCTTCGTCAGCCCGGCGTTCATGGCCCGGGCGGCGACCAGGACCTCGGGGATGAAGACCTCGTTGTTCTTGAACAGAACGCCGAGCTTCTCCATGCCGGCGATCAGGCCCTCGTTCAAGATCCGGCGCGTCGGCAGTCCGGCGGCCAAGGCCTGGTCCACGAGCGACTCGACGTCGGCTTTCTTTCCGGCCATCAGGGCTTCCTGAAGTTTGTCCAGCATGAATCTGCTCCTCTCGCGGCCGAATCGAGGCCGGCCGGGGCCGTTAATATAGCATAGCGCATCCGCCCCATACAAACATCCGTCCTCAGCGGCAATCCGTCGATGATCTGCGCCGGAGGGATCGCCCATAAAAACATGATTGCGGGGCGCGAGGGATGAGGGTTCGAGGGACATCTGAGGACGAGCGGGCACATCGGGACACCCTTAAGATTCTCTCTCATACACCTCTCCCTCACCTACCTCTCCCAGGACTAGGAGAGGACTGCAGGAAGGTGTCCCTCCGGCAGGAACGGAGGCGAGCGAGTCGGAATTGGAGCCGGTTTCGTGGATTCGAGTTTCTCGAATCCACGGGGGTTTCCAAAGGGGGCCGCCCCTTTGGTCGCAGGACGAAGTCCGCGAAGGGGAGGCAGGGAGCGTAGCGACCGTTGGAAGGGGCTTGCCCCTCCAAAGACTCGTTGTGGGGAACCGGCGTGCCCGAGAATCCTTACCCCGGGAGCCCCGCATCAGGCATTAAGCGATCCCGGAGCCCTTATTTTTTTGCTTCGGGCTTCTTGTAGTACCCCGACACGTCGCGTTTGCCCCGCTCGAGATAGGGCACGCCCTTCTCCATCCACTCCGGCCTCGGCTTGCCGAGAAGGAAGTGATCGAAGAATTCGTCCAGATGGATCGTCCAGTATTTCTGGTTCTCCCGCTCGCGCAGGCCATGCTTTTCCGTGTTGAAGTTGAACATATAGGCTTCCTTGCCCAGCCGGCGCATGGCCGTGAAGAACTCGATCCCCTGGTACCAGGGCACCGCGTCGTCCTCGTCATTGTGGATGGTCAGGTAGGGCGTCTTGACCCGCTCGACCCAGAAGACCGGCGAGTTCTCGATGAACTGGAGGGCCCGGTTGAAAAGGGTCGCCCCGATGCGGCTCTGGGTCTTCTCGTACTGGAACTCCCGGACCATGCCCGAGCCCCAGCGGATCCCGCCGTAGGCGCTGGTCATGTTCGCCACGGACGCGCCGGCTTCGACGGCGGCGAAGATGTCGGTCTGGGTGATCATGTACGTGATCTGGTAGCCGCCCCAGCTGTGGCCCTGGATGCCGATCCGCTTGGGATCGATGAAGCCCATCCCGAGCACAGTTTGCACCGCCGGGAGGACGCACTTGAGCGCATCCGATCCGGGATATCCGGTCTCGTAGACGATGTCCGGCTGGAGGAGGATGTAGCCGTTACTGACGTACCGGGCGGGATTGATGCTCGTCGCCGGCCCGGGATTGCTGAAGCGGTTGAGGCCGTCGGCCAGCTTCTCATAGATATAGACCATGAGAGGGTATTTCTTGTCCGGGTCGAAATTATCCGGCTTGGTCAGGATCGCGTCGAGCATCCGGCCGTCGGCGTTCAAGTACTTGATCAGCTCGGACCGGCCCCAGATGTACTCGGACTGCTGGGGATTCGCGTCGCTCACCTTCTTCATGTCCCAGAAGCCCGCGCTGCTCGTCCAGAGGTTGGGGAACTCGGAGAAGGTCTGGATCGTGAAGAGATAGACCTCCGCGTTCTTGGCCTTGCGCAGCCCGCTCATGAGCTTGTTCATCATGATGATCTTCTCGGGCGGCGCGGAGGAGCCGAGGGAAACGCGGTAGAAGCCCGTGCCCTTGGTGGCATCGTCCATCGCCGAAAGAAGGAGCGGCGCTTTCGCCGAGATCGTCCGTTCCTCGGGATCGAGCCGGGTGTAGCGGAAGACGACCCGGTCCTTGCGGCCGAGGCCCGCCGTTGCCAGGCGCGCCCCGGAGCCGTCCGGCTTGACCTCCCAGATATCGTACTGGTCATAGATCAGGACAGCCTTGTCTCCCTCGACCCAGCCGGCGTTCCCATAGGAACCCGGATCGCTCGGCGTGTCCGATTCCTCCTGGAAAAAGTTGACCCCGAGCTTTTCGGTCAGGTTGAAGGTCTTGCCGTCGAGAATCCGGTAGGAGAACCAGTTGCGGCCGACTTCGTCGTAATAGAGCAGATATTGGCCGCCCGGCGAGATCACGACGCTGCCGGGGAATTTCTCGAGGAGCTTCTTCCGCGATCCGTCCGCCACGTTGATGAGGAACACGTCACTGTAGCCCTGGTCCCAGGAAACGAGCATGCGGTAAGGAAGGGAACTCAGGCCGATGGCGACCTTGGAATCCTCGGAGAGTATCAGGCCGGGCATGTCGGAACCGGCCAGCGGGACGAGCCTGCGCTCCTTAGGCAGGAAATGGATGACCGCCGAAAAGCTGCGCTTCTTTTCCTGGTCGGCGTTGACCTTCTGCATGGGCTGAAGGTCCTGATCCTTGGTGTTCCAGATATCGACCTTGACCGGCGCGGGGGCGTCCTCGGCCGGCTCGGGCTGCGGCGGCGCGGCATAGCCGAAGAAGAGCTTGGTCCCGTCCTTCGAGAAGCTCACCCGCCCGTTTTCGCTCACGGCCATGCCCTGGGGCATCCCCTTCGCCTTTCCCGAGGCGATTTCAGCGGCGGCGGCAGGATCGGCCCAGTAGTAGAGCTTGTAGGGCGAAACGTCGGCCTTGTAGTCGTCGCGGTCGCTCAGGAAGGCGAGCTGGCCGCCCTTTTCATCAAAGGTGAAGGATTTGTAGTGTCCCAGCCCCTTGAGGAGGGAGATCGTTTTGCCGTCGGCCACCCGCCAGATCGCGGCGCCGTCATCTTCCGGCTTCTTGCAGGAGACCGCGTAAGCGAGGAGTGAACCGGGCTTGTTCCAGGCGTATTCAACGACCTCGGCCATACTCACGGTCTTGCCCGTGGCGAGCTCGCGGATCACGAGCTCGGTGCCGGGATCTTTTTTCTTTTCCTTGGGCTTCTTCGCCGCATCCTCCCCCTTGGCCGCGGGGGCCTTCGCCTCGGGCTCCTTCTTTTCGGGTTCCTTAGCCTGGGCTTCCTTTTTGTCGGCCTCTTTCTTCTCTTCCGGCTTCGGCAGAGGAGCCTCGAGAAGATAAGCGATGCGAGTGGTCCCGTCCTCGGCGACCTTGAAACTCTTGACCCGCTCCACGGTCGCGACCTCGCCTGTGGCCAGGTTCAGGATGCCGAGCGAATTCTTCGGCTGCTCCTCGGGTTTCTTCTTGTCCTTCTTGGCCTTGTCCACATCGGCCTTGGGCGGAGCGACCGAATAGACGACGAATTTCGCGTCTGCCGTGATCACCGCGCCGCTCCCGCGGGAGAGGCGCCATTCCTTCCCCGTCTGGAGGTTCCGGACGAGGAGCTCGCCGTCTCCATCCTGGGGCGCCAGCGTATACGCCAGCCAGACCCCATCGCGGGAGATCTGGGTGCCCTGGATCGAACGCCAGGAGTCATAGGCGTCGTAGGAGATGGGTTTCTTGGGGACGCGCTGCGCCATCGCCGGGGCCAGGGTGAAAGCCGCCAGGACGAAGACGACGGCGAGCCGACGAAACGATCTCGGATTCACGCGCATGGGACCTCCTCGAGGAATAAAAGAGCGGAGTCGTGCACGAACCGGCAAAAAGGATTCGGTCCGTGTTTCATGAGATGGAAGGATTGGACTATAACAAGGGCCCCGGGCGCTGTCAACGCCGTCGCGGCGTCGATCATAACCCGGCTTGACAGGGTTAGACGCCCAAGATAGTATACAAAAAAAGGGTTTTATCCGAAGAAGCGAGTTCATCCTGTCCCTGATTCGATGGCTGATTATCTTCATTTTCATCGGCATACTTATCTGGCACGCAAGCGTTTATCTCCCTTTTTTCTCTGATGATGCGCTGATCTCCCTCCGCTACGCCGAGAATCTCATTCACGGAGAAGGTCTTCGATGGACACCCGGCCCGCCCATCGAAGGATACTCGAATCTCTTATGGATCCTTATCATTGCCCTGTGGGGGGCCCTCGGGGCAGACCTCATAGTCGCATCCCGCGTTTTCGGCGTTCTGTTTATGAGCGTGGTCGTTGTGGCCGTGGCATATCGATCCTTGAACAAAAAAAGCCTGACAAGATCCTGGCTCGGCTTCTTCTATAGCATGATATTTTTCGTTGGCGCGGCGCCCATCGCCGTATGGGCGATCGGCGGTTTGGAACAGCCTCTCATTGCTGCGGCGCTTTCGGGCGTAATCCTCCTCTATTGGCGAGCTTCGGACCGAGATTTCAAGGAATATCAAACCGCCGGGGCGTTGTCGTTCATGCTCGGGGTTCTCTGCCTCGCCCGACCCGATGGCATCATTTACACTTGCGCGATCTTCGGCTCGATGATTGCCGAAAAATATCTTTTCAAGCGTCGGGTCTCCAGGCCATTCCTTCTGATCGTTCTCTCCCTGCCTCTATTGGCCTACGGGGGGCAGCTCGTTTTTCGACTTCTCTATTACGGGGAATGGATCCCTAACTCCGCGCTCGTGAAAATCGCGCCTTCACTTCTTCATTTCAAACAGGGCTTAAGCTATGTGCTCTCCGGCCTCGTTGCTCTTTTCCCCTCCACCCTGATCGTATTTGTGATTCTCGGGTTGAGCCTGTTCTCAATCATCGGACGGCGGCGTTTTCTGCCGATCATTATCATCTTTGTTTCCTGGTGCGGGTACCTGATCGGCATCGGAGGCGATGTTTTCCCCGCTTATAGGCATTTGATACCGGTCGTCGTCATCATGACATTCATCCTTGCTGAGGGAACGGACATCCTGGCCGACCGATTCTTTCCCCGAGGAACGAGAAAAAAAATCGCTTCGATCCTTATTCTCCTGAGTCTTGTTCTCTCGCCCGTTTTCTTTCAATATCGAAATCCGGAATTTCGAAAGGCGAAAGAAGAAATTTGGGAATGGTACGGAAGATCATTGGGATTGACGCTGAAAAAGGCGTTCTATCGGCAGCAACCCTTGCTTGCCGTTACGGCGGCCGGATGTCTCCCCTACTGGTCGGGATTCCCTTGCGTGGACATGTTGGGATTGAACGATTATTATCTTCCCCGGCACAAACCCGATGACTTCGGCTCCGGCTGGCTTGGGCACGAGCTGGGAGACGGAAATTATGTGCTCCAGAGATCGCCGGATATCATTGTGTTTGGAGTCGGATCTGAGCCGAATTATCGTTCCGGCATCGAGCTCGCATCGAATAGCGAATTCAACCGTCGATATGTCCGAATGCCCGTTCGGACTGCCGTCCCTCCACTTTATACCGCGGTCGTTTGGCTCAAGAAAGACAGCCATAATATCGGGTTAAAATCAAGCGACTCCCGCATTATCATTCCCGCGTACTTCATGAATAGTTTCGGCCAGACGGCCGCGTATTTGCATAATGGCAAACTGGTCATCGGCGTGGCGGCAAACGCCCCCGCCGGGATCCGACTCGAAAACGTCCCCAAGGGCTCCACGGTCACGGTCATCAGCGAATTCGCGACGGGCGTCGATTGCTCTGTCAATTGGGAAGGCGACCGCATGCAAGTCGTATTGACGTCTCGAAGCGAAAACCCGATACCCGTTGAGAAGATCCTGGTTTCGAACCCCAAGACGCGCGAATGATGGACAGGGATGTTCATAACCCCGAGTCTCGAGAGGGAGTCCGAAGAATGAAATTCGATGTGGCGAAAGTCGGAGGCGTCGTCGTCATCGTTCTCATTTTGATCTATGGCCTTCTCCTGGTCCGAACGGCTTGGGTGGCGGAAGATGCCTATATCACGTTTCGCACCGTCGATAATTTCATTCACGGGTACGGTCTGACATGGAACATCGGAGAGCGGGTTCAGACGTACACGAATCCCCTCTGGATGTTTCTGGTATCCGCGGCCTATGCCCTCACGCGGGAAATGTTTTTCACGGTGATCGGGCTTTCGGTTTTCATCTCGTTCTTAGTCGCGTGGATATTCGCCGAGCGCCTTGCCGTTTCGTGGCGGGAATCCGTTTTGGGCCTGAGCTTCCTGGTTTGCTCTAAAGCGTTTGTCGATTATTCGACTTCAGGCCTCGAAAATCCGTTGACCCACCTGTTCATCGTCGTGTTCCTGGCGATATACTGGGGAAAAAGCTCCGGGCATCGGCGGATCTTTCTTTTGTCCCTCGTCGCGAGCCTCGCCGCAATCAATCGTATGGACACGATCCTCCTTTTTCTGCCGGCCCTCGCCTTCTCAACCTTGACGACCGAAGGCCCGAAAAAAATTCGAGCCCTCCTCTTAGGGGCCTGCCCGTTCATCGCCTGGGAATTTTTCGCCTTGATCTACTACGGGTTCCCGTTTCCCAATTCTTTCTATGCCAAGCTTCACACGGGAATCGGCGCCGGGGAACTTGCCGCCCAAGGGATCTTCTATGTGTTCAATTCGGTGCAGCTCGATCCAATCACCCTATTGGGATTGGCGCTCGGCATTGTCATTGCCCTTGTTTCGAAAAAACCGGATCTCATTTTTCTCGCGGCGGGAGCTCTCTTCTATTCGGCATATGTCGTCAAGATCGGAGGAGATTTCATGAGCGGAAGGTTTTTCGCGGCCCCGCTCCTTCTCGCCGTCGCAATTATTGCGAGGATACCGCAGCGGTCGAGTGCGGCCGTCATTCTCGCCGTCTTCGCGGTCGGGGCCGTCGGAATGACCGGACCATATCCTCCGCTCTTGAGCAACGCGGATTTCGTCAACTCCAAAATCGACGAAAAAGGGATCGCGGACGAAAGAGGTTTCTACTATCAATACGCCGGACTACTCAAGGCGAGCCGGAGTGTCCATCCTCCGACGCTGAATCGTGATCTGGCGGCCCTGGCAAAAGAAAAAGGCGGGGTGATGGTCATCGGGAACGTTGGATATTTCGGCTTCTTCGCCGGGCCGATGGCTCATATCGTCGATACCATCGGAATCACGGACCCGCTCCTAGCTCGATTACCGAGCTCCAAAAATCCGAATTGGAGAATCGGCCATTTCGAAAGGGCCATTCCGGAAGGATACGTTGAAACGCTTGAGAAACGAAACGTATTGCTTTCCGACGGAAACCTGGGGAATTTTTATCGCAAGCTTCTATTGATCACCAGAGGGCGGCTATTCAGCGTCGACCGCGTCCGGGAAATCATCAAAATGAACCTTGGCCGCTATCGATCCTTAATCGATCAAAATCGATACCGAAACCCGCCGCCAAAGAAATAAACGGGGCTGATACCGCGGCTGCCCGACCCCGCAGAGTGATTTTCCTCAACGATATTCGCGGACGAGTGCGGTGGTGATGATCCCCTGAAAATCCGGGGCCCCTGCCTTAGCACTCGTCCGCTGCTGTAGGCGCGGCCCGAGTGCGGCGGCAAAGCGCGGGGTATTCTCATCAGCCTGCGGAGAGATCTCCCTGAGGCTCGCCTTGTTATGCGAGCCGGGGGAGATCTCGGAGCGTATCAGACCGCGAACCGGAAATTGATGATGTCTCCGTCGCGGACGGGATAATCCTTACCTTCGAGGCGGAGGGTTCCGGTCGAACGGCATTCGGGAAGCGAGCCGCATTCGGCGAACGCCTCGAACGGAACCACCTCCGCCCGGATGAAGCCGCGTTCGATGTCGGAGTGGATGACCCCGGCCGCTTGGGCGGCACGCGTCCCTTCCCGGATCGTCCAGGCTTTCACCTCGTCGCTTCCCACGGTGAAGAATGAAGCCAGGCCGAGGAGCCGGAACGAGGTCGCGATCAGCCGGTTCAGGGCAGTGTCGGAGAGCCCGAAATCGGACAAGAGGGCCCGCGCCTCTTCCTCGGGGAACTGGCGGATTTCCATCTCGAGCCGGGCCGAAAGGCCGATGACCGTCGTCTTCTCGAGCTCCATCCAGGGAGCGAAGGGGGCCAGCGCCCCGGCTTCCCGTCCGATGTCGTTCTCGCCGAGATTGACGGCGACGATGAGAGGCTTGATCGTCAGGAAACGGAAGCCCCGGACGAGCTTTTCCTCCTCGGGCTTCAGATCGGCCCGCCGGAGGGGGGTCTCGGATTCGAGAAGCGCCCGGCATTTCCGTAGGACCGCGAGCTCGCGAACATCATGCTCGCTTTTCTTGGCCGCGATCTGCTCGGCTAGGCGCTCCTCCCGGCCTTCGATGATGGCCAGATCACTCAGCAGGAACTCGGCCTCGAGAAGCCGGAGGTCGCGGGCCGGATCGAGGGAATCGAGGGGATGCGGCACGGCCGGATCGCCGAACGCCCGGACGACGCAGAGCAGGGCGTCCGCCGCCCGCAGCCGGGCGAGGAATTGCTCCGTCAATCCCCGGCTTTTGGAATCCCCGGCCTCGATCCCGGCGATCTCGGAGAATTCGATCGACGCCGGGGTCCGCTTCTTGGGCTTGAAGATCTCGGAGAGAACGGCGATCCGCTGGTCGGGGACCTTGACCACGGCGATTTGCTCCGCACCCTTGGACGCGGCGGGAGCGGCGGCCTGGCCCGTCAGGGCAGAGAACAGGGCCGATTTTCCCGATTGCGGCAAACCGACCAGACAGATCTTCATTCTCTTTTCTCTTCAGGGATTTTGACCGGAAGACGAATCGAAGGGAATAATACTAGCATAAATCCGGCCGGAGCTCAAGCCGGATCCGCGCGGAAAAGACCGGGCCTCGGGCCCTTGCCAGACGGCGTCGAATCGTTCAGAATGGGGCCGTGAGAGCCTTCAAGGTTGGCGTCGATTCCACCTCGCTCAAGCCGCTCGGGCTCGATCCCTTCGAGGTCCTGGACTGGGCCATCATAAACGGGGCCGACGGGGTCCAGTTTTCGGAGGCCCCGCGCGAAGCCTCCGACAAGAGTTTCTTCCGCGAGCTCGCCGTTCACGCCGCCCAGAACGGCCTCTATCTCGAATGGGGAGGCGGAGAGCATGTTCCCTTCGACCTTTCCACGGGAAAATCCAAGGACATCCGCCCCGGTAATGAGCGGTCCGTGCAGCAGGCTGTCGCCCTCGGGGCGAGGACGATCCGGTCCTGCTCGGGCGGGCTGATGCGCTGGAGGAAGGACCTCCCCTCCACGGAGACGCTCCTCCGGGAATCCGCCCGGGAGCTCCGGGCGGAGCGCCCGATGTTCGAAGACCACGGCCTCACCCTGGCCATCGAGACTCATTTCGAATTCACCACGTTCGAGCTCGTGCGCCTCTTCGACATGGCGGGCGCTGAGCCCGGAGGCAGTCTGGGCATCTGTCTGGACACGATGAACCTCCTGACCATGCTCGAAGATCCGGTCCGGGCCGCGGAGCGCGTCCTGCCGTGGATCGTCACGACCCATATCAAAGACGGCGGGATCGTCCTCGCCGAAAGCGGCTTCACGACGTTCACCGCCGAAGCCGGTCGGGGCGTCGTCGATCTGCCGGCGATCTTCAGGATGCTTTCCGCGGCGCGCGAGCAAGGCATCAACCTGTCGATCGAGGACCATGGCGGCGATTTCGCGATCCCGCTCTTCGATCCGGAATTCCGGGCCGGCTTCCCCGACCTGGGCATCGCCGAACTGTGCTTATTGCTCAAGCTGGCCCATCGGACGCACGGGCTCATGGAGAGGGAGGACTTGAGCATCCTGGACCGCTCCCGTTGGCCGGCGGTCTGCGCCGTCCGGGTCAAGCGCGACATCGAAGCCGTCCGGAACATCGTCGAAGCGAGTTGTGCGTCTCGTCAATTCCATGAATAGCCCCCAACTTAAGGAGACGCACAACATCCGGGGGAGCTTGAGGGGGAATGGATTGATTCCCCCTCAGGGGGTCAGCGAAGCGCCGAGGGGGGAGCTTGACTCCCCCCTGGAAGTGTCCCGTCTCTGTGTTAAGCTATTGATAAGGTACCCGTGAGACGGGACACTTGATGAGCCGGCACGAGCGTTTCGCCCTGAAGGGCCGGGACGACCTGGCCGCCAAAACCCGCGAGCTCGGCCTGATGCTTCCCTATCGTGAAGACATCGGCCCGCTGTTCCAGCCGCTCTTCATACCGGGTGGACGGCGGCTCGAAAACCGGCTGGTCGTCCATCCCATGGAGGGCGCGGATGCGGGTCCCGACGGCTCGCCCGGTGAGCTGACGTTCCGCCGCTACCGCCGTTTCGCCGCGGGAGGCTGCGGCCTCATCTGGTTCGAAGCGACGGCCGTGGAGAGGGAGGGCCGCTCGAATCCCCATCAGCTCATGCTGACCGAAGCGACGCTCGGATCGTTCAAACGACTCGTCGAGGCGGCCCGGGAGGCCGCCGCGCAGGCGGGCGCGGAGGAGGCCGCCGCGCCGCTTTTCATCCTCCAATTGACCCATTCGGGCCGCTTCTCCAAGCCCGATGGGATTCCCCGGCCCGTGATCGCCCAGCACAATCCTTTTCTCGACCCTCTCCGCGGGACCGCGCCTGACGATCCGGTCGTTCCGGACGCCGAGCTCGAACGGTTGAAGAGCGTGTTCCTCGAAGCCGCCGGGCTGGCCGCCGCGGCCGGCTTTGACGGCGTCGATTTCAAGGCCTGCCACGGCTACCTCGTGGGCGAGCTCCTCGCCGCCCGGCAAAGGCCGGACAGCCGCTACGGCGGCGATTTGGAGAACAGGATCCGGTTTCTCCTCGACACGGTCTCGGCCGCGCGCCGCCGATTCCCCGGCCTCATCCTGGCCAGCCGGCTGGGAGTCTTCGACGCGGTCCCATACCCCTTCGGATTCGGGGTCGCGGCGTTAGGGGCGGCACCCGCCGCCGGGATTAGCGCCGGCGGGTGCGGCGGCGATGATCCCCAGGCAGAACCTGGGGCTCCTGCCGCCGATCTTGCCGAGCCTCTCGCGCTCATCGAGCGGATGAGCCAGGCCGGGCTCGCTCTCTTGAACATGACGATCGGGATCCCGGCCCAGCGGCCCCACTTCGGGCGTCCGTTCGACCGGCCCGCCGCCGGCGGAACGCGCCCCGACGAGCACCCCCTCGAAGGGGTCGCTCGGCTCGTCAGGATCGCGGCGAGGCTCCAAAAAGCGTTCCCCTCGCTTCCGGTCGTGGGGACGGGATATTCCTGGCTCCGCGCGTTGATGCCCCACGTCGCCGCCGGAGTCATCGAAGAGGGCGGAGCGTCGCTCATCGGATTGGGGCGGATGTCCTTCGCATATCCCGATCTCGCCGGGGATCTCCGGAAGCACGGAAAGCTCGAGTCGAAGAAGCTCTGTGTCGCCTGTTCGGGCTGCACGGACCTCCTCCGGGCGGGCGGGCCGGCCGGCTGCATCATCCGGGATAAGGACGTTTACAAGGCGAGATAACGAAAATTTCGGGGACGGGGTGCATCGCCCCCCCATTTTTTCATATAATAGAATGTTATAAACTCAAACTGCGGCGGCCCCGCGTCCGGGCCTCGCGCACAAGGAGATTCCCATGACGCACATGAAGACGAAGAAAGGGACAATCGCCATCCTGACCGGAGGCGGCGACGTCCCGGGGCTCAATCCGGCCATCCGCGGAGTGACCCTCCGCGCCCTGCACGAGGGCTTCGAAGTCATGGCCATCAAGCGCGGCTGGGCCGGCCTGATCGAGATGCAGCGCGATCCCAAGATCGACCACACCGAGCATTGCTTCAAGCTGACCGAGGACATCGTCAACCGGACCGGACGGACGGGCGGGACCTTCATCCACACCTCGCGAACCCGGCCGAGCCGCGTCCCCGACGTCAACGTCCCGTTCCATCTCCGGGACACGTACCGCGACAAATTCAACGATCTGACTCCCGAGGTCCTGAAGAACCTCGAGTACCTCGGCGTCGATTATCTGATCCCGATCGGCGGCGACGACACCTTGAGCTACGCCGTCGAGCTCCACCAAAAGGGCGTCAAGGTCATCGCCATCCCCAAGACCATGGACAACGACGTTCCGGGCACGGACTACTGCATCGGATTCAGCACGTGCATCACCCGGACGATCGGCATGATCAACGGCCTCCGGACCACGGCCGGCTCGCATGAGCGGTTTCTGGTCGTCGAGATCTTCGGCCGCTACGCCGGTTTCACCGCCCTCCTTCCGACCATGGCCGGTGCGGCCCACCGCTGCGTCATCCCCGAATTCAAGTTCGACATGGAGCGCCTCTGCGAGCTTCTGACCGCCGACCGCAACGCCAATCCCAGTCGCTACTCGGTCGTCCTCGCTTCGGAGGGAGCCATGTTCAACGGCGGCGAAATGGTCTTCGCCAGCGACGAGAAGGACATGTTCGGGCACCGCAAGCTCGGTGGCATCGGTGAAATCATTTCGGAGAAGCTGAAGGATCTCTCGCCCAAGTACAACAACGGCCGGCGGATCAACGTCATCACCCAACGCTTGAGCTATCTCGTCCGCTCCGGCGATCCGGACGCCGTCGACTCGATCGTTCCGATGGCTTACGGTAACACCGCCCTCGACCTCATCCTGGACCGCAAATCCGGCCGGATGGTCTGCCTCCACAACGGCGAGTACGACAACGTCCCGGTCGAGATCGTGACGAGCCGCAAGAAGTCGATCGACGTGGACAAGTACTACGACCGGGACCGCCTCCGCCCCTTGTTCAAAAGCTTCCAGCAGAAACCGTTCTTCATCGTCACGAGCGATTGAGATGAAAACCTCAACGATCAGGATCGGCGGCCGGGCCCTGCCCCTCCGGTCGGTCAACACCCTGATCGTCGGCTCGGGCGCGGCCGCCCTGAGCGCGGCCGTCGCCCTCCACGGCCTCGGCCGGCGCGACATCGCCGTCGTCAGCGAGGATTTCGACGGAGGGACATCGCGAAACGCCGGCTCGGACAAGCAGACGTACTACAAACTCTCGCTCGCCGGCGGCCGGCCGGATTCGCCGCACGACATGGCCCGCGACCTTTGGAGCGGCGGAGCGATGCACGGCGACATCGCCCTGTGCGAGGCGGCCGGGTCGGTCCGGGCTTTTCAGCGACTCGTCGGCCTCGGCGTGCCCTTCCCCCGGGACCGGTATGGAGCGTTCGTCGGATACAAGACGGATCATGACCCGCGCCAGCGGGCGACCTCGGCCGGCCCGCTCACCTCGCGCCTGATGTTCGAAGCCCTGGCCCGGGAGGCGCGGCGGATGCGGATTCCGGTCTTCGACAAGCACCCGGTCATCGCCCTGCTCACGGCCGGAACCGGCGCCGAGAAGAGGGTCATCGGCGCGATCGCCCTCGACGCGGGCCGAGCCCGGCCGGACCGGCCGGCCTTTGTTCTCTTCAACGCGACGAACATCGTCCTCGGCACCGGCGGCCCGGCCGGGATGTACGCGGCCTCGGTCTATCCGGAAACGCAGACGGGAGGGCACGGCCTCGCCCTCGAGATCGGCGCGGTCGCCAACAACCTGACGGAATCGCAGTTCGGCCTGGCCTCGACGGCGTTCCGCTGGAACCTCTCGGGAACGTACCAGCAGGTCATTCCCCGCTACGTCTCGACCGACGCCCGCGGCAAGGACGAGAAAGAATTCCTGAGCGAGCTCTTTCCCGACATGGGCCGGCTGGCCACGGCCATCTTCCTCAAGGGATATCAATGGCCGTTCGACCCGCGGAAGGTCGCGGATTACGGCTCCTCGCTCATCGACCTCGCCGTCCACCGCGAGACCGTCGCCAAGGGGAGGCGCGTCTTCCTCGACTTCAGCCGGAATCCCGGCGCATGGGGCTGTCTGACCGGCTTCTCGATCGACGCCCTCGCCCCCGAGGCGCGGTCGTATCTCGAGCGGTCGGGAGCCCGGCAGGCCACGCCGATCGAGCGCCTCCGGCACATGAACCCCCCGGCCATCGAGGTCTACCGGGGCCACGGGATCGACCTCGAACGCCAGCTCCTGGAGATCGCCGTGTGCGCCCAGCACAACAACGGAGGTCTGCGGGCGAACATCTGGTGGGAATCGAGCGTCCGGAGGCTCTTTCCCGTCGGCGAGGTGAACGGCACGCACGGCGTCTATCGGCCGGGCGGATCGGCCCTGAACGCCGGACAAGTCGGAAGCCTGCGGGCCGCAGAATTCATCGCCGCCCGGTGCGCCGAAAAGCCGCTATCCGAAGAAGAGTTCAGGGGCGCGGCCGAGGAGCGGATCGCCGAGACGATGGATCTCGCCCGGCGGATGGTCGATCCGCGGGTCCGCGGGACGGCCCGGATCGACCGGGCCGTCGACGAGCTCCGGGCGCGCATGTCCCGCTCGGGCGCTCATGTCCGGGACCCAAGGACGATCGGAGACGAGGTCGAAGCCGCCTGGGCCCTTTCCGAGTTCCTGCGGAAGAACGCCCGCGTCGAGTCGGCCGCCGATCTCCCCGCCGCGTTCAAGGCCCTCGACCTCGCCCTCACCCACGCCCTCTATCTCGAAGCGATCCGGGAAGTCCTCGCCCGGGGCGGGTCGAGCCGCGGATCATATCTGGTTCTTGACCCCGCGGGAGAAAAGCCTTCTCCCGGGATGGAAGACCGATGGAGGTTCAAGCCGACGGTTCCCGAGGCGCCGGAGAACGCCAAGATCCTCGAGATCGCTTATGCCGGGCCGGGCGAGACGCGAAAGACCTGGGTCGACGTCCGGCCGATTCCCCAGGACGAGGCCTGGTTCGAAAACGTCTGGGACGATTTCCGGAACGACAGGATCGTCCGTTGAAGAGAGGGACGGCGCCTCGGAGGGAGACAACGATGACCGACAAACCGGTGGCATTGATCACGGGCGCAGGACGCGGGATCGGCCGGGGCATTGCCCTGGAGCTCGCCCGGGAAGGATTTGCCGTCGCCGGATGCGACATCGTCTTCGAGCCGGAGAATCCGGCCGCCGGATTGTTCGAAGTGAAGGCGGCCATCGAAACGACCGGGGGGGACTTCTTTCCGCTCCGGGCCGACATCGCGGCGATCGGGACGCATGACGGCCTGCTCAAAGCCGTCCTTGACCGCTTCGGGCGGCTGGACGTCCTCGTCAACAACGCCGGCGTGGCGCCCGAGACGCGGCGCGACATCCTCGAGACGACGCCGGAAAGCTTTGATCGCCTCATGAGCATCAACCTGCGCGGGCCGTTCTTCCTGACCCAGAAGGCCGCCCGGATCATGGAGGCGTCGGCCGGCCAAGGGACGATCATCTTCATCACCTCGATCTCGGCCGAAGCATCCTCGACCGTCCGGGCGGAATACTGCGTCTCCAAGGCGGGTTTGAGCATGGCCGCCCGGACCTTCGCCGACCGGCTGGCCGGCTCCGGGATCCGCGTTTATGAAGTCCGGCCCGGGATCATCCGGACGGACATGACCGCCCCGGTCCGTGAGAAATACGACAAGCTCATCGGCGAGGGGCTCGTGCCCCAGGGCCGCTGGGGTCTCCCCGAAGATGTCGGGAAGGCGGTGGCGGCCCTGGCGAAGGGCGCCTTCGCCTACTCCACCGGACTCGTCATCGAGGTCAGCGGAGGGATGAACATCCGCCGCTTGTAGGCGGGTCGGCGCTTTTTTCGCCCTTTCTGATATAATCGATAAGATCACGCAGGAAAGGAGACAGCGATGTCCAGAGTCCAAAGTCATTCCGGACGGGTGTTCGCCGGCCTCGTTCTCATCGTCATCGGCGGCCTCTTTCTCCTCGACCGGCTGGGCGAGTTCGATTTCGGCACGATGATCTCGCGCTACTGGCCCGTCATCTTCTTCCTCATCGGGATCTCGATCCTCATCTCGAACGGGTTCCGCAGGATCGGCAGCGCGATCTTCTTCTTCGTCCTCGGCGGGGTCTTCCTGGCCATGGAATTCGACCTCCTGGGCGAGGACGTCTGGAATTACATCTGGCCCGCGGCCATCATCCTCGTCGGCCTCTGGCTGCTCGTCCGGCCGGCCTTCCGGCATCTCGAAGGGGGAACCGGGAAGGTCCCCGGCATCAAGGACAGCGACGTGGACATCGTGGCCATGTTCTCCGGCCAAAAGCGGCGCGTCGAGTCGCCGGCGTTCCGGGGCGGCCGCGCCACGGCCCTCTTCGGCGGGGCGGAGCTCGACCTCACCGGAGCAACGCTCGCCGAGGGCAAGGCCACGATCGAGCTGTCCGCGATCTTCGGCGGGATCGACCTCCGCGTCCCGCGGAACTGGCGGCTCGTCGTCGACGCGACTCCCATCCTGGGCGGTGTGGACGACAAGCGCTCCCCCGTCGCCGAGGCGGACGTTAAGGCGACGCTCTACGTCAAAGCCACCGCCATCTTCGGGGGCATCGATATCAAGAACTGATTTTTTAAGAAGTCCAGGAAAGGATGATGAGATGAAAAGGTATGTGTTGTGGTTTTTGGCCGTCCTGATCACTCTGGGGGCGGCCGTCTATCAGCGGCTGACCGGCCCGACCTATCCCTTCCGGGCCAAGGCCACGATCGACGGGCAGTCGGTCTCGGCCCGCCTCCCGAGGAGCTCCGAGAACGTCGCGGACTGCGAAGTGAAGCTCCGCGGGATCCCGGGCGATGTCGGCGGCTACCTCGAATACATGCGCTACAAGACCCAGGACGCCTGGACCCGCGTTCCGCTCGAGCGGAGCCAGGGGGCGCTCACGACCAGCCTGCCAAAGCAACCGGCGGCCGGAAAGCTGGCCTACCGGGTCGTCCTCGTGAAGGGGGACAAGGAAGCTGTCCTCAACGGCGATAAGCCGGTGGTCATCCGCTTCAAAGGCGTCGTCCCCAATTGGGTCCTCATCCCTCACATCATCGTCATGTTCCTGGCCATGCTCCTGTCCACGGCCGCCGGGCTGGCCGCTTTCGGCAAGAAATCAATGGACTGGCCGAAGTTCAAGCTTCTTCCGGGGCTCATCCTCTTCATCATCGGCACAGGCGTTCCGATCGCCGTCATTAAAATCGTCGGAATGCCAAAGCTCATGATGACGAACATGCTCGGAAACCTCGCGTGGATCGGTCTTCTTGCGTCCGTCGGCGTCGGCGCCCTGCTCGCGGCCCTGCCGGTCACGGTCGACTACCGCAAGCTCGCCAACTGGACGGCCGTCCTGATCTTCGTCGGCGGGTTCATCCTCGGCCCGCTCGTCCAGAAGTTCAGCTTCGGGGTGCTTTGGTCGGGGGTCCCGCTCGGATTCGACCTGACCGATAACAAGACCCTCATCGCCTTTGTCGGCTGGCTCATCGCCCTGTTCCTGATGAGGAAGGGGAAGCCGGGCCGGGCCGGGGTCGTCGCCGCGGCGATCCTGCTGATGGTGATCTACTCCATCCCCCATAGCGTTCTGGGCTCGGAGCTCGATTACTCGAAGCTGCCGCCGCCGGCATCGACCTTGGTCAAATAAAATTCTGGGAAAAGTCTGGGGACAGGATACGCAATTCCTGAATTCGGGGACGTGATTCCCTGTCCCCGAATGGCGGCAGGGTATCATGTCCCCCAATCTTGAATTCGGGAATTGCGTATCCTAATTCCGGCCTATTATTTGAGGGTGAATCTGACCGTAACGGTAAAGATGCACCCCCTGGGCTTGCCATTGAGGATGAACGGTTCATAAACCCACTGCCTCACGGCGTCGATCGCGGCCTGGTCGAGGAGCGGGATGGAGCGCAGGACACTCGTTCTCGCGACCCGGCCGTATACATCCGTTTCAGCCTCCAGAATTACGATCCCTTCGACTTTTGCTTTTCGAGCTTCTTCCGGATAAGTCGGATCGACCTGCATCAAGAGCTTGGGCGGTTGGATATCGCCCGTAGCGCGGACAGGCTCGAGGTTGCCCCCCACAGCTCCAGCAACTCCACCCTGGACACCCCCTTCGACGCCTCCGAGGACTCCGCCGACGACGCCACCGAGGACGCCTCCGACAGGCTCGCCCTTCCCCTCCCCGTCGAGAGTGAAGCGGACGGTTACCGTGAACGTCACAGGGATGGCTTTCTCGCCGCTCTTGATCGGCTCATAAATCCACTGTCTCACGGCGTCGATGGCCGCTTGATCGAGGAGCGGGATCGAACGGAGGACCCTGATGCGCTGAACCCGGCCATAGATATCGATCGTCGCTTCGAGAATGACGACGCCCTCGACTTTCGCCTTTCTGGCCGCCTCGGGATATACGGGATCCACCCGCATGAGCAGCTTCGGGCCGGCGCCGCCTGCCGCGATCTTGAGAGGCTCCAGTCCGGCTCCGACGCCCCCCCCAACGACGTGCGTCGGACGCTCGACGGGAAGCACCCGCCCGATGCGACCGCCCTCGATTTGGCCCGGTTTTCCGTCGAGGGTGAATCGGACGGTGACAGTGAAGACCACGCCACGCGGTTTTCCCTCGATCACCATCGGCTCATAAAGCCATTGCCTCACGGCATCGACGGCAGCCTGGTCGAGAAGCGGAATGGAGCGGAGGATCCGGACGTTCACGACTTTGCCGTTGTTGTCGGTCGTGGCTTCGAGGATCACGACGCCCTCGACGCGGGCTTGCTTGGCGATCTCCGGGTAAACGGGATCCACCTGTTTCACAAGCTTCGGGGGCTTTATATCCCCAACGGCCCGGACGGGTCCCCCGCCGGCGCCGAACGGCGGCTGTCCGGCCATGGGCAGCTGGACGAGCTTGCCGTCCACGACGGTCTCGCCCAGCCAGCCGAGCATCTGGAAGGCGAGAAAATAGGATGTACCCTTTGTGTCCTCGAACCCGAAGACGGTCGTCGATTTCTCTTGGGCCGTGAATTCCGTGTCGAGGAGGTTCGTCTTTCCTTTTTCCCCCTGCTCATAGACCTCCAGCCGGAAAGAGAGCTTCCGGACGAGGTCGAGCGGCGTGATGAAAACGGCGTACTCTTTCCCGTCCAGCCGGAAGAGGTGGAAATCCTTCTCCCGCTTGGCCGAGAGCCACTGGAAATCCGCCTCGGTCAGCATCCGGGCGGAGCCGAAATTGAACGTCCGTTCGATCTGCTTGAGGGCTTCGGCCAGGCCGACCTCGGTCTTGAGGGTCGCCGTCAACCCATAGCGCAGGTTCGAGGACGTCACGGCCTTGGGAGGCTCGGCGGCCCCGGTCCGGACGCCCTCGATCACCGACATCTTCATCCGCCACCCGGCCGGCTTGAGCGTGTCGCCGAAGAGGATGTACGCGCGGCCGGAGTCGGTCTTCCATCCCGGAACAGCTCCCTCGGCATAATGCTCGTTCGCATAGGCCAGCCGGCGATAATGCTCGGTTTTAAATTCGTTTTCGGGAGTCGCGCGATTCGGATCCCGCTGCTTCCAGAACGACTCAATAAAGAAATCGCGCTCCTTGTCCGTCTTGAGCTTGAGGAATGTGTCCCTCTCGGTGGACGAGATGATATAGACAACCTCTTCATTCAGCCATTTCGCATAGGACGGGCCCAGGGCATTGGCCGCCGGAGCCGTCTGGGATTGGGCAAACAGCGCCCCCACGGCGAAAAGACAGAGAATGATTCCCGCCATTATGATCTTCGTCGATTTCAACATATGCTCCCTCCTCTCCAATCGTTCAATTCCGCCCGGCCCAGATCAGGACCAGGTTCGCTTCGTGCGGCTTGAAAACGATGGTCCGGGCCGGTTCGTTGTCGATCCGGACATAAGCGAGCTCGACATCGTCGGGCGCCGATCCGGGTTCGTATGCGGACGCGGCCACGCTCGCGACATCGAATCCGGCCAGGCCGTGTCCCGGCTGGAGCGTCCGGACGGCCGTCCAGGTCAGGAAAACGGCCAGGGCCGCGCCCGCCGCAACCGTCAGCCATCGCCAGGCGGGAATCCGCATCCGCGCCGCCGCGGGAATCCGCGGCCCCGGAGAGGTAATGGCGGCGCAGACGGCCGGCCAGATCCCCTCGAGGTCGCCGAGGTCCGCCGCGCCGACGAGCAACTGCCGGGCTTCCTCTCGCGTGGCGAGGCGGCCGGCGCATTCCGGACAGCGCTCGAAGTGCCGCCCGAACAGGGCGTCCTTCCAGGCGCCGAAAGGAATGAGCCGCGCTAAAAAGAGCATCCGGTCAGAATGACCCATGGCTGTTCTCCAGAAATGTCTTGAGCTTCTTACGGGCATTGAACAACGTCACCCGGGCCGTCGAGGCCGAACAGCCGAGCACTCCGGCGATCTCGGCCGAGGTGAATCCCTCGCTCGCCCAAAGCACGACCGCGGTCCGTTCCTTCGCGCTCAACTGGGCGAGGATCCTCTCTCCGATCCCGCGGGCGGAGCCCGGATCGGCGGCGGCGCGGCCGGCTGCGGGCTTGGGGATTTCAGCCTTCAGCCTGGTTTCGGCCGCCCGGAAGCGGCGCTTTTTCTTGAGCAAGTCGAGGCATCCATGATAGAGGATGGAGAAGATCCAGTTCTTGAAGCTCCGGGCCGGATCATAGGTGGCGAGATTCCGATAGGCCCGGATGAACGTCTCCTGACAGACGTCCTCGGCATCCTCCCGGTTTCCCAGGATGTTGACGGCGGCGGCCATGAGCGGCCCTTTGTACTGGTCCACGACGGCCTTGTACTCCTCCCCCGCCCCCCGCAGGCAGGCGGAGATGACAGCGGTTTCGTCGATCATGCGTTGGGACCCGGTCTCCGAATTATAATACGCCGCAATCGGAAAGCGTGTTTATTGGCTGAATTCGGTGCCAGACAACTCAATCACTTATTTATCCGCTCATCGGATCCGAATTAAGTGATTGAGTTGTCTGGCACCGAATTATTTGATCTTATTAAGGATTTCGTCGGCGGCGGATTTGAACTGCGGATGTTCGGAAGCGCGCTTCGCGTGCGCCGCCGCCTTCGCGGCGTTCCCCGCGTTGAAAAAGCTGATGGCGGCTTCGAAATCGGCCGTGGCCCGGGTGGCCTGGTTGACCTTGAGCTGCTGTTCCTTCTTGGCCAGGAGCCGCGCTTTCCGGTCGGAGGCCATGTTGGCCGCTCGGATCTCCTCGATCTTCGCCGCGATCGCGGCTTCGGCCTGAGTGACCACGGCGGCGGCCTTCTCGAAATAGCCGGCCGAGTCGGTCCATTTGAGCTTCGCCGCGCTGATCTTTCCGAGGCCGAAGAGCGCCTCGGTGTTCGCGGCGTTATACTTCAGGGCTTCGAGGAATTCCCGCTCGGCCCGCTCGGCCTCGCCTTTCTCCAAGGCGATCGTCCCGGCCAGGCCGTAAACCTCGGAGTTCGTAGGGAGACGTCCCTTCGATTCTTCGATATGGAGCTGGGCGGCGGCATTGTCCTTGAGCTCATGCTCGTTCCAGGCCAGCCAGTAATTGCCCTCGCCGATGAGATAAAAGCCGAGCTTGATGAGACCGTTCAAGACCTCGATGGCATGGGGGAATTTCTGCTGGTAGCTCAAGCAGAGGGCCTTTCCGAGGATGGCGTCCCGATATTCCGGCGAGAGGGCGAGCGTCTTGTCGTAATATTCGAGGCTTCGGTCGAATTCCTCCGTGGCGAAATAGATGCTGGCGAGAAGGATGTTGACCTGGGGAGAGACCGATAGCCCTTCCTCAGCCTTCAGATAATTCTTCTCGGCTTCGAGGAGCTTCCCCTCGCGCAAGCTGAGGTCTCCGAGGTGGTAATACCCCTCGAAGAACCGCGGATCGGCCTCGACGAGCGCGCGGAGCTTCTCCGCGCTCGCCGGCGGAAATACGGCGTCCTTGTAGCGCATCAGGATGGAATCCGGGTAGGCCTTGACCAAGGCGTCGAGGTCCTCCCGCTTGACCCCGTACCCCCCGCTTCCGAGATAGAACGCCGCATAGAGATAGGCGTTGTAGTCTTCGACCGCGGTTCTGGCTTTGAGGTCCGCCTCGAACTCGGCCTGCTTTTTGATATCGTCCATTCCCCGGGGTGTGAACCCTCCGGCAAAATCCCGGATCACTCCTTTGGTCTGGATGGTCATGGAATGGGCGGTCTCGAAGAGCGGCAGGAACTGCTGCAAGGGCGGGTTGTCCTTGATGATCGAAATCCCTTTTTCGTAATAAGCGTTGTTCAGGATGCCCAACTCCCGCTCGCGGACGATCATGAGCAGGAGCGCCCGGACATAAGGATAGGCGACCCGGCGCCGCATCCCGGGGTCATCGTAAAGCGAGCCGTAGAGTCCGATCGCGGTCTTGAACCCGTCATAGCAGCCGCGCTTGAATTCGCCCTCGGCCCGGGCCGCCTTGGCCGTCAGCTCGGGCGAAGGGGCGGGAGGGGCGACCGCGGCCGGAGGGCCGCATGCCGCAGCGAAAGCCGCAGCGCTCAGGACGAGGGCGATCCAGAGCGTCCGCGAATCCCGCGCAGATCGGCGCCGCAAATGGAGCATCATTTTATTTATATACGCCGGCCATGTCCCATTTGTTGATGACGTCCAAGACGAGATCGGCGACTTTATCGTTCACCTTGCGGAAATATTCCTTGGCTTGGTCGGCCCGGAACGTCGGATAGCCCTGGCCCTTCTCATAGAGCCCGATCGTCGACGTCACGGGCGCCGTATAGTAAGCCCCGGCCGGGGCGTTGGGGGAAGCCATCTCCTTGACGTACCGCTCGGGATGGATGTGGTTCGGAACGATGGCCTGAACATAGGCCGTCTCATTGTTGCCGGCGTGCCCGCCGTTTTCGCCGAACACGGACTTCGTCAGGTCGTCGGCGAGGGTCCACCAGTTGATGACGAGGACCCGGACGCGGCGGGCATTGGCGACCTTCGTCGCCGCGGCGTTCAGGACGGCCGTGTTTCCGCCGTGGCCGTTCAAGACGATGATGTTCTTGAAGTGATTGTCGGCCAGGTTTTCGAGCAGGCTCTCGGCGAAGGCGGCGTAGGCGCTCTCGGCGATCGAGACCGCGCCCGGATAGGCCTTCATCGCCGCGGTCAAGCCGTAGTTCAACGTGGGCGCGATCAGCGCGTTCACCCGCTCGGCGATATCCCGGGCCATGGCCTCGGGAGCCAGGTTGTCCGTCCCGCTCGGGATCACCCCATGCGGCTCGAGCGAGCCCATCGGGACGAGGACGGTCGTGATCCGGGCCGGGACGAGCTCGCCGAACTCCTGCCAGCAGAGGAGGTTCATCTCCCGGGTCGTCGGCGTCGCGGGCTTCGCTTGAGCCGCCGCAAACCCGATCGCGGACGCCAGCAGAACGATGCCGAGGGTCGTTTTCTTCATCGCAGTCTCCTTCGTGCGCTCATTATACAACAGAGGCCATAGGAGCGAGGATTTCCCGGGTACGCCGGGCAAGGATACTTTCGCTCGAAGCACAAGAACGGGGCTCCCGGGGAAACCGGCGTGCCGTCGGATCCTCTCCCCCGAAGCCCCATTCGTGGGTTCCGCCAATGGATTTCGTGTGCGAAACATCTTTTGATGACCATTAACAAAGATAAGTGAATTACGTATACTGTCCCCCGAATTCACTTTATGTCCAAATCGAAACGAAGGAACGCGAAGGCGAAGAGCTCTGCGGCTCCGCCGGCTCAGAAACAGGAAGCTCCTGCGGCGCCCGGGCCGCGATTTCTCGCGTCCTTCCGCCGCATCGCCGAGTCGAAGCTCACGCCCGTCGTCCTCCTTCTCGTCTTCTTGGCCGGCGGGCTCTTCGCCGCCCTGGCCAACTCGGGGACGTGCGACGAGCTGGGCGCCCACATCCCGAGCGGCTACCTGTACTGGAAGACCGGCACGTTCGGCGGAGGGATCGACAACCCGCCCTTCGGGCAGATCCTCGTGGCGGCCCTCGTCAAGGCCGCGGGCCTCGACTACGCCCTGTTCTCAGAGCAGCATCTCATTCTCTTCCGTCTTCCCGTCCTTCTCCTCGGGCTTCTCGGCGGGATCGTCCTCTTCGCCACGGCGCGCCTCATCTTCGACCGGACGATCGCCGTCATCGCCCTTTTTCTCTATGCCCTTTCCCCGAACATCGTCGCCCACGCTTCGCTCGCCAGTCTGGATTACCCGATCACGTTCTTCGTTCTCCTGACCATCCATGCTGCCCTCGTTTTCATCCGCCGGCCCCGCGCCCTCTCCTTCCTGGGCTTGTGCGTCTCGCTCGGCCTCGCCCTGGCGACGAAGATCCAGGCCATCCTGCTCCTCCCCCTGCTCCTCGTGATCTTCTCCGCCCACGCCCGCACGCTCCGGGCGCATCCCAAGGCGAGCCTGAAAACCGCGGCTGCCGCGCTTCTCCTCTTTCTCGTCGTCCCCCTCATCCTGATCAACCTCGTTTATCTCCATCCGCCGTTGATCGGAGGAAACGGGATCCTTCCGTCCGAGTTCATCTCCGCCCTCGAACAGAAGATTTTCCACGCCGAGGAGGGGCACTTCGCCTATTTGATGGGAAAATATTCCGAACAGGGCTGGTGGTACTATTTTCCCTTGTCCATCCTCTTCAAAACGCCGCTCGCGGTCCTCATCCTCCTTGTTCCGGCCCTCATCCGCAAGCCCTCCCGGGACACTCTCCTCTTCCTTCTCCTCCCCGTGGCCGTTTTCCTGGCAGCGGGGATGCGGAGCCGGGTCAACATCGGGCTCCGCCACGTCCTGATGATCTATCCCTTCCTCGACATTCTGGCCGCCGCGGGCGCCGCGCGGCTCTGGAACATGAAGCTCCGCTCGCGCGCGCTCGTTCTCGCCGGGCCCGTCGCCGCCGCGGCGCTCCTCGTCTCGATGGCATTTTCCGCGGCCCTCATCGCCCCGCACCAGCTTTCCTATTTCAACCTCCTCGCCGGGGGCCCCGATAACGGCCATAAGCTCCTGATCGATTCCAATCTCGATTGGGGCCAGAACGATAAATATCTCGACCGTTACGTCCGTGGACGGACCGGCCCGGTCAAGATCGATCCGGACGCCTTCATCCCTGTCACGGGCCGCATCCTGGTCAACGTCAACGCCCTCTACGGCGTCCTGAGCGGCGGTCCCGAAGCTTACAAATGGCTTCGCCCCTACTCTCCCGTCCGCAAGATCGCCCACACTTGGTTCGAGTACGACATTCCCGCCGCGGACCTGCCCGCCCTCGAAGCCGCGGCCGGGCCCCGGCCGGCCGCTCCCGAGCCGGTCGAGCCCGAGCGGATCGAGGCCACGCGGCGCAAATACGCCGCCGATCCCGATCCCGCTCCGCACCTTCAGCTTGCCGTCCTCTGCATCAACGGCTACGACTACCGGGGCGCGCTCGAGGAGATCCGGTCCGTCCTCGCCCGCGACCCGTCCAACAAGCAAGCCTTCGCCCTCGGCGGAGAGCTGATCGTCCGCTTCAAGCTCGGCGGACTCGTGTTCAAGCCCGGAGAAGATTACCTGACGTTCGCCAAATCCAATTCATGAAATCTTTCGAGGAGGTCCCATGAGCGTTTCGAGATCGATCAAGGTTTTCGCGGCCGCCTTCGTCTTATTGGCGGCAACCGTCCTGGCCCAGGCGCCCGCGCCGGCCGCCGCCCAAACGGCGGCCCCGTCGCCCCGGCCGATCGGCCTGCTCGACATCCTTTCCTGGAAGTCGACGGGCGCGACGGCCGTTTCCCCGGACGGCCAGTGGGTCGCCTACCGCGTCTCTCCCCAGGAAGGCGACGGCGAAGTCATCGTCCGCCAGACGCGCGGAACCAAGGAATACAAGTTCCCTGCCGGCGAAGGCCGGATGGGATCGGTCGCGATCTCGGAAGACGCCAAATTCTGCGCTTTCACGGTCTATCCGACGGCCAAGGAAGCCAAGACCCTCCGCAAGTCGCGGCAGCCGGTGACCACCAAGGTCTTCGTCGTCGACCTGTCCAAAGGCGACAAGGTCGAATACGAAAAGATCCGCAGCTTCTCCTTTTCCGGCGAGAATCCGGGTTGGCTGGCCCTCCACAAGTACGCTCCGGAAGGGCAAGCCCGGGAAAAGGACAAATGGTCCGGCTCCGACCTCGTCTTGCGCGAGCTGACCACGGGCAAGGAATTGACCTTCGGCAACGTGGCCGAGTTCGCCTTCGATAAATACGGCCGCTTTCTGGCCTTCATCATCGACGCCGTGGGCCAGACCGGAAACGGCGTTGAGCTCCGCGACATGCAGACCGGGGCGGTCCTCTCGCTCGACAACGACAAGGCCAATTACAAGAGCTTGAGCTGGTCGGAGAAGGGCGAAGCCCTGGCCTGTCTCAAGGGCAAAGAAGATAAAGCCTTCGAGGACAAGCTCACCAGCGCCGTCGGGTTCACCGGCTTCGCCGCCGGCGCGGCCCGCGACCGCGCGACCCCGGCCGGGATCCAAAAGGTCGTCTACGATCCCGCGAACGACAAGTCCTTCCCGGCCGGGTTCTCGATCAGCCCGAACCGGCCGGCCCAATGGACCGAGGATTTCGCCGCCCTCCTCTTCGGCATCAGCGAGCCGAAAAAGAAAGAAGAGGGCGCGAAACCCGCCGGGGGCGGCGAGCCGGCCGCGCCCGGCGCTCCCGCCGGTCCCCCGGCGGCGGCGGAGACGGATGAGGACGTTCCCGACCTCGTCCTGTGGCACTATCTCGATCCCCGCCTCCAGTCCCAGCAGCAGGTCCAGATGAATTCGGACAAGAACTTCAGCTACCTCGCCGAATATCGGATCGCCGAAAAGAAATTCATCCGCCTCGCCGACGACGAGGTCCGCCAGGTCATGCCCGCGCCCAAGCACCGCTTCGCCATCGGGACGGATTCCCGGGCCTACGACCTCGACAGCAACCTCATCGGCCTGCGCTACCAGGATCTCTATGTCATCGACATGAAGACGGGCGCGCGGACGCCCGCCCTGAAGAAATGCCGCAATTTCGCCGGGGCTTCGACCGACGGGACGCACTTCCTCTACTACCAGGACGGCAATTATTTCAGTTACGAGATGGCCACGGGCAAATCCTATAACCTCACCAAGGACGTGCCCGCGTCGTTCGTGGACGAGGACGACGATCACAACGTCGTCAAGCCGCTCGACGACTATTTCGGCTGGACCAAGGACGGCCAGGCCGTTCTCCTCTCGGACGGCTGGGACATCTGGAGCGTCCCCGTCCACGGCGGCACGAAGGGCGTCAACCTGACGATCAATGGGCTCAAGGACCAGATCCGCTATCAGCAGATCTTCCGGCTCGATCCCGAAGCGCGCGGTTATGACCTTTCCCAGCCGCAATATGTCTCGGCCTACGGCGAATGGACGAAGAAAGCCGGGATCGTCCGGATCGAAAAGGGAAAGCCCGCCCCGGTCGTGCTGCTCTGGGACGACGCCGGGTTCGGCCGTCTGATGAAGGCCAGGAAGGCCGAGACCTATTTCTTCACCCGCGACACCGCCAGGGATTATCCGGACCTCTACGTCGCCGACGCGAGCCTGAAGAACGCCGCCCGGCTGAGCGAGGCCAATCCCCAGCAGAAGGACTTCCTCTGGTCGAGCGGGCAGATGCTCCTCGACTACAAGATGGACCCCAAGAGCGGGCTCGACCGTAAGCTCCAGGCCGCGCTTTACCTCCCGGCCAACTACGAGAAGGGCAAGCGCTATCCGACGCTCGTCTATTATTACGAGAAGATGTCCCAGCAACTCAATCGCTACGCCCAGCCGACGTCGAACGGCTTCAACAAATCGGTCTACACGAGCAACGGCTACGCCGTCCTGATCCCGGACATCACCTATAAGGTCAACGACCCGGGCATGTCGGCGGTGTGGTGCGTCCTCCCTGCCCTCGACGCGGCGGTAGCGAGCGGCGTCGTCGACCGGTCCAAGGTCGGCCTGCAGGGACATTCCTGGGGCGGCTACCAGACCGCTTTCCTCGTCACCCAGGCGGACTTCGCCGCCGCAGTCGCGGGCGCCCCGCTGACGAACATGATCTCCATGTACAGCTCGATCTATTTCAATTCGGGTAGCGCCAACCAACCCATCTTCGAATCGAGCCAGGGACGGTTCAAGGGCGGGTACTGGGACAACCTGGAAGCCTATCAGCGCAATTCGCCCGTTTATTACGCCCAGAACGTCCACACGCCGCTCATCATCCTCCACAATGACAAGGACGGCGCGGTGAATTGGAACCAGGGCATCGAGTATTACAACACCCTCCGGCGCCTCAGAAAGCCCGTCATCATGCTCCAGTACGTCGGGGAGAATCACGGCCTGGCCAAGGCGGCCAACCAGAAGGATTACACCGTCCGGATGAAGGAGTTCTTCGATCATTACCTGATGGGCAAGCCCGAGCCGAAATGGATGACCGAAGGAATCCCGTATCTCCAATTGAAGGACGTCCTCAAGGAGCAGGCCAAGATCCTCAAGCCCGCCGAAAAGAAAGAGCCTGAGAAGAAGGACGAGAAGAAGTAAGTCCGGCGATGGGCAAGGGTAAGAAGCGGAAGCCCGCGGCGCGACCGCCGCGGCGGAACGGAGCGGCCGCCAAGGGACCGGCACTCGCCCGCGGGTCTTATCCACGGGCGAGTGCGGCGGAAACTGATCCCCAGGCAAAGCCTGGGGCCCCTGCCGCCGCGCGGCGCCGGGAGCTTCTCATCCTGGCCGCGATCTTCCTCGTCGCCGTTCTCGTCCGGCTCGTCTTTTTCCTCGATTACCAGAAGCTTCCGTTCTCCCGAACGCCGATCGTGGACGCCGAGTTCCACGACCGCTGGGCCCAGGAGATCCTGGCCGGGGACATCTTCAGCATCAAGCAGGGCGAGCTCCTCTACAAGGCGCCGCTCTATCCCTACTTCCTGGCCTTGATCTATCTCATTTTCGGCCACAGCACGGCCGCCGTCGAGCTCGTCCAGATTCTCCTCGGAGGGCTGTCCTGCGGCCTCGTCTATCTCATTGCCCGAAGCTATTTTCCCCGGCTGGCGGCGACGCTCGCCGCCGCTTTCTACGGCCTCTATTTCGTCGCCGTCTCGACCGACGTAACGATGGAGATCCCGGCCCTGGCCATTTTCCTGACCCTGCTGTCGTTCTATTTTCTGGTCAGGCCGGCCGGGCGGCCGCGTTTCGTCTTATCGGGAATTCTGCTGGCCCTCTCCATCCTCGCCCTCCCGACCAACCTGCTCCTCGTTCCCCTCTATGCCATCGTGATCTTCAAACGCTCCGGACGGCGGAAGATGTTCGCCGTCCTCGCGGTCGTCGCGGCGGTCATGCTCCCCGCGACGCTCCGCAACGTCCTCGTCGGGCGCAGCTTGACCCTCGTCTCGGCCAACAACGGGATCAACCTTTTTCTCGGCAACAGCCGCGACGCCGACCGGGCGACCCGAATCTACCCGGGGCTCGAGTGGCAGGTCCTGACGAGCGAGCCCGTCCTGAAAGAAAACATCCGCTCGAACGCCGGCCAGGCCCGCTATTGGATGAAACGGACAGGGAACGAAGTGTTCGCCGACATTCCGGCGGCGATCGGCCGGACGCTGAAGAAGATCGTCGTGTACTTCATGGATTACGAGATCATGCGGAACGACGATCCATACAGCCTGTGGTCGAACTCCGTCTTGAGCAAGGTCCCCTTCCCCGGCGCGGCCTTCATTTTCCCGTTCGCCTTCCTGGGCCTGTTCCTGCTCGTCCGGAAGAAAGTCCCGGCCGCCGGTCTCATCTGGGCCATCGGGATCCTGGCCGCCCCGTCGATCATCTATTTCGTCACCTCCCGGTACCGCCTGCCGACGATGCCGCTCTGGGCGATCCCGGCGGGCGTCGCCGGGGCGAGCCTCATCGGCTGGGCGCGGGAGAAGCGTTGGAAACCGCTCGGGCTCGCCCTGCTCTGCCTCGGGTTGCTTGCCGCGGCGGTGCGGTCGGACGTCTTCGTGCGGCCGAACGATCGCGCCCGCCGCTATTATGATCTGGCGACCTGCTATTACGCCCGCCAGAGCGCCGAGAACGTCCTGACGAACGCCGCCCGCTGCCTGGAGATCCTCGGCGAGAATCCCGACAAGATCTACCCCCGGGCCGAAATGCTCTGGATGCTCGGAAACGTCTATGTCATCACGGCTGATTTCGATCTGGCCCTGGTCAACCTCGATCACGCCCTGACACTCTTCCCCTCCTACGGAAACGCCCTTGTCGACAAGGGCGCGGCGCACCTTTCCCGCCGGGAGTACGAGCAGGCCTTCGACGCGCTCTTCCGGGGTTTGGAAAGCGGATTCTTCGCCGACGAGAGGATCAAAGAGCGCGGCTTTTATCTTTTCGAGGAGACGATCCGCAATGGTCGCCCGCTGACCCGGATGAGGGAAGCTCTGGCGGCCGCCCGGGACGCCAACGTCAGACGGATCCTTTCCGCTTACCTTTGATCCGAGGGCTTCCTTCCGACTCCGAAGACGCGAACCTGATTCGGGGCTCTCCTTGGCACCAAGGGGAGAAGAGGGGATGATATCAATAATGAATTCTTGGGCGTGTCTTCGGAATCGCTTTTCCCGAATAGAGAGGCGCTGGCTGTCGAGGCGCCAAGGTTTGAAAAGGAAAAGGAAGCGGGGCTAAGGAGGATCCTCTCCAGCCAGCATCACCTCATATGATATGAAAAAAAACCGGGTTGTCAATCGAATTCAAGTATCCCGTCTCGTAATTTCCTTGACCTCATATTTCAGAGACGGGATACTTCCAGGGGGGAGTCAAGCTCCCCCCTCGGCGCTTCGCTGACCCCCTGAGGGGGAATCAATCCATTCCCCCTCAAACTCCCCCGGATGTCGCGCGTCGTCTCAGGCTCCGAGTTGATGAAGGGATTTGCGTGACGCGCAACTGGACGTTTTTTTGCCTCGATTTCGCGGATGAGATTCTTCACTTCGGGCTGGTCCGGATTGAGCTTGAGCGAGGCGTTGAGCGCAGTCAGGGCGTTCGCCGACCGGCCGGTCCGCCAGTAGCAAGCCCCCAGGGCGTTGAGCAGGGTCGTGTCGCTGTTGTAGATGCGGTTTCCCTCGGACAGGCTCTGGATGGCGTCCTCGAACCGGCCCGCCCCCATGAGCGCCTGACCCCGGATCAGAGAGTATTGGTAAGCCAGCTTGGGTTCGGCCCGGACGCCTTCGATGGCCGCGAGGGCTTCGTCATAGCGCTTGAGCTTGATCAGCAGGAGGGCGTAATCGGGGACCCTCATCTTATACCCCGGGTTGAGCTCGAAGGCTTTCTTGTAGGCCGCCTCGGCCTTGTCGTTCTGATCGGTCTGGCCGAATTGGGCCGCCAGCATGTATTGGAACATGAAGCTCCCGGCCAGGGCGAAATTTTTGGCCGCGTTGAGGGGATGGGCCAGCGTTTTTTGCGTCGCGATAATGAACGTCCCCGACCGCTTGTCCACGGCCTCTCCCCGCCCGTCCTTCAGGGTCAGGGTCAGGTCGTAATAGTCCGGAGGGAATTCCAGGGCCGGCAGGATCTGGGTCAGGCTCATCGCCCGCCGGTACGGCTGTCCGTTCAGGGGAATGGTCAGGCTTTTTCGGAAGGGATCCGTAGCCCGGGCTCCGCGGATCTCGACCGAGACGGTCCCGTCCTTCCACATCTCGGGGGTGAGGTCGACGACATTGAAAAAATAGGCGATATCGTCGGAGGCAACGAACATGTTCTTAGGATCGACGTTCAGCCGCTTGTCCCCCGCCCGGAAAGGCAGGTGAGTCGCCGCGGGCGTCTCGGTCAACCGGTAGCCGATGACCGGATCGCCGAGCCGCGGCCGGCCTGTGGAAGCCGGGACATCGATGTCCCGCTCGAGGACGCTGAACTCCTTGCCGGCCGTGTTCCGGAGGAGGACGGTCAGGTGGGACTTCCCTTCGATGACCGGGAACGAATCGGCGATGCAGACCCCCATGCTCTCGGTCGCCTCGAGGTTGTCGGCCGGGATGGTCAGGGGCAGCTCCTTGTTGTACTGGAAGATGACCTTGTCCTCCCGGCGGAGGCTGACGTCGATCTGGAAATTGCAATAGTACTCGTCCTTGGGCTCGTAGAAGTCGACCGAGAGCTTCTTGGGGGCGAGGGCGAAATCGCAGAAGGTCAGGCCCGTGACGGGATCCAGGATGATCGCCACCTGGGTATCCATCTCGATGAAGTTGGTCAGGTATTCCGTGCTGACGACGCCCCGGTAGTTGGCGAAATGGGTGGCGTAGCTTTCGTCGATCCCCTTCTTTGGCGAATCCAGGATGGCGGCCATGTAGACCGGAGTCAGCATCGACGGCTGATAGCCGTAGGGAACCTCGCCGGGGATGATCGAGAGAATGACCTGGGCCAGGTCGGGCTTCATCTCGTAAATCTTTTGGTACATGGCCAGATAATCGTCGGGGTTGTAATACTGGTTGTTGTTCAGGAGCCGGATCGGCCCGTCGGCCAGCGGATCATAGAGCTTGAATTCGCCCACGCCCTTCCACAGGTAGAACGTGAGCACGAAGTGGGGCGGCATGCCCTTGGTCTGGTCGCCGTAATAGGACCACAGCTCGGTCGAGCAGATCTCGTTGTCCCCTTCCAGATACTCGACGCTCTTGGGAGGGCCGAGAATGATATAGATGCGGCCCTGGTCCGTCTGCCAACCCTGCCGGTAGGTCCGGTACTTGTATTTCTTGTTGGCCTCGGCGAACCGCTTGATGATCTCATCCTTGTATTCATTGACCGGCGTGCCCGGCGTCGGATCGCGCACTTTCCAGAACGTTTCGATGAAGAGATCCCGGTCCTTGTCATTCGTCAAGCTCAGGAAGACGTCCTTTTCCGTATCCCGGATGATGTAAGCCGTCAGGTCGAGGAATTGACGGAACCGCAGGGGAAGGTCCGCGGGCTTGACTTTCGGAGGAGCGACCGAATCGGCCTTGGCTTTCGTCTGCGCGGCCGGCCGAGCTTGGTCCTTAAGAAGGTCCCCGGAAGCGGGTCCCGCCACGCCAAGGACGATCACGGCAACGACGGCGGCCCGCCAGGCTTGCCCGAAACCTGTCCACTTGAAGCTCATGGTTGTGCCTTTCAGGAAGAGAACCATCATAAAGAAATCGGACGGAAAATTCCAGACCGATTCTCCCACCGTTAAAACGATTCATCTCGCGCTGGCGATTCATCAAATTCATTAATTTGGATGTTATTCAATTTATTGAATCGCGATATGGGTTTATTAATAATTAATGTATTGAAAATAAAGGATTTTCTTACTAGTCGCTTTGGCATAGATTTTGCTATGAAAGAGATCAAACGATGATCATCATCAAACGAGGAGGTGGTCAAACAGCAGGTAACATTCCAGCGATCGGAGTCTGTAAGGGAGCGAATTCGTTCGCTCTGGGCATCCAACTCATCCTCCAGGAGGGGAAATGAAAAAGCTTTCAATCCTTTTGTGCTGCCTGCTTCTTCCACTGGCCATGACGGCGCAGGAAAGAACCGGCAACATTAACGGGATCGTCATCGACAAGGACGGCATCCCGCTCCCGGGCGTCAACCTGGTCCTGACCGGTTCGACCATTGCTCCGATGACGGTCCAGTCGAACTCGGAAGGGCGCTTCCGGTTCATCTCCCTGCATCCGGGCAGCTCGTTTAGCATCAAGGCCGAATTGCAGGGCTTCAGGACACGGACCGAGACCGGGATCATCATCGAGGCCGGCAAGAACGCCGACATCCGTGTCGTCATGGAGCAGGGAACGCTCGAGGAACAGGTGACCGTCGTCGCCCAGACCCCCATGGTCCAGGCGAAAAAGACGCAGGTCACCAACACGGTCGGGTACGAGCAGCTGCAAAGCATGCCGTCGGCCCGCGACCCGTGGGTCATCCTGCAGTTGACCCCGGGCCTGTTCATCGACCGCGAGAACATCGGCGGCAACGAATCCGGCCAGCAGTCCTCGTTCGTGAACAAAGGGTCCACGACGCAGGAATGGACGCTCGACGGAGTCCAGACCACCGACCTGTCGTCGGGAGGCTCGGTCGGCTACTACGACTTCGACTCGTTCGAGGAGATGAACGTCTCCACGGGCGCGCTGGACGTCGAGCACCGCTCCCCGGGCACGGTCATCAACCTGGTCACCCGCCGGGGCGGCAACAAGACAAGCATCGCCGGCCGGTTCTTCATCACCGACCAGCAGTTCCAGGGCGAGATCCCCCAGAGCAAGCTCACGTCCCTCGGGGTCAACGGATACAACCACATTATGGCGATCGAGGACATGGGCCTCAACATCGGCGGCCCGGTCTGGAAAGACAAGATCTGGTGGTGGGGTTCCTACTCCCTCCAGCAGGTGAAGACGGTCGTCGCCACGGGCACGAGAGACGACAGCTACCTGACGAACATGGACATCAAGCTGAACTTCCAGCTCATCCCGCAGAACCGGGCTGAGTTCTACATCCAGGCCGGCAAGAAGGAAAAGTTCGGCCGGAGCTCCTCGCTGTGGTATCCCCCGGGCTGGAACCAATACGGCAAGTTCCACTTCGGCTCGCCCACGATCAAGTTCCAGGACGAGCACATGTTCGGCGACAGCCTCTTCGTGTCGGCGCGGTACGGCTTCACCGATGCCGGGTTCGGCATGTGGCCCGCCGGCGACGAGAAGATGACCGTCAACACCTGGTTCAACAACGAGGAAAACAAAGCTGACGGCGGACCGCAGGGCGGCAAGTTCGGCGAAACCTGGTGGTTCTCGGGCCGTCCGCACACGTTCGCCGTCGCCCAGATCCAGTACTTCAACGACAACATCTTCGGAACGTCGCACGAGATGAAGCTCGGATTCGAGCTCAACAACAACGCGGCCACTTCGGTCGGTTATGAATACGGCAGCCGGGTCACCCCGGAATGGAATTTCAACGGCGCCACGCTCGACTGGAACAAGGACGGCGTGAATGATATCATGCGCGATATCCTCAAACAGCAGTACCCGTCCAAGACGCCGACGTATTCCCAGTTCACCATTTACCGGGCCCAATTTGAATCGACGACCGGCACGGATCGGCTCGCCGGCTACTTCAGCGACCTGATCAACATCGGCCGGCTGAACATCAACCTCGGCGTCCGGGCGGATTGGCAGAATGCCTACGCCAAAAAACGGGTCTCCGAAGCCCTGCTCACCGAGGACCGCAACTGGGGAACCGCCAATCACATGGACTCCTACCAGAATATGTGGACCCTCCAGAACCAGATCATGGATCTCGAGGTGGCCCAGGCGATCAACCAGTTCCTCCCCGCCAAGACCCGGCCCGACCTGGAACCCGAGAAACACTGGACCGTTTTCTCCCCCACCGTCGGCCTGACCTATGACATTTTCGGCGACGGGAAGACGATCGCCAAGGCGTCCTACCGGCTGTTCCCCGGCTCGGGCTGGGGCTACGGCTCCTGGGCTCCTGCCGGAACGGGCGGATGGGTGTCCTTCCACTGGATAGATTTCGACAACAACTACAAGGTCAGCAAGAACGAGCTCTACTGGCGGAACCGCGGCTCCACGGCGACCCCTTACCCGGTGTTCCTCCCCGACGGCTCGTTCGACCTTTCCCGGATCGCCACGGACAAGTCCACCAACTGGGGCGGCTTCGAATGGGACCAGCCCTTAGCCCTGACCCCGAACTACGGCACCTATGACTGGGACAACCTCAAGGTCAGCCTGACGCACGACGTCACGGTGTCCCTCGAGCGGCAGTTCACCCAGGACATCAGCGCCTCGGTCGTGTTCTCTTATCGTCGCTACGGCCGGTACTCCCGCTCCCGCGCCTACTATCCCGCGAGTGCGTATCCGACCCTGAGCGACCCCGGCCATATCCGGGTTGCGAGCGATTACGAGGCGGTCTGGCAGGTGCCCGAATCCCTGACCGACCCGACCACGGGCAAGATCTACGACCCCAAGGAAGCCAAGGGCAAGACGATCTATGCCAGCAAGAATATCGACGTCAATACGCTGTCGACGAGCTATACCTACACCGACATGGCTGATCCGAGCGCCCGCGACCAGTACTGGGGCTGGGATTTTATCTTCAACAAACGGCTGTCCAAGAAGTGGATGCTGAACGGCTCCTTCTCCTGGCAAACCCAGCGGGCCTACTGGGGCGACAACTACATCGGCAACGAGACCACTCGCTGGGCCTATGACGGACAGATGTGGGCCACCTCGCTCGGCACCAACTCCGGCAAGACGAGCGGCGGAAACTTCTTCTCCCGGTGGATGGTCAAGCTGATGGGCATGTACCAGCTCCCCTGGGACGCCAACTTCTCCTTCACGGTCTCGGGCCACGAAGGCGGCTGGGTCGGAGAGTATTTCAGCCTGTACAACTACAATGTGCCGAACCAGACCAACGGTTTCAGCTGGACCGGCAGTAGCGGTCAAATTCCGACGACCGGATTCGACGGCCGCGAGCGGTTGGCCAACGTTTGGACGGTCAACCTCAAGGTCGAGAAGATGATCAAGCTCGGCGACATCGGCCGGATCTATTTCTCGGGCGACTTCTTCAACGCCCTGAACCAGACCCCGGTCCTGCGCCGGTACGACAACAGCTACGGCAGCTTCCGGCTCCAGAAGACAGGCCTCTGGACGTACAACGCGCCCAGCGCCACCAACCACGCCAACGCCGAGCTCATGAACCCCTACGTGTTCCGTCTCGGCGTCCGGTTCCAGATCTGACGCACAAGCACAAGCAGCAGAAGCACACGCAGAAGCTCAACCCCGTCCCGCCGAAAAGGCGGGACGGGGTTTTTTTTGCCTCGCTCGCAAAATCCAATGGCGGCTAATGGGTCGCCCCCGGCTCACGAAGAATGTTCGCCTCAGGGCGACCCAACGCCGCCACAATCTCGGAGCGCTCGCGGCGGCAATATTCGGTCGGCTTGCGAAAATCCTGCCGCGGACAGACTTGTCCGATTCGCTGCATCTCACCCCCGACCCAGGGGACCCCATCCAGCTCATCGGCCAAGTCATCCGCCCGGCAGGCGCGCGGGCCGCTGGGCCGATCGGAGACGGTGAGCAAAGAGGCTCCGGGATCATTCAAGGCGCACCTCAAGGAGATCTCTCCGCCGCTTTGTCTCGCTTTTCGGGGCGCGAGGGGGCTCCCTGAGAGGGCCAGCGCAGCGGAGCGGGATAGCCAAGATTCCGAAGACGCTTTCCAAGAATCCATTAGTGATATCACCTCCCCTTCCCCTCCTGTAGCCAGGAGGGGCCCCGGATCAGGTTAGCGTCTTCGGAGTGGTGAGCACGTAGAGCGAATTTCTTTCGAGACGGCGGAAGGATCGCCCATAAGCGAACATCAGGAGGGAGGGACCCCGCAGATTAAGCGGGGGGGAACCCGCGGGGGGTTCCAACCGTGAGCGTTGGGCGATCCTGGAGCCTCTGGAGGAAATTCGCGTCCCGATCAGGGAGTCCCCGGG
>Ga0315277_10000534_pt1 | contig 60442 bp, 55 predicted proteins | sample YL17G05_15_MG_FD_203695 | JGI IMG/M metagenome (GOLD analysis project Ga0315277, IMG submission 203695) | Sediment microbial communities from Yellowstone Lake, YNP, Wyoming, USA - YL17G05_15 | ecosystem: Environmental > Aquatic > Freshwater > Lake > Sediment | place: USA: Wyoming | collected...
TCCCGCAGGAGTGCCTCCCCAGAGTGCATTAGCTCCTCCAGAGCCTGATTTCAAACCCCACACATAACTTCCTATTACAGCTATTCCTCCGATAATATTTATGGCAAGGATAATAATTTTTTGTGTTGGCATATTGGGTCATTATATCAAAAAACCGCCTGGCATCAAATTAGGTGTTCTTTAGGGCAATAATGTCTTTAACGCCTATTAAGCGCCACACCATATTTCTATCTTCTTGAATAATGATTTCGGGTGGATCACTCGGCATATATCCTAACGCAGCCATTATATTAGGAGACAACTTTCTTTTTCGAATTAAATCAATAAAGTCAGACCGCACCCGTTGCTTCTTACTATTATCATTAATTTCTTCTAGCATGCCTTGTAGGCTAATGAAATTGTAGCTAGAAAGGTCGCTAGAGTAAGATTCAATTTCTACTGAAACATGCGGGTCTTGATGGAAATAATCTATTTTGCGGCCATAGCGGGTTGGCAAAAAATAAAGATATTTTCCATCAAAAGTATAAAGAAGCGGGACAATGTAAGGAAAACTATCTCCCCGAAAGGCAATGCGACAAATATAATTGTCATGAATTAAACGGTCGTATTCATATTTCTTCATACGAGGTATTTTTAAAATATTCATATATTTACCATATTAATTTAACTTTATTCAATTCTACCAAAAAACAGCCCCATTGGCGATTTTATTAGCTCCGCCTAAGGAACAACGTTAGAACCTGTTGGGAATAGTCTTAAAGAAAACTTATTACTTCAGAAGTCTATATCGTGAATTCGCTATTAAGCCTATTCCCATCATCCAAATAGGAATAGCCCACATCTTATTCTCCATTTCTTCTTTTGTTGTTAAGAAAAATATCACTGCTATTGCTACTATTGCCATTCCAATCCAAAACATTGCTTTGTTCGGTTTTTTATTTTCCTGTCTCATCCTGCTCCTTCCCAAATAAATCACAACTCCCATAATAAGAGCTAATAAGACAATGGATATCGCTATGTAATGCATATTTTTATTTATTTAATATCTTTCTCCTATTCTACCAAAAAACCGCCCGATTGGCGATTTTTATCAGCTCCGAGCTGTGAGAGAACTTAGAACTATCATTTTAAGCGGTTGGAAGTCCTACGAACTGGACGCAGCCGTCAAAATGCTCCGCCGAGAGTCGCCGTTCGATTAGATTAATTGATTCTCTTCTCTTTTTATGAGCTTCTATCCTAAATCTTTTTCCCGATATAAAAAACATATCCATAATACTGTTTGTATTTTGAATACAATTCCGCCTCATACTTCATTTTTCCAATAAAAGACTCCACGGTTTTATTTCCAGCATATTTTTGTAAAAGCGCTTTTCCTGCCGCTTCTCGCGGAATAAAATAATTATCCGTCCAGCATTTTTCAGGCAATGTAAATGTAGCAACAAGTCTGTAGCCCGCTTTTTGCATTGTTAAAATATTATGTCCTATCGTGTTTATTTCAGGAACATTATCAACCCACCAATTTTCAATTTCAGCAGGACGTTCATCGGTAAACCATGACTCATATGTTATGGCAATATAACCGTCTTTTTTGAGAAAGTCCTTCCAATAGTTCAGGCCTTTTTCAAAACCAATACCAGCAATAGCTCCTTCAGACCATATAAGGTCAAATTCTTCTTTTTGAAACGGTAAATTATCCATTGAGCCGACAATGCCCTTTACCTTTTCTTGAAGATTTAATTTTTTGGCATTATCATTAAAAATATTTATAAAATCGGGTAAAAAATCTACACCGGTAATATTCCCAGTGATATTTTGCGCGAGAACCATTGTCTGCCCGCCAGTTCCACAGCCTAAATCTGCTACCCGTGAAATTTTATTAAGATTATCCAGAAAACTTAATGCCTTAATAGTCATTTCAGGGCTGCCAGGCCCCTGCCGTTCCAATCATACGTGTAATTCACAAATTAAGTTTAAGTCAAAATCGTGAATTGATTTGTTTTTGTTGTTATCGTCTTTTTTCATATAAGCACATTAAGACTTCTTCCTGCTTTTTATAATAACCACAATTTAGCTCGCTCTAGCGGACGATTTTAGAACTTTGAGATGGGAAGAAGTGTTTAAGTATCCTGAAGTAACGTTAAATCAGCTGAAGGTATTATGTGGACTATGTTAAAACCTATTTCTGAATTTCAACTAATTCACCTTCGCTTATTTTGAGATATTTTGAAACTCCGACTGATGGTGTCACCGTCATCGGCTCATTAGCTTGTCTGTCTGCATAATTCACTATGATTTCTCCGTTTCTGAATTCAGTCGTTTGTGGAGCAATTCGATCGCCAAGAAAAATCGCATTGGTCCCCTGGCATCCACTAGTAGTTTCCAAAGCAACGGCGACATAATAAAAAGTGCCGCTCCCACCTGAATCCTGCGTCAGGATAAAAGCAATATCAGACAGTCCATCTTCGTTGAAATCACCAGACGCTTCATTTCCAAAATATCTCGTAATAAGCTTTGAAGCAGAACCGGGAACTATCTCTTCTTCCGAATATCCATCTTTTAATAAGATATTCTTCCCTTCAATAGCGTAGGTGCAGTTTTTTTGGTCTAATGTAACTTTTTCTTCTCCTGCCGATTTTTCAGTTTTTGGTTGTGATTGATAAATCCAATAACCGATTCCAATAACAACAATTATTAAAACAACAACTAAAATAATTTTTTTAGACATATTTATTTTATATTATTTAATGACCATCAACTATTTTTATTATATCAAAAAACCGCCTGAATGGCGATTTTTATTAGCTCCCCCTATGCGATACGCTTAGAACCGTAAATTGGGAACTAATTAGGGCGGAAATGAGTGGGTTAAGCTTTGTTTAAAATAAAAATATTAAGGCCTCCCAGGTTTTATTTAATAGTATCTCTTCTTTCTCGCACGAATCCTATGCGCTTATTTTTTGCTGTCATTTTTATAAAATAAGCCAAAGTTTTTTTATATATATTCATATTATGCCGTTTATATCCCTCAATATATGCAATCCTAATGCGTTGATATGGAAGTGGCATTTTCTGAAAATATTTCCAAGCATCTTTATTTGCCCTCAGCGCTTTTAATATCTCTATAGGAATTATGAAATTGTCAGGTTTATCTGTTTTAGGGTTAAATACATGGGCGACAGCTTTAAGTCCCCATTTTGTTATTTTCTTTTCCTTTATAAGCTCACGAATACGCTCTTTATTCATTTGCGAAAGCCCACTTTTTGGTTTACGTGGTGAAAATCGCTGTGCGAAACGCTCTCTGTCAATCTTTTTAATAGTGCTATCAATCCACCCATAACAAAGAGCTTCTAAAACTGCGTCGTCATATAAAATGCGAAGCTTTTTAGTCTCTTTGTGGTAATAAATAAGCCACACTTCTTTCTGGTTTTTATGATTTTTTACTAGCCACTTTCGCCAATCTTTTCTATTGGTTATGTAAAGTGTATTTCTAATTCCCATATTTTTATCCTAACAAAAAACCGCCTAATTGGCGATTTTTATCAGCTCCCCCTATTGGACACGTTTAGAACTTTAGATTGGATAAAGATAAGAGAAGAAATAGAAGAAACTAACTTGTTTTTACTATTACAAACAAAAAACCAGCTAATAAGCTGATTTCTTGTCCTAAATAAACCTTTGTTTAAACGCTTACTTGGGAATATTAGCGGGAAGGTAGAGGTGCGTTGACTTCTTTACCTTTTTGAGTCCCGCCATTTTTTTTAATACTTTTTTATTGCTACAAGAGTAGCAAAGCTCAACGATACCCCAGCAAGTATCATAATTGACACCGTAAGATGGCTCGTGCTAGTTGCTGCGTAGTAATATGCAGCGCCCCACATGAGAGCTGCCGCATTGGCAAGAATCATAATTCTTAAATATCCCATTCGAGTTTCACCTTTTATATTGTATCATATTATATATTTTTGTCAAGCTAAAACTTCCGTAATTTTGCAATATTAAATAATAAACTAAAAAACCGCCCATGAGGCGATTTTTATTAGCTCCGAGGGTCGGACGCCATCAGAACCTGTTTTATGAGGATGGAGGAAGGGTTTGAGGTGCCGGTTTTGGCTGGACGATGTTAGAACTTACCTGAAAGCTTTTTTATATTAAATTACAAGAATTATTGTACCGACTAAAACCATAACAACGCCTAATAGTTTCTGTTTGCTTAAACTGGCACCAACTAAATGAACGCTAAGTAAGGTAGTGAACAAAATTTGGGTATTTTTAATTGATTCATGGTAGCCAAGATTAGGAGTAATTGCCATCCCCTTTATGTTGAAAATATTGGCTATAAAAGAGAAAGTTGCTGCTAAAAAGACTACTGGCAGAAAACTCTTCAATTTAACCGTATCTCGGAAATAGTTTTTAACTTCTTTACGATTTAATATAGCGAAAGCTAAAAAATTGAATCCGAAAAGAAAAAGATTTATTTGCGGAGAAGAAAACCCTATTTGACTCGCTTTCTTTAAGCCCAGCACCGTAATAGCGGAACTCAAAGCACCTACAGCAGCTAACACGTCCCATCTTAAAAATGACTTTTCGGTTTGTTTAGTAAAAGTGTTCTTTTTTTCTATAACAAGCGCACTTATACCACCAATATTAAGTAATACCCCTAATAATTTTACTGAGCTTAAGGAACTTCCAAAAATTAAAACCGAAAAGAAAACTATTAGTAGAACATTACTATTCGTAATTGCTCCAACAAAACCAGGATTTGGCGCTTTTATTATTGCTGTAAAATCCGTCCAATTACCAATGACAGCAAAAATACTAGCGATTGTCATTATGCCTATAAAAGACCAGAGAGATTTGGATTCCCAAATACTATTTAGCGTCCCACTATTTATAGCAAGAAATCCAAAAAAGGCAAAACCCAAAAGAAAAAGTAATATCTGCCTTGAAGAAAAACCTTTATTACCCAGATATCTCGTACATAAAACCATTCCTGCAAATGATAACGAAGTTAAAATGGAGTATATATACCATGGCATGTTCTCATTCTATCAAAAAACCGCCTGATTGACGATTTTTATTAGCTCCGAGGGACGGACGCTATCAGAACCTGTTTTATAAGGATGGAAGAGGTTTTTGAGGTGCCGGTTTTGATTGGACGATGTTAAAACCTGGTTAGTATAAAAAAGGCGGGTATTGAGATTATCTCACCCGTCCCTACTATAAAGATCGACTGTCCCGAGGGGACGCAAAAGAATTATGTAAAATGTGCGAGTACTTTGTTTCTCACTGCTTTCTCAGCTGCCTTAATGATTTCAGTTATTTTTCCAGGAGTCTCCAGTGCTTTCTGTTTAATGACAAGGTGTATGGACGCAGGATTGCCTGGAAACACCCATACAACTCCTCGATCAGTCAAATCGTCATCAGTATCTCGGAAATCGATGTTTATTGTCTCTACGGACACTCTGTTGCCCTCAGGATCACATGATACGCCAATATCCTTTCCTCTGATCAAATCGACCTGTTTTTGATTGCTGATCAATCTCACCACTTCTTGGGGAGAGTCAAGATTTCTTAGAACTTCTGCTTTTAAAGAAATTGGGAGCTCCGCAGTTAGGTCACACTCGACCAGAGTAACATTGGGCGACGGCATTGAACCGAGAGTTTCTTCCAATTTTTCCGCTTGGACTGGTTGACTCTTCTTTTCGGCGTTAACACGCTCATTATCAATTTTCCAATGGGCTTTGATATGATATTTCATTCGCATCACCTCCTGATGGAATTAATATTAATACCGTATTTTTATGGTATTGTCAATAGTTAGCTCCGCATCGTGAACAACGTTAGAACCAAGATTATGGAGAATAATGATATTTTTGAGGTGCCGGTTTTAGTTGAAAAACACTAGGCCTATTTTTATAGAAAATATCGTAAAACCTCTCTTAAATCTTTTTTATCTATTACAACATGAGCAGCTTTTTTTACCTCTTCCTTTAAACAATTAAATGCAATGCTTAAACCGGCTTTTCTAAAAATATGTATATCATTAACCTCATCGCCAATATAAGCACATTCAGAAGGATTTAAATTTAACTCTTTAGCTTGTTTATTAAAATATTCTACCTTGCCTTCAAAATCACAGGGAATTAGTTGCCATTCTTTAAGATTTTTATCCTCATCAAAAATCAAATCACAATGAGCAATAATATAATCTAAACCGAGCAATCCTTGCATTCTTTCTGCCAATGCTTTAAATCCCCCCGTTATTACTGCAGTCTTATATCCTCTTTTTTTTAATTCTTGTAGGGTTTCTTTTGCCCCATTCATTAATGGTCTTTTATCAATAAGCTCCATAAATTTATCTTCTGTTAATCCATGTCTTTTAAGAACACGACAGGCCTCATCTGTCCACTCCATATAAGTAGGAAATTCACCTTTAATAAATAATTCCTTTAGTCGCTCGTGCTCTTTGTAAATACCAATGTGATTGAATATGGCATTCCAGATACTTAATGCAACCTTCTTACTGTTTTCGTTATAGCCCACGACATCCACAAGCACTCCATCCATATCAAAAAATATTAATTTAATTTTGTTCATTTTTTTATCCTATCAAAAAACCGCCGTCTTGGCGATTTTTATCTGGCTCCCCTTCAAGAACGCACTTGCTCAGTTTGATTGGAGAACAATGCGGGTGGAATTAGACGCTTTTATCTCAACATATAATATATCGCTCTCCTAAAAATACCCTAAAATGAATTTGATTAAATACTGCGTATAATAAATTCCAGTTAAAATAAATATAGAGGCTACCACATAACGAATATATTTCTCTATCTTCTGCACGGATTGAAATGCCTTACTGACAGTCTTCACACTAAAGGCAATCAGAAAAGAAAAAATAACTACCGGCAGACCAGTTCCTAAAGCAAAAAAGGTAGGAAGTAATAAACCGCCGACAGAGCTTATTACTAATGGAATTACAACACCAAAGAATAAAACTCCGCTATATGGACAAAAGGCGAGAGCAAATAACATACCCAATAACAATGAACCAAAATAACCTTTGTTTGCCAGCCATAACTTCGCTTTCTCAATAATCTGATTATTGTTTTTTATATTTATCTTTACAACCCCAAACATTGTTAGCCCAATCAAAATTAAAACAATTCCTAAAACCTTATCACCCCAACCTTGAAAAATTCGGGAAATTTGAAAAAAAGAAAAACCAAAATAGATTAAGGTCGCCAATAATGTATAACTTATAACTCTACCCAATATATAAAAAAGACCCGATAAAATCGTATACTTGGGAGTTTTAGTGTCTTTAGAGATATAAGCAATCGCTGTTATGTTAGTAGCTAATGGACAGGGGCTTATAGAGGTCAATATCCCCAATAGAAAAGCTGACAAAACAGGTATGTTATAATTCGCAATGATAGTATTTATAAATTCCATATTTATATTTCCAATATGGTATTAAGTTTATTTGATAAATAATCCTTAAATTTAATTTCGTATCCTGACGCAAGTTGCCAGACCATAGCATCTTCCACTATGTTATCTTGCCCATTTTTAATGGAGTTAATATAAAGAGCTGAACCAGTAGCTTGGAATTTTTCGACAAGAGCTTTATTTTCTGGGAGGTCAACGTTAATTTCTCTAAACTCTATTTTCCCCGATTTAAGTTGCTCCGCAAACCTTTCTTCAACTGTGGCTTTCGCCAGTTTGCCTATCCTAATGCAAGTGGGACAGCGTTGTGTTGCGTGGAAAAGGAAAACTTGGACTTTTGTAGCTCCTGTCAGATTTAAGCCATTTGCAGCGTTATTTTTTGGCTTAACTACGAAAACAGTTAACAAGATTAAAACTATTATTCCAACACCGATGATTATTTTTTTATTCATATTACTTTATTAAAAAGTTAAATAAATAACCTGTAAATATAATTCCTGTTCCAACAATCCCTGCGAAAATAACGATAAGTTTTGTTTTCATAACTTTTCTTAAAATCAGAAACTCTGGCAGGGATAAACCAGTTATAGCCATCATAAAAGCGAGTGCAGTTCCCATTGATACGCCTTTTTCGGTTAAAACTCCAATAAGCGGTATCACTCCTGCCGCATTTGAGTAAAGAGGTATCCCAATAAGAACAGCCAAAGGAACGGCATACCAGTTATTTCCGCTTGCATATTTTGCAATTAAATCAGCGGGGACATACCCGTGTATCCAAGCCCCTATACCGATACCAATAACAACGAAGAGCCAAACTTTCTTAATTATGTCAAAAGTATAATTTCTGGCATAAACAAACCTTTGTTTCCAAGAAAGTGAAGGCAAATTTAACTCGTTAATTTTTTTACCATTGGAAAAATCTTCAACAAGGTTCTCAACTTTGAGATAACCTATAATAATACCCGACAAAATGGCTATTATTAAACCGCTAATAACATAAATTATAGCAATTTTCAACCCGAACAAACCGAATAGCAAAACCAAAGCTACTTCATTTATCATTGGAGAGGATACCAAAAAAGAAAAAGTCGTCCCAAGAGGAACGCCCGCCTCAACAAAGCCAAGAAACAGCGGTATCGCCGAGCAAGTGCAGAATGGAGTGATTATGCCGAGTAAAGAAGCTAAAACATTACCGACAAACTTATTTTTACGTGAAAGTATCTTTTTAATCTTTTCGGGAGGTAGAAAGGAACGAATAATTGAAACGATAAAAATAATTACAATCAATAAAAGTAAAATCTTTATGGTGTCAAAGATAAAAAAGCTAACAGCGTCCGCTAAAACTGTTTTGGGAGTAATGTTGAAAACGCTATATGTTAGCCAGTTCGCTAATAATTGGATTGGATAAAAAATACTCATAATTTTAACTAACAATTACCTCCACACGAACATCCGCCCTGCTTTGGCGTATTCTCGCTGGCTTTATTCCCATTAAGAAGACCTTTTATTTCCTCAACCGATAGAACTGTGCCATAACTTAAAACCTTTTCATCAACGACCAAAGCAGGCACGCTCATTATTCCATAGCCCATAATTTCCTTAATATCAGTTATTTTAATAACCTCGTCTGTTTTGTTTAGTTGTTTCACCGCCTCTTTTACATTTTTCTCTAATGTTGCGCAGCTCGGGCAACCCATACCTAAAATTTTTATCATATTTTTATCGTTGAATTAAGAATGTGCATATACTTTCTAAGAACCTTTTTATTTATGTTGTAATGCATAAAGTTTCCATTCCTTTTTTGCTTAACCAAGTCTAATTTTCTTAATTGAGATAAGTGATGGGAAGCAAGTTTTTGAGATATTTTAAGCATTGGAAAAATCTTGCAAACGCATTGAGGTTTGTCTTTAAGGAAAACTAAAATTTTAAGCCGATTTGCATCGGCAATTATTTTTAGAAACTCACTTATTATATCTATTTTATTTTTCATAAACAAAAACTACACTAATTTATATTAGTATAGTTTATGGAAGAAATGATGTCAAATTCTAAAATACAAACCTGACTTAGCTCCGAGGGTCGGACGCTATCAGAACCTGTTTTATGAGGTTTAAGGGTAGCTTTGAGATACCGATTCTGAACAAACGATGATAGTCCATGCCACCTAACTTCTAATATCTAAAGTGATGACTACAACCTAAAAGCTGTTGTCTGCATATTGGGCATTGTTCAAAATCACATCCGGTTACGTGGAAAAAACCCCTTGTAACACCGCAGTCATGACATGGTTGATTAACTACTGCTGACCCGTATTCTTTTTCTCCCTCTTTTTCCCATATCGACTCTCCATACTTAAATCTCCTAGCTTTTCTTTTACGACCATGAACACATTTCAGAAGTTGGGATTCCTCAAATTCATCAAGGTATTCAAAATATCTAAAAAGATTGTTAGAGATGTCATACAGTTCATCTGTGCTACTGGATGATTCTAAACGATGAAGCATACCCGTCCTTATTTTGTGTATCTTTTTAAAATTTTCTTCTGTAATCGAATCAAATACAAACATTTTTTTTATCGAATTAATAAGACTCTGGAATCTACCGCTTTTCTCCCCCGTTCTATGTTTTATCTTGTCGAGTAAGAAATTGGTGAATATAGCATCTAATCCTATTACATAGTTTTTATTAGAAATTATCTTAAGGTCCCATCTTCTAAAAAGAATCTCAAAATCATAACCGTAGCTGTTCTTTATCCGACTAGGGACAAAATCCTTCTGGGAATATTTACCTAAGATATGTTTTCTGAGAAATCGAGACTTAGGATTCTCGAAGGCATAGTCAATCAATTGTCTAAATATTGGAAGTATAGCAAACGATATTGTCTCTTTCTTGTTTGAGAGGGTACAACTATAATAATAGAGGCCTCTATTAAGTATTAACTCTTGAAATAAGGCATCTATTCCCCCGCTGCCACCATCAACATTGACATAAAAGTAACCCTGGCCCAAATAACGATACCTTATTCTAACCGGACGTGAATATTTCTTACCTACTCTTTGCAGAAAAGAGAAAAAACTTCTAGCTTCCTTCTCGAATTTTGCTCTAATTTTTATTTTCTGATCGTAACCAGCCATAACTTTCACTTTTAAATTATCACTTTTTACTTAAAAAACAAGCTTATCTAAAACAAAAATCGCCCAGCGATGGGCTTTTTATAAGTGTTATTCTCTATTCTGATTTAATCCCAGCTTTCCTTGAGATATTCTAACAACATCTCTTGCAATCGTTTTTTTGATACCAACTCTACGTTATTAGTTTTTGATAATTCTATTGCTTCTGGAGTAAACCTTGAAGTAATAACGACTATGGCTTTGTTGCAATCGTAGTGATTTTTAGCGGCTACGGCTTGCTGAACAGCATCATTGCCTACAGAAAAATCTAAATAACGCTTTGCCTGAATTAATACTCTTTCTTGCCCCTTGTTTGCTATTAAATCCGCGCCCTGATCTCCTGTTTTTCCAGTATGCTGCACAGAATACCCCATCACTTCGAATAATCTGTAAATTAGCATCTCAAAATTGGTAGCAGTTAATTTAGAAAATTTCTGTGGTGGCATGCCCATACTTTCCCTGGTCAGTTTTTCTTCTTTATCCTGAATGTAATGTTGAAGCAAAAGAGAAGTGTCATTCCAATTGTTTAAGGAAATTTTAATTTTCTTATCTCTTAAGAATTTTCGAAAATCATCTAAACGATTCCAATCAAAACTGTAGTCTCTATAACTCCATACATTGCCCTTTCTTCTCTCTAATCCAAACCTTCTAATAAAGTTTTGGATATATTCTTCGAGCCCGACTTTCTTTATATCATTAAGCAAGTTATCCAATCTTTTTTGTTTTCTTCGGTATTTTAATTCCTTCCAGCCAATTATGCTAACAATCAAAATAATAACGAGAAGCAATCCGTAAACAAGCCACCTCCAAAAATTGGCTCTATTGATAAAGTATTGAAGAATGAGATACAGAACATAAAAACCACCTAGCCCCTCAATCAAACCCCATAAATCATCTCCTTCTGTGTATTGTCTTTTATAGCGTCTTGCCATAATTATTTGTTCTTCTCAAAAATTTCTTAATTTTTTCTTTCATAGATTATTTGCCATTTTTTGAGTTTTCCTCATTAAAGATTTGCTTTATTAGGAATGATATTCCCCCTATAAAACTGAAAAGGAAAATAGGCATTATTCGTCCACTTATTTTAATTTTACCCAAAAAATCAAATAGGATCATCATTCCTGAAAAAACCAACCACAAAGTAGTAATAATAAAAATAATGCGGCTGGCGAGATGATTCATCTCTTCTTTAAAGTTCAAGGGGCGTATTTCTTCTTTAACGTGCTTATCAAGCATTTCTTTTATTCTTTCTACCGCATAATTAATCTGCCAATCTTCTGATAGATAATTTCTTTTTCTTACCTCCCCTTCTATAATCTTTTTCGCTTCTTTGGGAGACAGATCTTTAAATTTCTCCTTTACTGCTTCAAAAATATCTTGTTCAAGATTATTTATATTATTTTCTTCCATAGATTTATTTGTCGCTTGTGAAGTAAAGAGTAAATAGAAAGCTTTCTATCAGTGATCCGTTGCTAATAGAATAGTTTTCCTTTATCAGTCGTCTCTGAAATTATTCCAAAGTGATACATGCTAAGCTCTATATCGTAAATAAGTATTTCGATAATCGGTTTATATTCATATTCTGGATGAGAAATGTTATGAGAGATACCGGAAGCTATTTTGTAGACTATCGCTCTTTTTTCAAAGGGCGTAGACAGCCACATTATATTGCGGTGTAGTTTATTAATAAGGAATTCATGGATTGCTTTATTTTGCTCTTCATCTGTCGCCCCAGAATGATCCTTGATAAATTTCTCGTATTCCTTTAAAACTAAAGGGCGTAGAGTGTCAAATTTTTTATCGTAACCTAAATAAATAAAAATTAAACTCAAAGAATAACTTGAAATATCTTCTGTAAGTCTAGATTTTGTATCGAAATCAATTTCTCCAATTTCTTTTTCTATTGCGGAAATAAATTTCTGCGTGTGCAAAATAGCGTTTTCGTAGAGCGCAATAGCCAGAGCTTCATCGTTAGACAACTCTTTTCCGTGCTCCTCTTTATATTGTTTTTTGAATGCATCTAACGCTTCTTTTGAGAGTGGCATTTTATTATAAATATACTTCCTTTATTTCAAGTTGAGTTTTTCCTTCTTTTCTGCCGGGTTGCTGAAAGTTAATTAAAAGGCCTTGTTTAATCTTTAAAATTTTCATGTAGTTTCTCAGCTGCTGTTCTTCAGCTGCTCCCATCTCGCTGCCAACTGCTTTTAATTCAACGATAACTTTACTTCCATTTAGATGTACAACAAGGTCAGGGTATCCTTCACCAACGCAATGATCTTTGTATTTTAGCTCTATAACCTTTTGGTTCTCGTATTTGATTTTTACTAAACGTAATCCCACCTGCATAGCCTTATCGTAAACCACCTCCTGATAACCAGAACCCAGGTTTCTATAAACGTCTTTCGCAATAGAGATTATTTTCTTGATTTTATTTTTATTCATATCTTTATTTTTTTAACTTAAGGTAAAATTTAATCTATATTCAATGCGTTAAAATTTTTAGAAAATTTATTAATATTCTTTTGAAATTCTTTTCTGTGAGTATTTTTTCTGGTCGACCAAAATCTTTTAAAATCATTGTGAAGATTAATCCTATTGAAGAAACCTGAAATATCTTTTGCCTCTTCTCCCTTACCTTTTTTAGCATTATAAAATTGTATGGCTGCACGAAATACACTAATTGTGGCATTGTTTAAAGGTTTAAATGCTTTACGCACGTCTTTCCAATACCATGTTCTACCAAAAGCGTGCTCACAAACATACCTGAATTTTTTCTCAGAATATCCGCTGTCTATATATTTGCGAATGGTATTCCAAAAGAAATTAAGCACAACCCATTTTGCGTAAGCGCGCTGAGGATATCCCGTCGCGGAATACTGTACAACTCTCATTAACCAATATTTCGGTAAATAAAAAGATATTTGTTTAGAAGAAAAAATAGATTCATAATTAGGGGTTTCAAATAATTTTTCTTTTCCCTTCCTGACTATCACCGGGTCAAGAAGACAAGCTGCTACTGCCTGTGCCAACTCTCTCTTTTCAATTTGGAGATATCCTTGACCCATCAATCTCCGTGCTTCTCTTTTACTCATTCTTTTTCTAATATATTGGTAGTTGGACTTGCGCATTTCTCTTTGTAGGCAGATTTGTATATCATCATTTGCGACCAAATCAGATGGTAAGATATAATTTTGCCAGTTTGTTGCCCTAACAATTGAATTGATTAATTTATCATATTCGCCGCTATTGTTATGTTCCCTTGGTATTCTTATTATTTTGACCACCACATTAGTGTCATCGGAATCATTTTCAGATAGGGTTATTGTGGTTTGTTGGCCATTTATAATCTGTGTTCCCTCTATAAGAAGATAATCCTCTCCTCCCCTAACTTCTCTTTTAACATCCGTACAGACGATTGTAATTCCATTATTATAGTACCAAAAATTATTAGGCTCTTTTTTAATCGTATCTGCAATTGATTCATTAACTTTTGTTTCTCCCAATCCACCCCGAATATTTTTTGCAAATATATTCTTCCCCACTTTTTTATACATTTTTCCTATTTCAGATCCGCAAACCGATAGAACCCATGATTCAATCTTATTATTTGGATCAAACCTATGCATTAGTCCATCATTCCTTACTATACCCTCGGGCATAATTTTTAATTTAAGAATAGGAATATGTGGAATAATTACTTCAGAATAATCCCGAAATATATTTAAAACATCATTTATCGCTTTTATGTAAATATCAACTGGACCGTCAGCTTCTCTCGCAATGGCTTTAGCTTCTCTTATAATAGTGTCAGTACATCGTCCAGTTGTAACATAATAGAGATTTAACTGATATTTTTTGTTTTTTACACAATCAACTAACTCTTTAAATTTTTCTTTTGGATCAGGATCTAACCCGGAATAAAAAGATCCTAACAGTTCTTTATTTTCCCAGGGTTTTAATCCCAATTTAGCGAACGAAATAACATCATTTAATTTTTCAGAACAACCTTCGTTATAATGGAATTTTCCCTGAACAATATTGCACTGCTCATTCTTATCATCTATATAAATTGCATCTAGATTCTTTTCCCCGCCGCTTCCTCCCATCTTTCCAGTTAAAGATGACTTTGCAGTTTTTTCATCAGCAGTTAAATAAGAATAAACAAACCAATATACAAAAGCAGAATCATCTTTAAGGTTAGGATTTTCTTTTCTTATATTATTAATTTCGCTTTTTAAATCTTCGAGAGAAATTTTATTTGGCATGTTTTTAATTTTCCTCAACTTCGGCCCAAATTTTAGTTATTTATACTTTTTATATAATCGTATAGCTTAGAAGCGGTAATATACATTTTAAGGCAGGTTTACTCTGTATCCATTCAAAACTAATTTACCATCATCAATCAGTGAATCAGTCACTTCTCTTATCTGATCAATTTCTTCAGGAGTTGTTCTGTTTAATTTGAATATCTTGAAAACAATTTGCGGAACTTGTTCTCTCATAATTCCAAATTGATCTTCAACCCCAAAAAGGATAGCTAAAGCAATTTCTTGCGGAGCGATATTTGATATAGTTCTTTTTGCACCTTCTGACGGCAACCGAAAATCAACCATCTCGACTCCTCGCTTCCACATAAACCCTTTTTTCCTTTCTATTGATTTAGTAGAAATGGCTAGTTTTATTGCCTCTTCCACATTGCTATTAATGTTCGCACCTATTTTTTTAACCCTAAATACTTCCTTCAACCTTTCTTTTAAAATATCTTCGTGTATTGGGCCTTCAGCCCTTATAAGTTCTATTAATATATTCTCTAACTGATAAACTCTATTTCTATTTAATAGTGTTTTTCTATTAAGCCTCTTTTCGTATTTTACATAGAGAGATCCTGATTTATATTTTTTAATCGGCGGCACTGGTGGTACAGATATCAAATCTAAATTTTCTTTAGTTATCGGTAATCCCGTAACTGCTTTCTCGCCCTTCTTAGATAACAACGATTCAATTTTATCGATCATCTGTTTTATCGCATTATCTTGGTTTTGAAACCAATCGGTTGACCAAACTCTATATATTTTCCATCCCATTCCACGAAGTATTTCTTCTCTTAAAAGATCTCTATCTCTTGCAATCCTAGAGCTATGATAAGTAGCTCCATCGCATTCAATGCCGACTAAGTATTTTGAAGGATCTTTTGGATTTTTAATTGCTAAATCGATCCTAAAGCTCCCAGTGCCAACTTGACAATCTACATCAAAACCTCTTTCTACCAACATAACTCTTATTGAATCCTCAAAGTCATTCGTTTCTCCTTCAGTAATTCGTGCAGGATCAACCGGTAAAGAACCTTCTCTTTCTGCATATTCGATAAAGTTTTTAAGAGCTAAGGCGCCTCGATTTTGCGGATTTAAACGACCTAATTCGGAAGATCTTAAGCTAGTTATTAAAATTATTTGCCACTTAGCACGAGTTACAAGAACATTTAACCTTCTCCATCCCCCTTGCATATTTAAAGGGCCGAAATTCAATGTTATATCTCCTCCTGGACTCTTTCCATATCCAACACTTATAATAATCACATCTCGCTCATCTCCCTGAACATTTTCAAGAGACTTAACAAAGAAAGGTTCTTGTCTTGAAGAATCAAAAAAAGGTAACAAATCTGGCCGCCTTGACAATTCTTCGCTTATAGAATCTTCAATGGCCTCTCTTTGATATGTATTTAATGCAACAATACCTAGGCTTCTTTCTGGGAATTTAGCGAAATGTTCTATTGCTAACTTAGCTGCCCTTCTTGCTTCGATTCGATTTGTACGACTCCTTCCCCTATCCCAAACTCCTTCAGCAGTATACTCTAATTTAATTCCTCGCCCAACTTTATCTTTGCAGGGAGAAGGAAAAGTAATTAATTTATTGTCATAAAAATAATTATTTGAAAAGCTTATTAGTCTCTCATCACGACTTCGATAATGCCATTTAAGATACGACTCTTTGAAAACAGGAACAGAGGCAATACAATCATCAAGTAAAGATTCTAGGGATGTTGCAAAATTTTCTTCATAATCTTCCTCATCGTCTTCCCCAATTAAGGAAACATCGAAAAATGACGTGGGTGGTAACTGATTTTGATCTCCGGCAACAATAACTTGATCAGCCCTTAATATAGATGGTATTGCTTGAGGTGTTGGTAATTGAGACGCTTCATCAAAAATAACCAAATCGAAATGGAAGGTTTCCGGTTTTAAAAATGTTGAAACCGAAATAGGACTCATTAACATGCATGGCTTTAATGCCTGTAATACATGAGGTATTTCACTAAACAATTTTCGAAGAGGTTTAATCCTCTTTCTTTTTTGCATCTCAAATCTTAAAGTCCCTATTTCACTACCACTACCTAACCCAGATTGAGCGATTTTAACCATTCGAGAAGTAGATGCTGCATTAGATTTCATTTGGATATTTGAAAGTCTTTGAATCCTTGCATCCAACATTCTGAATTTCCCAATTAATTCTTCCTGTTTTATAGTTGTGAAATCTGCCAAGCAGGGCTTTAAACTTATAGCAGCAGATATCCATAATCTTAAGAGTCTTTTTTCGAATATATCTTCTAATATTTCTCCTTCACTATTTTTTATCGATCTTAATAATTCCTCCAGCCCTAAATCCCTACAATACTTTATTGCTTTTTGCAGTATAACCCAGTCCCTAAGGCCATTTAGGTTATTTAAAACTTCTTCAATTCGATTGCTTAAATTTTTAATCGGTGTTTGCAATAGCAATACCTCGTGAATAAAACCATTTGGCCACCATTTATCGATCCTACTAGCAACTTCATTTATAAGGTTAATATTTCCTTTAAGAGAAGAAACTAGAGCGGCTGCAGAATTACTTAATTGTGAATCAACAATAGTTATCTTTGAATCTTTCCAGACATTCTTCGGAAAGTTATTCTTTAAAAGAATAACCACTTCATAACCTCTTATTACTTCCTCAAATTTCTTCTGATTCCTTAAATCCTCAGCAGAGACTTCTTTTTCCAATAATTCCCTTATTCGAATAAACCAATCCTCAATATTTAATAACCTTTTCGAAACTTCATAATAATTTTTAATATTTTTATAACTAAGATTTACTTTTTCTTTAAGTTCATTTTTAAGTTTTTTCTTCCAACTAAAATATTTTATACTTATCCTAGTTGTCCAACGATCAAAATTTTTAATATCATCCAGTAGTCTAACTGCCTCTTTAAAGCTTAAAGATGAAAACCCATTATAAAAAGAGATTTTCTCATTGAACTCTTTTACTAAGAGCAATGCTTCATTAAAAACACCTCTTTTCTTCTCCGTTTCTTCAATTTCTTCGTTCGACCAATTTTCGGGCAACTTTTTAAGTGTTGAAATTCCACTTAAAACGGGTATGAGAGAAAATAAATCCTCAAATGAAAATTCTTGATCAGTAAAAAACTTATTCAAATTCTTTAACATCCCGCTAATATCCAATAAATTCTTTGATAAAAATCGGAGGTCACTTTCGATTTTTTCTTGCAGGGCAAGATTATATTCTAAAAATGAAAAACCTCTCCATGCATTTTTTTCTCTTCCAGCAAATAAATCTTTTAATTGAGAAAGTCGATTAAGAGCATCAATGCAATTTCTAACTTCTTCTTTCGTAACTTCTAAAATATTCTGCCAAGGAAGGTTAAATTTTATATCTCGAATATTTTGTAATTGAAAAAATTCTCCTATCGCCTCATAAATAGAGATCCCAAATGGTTCAACTTTAGAATGTAAATTACAAACATAATCATTTAATTGACTTCTTGTATTCTTAAGACTTTCCAATTCATCACTTAATGGGTTTATATTATCTAGTTCGTCTGATTCGAGTGTTCTTTTTAATTCCTCGATTATTTTAAGTTTTCCAGCCTTCGTGCCATGCGCTTCTAAACAAAATTGGCCAAAGCCCTCTTTTTTTAGCCGATCAAAAACTACATTCAATGCAGCCATTTTTGAACTTACAAACAAAACCTTCTTATTCTTACCTAAAGCATCGGTAATAATATTACTAATTGTTTGACTTTTACCGGTTCCAGGTGGACCATGAATAACTAGATGATTGCCAGAAGCCGCATAAGCGAGAGCTTTAAGCTGGCTTGAGTCAGTAGGAAGACAAGCAACTGGAATCACTTCTGGGATTTCTAAAGAATCCAATTCATCGCTTAGGCTCAAAGATTCACCTATATCTTCTGATCTGCCAATTGCATGAGAGAATGCAGCGATTAATAAGCTAGAACAAGCTTTATCTGTTAAAAGCTTTAAATCCTGATATAAAACAAGGGATTCAAAACTAAACGTACCGAGCCATACTTCGTTTAATATCGTCCACCTTTGCTCCGCAACGACTTCTTGTATCTCCTTAAAAATAGTTTTTAAAGAATTTTCATCAAATTCTTCAATAACATTCTCTAAAATTATTTTCTTCAAGAACGGAGAAGCAGAAATATCTAATTTATGTTTTTCTCTGAAATAATAAATTATTGCCGGATTTATCCTTATTTCTTCATCGCTTCTATGAATGCGTAATGCTATATTCGGACCCTTATAAACCAATTCGCAAGGAACAAGTAAAATGGGGCTAATTGATTCACCCAAGATGTCATCATTCCAAGCGACTACTCCAAAAGTCATAAATAAAGTTATTACACCCCTTTCTTCGATTGTAGATCGTGAGTTATCATATATTCTTCTTAGTTTTCTTTTGAGATTAATAGGAGAATCTATCTCTATATCTATGTCTCCTTCCTCAATCTTATATATATCTTTCTCCTCAATCAGCGTAGCCTGATTCTGATCTTCGGATTTCTTCCTAATCTTTTTAACAAAAGGTAGTTTTAATTCATTCTCTTCAAATACTAAAGATTTAAATAATGCATTAATATCTGGTTTACTAATCTTTAATTTTGCAGATCTCGATCTATTCAAACCAAGTAAAGGATTGGATCTGTTCATATCAAGGAGCTTTTCTTGCCACCTTTTCATCTGCAATTTAATTTTTTCAACATCAAAACTATTAGTATCGGGGTTTTTGCTATTTTTATTTTTTATTTCTAAAGTTTCTTTAACCATGACTATTATTTTTTTATTTTCTAGAGTTTAAATTATCCTTTAAAAATATCTCTAAATCGTTTTCTTTAATTCTCCATTTACCTGCCTTTGAAGCTTTCAACTTTCCAGACTTAAGATAACGCATTATTGTGCGCCCGCTAACACGGAGAATTTTAGCTGTTTCTTTGAGGGTCAATAGCTTATCCATGTTTTCAGCATATACCAAATGTCATATTTTGTCATCTTGAATTAAAAAGGCGAAGCCGATAATGTTTCGCTTACTAAAATTAAGATAGTCTCTCGCCAATCGTAAAGAATTATTTCTCTATTTCTTTCGAAAGAATAATTGGGTTTACTTTTGTAATACTTCCTTTTTTAACATAAATAAGATCTTCTTTAGAAATGAGAGAACCCCCTTTTTCTCTTAAATTCCATATATGCTCGCCAGGTTCCCTGTAATAAATCACATAACTACCATCGGGAATCTCATAAAAGTAGTATTTTCCATCGTTATCGATAGTGGTATCTATTTTTAAATTACTGCAAAAGCTAGGAAAACAAAGCGGAGAACAGTCCGATGGAATTCTAATGTCGCAAAGTTTAATCTTTATCCCTTTCGCCGGCTTATTATCTTCAAGTACAATTCCTTCAATTGATAATAGTTCATTGTGCGCGATTTTAATTTTATCTTGTGCGTCATTATAAAATGGCGATTCCAAAGAAACCATTACTAATTTTTCTATTGCACCCTTCCATCTTTTATTGTTAAATTCTTCTAATCCCAAATTGTAATTAAGTTCATCTTGAAAGAATTGCTGCTGCCCTTGAAGGAATTGCTGTTGCCTTTGATATTCTGTTAGTTTTGTAGCAGCTTTATTTTTGAGGCTTATGGTATATGCTTTTTCTTCGGCACTAGAGAGTAACGAAATTGCCATATTATAATTTTCTAAGCTACTATTGCTCGTTAGCTCCTCTGCCTTCTTTATAGAATTCAATACCTGAAAATAATTTATACTATAAAACACTCCAAAGCTAAGAATAATTGATAGAAGAAATCCTATCCATCCTAAATTTTTATGAAAAAATTTATTTAAAAGATTGCGGGTAATCCAAAATATTAATAATCCAACTGAACATATTAAAACATAACGGGCAAAGTTTTCTATAAAAATTAGTATTAAAAAAGTAAAAAGAACAGGGAAGATTAAGGGTTTTATTTTACGAAAATCACGAATAATTCTAGAAAGAATATAGAATTCAAATGGCTCCATATGTAATTCATTTTCATTCTTATATGCTGGCTTGAAAATCACAAAGCTCCTAGCCAGCGATGACTTTCGTCACCCATACCTCTTTCAAGATATGACCGGTGAAGGTGCTCTGACTAGGAGCTCTCTATCCTTCACCGGTTTTCTGGTGCCATGCCTTACAGGGTAAGGTTTAGGCTGTCTATGCTTTTAATGTATTACATTATTCCAATGGTTTCAAGAAGAAAGACAAAGAACTATTTCTTTATCTTTAACCCCGCAAGGCTTCTATTTTAGGTTTTGAATAAAAAAGCTTCAGAAATCAGTTAGATAATAGCTATTTATATGTTGTTTATAGCTACTTTTAAGCTTCTTTGTTGTTATTTTCGGTTAATATAATAAAAATCTATCTCTGTTTAAGATCCTCTCTACTAATAATGTTTATTTAATTCGGGAGCCCTTTGGGGGGAGTTGGCTTATTAATTTAGACCAAATATAAAGCTATCGCGGACTTCGTAGATAAGCTCTAATCGGTTTTGGCGAGATTAAAAGGAATTAGTCGGACCTTTTATTTATCTCCGAGCAATTAACAAACTGAAACCATGAACATAAACGCAAATTCTGAAGAGTATCCATTCTGCCAACTCAACGAGACCATCAACCTTGCACCAGATGGACGAATTATTTCCAAGAGCATTATGCTTAATCTCCGCAATCAAAGTCCAAAAGAAGTTTATAGTGCTTATAAAGAATTAAAGGGGCTGATCGAAGATAAGCAGATTGATTCAAAAAGAGAAGTCCTAAAAAAGGGAAATAAGGAAAGTAAAAGAAACCAAAAAACATGTCCAGATTGTGGCGCACCCTTAATAGAGAAAAATGGAATAAGCAGTAAGAATGGCAGACCGTATCATTTTCTAGGATGCAGCGCCTTTCCGTCTTGCTCATTTACTAAACCCTTCCGAGAAGAAAAAGAAGCTTTGCCTGTCGCTGATCAAGATCTTCTGAAGATTTATTAAATCATTATGTATTCAATACCGGAAGCATTAGATTACTTGAAGTGGAAAATAGAGAGAATGGAGAAAGAAATGAAATCAGTGAAAGGCAAATGGGCTAAACGTCAGAAAGAACATGAAATAGAACGAGAGTTTGAATGGGGAATTCGCATCCTCTCGTGGGCTAAGCCGCATGAGGTAAATTCTACCCTTATAGACTGGTATTTCGGAAGAATAGATGAACGCCCAGATATAACCAGATTGAAAAAGAAACTAGCCGAAAAAGATGAGCTGGAGAAAAATGCTCAAACAAGCCTATTGGGAAGACTGAAACTCTGGCGCTGGAAGATAAAGAAAGAAATTCGTTACTGGTCCAGGATAAAATAGCAATAAAAAGCCTGTGCTTTTCCTTGTGAGCACAGGTTTTTTTATTTTGTTGGTTATCTTTAATAATTCGGCCACTTCGTATTTTGTTCAGGAAGTCAACTTCCAGACAAACCTTGAGAAAACGGGTAAAATTGGTAGACTAGAAGAAGTTAATAATGAAAATATTATGCTAATGCATTGGGAAAAAACCGAAGATCTTCCAATCGAAATGCAAATAAAGATAGGAGAAGTTGTCAAAAAGATTCAAAAGATACTTAAATATAGAAAGCCGAGAACAGATATTTCTATATCTCTAGGGCCGGAACCCGATGAAACAGAGGTAATCTTGAAAGAGCTTGAATTTCAAGAAAAGGTTTTAAAAATAAACAAATTAGATAGGAGTACAAATTTCGCAGATATTAGTATCTATCAAAAAAAATTTGACAAACTATACAAAAAACTCGAGGACTCGGGCATATTAAGCGAAGACTCTTCTGTGAAAACAGAAATAATATTTGATTCTCTAAATGGTACACTTTATAAGGGAAGCGAAGTCTATAAACCAAGCAGCAAAAGAAGAAGGAAGCTATTACAAAAACTTTGGGAGGAACGAAAGGAAACTAAGGCAGGACAAACAATAAAGGAAGGAAAACCTTTTCCTAAAGAAGCTTTAGCGGTCCAGTCCGAACTTGTTGATTCTACAAGTGATTTTAAAAAAAACTCGGCTATAAAAAATCAATTTAAAGGAGAAATAAAAGAACTGAACAGAATTTTCGCAAATAAAAATTGGCCTCTTAAAATCTCTACAAAGAAAGGGGTCCAACTTACTTATAATCATCCTGAAGTATAAGAGGAGGCGTAAAACAGGGGTAAAAAATTAGACACCTTTTAAGAAGGTGCTTTTTTATTTATTCGAAATTAATGGGTGTAAAAACTTACGCCCTTTTTTCCCGTTAGATTGGTCTGTTTTAATGGGAGTAGTCGCGGAGGCCCGAACCGCAGAGGGCGTTATGGCGACTTTAAAAAAGCGTAACAGAGACTGCGGGCGACCGACCGAAGCGACTGATATACGCAGACCATAGTTTTTAGAAATATCACTTGCTTGATTTTCCTAAAAACTAACTGTGCCATAAGAGTCATCACTTATTCGCAAGACCACTGATGACAGGGGGGCTACAGGAGAGGGCTGCGGTTGAGGGAGCGAGGGAGGGAGATTCCCCTATCTGCCCAGTACTTACCCAGGAAGGGAAATAATCATGTCGACAAATCAACAAGACAAAAGAATCACAAAGCAGATAAGAATAGGTGAAGACACTCACCGAATCTTAAAATTACGTTCGATAGAGCTAGGCAAGACTATGTCTAAATTAGCTGATGAAATTCTCCAAAAATATTTCAAAGATTATGCAGATTCCGAAGAAGACAATTGAGGAGTTTATTGGGCTTATTAAAAGGAAAGAAGGAAGGGAAATTTCTGATAAAGAGGCAATGGATATTGTTACAAATTTACTTTTAACTTTTAATGCCATCTATCGTCCGATTCCCAAAAAAGATGACAGTGATAAAATAAAGATAGGCAAGACATAATATGAGAAATCCAAATCAAACAGCAATTAAATACCTTCTTTATTGTAGAAAAAGCAGCGAGGCTGAAGACAGACAGCTTCTGTCTATTGAGTCTCAAACGAACGAGCTTAAAAAACTTGCGAAGAATTTAAATTTGAATATTCTTGAAGTCCTTACTGAATCCCAGTCGGCGAAAGGTCCTGGAAGACCTGTATTCAATCAAGTGCTCTTTAAAATCCAAAATAACGAGGCTCAGGGCATTCTATGCTGGAAGCTGGACAGACTAGCTAGAAATCCAGTTGATGGTGGCCAGATCATGTGGATGCTCCAAAAGGGAATTATAAAACATATTAAAACATTTGAAAGAGATTATTTCCCGACAGACAATGTGCTAATGATGGCCGTGGAGCTGGGCATGGCAAATCAATTTCTTCTTGACTTGAGCACCAATACCAAACGAGGACTGAGGGCAAAAGCTGAAAAGGGATGGATCCCTGGCGTTCCCCCGCCTGGCTACATGAGAAACAAGTTTAAAGAAAAAGGCGAGAAAGATATTATTAAAGATCCGGAAAGATTTCCTTTAGTAAGAAAAATGTGGGACCTAATACTTACCGGCAACTATACTCCTCCTCAAATTTTAAAGAAGGCTAATGAAGAATGGAATTATAAAACACTGCAAAGAAAAAAACTGGGTGGAAATCCTTTATCAAGAAGCACCATCTACAAAATCTTTACCAATCCCTTTTATTCCGGATGGTTCAATTATCAAGGCAAGCTATGGAAAGGAGCGCACAAAGCAATGATAACCGAGGAAGAGTTTGATAAAGTTCAAATATTGTTAGGCATAAAAGAAAAACCAAGGATGCGAAAGCATGACTTTCTTTACACCGGAGCAATCCACTGCGGACAATGTGGCGCCATGGTAACGGCGGAAGAAAAGATTAAAAGACAAAAGAATGGAAATATCCATCAGTACACTTATTTTCACTGCACAAAAAGAAAAGATACCACATGCAAACAGGAATCAATAACTATTAAAGAACTGGAAAAACAATTTGATGAACATCTTTCTAGAATAGAGATTGATGAAGATTATAAAAATTTCGCCATCAAACACCTGAATGAAGTTCATGACCAAGAAGCGAAATCAAAAAGTTCTGTCTTAAATTATCAGCAGAAGACTTATAAAGATTGCCTGAGAAAAATTGATAATCTGGTGAAATTAAAAATATCTCCAGCTAATACTGACGGAACACTGCTCTCTGATGAAGAATTCAAAACGCAAAAGTCTAAACTATTGAAAGAGAAAACACATCTTGAAGAAATGCTAAACGAAACTGGCCAAAGAACCGAAAGGTGGCTGGAATTATCAGAGAAGACTTTTAACTTCGCCTGTTATGCCAGGTACTGGTTCGCTAATGGCGCGCCCGAACAGAAGAAACAAATATTTAGAGCTCTTGGTTCGAACCTCTTTCTTAAAGACAAAAAGCTCACAATTGATCTAAAAGAACCCTTCCGGATTATAGAAGAATCCAAACGGTTCGAACCTCTGAATTTCTCCTTAAATGAACGGAAAACAGCCGATTTGACGGCTGTTAATCCTACTTGGCTCCGGAGGTAGGACTCGAACCTACAACCATCTCCTTACACATAGCCCTAAAATTACTTTTAGGAGTGGACTATATCTTTGCCATATCCTACTTAAAAAAGGATTTAGGCACCTCGGTATCTAGTCTCTACGGCGCCCCCGATTTATATCAGGGTTCCCACGGTATTATCCCGCTTACGCGTCGGACTTCACCGTTATCCCAAGGAGTTCATCCCAAAGTTTCCTTTGGAAGCTGCAAGGTTTTACAGGGAGCCGCTCTACCAATTGAGCTACTCCGGAATGTAATATATTTTACAATTTTTTAAAGAAAAATCAATATCCTTTCAATTTCTTCAAGGAATCGTGCTCGCGTATTCTTTCAATAGCCTTGGCTTCAATCTGACGTATTCTTTCCCTGGTTACTCCGAATTCCTTACCCACCTCTTCAAGGGTATGGGTTACTCCGTCATCCAAGCCGAATCTCATGGCTAAAATCTTCTGTTCCCTGTCGGTTAAATCTCTCAAAATTTCTTTTAATCTTTCCCTTAATAACTTTCTGGCTGCTTCCAAAGAAGGAGGAGCGGTTTTCTCGTCTTCAATAAACTCAGCCAAAACCGAATCCTCATCATCATCTCCTACCGGTGTTTCCAAAGAAACGGTTTCCTGGGATATCTTCATAATGTGATGGACCTTATCCACCTCAATCCCCATTTCAGCGGCAATCTCTTCAGGCAAGGGTTCTCTTCCCATATCCTGTAATAATCTGCGCCTGGCCTGGGTATATTTGGAAATCGTTTCCACCATATGGACCGGAATCCTGATGGTTCTGGCCTGGTCGGCCAAAGCCCTGGTAATGGCCTGCCTTATCCACCAAGTGGCATAGGTAGAGAATTTATATCCTCTGCGCCAATCAAACTTTTCCACTGCCCTGAAAAGCCCTAAATTGCCTTCCTGGATTAAATCCAAAAGGGTCAAATTGGGAGAACGACCAACATATCTCTTGGCAATGGAAACAACTAAGCGCAAATTAGCCTTGGCTAATTTCTTTTTAGCTTCCAAATCTCCTTTTTCAATTTTTTTAGCCAATTCTTTTTCTTCGTTGGCGGTAACAAATGAAATTTTCCCGATTTCCTTCAAATACATCTGGATAGGATCTATTTTAACGTCAGAATCCTTAACCTTTTTTTTCGGCACATCTTCTATGGATAAAAACTCCTTGGCTTCTTTGATTTCAATGCTTTGTTTTTCTAGAACGTCATAAAGCTTCTCTAGGCCGTTAATATCTTTTTCCACCTCGGGAAAAGCATAAAGGATTTCCGAATAAGTGACAAAGCCCCTTTCCTTGCCTTTTTCTATCAGGGGTTGGAATTTATCTATATTAAAAGCTTTTTTCTTTCCAGCCTTTTTTGAAACTCTTCTCCTTTTCTTAATTTTTGTTTTTCTGACTTTTTTCTTCTTTCTTTTAATCTTTTTAACCTTCCTGACTTTCTTTTTCCTGATTTTATGTTTTTTTCTTTTTTTCTTCATAGATTTGTTAATTCGCTGGCTGAATCTTTAAAAGACTTGGTTAATTCTTCAGCTTTTTTAGAATCTTTCTCGTCTTCGGCTTTTTTAATCTCTTTGGAAATTCCATTCATTTTGTTTTTTATCTCCAAGCACTGAAACTCCTTTAAACAATTCTTAATCTCGGGCACAATGTCTTTTTCTTCTATTTCCTCCACTTCGGCTCTTAAACAGAGATAATTGAAAAATTCCGAATCAGGCGTTTCTTTTTTCTCCAGTTTTTCCAAAATCTCCCGGGTGACGGGAGAAAAACAAGAAATTGCCTTCTTATCAATAAATTCAAAGCTGGAAGGAGATTTAAGGATTAAAACCAATAAGCTTTCTTCCAATAAATCCCTACGAGACCTTGGGGGAAGATTTATCATCTCTTCCGGTTCCAGACCGAAAACATCGGAAAGTCCTTCTATCTTAACCTTTTTCATCTCCTCTTCAATATTCTCCTCCTTCACATCCAACTTCCTGGCCAGTTCTCCTGTCCAGTGGGACTGAACTATTTTATTGGGAATTCTTTTAATAATGGGCAGAAGGATTTTGGAAATTTCTTTCTTCCCTTCCGGACTTTTCTCATCTCTTCCTTTAAAAGCTGATTCAAAGTAGAAATCCATTATTGATTTGGGGCTGGAAAGCGCCTCTTCCCATTCCTTGGAATTCTTAAAGATAATTTCTGCTGCATCCTTGCCTTCCGGCAAACGAAGGACTTTGATATTAAAACCCAAAACCTGAGCCAGATCTATCCCCCTTTTAGTGGCTGAATCTCCGGCAATATCCATATCAAATCCCAGAATAAGGTTTTCAGTATATCTTTTAAGGATTTTTAACTGAAAAGGAGTTAAAGCTGTACCGGAAGTGGCAACCACATTAAGCGTTCCTGCTTGATTAGCCATTATAACATCGGTATAGCCCTCAACCAAAACACAGCTGTCTTTTTTTCTTATCTCCACCTTGGCTTTATCCAAACCATAAAGAATCCTGCTTTTATCGTATAAAAGGGTATTGGGGGTATTAACGTACTTTGCCACTTCTGCTTTATCCTTTTCCTTAAAAACCCTACCTCCGTAACCAACCACCTGGGAATTCAAGTCAAAAATGGGAAAAATGATTCTTCCACGGAATCTATCATAAAAAGAACCTTTTTCCGAAGTTAAAGCCAAGCCGGCTCTTTCAATCTCCTGTTTCTTGTAATTCCTGGATTCTAAAAAATCAGATAAGCTCTGCCAGACATCAGGAGCATAACCCAAGCGCCACTTCTTAATTGATTCTTCTTTAATCCCCCTTTCTAAAAGGTATTTCTTAGCCGGCTCACCGCTCTTGCTTTCATTGAGCTGTTTTTCAAAAAACTTGGTTGCTAATTCGCAAATTTCGTAAAGCTTCTGCCTTTCGGTTTGCATTTTAGCCATTTCCGGAGTTTGTCTTTTTAATTCCACCCCCGCTTTTCTGGCTAAAATCCTTAAAGCATCTCCAAATTCCACTCCTTCAATTTCTTTAACAAAGCCGAATACGTCGCCTCCTTTTTGGCACCCGAAACAATGCCAGATTTGTCGAGCGGGAGAAATGAAAAAAGAAGGCTTTTTCTCTGAATGAAAAGGACAAACCGCCCTGTAATTGGCTCCGGTTTTTTGAAGTTTGATGTAAGAACCTATTACTTCAACAATATCAAGCCGTTCTTTAATTTCATCAATTGGAGTTAGCATTTAACTTTCTTGATAAATCTTTTTATCTGAATAATTTTTTAAAATCTTGGCGCTGGGAGGAAAAACTTTTGAAGGCAAGTTATTCAAATCAAACCACTGCCATTCGGTTATTTCATCAGGCTCCATCACCTTCGGTTCCCCCTCAAAATCATTACATAAAAAACCAATTGTGACAAAATGCTTATCAGGAACAATTTCATTGGTCACGCTTATAATTTCGATATCTTTAACTTTCATTCCGGTTTCTTCAAATACTTCCCTAATGGCCGCTTCCTTTAATCCTTCATGAAAGCCAAGTTTGCCACCAGGCATTGTCCAGGTCCCTTCTCCGTGAAGCTCACTACTAGCTTTTTCCGGGTCAGAATGTCTCTGTCCAAGTAAAACCTTATTATCTTTTAAAATCATAACACCAACACCTACTCCCGGTTTTGGATTGTTTTGATTATCCATTAGTTTATTTAAATCTCTTTGCTTTTAATTCCCTGATTGCGTCACCCGCAATCCATTTCGCCGACTTAGAATTAATTTTTTGAATTTCTTCTGCCAATTCAATGGCTTTTCTATTTAAATACATATTCCTTTTTCCAATCTGCCGCAAAGCCCAATTGTTGGCTTTTTTAACAAAATTTCTCTCGTCAATAGAAAATTTTTTAATTAAGGGGAAAAATTTAACGAAATCTTTATCTTTGGCTTTTTTATCGTGAACAGATAAGACTGCCATCATGGCAAATCCCGCCCTTCTGACAAATTCTTTCTTTTCTTTACCCCATTTTAAAGCTTTTTTATAAGCAAAAGGTGTTTTATCGAAAAGACTCATGCAAACCTGGTCACAAACATCCCAAGAATCAAAATCTCTAACCCATTTTTCCATTTGTTGGCTTGTGACTAATTTTGATTCATCAATCAAAGCAGCTAAAATTTTTGCTTCATGAATGCCTGAATTCCAAAGCTGCTGCGCCAATTTATGATTCTTTCCAATTTCTTTAGCCAGATGGCGCAATTCCGGCATGCTTACTCCCAAGGTCTTATGGGGATTTATCCCGAAACGCGCCATTCCTTGAACATTTTTAGGATTGGCTAGTTTTTTTAATTTTTTGATTGTTTGGTCAGCGTCCATAGAAATTCCACCTGCTTGGCGGAGAGGGTGGGATTCGAACCCACGGTACCTTTCAGTACACGGTCTTTCCAGGACCGCCAGATAAACCGCTCCTGCACCTCTCCTTATAACTTATTATAAAGTGAATGGTCTCCTATTACGTAAAATCTTACCGTATTATTATTTTGAAATTTAAAAATAATTCGGTAGCGAAAATCAATGGAAAAAGACCAAAAATCATCCAATTTCCCCTTTAGTTTATGAGTTTTGAGCCGTTCGTCAAATGGATTCCTGCGAAAAATCTTTTCTTTTTTCTTTGCTTTTTCTTTAACCTCGGTCGGAAGTTGCCGATATTCACGGACAAATTGGGGAGAATAAAAAACTTCCATATAATACAACAAAACCCCGGAGCTATCTCAAGTCTTTAAGAGATCGTAAGATTTTACCTTTGCCTACCCTGAACTCATTTTCGCTTTTTTTGATTCTGACCAATAAATCCTCCTCGGCAATTCTTTCGCGAATGAGCTCTCTTAAAAATTCGCTTTTGGTGGCGTATTTTCCTTTTTTAACCAGTTCGTCAACCGAACAAAGAAGTTCTTTGGGCAAAGAAATGTTTATTATATCGCGCATATATTTGTAATAAATTGTATTACAGCTTTATCTTATTATTAATAAAGATTATTGTCAAGAGTTTATTCGTTTTAAGGTTAAGCCTCCATTCCCCTTAAAGCCCGTATTCTCTCTTCTATGGGCGGATGGGTAAGGAATAATTTATTAAACCAGGAAGTTTTTTCTTTTTCTCTTCTGGGATCGGTTATAAAAAGATGGGCTGTGGCATTACTGGCCACGCTGAGAGAATTAGGGTCATCAGAAATTTTTTCCAAAGCCCTGGCCAATCCTTCTGGATATCTGGTTAAAAGAGCGCCATCAGCATCAGCCAAGAATTCTCTTTTACGGGAAATAGCCAATTGAATCAAAGAAGCAGCAATTGGTCCTAAGATTGCAGCAATAATTCCTAAAAAGAATAAAACAGAAGCTCCGGAATCTTCCGAATTACGCCTTCTTCCTCCTCCCCAAAAACTGATTCTTAAAAACCAATTGGAAACAAGGGCAACCATTCCAGCCATAATAACTACCACGGTTTGTAAAAGCATATCTTTATTCCCTATATGTGACAGTTCATGCCCAATCACTCCCTCAAGTTCTGCCTTATCCATTTTTTCCAAAAGCCCCCGGGTAACAGCAACAACCGCATGTTTAGCATCTCTACCGGTAGCAAAAGCATTGGGCTGTTTCTCTTCCAAGATATATATTTTAGGAAGAGGAAGACCGGCTGTAATACAAAGATTTTCAACAATCCTGTAAAGTTCAGGATTATCTTTTTTTTCAATGGGTCTGGCTTTAGTCATTGACAGAACAACCTTGTCAGAATACCAATAGCTTCCAAAACTCATCAAGATGCTGATGAATACGGCAAGATAAAGGATGCCCTGGTCTTTGAGTATGTAGCTGAACAGCCAGCCCAAAGCAATAACAAACAAAAGGAAAAAGGTCATCAATAACCAGGTTTTCCAAGTATTTGATTCTGCTTGGGTATATATGTTAGCCATTAAATGCTCAGGTTTAAAATTTAACCTTCACCGGTCCCCTTTCTGCTTCCTCAGCTCCAAAAAATTCCATCTTTTTGAATCCCAACATTCCGGAAACCATATTGGTCGGGAAAGTTTCAATTTGGGTGTTCAAATCCCTGACATTGGTATTATAGAACCTTCTGGCTGCCTGGATTTTATCTTCGGTATCAGTAAGTTCTCTCTGAAGCTCCAGGAAATTGGTTGAAGCTTTTAAATCAGGATAGCTTTCCGCAACAGCAAAAAGAGATTTCAAAGTTGAAGAAAGAACATTTTCCGCTTCCCCTTTTTCTCCCACTGTCTTGGCTCCTATTGCCTGAGCCCTGGCCCGGGTTACTTTCTCAAAAAGATCCCTTTCGTGAGTAGCATATCCCTTAACAGTTTCAACCAGATTGGGAATTAAATCATGTCTTCTCTTTAATTGAACATCAATGTCTGACCAGGATTCCTTGGTCCTGTTTCTTAAAACAATCAAACGGTTATAGGTTAAGATAAACCAAAGGATTATTAGACCTAAGATTATTAATATAGTTTGATTCATTTTTATGTTTTTTTAAAATTATTCAGAACGACCTTTCTTTATTCTAGGCATATTCTAAACCTTTTTTCTTGGATTGAAAAGCCCGCCGAACGGCGGGCTCTTCATATCCATTTTCCAATTTTTAGTATTCTCCCATTCCCGGCATTGCCTGTTTTTCCTTCTTTTCCTCCGGCTTTTCCGCCACTACCGCCTCGGTAGTTAGAAACATTGTGGCAGCTGAAGCAGCGTTCTGAAGAGCGCTTCTGACCACCTTGGTAGGATCAACAATGCCAGCTTCCATCAGATTCTGGTATTCCATGGTCTGGGCATTGAATCCAAAGTTCTCACCATTTTTATTTACCTCATTAACCACCTCTCCTCCGTCTTTTCCGGCATTCTGAGCAATCCAACGAATAGGATATTCCAAAACCTTTTTTAATATCTTAACTGCGGTTTGTTCCTCTCCTTCTAGAATCAGCTCATTTAAAGATCCAGCTGCTCTAAGAAGGGCGACTCCGCCGCCGGGGACAACTCCCTCTTCAACTGCTGCTTTGGTAGCAGCCAAGGCATCTTCGGTCTTGTGCTGTTTGGCTTTCTGTTCAATCTCTGTAGCAGCACCAACCTTAATAATTGCCACTCCACCGGCTAATTTAGCCAGCCTTTCCTGAAGTTTTTCTTTGTCAAAATCAGAATCTGATCTTTTTAATTCTGCTTTAATTTGGTCAATTCTGCTTCGAATATTTTCTTTTCTATTCTCATCTCCCCACCCTCCAATAATAATAGTATTATCTTTGGTTGAAATAACTTTTTTAGCTTCCCCCATTTCACCCCATTCTACATTCTCTAGTTTTTTACCAGTTTCATCAGAAATCACAGTTGTGCCTACAACTGTTGCAATATCTTCTAATAAATCTTTTCTTCTGTCACCAAATCCAGGGGCTTTGATAGCTAAAGTATTAAATATTCCACGAATTTTATTGATTACTAAAGTGGTCAAAGCATCTCCTTCTATATCATCAGCAATAATTACTAATTGTTTTTGTCCTTTTTGAACTATTTTTTCTAAAATAGGTAAAATTTCCTGTAAGGATGAAATTTTCTTGTCTGTAATTAAAATACGAGAATTCTCATATATGGCCTCCATTCTTTCCGCATCGGTAATCATATATGAAGAGACATATCCTCTATCAAATTGTAAGCCTTCGACTCTTTCTTTTTGGATACCAAAGGTTTTTGATTCCTCAACTGTAATTACTCCATCTTTTCCAACTTCTTCCATGGCTTCGGCAATGAACTTACCCAACTCTTTATCTTCGGCAGAAACAGTAGCAACCTGAGCCATCTCTTCTTTGGTGGTTATTTGTTTGGACATTCTCTTTAAAGTCTCTACCACTTTTTCCACTCCTTTTTCTATTCCTCTTTTAAGAGCCAAGGGGTTTCCGCCGGCTGCGACAATTTGCAGTCCTTCATTGATTATGGCCTGAGCTAAAATGACGGCAGTAGTGGTTCCGTCACCGGCCACATCATTGGTTTTTTCAGCTACCTCTTTAACGATTTCTGCTCCTAAATTTTCTATCCTGTCCTCCAATTCAATCTCTTTGGCAATAGTTACTCCGTCATTGGTAATAGTAGGAGAACCGAAACCCTTGTCCAAAACAACATTTCTGCCTTTTGGACCTAAGGTAACCTTTACCGTATTAGCCAGCTTATCAACGCCAGCCTTGAGTTTTTTTCGAGCTTCTTCGCCGTATAAAATTTGTTTTGCCATAAGTTTATTCAATTATTGCCAAGATATCCTCCTCTCTGGCAATTAAATATTCTTTATCTTCAACCTTTATCTCGGTTGGACCGTATTTGGTGAATAAAACCTTGTCTCCGGCTTTAACGTCTAAAGGGATAAAATTGCCGGTCTTGTCTTTTTTACCCGGGCCAACAGCAACAACCAGTCCCTGTTCGGGCTTTTCTTTTTCAGCCGTATCAGGCAGAAGAATACCGGCTTTGGTTTTTTCTTCTTCCTTAATGGGCTCAATAAGAACGTGATCTGATAATGGTTTAATATTCATAATATATCAACAGATTAGCAATTATGACCTTTGAGTGATAATTTTATCATATTTTACATATTAAGGAAGCAAAAAGTTTTGTCAAGACCCCAAATGCTGGACAAGGGTTGCCTTAAAACCAAATCCTTGCTATTATGTATTCGTCATGATAAAGCTAATATTCCAAGTTATTGCCAGCATAGCCAGTTTATGGCTGGCTGATAAATTCGTTCCCGGAGTGGAAATTGCCGGAGGAATGAATTCTTTGCTTTTGGTTGGGACAATTCTCGGGTTAATCAACTTTTTCATCAAACCAATCTTAAGGATGCTTACCTTCCCTTTGAGGATTTTAACTCTCGGCCTTATTGGTATAGTTATTAATATGGCAATAATCTGGCTGGCAGACATTATCTTTGTTGAACTGATCATTACCGGCCTTCCTGCTCTTTTCTGGACCTCGGTCATTTTCGCGATATTAAACTTTGTCCTGGTAAGAGACTAGAACAAATTACATGGTTCAATCTCAATATTTAAATTTTGCTCAGGTAATAGTATCTATTGTTTTGATAGTCCTGATTCTTTTACAGCAAAGAGGAACCGCTTTGGGTTCGGCCTTCGGACAGGAAAGCGGCTTTTACGCCACCAGGCGGGGAGTTCAGCAAAAAATCTTTTGGGCTACGGTTGTTTTCGGAACAGCTTTTATTGTTTTGTCCCTGCTCAATCTCATTTTCTAAACTATGTATGACAAATGGCCCTCAAAATCACAATGGGGGCAGTTTTTAAAAGTCCTGAATAAGAAAGAGAAAAAGGTTTTCTTTGTTTTGTCGTTTATTGTTCTTGCCAGCTTTCTCTTTCTTTGCATAGATTTGTATTTAAAGAATACGGAAATACGTCCGGCCAAGTACGGCATCTATATCGAAGGCATAGTTGGCGCTCCCCGCTTTATAAACCCAATCTATTCGCCTGCCTCAGATGTTGACAGGGACCTGACCGAACTTATTTATTCGGGGCTAATGAAATATGATAAGGATGGAAAAATCATCCCTGATCTGATAAAAGAATACAATGTTTCCGAGGATGGAAAAATCTACGAATTTTCTCTTAAAGAAAACCTTTCCTGGTCAGACGGAAAACCTTTGACGGCCGACGACGTTCTATTTACCATAAAAACAATTCAAAATCCTTCTTTTAAAAGCCCTGTTAGGGCAGGCTGGTTGGGAGTAAAGGCAGAAAAAATTTCCGATCTGGGAATCCGTTTTGAATTAAAAAATCCCTCAGCGGTTTTTCTGGAAAGCTGCACAATAAAAATACTGCCTGAACATATCTGGAAGGATATATCTTACCAGAACTTTCCTTTATCAGTATATAATCTAAAGCCTGTTGGTTCCGGCCCTTACAAGTTCAAAAACCTAACCCAGGACGACCAGAATAACGTCAAATCGCTGGAATTAGTTGCCAATCCGTATTATTCCGGAGGAGAACCGAATATATTAAAAATCAATTTCCTTTTCTTTGACAGCGAAAAAGAATTAATTAAGGCCGCAAAATTAAAAAAAATAAAGGGATTTTCCTTTTCTTCGGTAAAGGAATACCAAAACTTCAAAAATAAAGATTTTTCCAATTACCAGCTCTCTCTGCCCAGATATTTTGCTCTCTTTTTCAACCCTAATTATGGTTCAAAGATCTTATCCAATGAAAAGATAAGGCAAGCCTTAAATTATGCAACCAATAAACAGGAAATAGTTGACCAGATTTTGCTGGGCAAGGGAAAAATTGTTAACTCACCCGTTCTGCCGGAAATCTACGGCCTGGAAAACCCTTCAAAAAATTACGAATTAAATCAGGATAAAGCCAAGCAATTATTGACTGAAGCCGGATTTCTTGAAAAAGAAAATGGTCCTAGGGAAAAAATCATTAAAAGAGAACCTGCTTTTCAGTTTAAAAGCTATTTGAAACTCGGTTCTCAGGGAAACGAAGTAAAAGAGTTGCAAAAATGCTTGGCAAATCCGGCTGTCGGAGGGCCGGACATCTATCCGGAAGGAGAAATATCAGGCTACTTCGGTGAAAAAACCAAGGCAGCGGTAATAAAATTCCAAGAGAAATACAAAGAGGAAATTTTAACACCTAATGGTTTAAAAGAAGGAACCGGAGAAGTTAAAGCTAGTACCCAAAAAAAATTAAATGAGCTCTGCTTGGCTCCGGCGGAAGAAACCCTGTCTCTTTCTCTTACTTTAATTACTGTTGACCAGCCAATTTTAACTGAGGTTGCCAATCTTCTGAAAAAACAGTGGGAACCATTGGGAATAAAGATTGAAATTAAAACATTAAGCATTTCTTCCTTGGAAGAAGACGTTATTAAGCCAAGGAATTATGAAATGCTTTTATTCGGTGAGGTTTTGGGCGCAATTCCTGATCCTTTCCCCTTCTGGCATTCTTCCCAGATAAGAGATCCGGGGCTAAACTTAGCCGGCTTCGAAGACAAGGAAAGCGATAAGCTTTTAGAAAACAGCCGCCAAACCCTGGATGAAAAAGTAAGAAAGGCTTTTTTAGAAAAATTCCAAAACATTTTATTGGCTGATGCTCCGGCAATATTTTTGTACAATCCCGACTACTTATACATGGTATCAAAAGAGATAAAAGGAATAGACACAAAAATAATTGTTGATTTCTCCCAGCGTTTCAGTAATATAGAAAAGTGGTATATTAAAACAAAAAGGGCATGGAAATAGATCAATTAATTAAAAAAGTGGAGCCCGACATCAGACGGCTGAAAGACATGAAAGAGGTTGTTTACGATGAAGAGTGGTTAAAAACCGCCGATCCTGAACTTCCGATTTATTATATGTATAGGGGTGTTGATGAAAAAGCTGATTTGAGGTACGATATTACTATTCTTCCTGCTCTCATGCTCGGCCAAGAATTCACCAAGACCCTTGGCCATTATCACAAAAACTTCGGAGAATTCTACGTTGTTTTAGAAGGAGAAGCTTTTTATTTAATACAGAAAAGAGAAAAAGGCGAAGAAGGAAAAATTTCCGATGCCTATTTTATCAAAGGGAAAAAAGGAGACGTTATTGTTATCCCTCCTCAGCATGCCCACTTTACAATTAACTATTCTTCCCAAGATTTAAAAATGGCTAATTGGAGTTTTAAGAATTGTCCTTTCGACTATGAGCCGGTTAGAAGAAAAAAGGGAGCTTGTTATTATTATATAAAATCAGGATGGATAAAGAATAAAAGCTATGAAGTTATTCCTCCTTTAAGAGAGGAAAAGCCTTTAAAATCAATTCCTGATAATTTGGATTTTTTAAAGGAAATCAGCGAAAAAAATTAACTAATCTATGGATATAAAAAAAGTAATTATACCAGCGGCTGGCTGGGGAACAAGATTTTTGCCCCAGGTAAAGGCTATGCCGAAAGAAATGTTGCCGATTGTCGATAAACCGGTTATTCAGTACGTTGTGGAAGAAGCAGTTGCTTCGGGAATTAAAGATATAATTATAATTACCGGTTGGAATAAAAGAGCGATAGAAGACCATTTTGACAGATCCTTGGAATTGGAAAAACATTTAAAAGCCCATGGAAAAGAAAAAGAGTTGGAGGAAATTAAAAAAATAGCTCATTTGGCAAATTTTATATATATAAGGCAGAAAGGGGAAGCTTACGGAAATGCTATTCCCGTTCTCACTGCCCAGCCGGTAATCGGCAATGAACCATTTGCCGTTATGTGGGGAGATGAGTTTTTTAGCGCGAATCCCCCGCGACTGGTTCAGATACTCGATGTATATAAAAAATATGGTGGAATGGTAATTTCTGCTGTTAGAATAAAACCGAAAAGCCAGGTTTCTCGCTACGGAATTGCCGATATAGAAAAGGTTGAAAAAAATGTTTTTAGGATTAAGAAAATAGTTGAAAAACCATCACCACAAACAGCTCCTTCTAATTTGTCTGCTCTCGGCGCCTATATTTTATTACCTGAAATTTTTGATGTTATTAAAAATCTAAAGCCGGGAAAGGGCGGAGAAATCTGGCTAGTTGACGCCATCAACGAATTGATTAAAAAGGGATTTCCTGTTTACGCATGCGAGATAAAAAATGGAAAATATTATGATACGGGTAATAAATTAGAGTATCTTAAAACCGTAACCGAGTTCGCTCTATCTCATCCCGAAGTTTCAAAAGGATTTAAAAAATATCTAAAAAATTTAAAGTTATGAAGGTTCTAGTTCTAGCCGGAGGCAGAGGGTCAAGATTATGGCCCATTTCAACGAAATACAAGCCAAAGCAGTTTCAAAAACTACTTGGCCGGAAAACAATGCTTCAGGAAACGGTTGACCGCTTAAGACCCATCTTTTCGGTTGAAGACATATATATCTCCACCAATGAAGAATATTTAAAAGAGGTAAGAAAAGAATTACCAGAAATACCAAAGAAAAATATTATTTTAGAACCCACGCACAGAGAAAGAGCGGCAGCAATTCTTCTTTTCTTTGCTCATTTAGAAAAGAAAGATTGTTTAAAGCCGGTTTTGGTTCTTCCTTCTGATCACCTCATAAAAGACGAAGCTGGGTTTCGACGGGCTATTATGGCCGGTGAAAGATTTGTCAAAAAAAACCCTGATTACATGGTTCTTTTGGGAGAAAAACCAACTTTTCCCGATACCGGACTTGGCTATATTAAAAAAGGAAAGTCCTTAAGAAATGGGAATGGTTTAAAAATTTATCAGATCTCCTTCTTCAAGGAAAAACCAAATTTACAAAGAGCCAGGGTATTCTTAAAAACGAATAATTATTTTTGGAATATGGCTGTTTATGTTTTTACCCCTGCTTTGGTTAAAAGCCTGATAAAACAATACATTCCTGATAATTATGAAAGATATAAAAAAATAAGGGCGGCAATGGGAAAAAATAATTTCAAAGAAGTTTTGAAAACAGAATACCCAAAAATGGATAAAGTTTCCTTGGAATATACAGTAATAGAAAATTACAAAAAAAACGCGGTTATGCCGGTTTCCATCGGCTGGTCTGATATAGGAAGCTGGGCAGTTTTAAAAAAATGCTTATCTTCACCAAACGAAAACTTTATCAAGGGAAACCATATAGGAGTAGACTCTAAAAACATTATGGTTTACGGTCCGGAAGACAAACTGGTTGCTACCGTAGGAATAAAAGATTTAATAGTAGCCATTACCGACGACATAGTATTGGTCTGTCACAAGGACGGCTCCCAACGGGTTCAAGATGTAATAAAAAAACTGGAAGCAGATAAAAATTTTAAATATATATAAAAACATGGTTAAAGGAAAAAAAATATTAGTAACTGGCGGAGCGGGTTTTATCGGTTCGAATCTGGTAAAAAATCTATTGAAAGATGGAAGCAAAATAATAGTTGTTGATAATCTTACGACCGGTAGTTTGGATAACTTAAAAACCGTTAAAAATGAAATAAGTTTTATTAAATCTTCTGCTGGAAAGGTTTTGTCAATGAAAGAATTAAAAGGCGTTGATGGGATTTTCCATATAGGAATACCTTCCAGCTCCCCTCTTTACAAAAAGGACCACCAGTTGGTAAGCGAAGCTATTTCTGATTTTATAAGCATCTTGGAGCTGGCCAAAAGAGAAAACTGCAAAATGGTTTTTGCTTCCAGTTCCTCTATTTACAATGGCAATAAAATACCATATAAAGAAACTCAGCCTATTTTTATTAAAGATTTCTATGCCGAAGCCCGCTACGCCATGGAAAGACTGAGCCGGCTTTATTATGATTTTTTTGGTGTTAGATCAATAGGATTAAGATTTTTCAGTGTTTTCGGACCAGGTGAAGAAAGTAAAAAAAATCTTGCCAATCTTGTTTCTCAGTTTCTATGGGAAATGAAAAAAAATAAAGCGCCAATAATTTACGGGAACGGAAAACAGGAAAGAGATTTCATTTATATAGAAGATATAATCAGGGGCATAAAAATGGCTATGGCTTCTAAGATTAATTGTGACGTTTTTAATCTGGGAACGGGAAAATACTATAATCTTAATGAATTAATAAAAATATTAAATAAAGTTCTTAATAAAAACCTTCCGGCTGTTTACGTTAAAAATACGGTTAAAAACTACATAAATAAACAAATGGCTGATACAACTAAAGCCAAAAAAATACTCGGCTTTAAGGCAAAAATATCCTTAGAGCAAGGAATTAGAAAGCTCTCAGAGCTAAATCAATAAATTAAAATTACTAGGGGGGCGGGTGGCGAAACTGGCAGACGCAACGGCCCCAGGAGCCGTTGGGAGAAATCCCGTGGAGGTTCAAATCCTCTCTCGCCCACAATATATGTATACAAAAAAAATACAACATAATCTCAAACTCATTCCGCTTGGCGGATTGGGTGAAGTGGGAAGAAATATGATGCTCCTTGAATACGGCAGGGCGATTTTAATCATTGATACTGGTTTTAGAATGCCCGAAGAAGATATGCCAGGCATTGATTTTATAGTTCCCAATATAAGCTATCTCAAAGGAAAACAAAAAAACATAGTGGGTATTGTCTTCACCCATGGCCACTACGATCATATCGGCGCTTTTCCTTATCTGATTAAAAGAATCTGGTCGCCCAGTTTGGAAATCTTTGCCTCTCCCCTCACTAGAGGAATAATCTTAAAAAGGCAGGAGGATTTCTCCGGCCAGCCTCCTTTAAAAATCACCCAGGTAAGAGATGGCTCAAAAATCAAATTGGGGCCTTTTCAGGTTGAGTTTTTCCGGCAGAATCACAACATTCCCGACAACTTAGGTTTGTTTATTGAAACTCCAGCAGGCAACATTCTTCATACCTCTGATTTCAAATTTGATCCCACCCCAGTCAACGACCTGCCAACCAATTTTCAAAAATTGGAAGGTTTTGCCAGAAGAAAGGTTATGCTTCTGATGTCAGATTCCACCGGAGCAGAAGAAGAAAATCATTCTCTTTCGGAAAAAACAATTGAAAAGAATCTTGAAGAAATCTTCCAGCGTTCCACTGGCAGAATTATTGCTGCCACCTTCGCTTCTTTGATAAACCGCATCCAACAGATTATCTCTCTCTCGGAAAAATATAAGAGAAAAGTAGTTGTTGAAGGTTATTCAATGAGAACAAACTTAGAAATCGGTAGGGTTTTAGGATACGTTAAATTCAAAAAAGGAACCATTATTAAGCCCAAAGAAATTGATAATTATCCTGATTCCAGAATAACTATTTTATGTACCGGCGCCCAAGGAGAAGGCTCAGCGGTTTTAATGAGAATTACCCAGAAAGACCACCCATATATCCAGTTTAAAAAAGGAGATACGGTTATACTTTCTTCTTCGGTAATCCCGGGCAACGAAAGAACAGTTCAAATCTTAAAAGATGATATCTTACGTCAGGGAACCAAGGTTTTTCATTACAAAATGATGGATATCCATGCCGGTGGACACGCCCAGGAGGACGAATTAAAGCAAATGCTGAAGATTATAAAACCCACTTTCTTTATTCCCATTCACGGTCAGTATTCAATGTTGGCTGCCCACGCGGAAATTGCCAAAGAAGCAGAAGTGCCGGAAAAAAACATCCTCGTTGCTGAAAACGGCCAGATAATCGTTTTAAATCAAAAAAGAATGACTGTTGAAAAAACCCAGGTGCCCTCAAATTATGTCATGGTTGATGGACTGGGAATCGGAGACGTGGGAGAAGTTGTTTTAAGAGACAGGCAAATGCTGGCTAAGGACGGAATGTTCGTCATCGTGGTGCTGGTGGATAAACAAACTGGCAAGGTTAAGGGTTCTCCTGATATAATATCAAGAGGATTCGTTTATCTGAGGGAATCGAAAGGACTACTTAATGATACCAGGAGAAAAGTAATTGAGATTGTAAATAAAACTGCTGGTTCGGGGGGAGCGGTAAATTGGATATATATTAAAGATGAAATTAGGAATAAAATAGGTCAGTTTTTCTTCTCAAAAACCCACCGAAGGCCGATGATTCTTCCGGTGGTAATAGAAGTATAATTATGCGAGTATTCTCAGGCATCCAGCCAACAGGCATTATTCATATAGGGAACTATCTGGGAGCAATAAAACAATGGGTTGAACTTCAGGAAAAAAATGAATGCATTTTTTGCATTGTTGACCTTCATGCCCTAACTGTCCCCTATAAACCGACAATGCTCCAGGATTTAATTATGGAAAAAGCCATTGCCTATCTGGCAGCTGGAGTTGACCCGGAAAAATCAATAATCTTCATCCAATCACAGGTAAAAGAACACACAGAAATGACTTGGCTTTTAAATACTGTTACACCGATCGGAGACCTTAACAGAATGACCCAGTACAAAGAGAAGTCCAAAAAATTCAAGAATAATCTCAATGCCGGTCTTTTAAACTACCCTATCCTTATGGCTGCTGACATTCTTCTTTACCAGACAGACATTGTACCGGTAGGAGAAGACCAGGAACAGCATGTGGAACTAGCAAGAACAATTGCCAGAAAGTTTAATCAAAAATTTGGCGAGGTTTTTAAAATTCCCGAAGCCAAACTGTCCAAAACAGGCGCCAGAATAATGAGCCTAACCAATCCAGTCAAGAAAATGTCCAAAAGCGACCCGCCGGAAAGTTATATAGGGCTTTTTGACGAACCAGAAGTAATAAAAGAAAAGATCATGAGGGCGGTTACTGACACCGGAAAAGCCATAAAATACAAGCTGGAAAAGAAGCCGGGAATTTCTAACCTTTTGACAATTTATTCTCTCTTCTCGGGAAAAGCAATCAAGGACATAGAAAGAAAATTCAGAAATAAGGGTTATGCTGATTTTAAAAAATCTCTGGCTGAACTAACAATAAATTCTTTGGAAATCTTTAGAAGAAAAAGAAAAGAGCTTCTCGCCAGAGAAGTCTATGTTAAAGAAATATTAAATCAGGGAACAAAAAGAGCTCAGATAATTGCTCAGTCAACGATTCAGGAAGCCAGAAAAAAGATGGGCTTAGTTTAATAAATCAACCCCTATATCATTTAAATACCCGCACCCTTCACTCTCTAAGAGGTTTAAAACCTCTTTTTGTTTTTCTAAAAGTAGTTTATTGTTAATTGCCTCACCAGTAAAACGCAACAATGGTTCATTATTAGATGGCCGTAGATTAAAATTCCAATCCGGATAACAAACCGTAAGCGTATCAAAATCAGAAATCTTAGCATCAGAATATTTTTCCCTAACTTTATCTAAAATTTTATTCATTACTTCAAAAGCTTCAGGGGTTAGATCGTTTGCGTAGGAGAAGCCGGGTAAAACAAAATTATATTCGCCACTTACAGGAAAGTTTTTACGTCCGTCTAGCGTTAATTCTCTTAAACTCTTACCAGTTTCAGAAATTATCTCCAGAATCTGCAAAAAAGCTATTAGGCTGTTTTCAACCATATAATCTCCGAAATTATAATAAATATGACCTGAACACTCTCCGGCAAACAAAGCATTTTCTTTTCTCATGCGACTCTTAAAAAAAGAGTGTCCCACTAGTTCTATTTTTGCAATTCCACCGTTTTCAGTAATTTTTTTCTTGATATAACGAGTGGCGCGCACATCATACAATACTACTCTTCCCGGATTTTCTTTGCACATTTTTTCGGCAATTAATCCGTTGATATAAACACCAAAAATATAATCTCCTTTTTCATCAACAAAAAATATTCTATCTGCGTCTCCGTCAAAAGCCACTCCTAAATCTGCTTTTACTTCTCTTATTTTCTCTACCAGTTGTTGTCTATTTTCTTTCAAAAAAGGGTTGGGTTGATGACCGGGATAATTGCCATCAAGCTCCCAGTTTATTTTTACAAATTCTATTTGTGGTAATTTTTTCTCTAATTGATCTATCTCCAAGCCCCCTACCGCATTTGAAGCATCGACCACAACTTTTAGGGGCTTGATTTTATCGCTTTTTATAAAATCTAGAGATTGGGCAATAAATTCCTGCCAGATATCTTTCTTTTTTAAAATTCCTTTACTTTTAGGATTAACCTCCTGGTAATTTAGACATGCTTCTTTTAATTTTTCCATGCCAAAACCCCTTCCAAATGGACTCGCAACGGGACCAACAATTTTTATGCCACTTAAATGTCCGGCAGAATGAGAAGCTGTAACCTCTAAACCGATATCAAATTTTAGGCGGCCAGCAGTACAATAAACCACGTCTGTGCCGGCAAATCCAATATCAGTAACTTCAACCCCCTGATTGATTAATCCTTTAATTAAGGATTGGTGAATTTTCGGCGTTGCTAAACTTACGTCGCGACCAATCACCGCGTTTTTGGCGTTAAAGGTACGTGCCAAGACTCTGGCAATCTTATAAACAATTTCATCGTTAATATCTTTTGGATATTCCCCCCTTATATCGTAGGCACGAAAAATTTCCATAGAATTAAATCTTTTTTATTAATTTTAATAATTTTTTATGTAATTTTACGTTAGCAATAATTAAATTTGGAGAATGTTCACCATATTCTTTCCCTGTAAAATCCGTGGCTTTGGCACCAGCTTCTTTGGCGATAAAAGCACCGGCTGCATAATCATAATAAGCTGGTTTTAGACAGAAAAAAGCCTCTGCTCTTCCACTGGAAATCTGACAAACACTCAGTACTCCTCCGAAGGCCCTTATTGTTCTTATAAATGGACTTAATTTTGTTAAAATTTTAAGTCCTTCGTATTGGTTTTTTCCTTTATCAAAAAGTAAAAGCGCTCGGGAGGGTTTGTCTATTGTATTTACTCGAATCTTTTTCCCGTTCAAATAAGCGCCCTTATTCTCTTCAGCAAAATATAACTCATCGGTGATGGGATTATAAATAATGCCTAAAATTGGTCTTCTTTTGAAAATTAATGCTAAGGATACGGAAAAAAACGGAAAACCAATAACGTAATTAGTTGTTCCATCAAGCGGATCTATTACCCAAGTAAAATCCCCGCCCACCTTACCGCCACTTTCTTCGGCTAAAATGTTATGAAGAGGAAAGTTATTTTTTATTATTTTTATCATTACTTTTTCTGATTCAAAATCAGCCTTAGTAACTAAAGATCTGTCTTTTTTAGAGTAAATTTTTATTGGTTTTCTAAAATATTTTTTAAGAACCTTTCCTCCCTCCCTAACCGCCTGGAAAGCTGTCTTTTTTAACTTATGATTGATTTTCATATGTTTTTATTATATCATACCTAATATGTCTTTTTCAGTAGCTATTATTGGACTTCCCAACGTAGGTAAGTCCACACTATTCAAAGCCTTAACTAAAATACCTGTTGATATTGCTCCTTATTCTTTTACTACCATCCACCCTAATATAGGGGTTGTTGTTGTTCCTGATGAAAGATTAGAAAAAATTGCTTCAATTGTAAAGCCGGAAAAGACCACTCCCACCATAATTGAGTTTGTTGATATAGCGGGGCTGGTTAAGGGTGCCCACAAAGGAGAAGGCCTGGGAAACCAGTTCTTGGCAGAGATAAGAAACTGCAACTCTATTTTAGAAGTTACCAGACTATTTACTGATTCCAATGTTGAAAATGTTTTAGGAGAAATCAACCCGGAAAAAGAAGTGGAAATAGTTAGGATTGAGCTTTTAATGAAAGACTTGGAAACTTTGGATAATTTAATAGGAAAATTGGAAAAAGAAGCAAAATCAAAGGACAAAAAAGATATAAAGAAATTGGAAATTGCCAAAAAGATTAAAAATGCGGTTTCAGGGGGCAAATTAATCTCTGAGATTGATTTAACCGATGAAGAAAAAAAAGAAATAAAAGAATTCCAATTTCTGACCCAGAAACCAATTTTTTACATTTTGAATACCAATGGAAAAACTAATTATTCAGGCTTTCCTTTTAAACATCTGTTAATAAATTTAAAAGACGAGGAAGAAATATCTGAGCTTTCCGAAAAGGAAGCTGAGGAACTCAATCTTAAAACACATCTTGACCAGTTAATAACCTCTTGTTATACTATTCTTGATTTAATTACTTTTTTCACCGTGGCCGGCGGCAAGGAGACCAGGGCTTGGACGCTTAAGAGAGGATCCAACGCTCATCAGGCTGGCGGCTGTGTGCATTCTGATTTTGAAGAAAAATTCATCAGGGCAGAGGTAATTCCCTGGCAAAAACTAGTCGAAGCCGGAGGTTGGAAAGAAGCGCGAGAAAAAGGATTAATCAGAACCGTAGGAAAAGATTACATCGTTAATGACGGAGACATAATAGAGTTTAAAATATAATGAAATCTTACGAATTAACATACTTAATATCAGCCGAGCTGACAGAGGAAGAAGCCCGAGCCTTCCAGAATAAAATTGCCTCCTTAATTAAAGAAGAAGGGGGTATTTTAGATGAAATAAGAACGCCTTTCAGAAGAAAACTTGCCTACCCGATAAAAAAACAAATCCAGGCCTATTTGGCTTTTTTAAATTTTAAAATAAATCCTGAAGGATTAATTAATCTGGAGAAAAAATTAAAATCAGAAAATCAAATTATTAGATATTTGATTTTAATCAAGAAACCAGTAAAGGCTAAAAAAGAAAGGGTTAGGGGAATCACTGCTCGCCTGGAACCGATTCCTTTTGCGGAAAAGAAGTTTACTGAAAAAGAGAAAAAGGTCGAACTGAAAGAGATCGAGAAAAAATTAGAAGAAATTCTTAAAGAATGAACTTAAATAAAGCTTTTTTAATCGGACGCCTGACCAGAAACCCGGAAACAAAATCCCTTCCTTCCGGCCAACCGGTAACTTCTTTTGGAATGGCAACCGACAGATTTTTCTATGATAAAGGAGGTCAGAAACAGCAAAAAACCGAGTTTCACAATATTGTAATCTTTGGAAAACTAGCTGACGTGGCCTCTCAATATTTATTAAAGGGCTCTCTGGTATACATTGAGGGAAGAATCCAAACCAGAACTTGGAAAGACCAGACAGGCAATCAAAAATATAGAACCGAAGTGGTGGCTGAAAGGATGCAGCTAGGACCAAAATCAGCCAAAAGAGAATTTTCTCAACCAGAACAGAAACCAGAAGAAACACCAACAGAAGAAATTCCCATTATTGAAGAAGATAAAGAAATAGACGTTAAAGATATTCCTTTTTAATCCATGGGCTGTCATTTTTGCCAACGCAATATTAAAGAAATTGATTTCAAAGAATCCCAGCTTCTGGAGAATTTTATCTCTGGCTCGGGAAAGATCAGGCCAAAAAAAAGAACTGGAGTTTGTTCCAGTCATCAGAGGAAATTAGCCCGAGCAATTAAAAGGGCCAGATTTTTAGGTCTCCTCTCCGCCACTTCTAAGCAGTAATTCCTTGATTTTTTCGGTAATTTCCGGATTTGATTTCAAAAATTCCTTGCTCCCCTCCATGCCTTGTCCCAGTTTCGTCTCTTCAAACTGGAGCCATGAACCGGCTCTTTTTATTATCTCCATCTTTATGCCCAGGTTAATAATATCACCCACATAGGAAATCCCTTCATTGTAGTAAATATCAAATTCAGTGGTCTTAAAAGGAGGAGCAACCTTATTCTTGACTATTTTCGCCTTAATCCGGGAGCCGATAATTTCTTCTCCGTGCTTTATCTGGGCTATTCTTTTCAATTCAATCCTTACCGACGCATAGAATTTCAAAGCCAGGCCGCCGGGAGTTGTTTCCGGATTTCCCCAGGAAATCCCTATTTTCATTCTGGTCTGATTCAAAAAAATTACTATTGTTTTGGTTCTGGAAATTATGCCGGAAAGTTTTCTTAAGGCCTGCGACATTAATCTGGCCTGAAGACCAATCTGAAATTCACCCATTTCTCCGGCAATTTCTGCTTTGGGAACCAAAGCTGCAACCGAATCAATAACAATAACATCAACCCCTCCTGATTTGACCAGCGTTTCGACAATCTGCAAAGCCTGCTCGCCGGAATCAGGCTGGGAAATTAAAAGATCGTCAATATTAACGCCGATTCTCTTGGCATAATCGGGATCCAAGGCATGCTCGGCATCAATAAAAGCCCCGACGCCTTTTCTTTTTTGGGCTTCGGCTAAAATATGGAGTGCGAGAGTGGTTTTACCTGAGCTCTCGGCACCAAAAATCTCAATTACTCTCCCCCTGGGCACTCCGCCCACTCCCAAAGCTAAATCCATGGAAAGAGAACCGGTGGGAACCACATCAACATTAACTGCCCTGACTTCTTTTAATTTCATGATTGCTCCTTCTCCAAATCTCTGTTTTATCTCATCCACCGCTTCCTGTAAAACTCCTGGTTCATTTTTGGTTTCTTTTTTCTTGATCATAACTCTTACATTCTAACACAATTATGCTTTCTTCCAACCCTCCTCTTCGGAACCCTCCTCTTCGGAAACCCCCTCTTCCAATTGTGCTGCTTGGGGAATTTCAGATTTAAAGTAAACTTCCCTTGGTTTGGCTCCTTCGCCCGGCCCTACCACCCCATCTCCTTCAAGCTCATCCAATAAGCGGGCTGCCCGGGCATAGCCGATCTTTAATCTCCTCTGCAAAAGAGAGGCTGAGGCTTTTCTGGCTTCAATAACCGTTCTCTTAGCCTCTTCATAAAACAGGTCTTTATCGCCGGAAAATCCCCCGTATTCTCCTTCTCCCTCCAAACTTTTTGCCAAATCTTGAGCCAAATGATTTTTTAAAATTCCTTCTTGAGCGCCAACCCCAAGACCAAATCCCTGATAAAGAGGCAGATTTTGGCTTTTAATAAAATCAATTACCCTTTTTACTTCTTTTTCCGAAACATACGATCCTTGAATTCTTCTCGGCTTAACCACTTCTGCGGAAATGAAAAGAAGATCACCTAAACCCAAAAGTTTTTCTGCTCCAGCCGCATCAAGCACTGTCCTGGAATCAACCTGGGATGCAACCTGAAAAGTAACCCGGGAGGTAATATTGGCCTTGATTAAACCAGTGATTACTTCCACCGAAGGCCTCTGAGTAGCCAAAACCAGATGAATACCGACTGCTCTTGCCATTTGGGCCAGCCTGACAACTCCCGCCTCAATATCTCTTCCTTTGGCTGCCATCAGATCAGCCAGCTCATCAACGATTACAACAATGAAAGGCAATGACTCTTCTCCTTCTTTGAGAGCCTTTACGTTGTAGCTGGAAATATCCCTGGAGCCGTTGCCTGATAAAACCTCAAATCTTCTCTCCATTTCAGAAACCAGCCATTTTAAAGTATTGACCGATCTTTGAGCATCAAAAATTACCGGGCAAAGCAAATGGGGAAGTTCTTTATAGGCATTGAATTCCACCCTCTTGGGATCTATCAGAATAAGCCTCAGGCTTTCCGGTGAGTTTTGATAGAGCAGCGTCAGAATGAGGGTGTTTAAAAATATGGTTTTCCCGGTGCCGGTAGAACCTGCCACCAGAAAGTGAGGCATTCTGGCCAAATCAGCATACCAAGGATTGCCGGAAACGTCTCTTCCTAAAGTAATGGTTAAACTGGAAAGGGAGTTTTGAAAATTTTGATTGGAAAGCAAATCCCTTAACCTGACCTTGCATCTTTCCTTGTTGGGAACCTCTATTCCCACCAAGGCTTTTCCGGGAATAGGCGCCTCAATTCTAATTGGATGACTGGCTAAAGCCAAAGAAAGATTGTTTGATAGGGCGGTAATCTTGGAAAGCTTGATGCCTTCGGCTGGTTTTAAGGTATACTGAGTAACCGTAGGCCCAATATTTATCTCTGACATTTCTACCCCCAGACCAAAGTTCTCCAGGGTCTTTTTAATAATTGCTGAGTTGGTAATGGTGTCTCCAGCTAAAGGCCTGCCCTTGTCGGTTTCTAGCAAATCCAGGGGCGGAATTTTATACTCAGCTCCCATTTTTTTGGCGAAACGGGGAACTTCTTTGGATTTTAATTCCAAAACCGGCTCTTCCGTTCTTGCCGGCCCTTCTTTTATCTTCGGCTCCACCTCTTTAATTCTGAATTTGGGAACAAAAAATTTCTGAATTAAGGAAGGCTTGCTTTCTTCTTCGGGCTTCCTCTCTTTAGAAATTTCTTTACCCTCAGGCACGCCCATTAAATGCCAGAAAATCAAAGCTCCGACCAGAATTACTCCTCCAAAAACTATTTTTGCCACCAGGGGTCCGAAAAATTCCAGGAAGGGCCAACTGAAAATATATCCTATCAGTCCCCCGTGTTTTTGACCCGGGTTAAAGCTTTCTAAAATGCCTGTTACGCCCACGATCAGGATAAAAATGGCCAGGATTGCCGGACCGACAAATTTTTCGTATTGAGTAGCAAAAAAAACCAACCCCCCCACAATAAAAACAAGGGGGGTTACGAAAACCGCTTTACCAATTAAAAAGGTAAGACCCTTCATTATCGCCTTACCTGCCATTCCGGCTAAATCAAAGAAGCTTAAAGCAATGATTATGGCCAGAATAAACGTTATAATCCCTAAAATCCACTTCTTGGTTTCTTCTGGCAAAGAAAAAATACCTGGTTTTTTAATCCTTTCTCTTAATTTTCTTTGTCCGCCTAGTGACGGATTTTTTTTGTTTTTCTTCTTCATGAACAAATCCTGTCCCTGCTGGTATTAGTTTACCAATTATTACGTTTTCCTTCAATCCTCTTAATTTGTCTTCTTTTCCCTCAAGGGCTGCTTTAATTAAAACCCGAGAAGTTTCCTGAAAGGAAGCAGCGGAAAGGAAACTGTCGGTAGTAAGAGCTATCTTGGAAATGCCCAGTAAAATTGAAACTCCCTGGGCGATTTTCTTTCTTTCTTTCTTCAGACGGGCATTTTCTTCTAAAAATCTGCTTTTTTCTACCACTTCACCTACGCTGAAACTGGAATCACCCAGTTCCTTTATTTTCACCCGGGAAAACATCTGGCGGCAAATGGCTTCAACGTGTTTATCGTTAATTGAAGCGCCCTGAGAAACATAAATTTTTTGAATTCCTTTAATAATGTATCTTTTGGTTTCTTCCTCCCCAACCGTCTTAAATAATTCTTTCAGGTCCAAGTTTCCTTCGCAGAGCTGCTGACCTTTTTTAATTTCTTCGCCGACGCTGACCAGGATTGCTGATTTAGCCGGCATCACGTACTCAACCAAAGAAGTCTTGTCCTTATCTTTGTCTTTTTTGAAAATCCTCTCAATGATTCCTGCTTCTTTTTTGGCTTTGGCTTTTTTCTTTTTGCCTGCCGGCTTGATCCTTATTATCCTGTCCTGAGTTATTTCCACAACCTTTCCTTCAACCTCTGATATTTCCGCTTTCCCGCCCGGAGTTCTGGCTTCAAAAATTTCCTGGACTCGGGGCAAACCAAAGGTAATATCTCCACCGCCAGCCACTCCGCCGGTATGGAAAGTTCTCATCGTTAACTGGGTGCCGGGCTCGCCAATGGCCTGAGCAGCCACAATTCCCACTGCTTCTCCTATCTTTATCATTTTGTTGTTTCCCAGGTCCCAGCCGTAACATTGCCGGCAGACCCCCCTCATTGATTTGCAGCTTAAAGGAGAACGCACTTTAACTTTTTCAACATTGGCCGCAACAATCTTTTCAGCTTTTTCCCAATCAATAACATCTCCTTTTTTACAAATTCCCGGTATATTTTCCGAATTTACTCTTCCTAAAATCTTGTAAATGAAATTCTGACCAATCTCATCAGCGTCTTTTCTGCTGACAATGAATCCTTCTTCGTCGCCGCAGTCCTCTTCAAAAACTATCAGTTCATGAGCCACATCAACCAGCCTTCTGGTCAAATAACCGGCGGTAGAGGTTCTTAAAGCAGTATCAGCCGTTCCTTTCCTGGCGCCGTGAGTGGAAATGAAATATTCCAAAACATCAAACCCTTCCTTAAAAGAGCTTTTTACCGGCAACTCGATAATTTGACCGGCCGGATTAATAACCAATCCTTTCATTCCCGTCATCTGGACCGGCTGACCCCAGGAACCCCTGGAACCAGAATCAATAATCTGGAAAACAGAACCTTCCTGAGGCAGGGTTTTTGGCACCAAAACCTCTATGGCTGTCTTTACCCGGCTCCAGATTTCAATGATTTTACTGCCTTTCTCTTCTCTGGAGAGCAATCCTTTTCTAAAGTGTTCCTCAATCTTTTCCACTTCTTTTTCCGCTTCCTCCATAATTTTTTCTTTTTCCGGAGGAACAATCAAATCATCCATGCCCCAGGAAATTCCCGACCAAGTTGCATATTCAAAACCGAGGTTCTTTATTCTATCTAAAACCTCTTCTGCTTCCTGGGGGGTATATTTTTCAATAATATATCTGCTTATCTTCTCCAGATCTTTTACTTTTACAATGTTGTTGTGGAAAGGATAATCTTTCGGCAAGCACTCGTTGAAAATAATTCTGCCTACGCTGGTTTGATCAATTTTAGGATTTAAAATATTTATTTTTGCCTTAATGGATACATCGCCGAACTCATAGGACATAACCGCATCTTCTTTGTTGAAGAAAGTTCTTCCTTCTCCTCTGGCTCCTTCCTTAACCTTGGTCAGGAAATAGCAACCAAGACTTATATCCTGATAAAGAGTAACTATCGGCATGCCAGTAGCGGGTTTTAAAAGATTAAGGATGGAAAGCATAATTTCCCTGGCTTCTTTTTGGGCTTTGTCAGAAAGCGGCAAATGAACAGCCATCTGGTCTCCGTCAAAGTCAGCATTAAAGGCTTTACAAACCAAAGGATGAACCTGGATTGCTTCCCCCTCTATTAAGGTGGGATAAAAAGCCTGGACTCCCAAACGATGAAGGGTCGGCGCCCTGTTTAATAAAACAAGTTTGTCTTTTACCACTTCTTCCAGATTGGCCCAAACCTCATCAGTCTCTTCTTCAATTAATTTGGAAGCTCCTCTGACATTATATGCCATTTCCTTATCTAAAATCTTCTTGATTACAAAAGGCTTGAAAAGCTCCAAAGCCATTTTTTTGGGAATCCCCACCTGGTTTATTCTTAATTCCGGTCCGACCACAATCACCGACCTTCCTGAATAATCAACTCTTTTACCCAAAAGATTCTGCCTGAATCTTCCCTGTTTTCCCTTAAGAATGTCGGCTAAAGATTTGAGCAGTCTTTTGCCTCCGGTGGTGGCAACGGTCATAGTTCCTTTTCTCATTCCGTTATCAATGAGAGCATCAACTGCCTCCTGGAGCATTCTTTTTTCATTTCTGACGATAACTTCGGGCGAACCGATTTCCAAAAGATATTTAAGACGGTTGTTGCGGTTAATAACCCTTCTGTAAAGATCATTTAAATCAGAAGAGGCATAGCGGCCTCCATCCAGCTGGACCATCGGTCTCAAATCAGGAGGCAAGATCGGTAAAACGGTCAAAAACATCCATTCTGGCCTGATACCTGCTTTTAACATTCCCTGGAAAATTTTCATTCTGGCTAAAATCTTTCTCTTGGCCAGCGGTTGAGCGATTTCCAAAGATTTTTTCATTTCTTCGGCTTCTTTTTTAAAATCAATTTTCTCAAAAATCTTTCTCAAGGCTTCGGCTCCGGTTTCGGCTTCAAAAACCTCGGCGTATTTCAAAGAAAGACGATGGTAGTCAACTTCGGAAAGGGTTTTTAAAACTTTTAAACTGGAAACTTCTTCTTTTGCCCTTTCTCTGGCTTTCTTTAATGCATCCATTTCCGCAATGGCAGCCTTTGATTCTTTTCCTTTTTTGCTTTTACCCTTTAGGCTTCTTAATTTTGTTTTGTATTCTTTTTCAATCTCTTCTAAGGCTTTTTTCTTGGCCTCTTCGTTAGTCTTGATAATTATGTAAGAAGCAAAATATATTACCTTCTCCAGCTGCTGCATGGGAACGTCTAAAACCATTCCCATCCTTGATGGAACTCCTCTTAAAAACCAAATGTGAGAACAAGGGCTGGCTAATTTAATATGGCCCATTCTTTCGCGCCTGACTTGCGCTTTGGTCACTTCCACGCCGCAGCGGTCGCAAACTATTCCTTTATAGCGGATTCTTTTGTATTTTCCGCAATAACATTCGTAATCTTTGGTGGGACCAAAAATCTTTTCGCAGAACAAGCCGTCCTTTTCCGCCTTTTGGGTGCGGTAATTGATGGTTTCCGGCTTGGTTACTTCTCCGTAAGACCAATCCAAAATCTCCTCGGGCGAGGCTAGTTTTATTCTGATGGCTTCTAGATCTGCTACTCTCATGTTATCTTTTGTAATCTTCTTTTGGTTTTTCTTTTACTTCCACGTTTAGGCCCATTGATTTCAGTTCGGCCACCAATAGGTTAAATGAGGCGGGGATCCCGGGATTTCTGATTTCTTCTCCTTTTAATATTGCCTCGTAAGTAGTGGCTCTTCCAGCCACGTCATCGGATTTTATGGTCAGCATTTCTTGTAGGGTATGAGCCGCACCGTATCCTTCCAGGGCCCAGACTTCCATTTCTCCGAATCTCTGTCCCCCGAACTGGGCCTTTCCGCCCAAAGGCTGCTGGGTAATCAAAGAATAAGGACCAATGCTTCTCATGTGAATCTTATCTTCCACCATGTGAACAAGCTTCATCATATATATGTATCCAACTGTAAGCTTCTTGGGAAAAGGCAACCCTGTTCTTCCGTCATATAAGGTAATCTTTCCGTCTTCCGGCAATCCAGCTGCCTTAAGTTCTTTCTTAATGTCTTCTTCGACTGCGCCAGCTAAAGCCGGAGTAATGGCCCGATAGCCCAGCTTCTTGGCTGCCCAACCAAGATGAGTCTCTAAAATCTGGCCCAGGTTCATTCTGGAAGCAACGGTCATGGGATTTAAGATAATATCAACCGGGGTACCATCTTCCATAAAAGGCATTTCTTCGACTGGCAAAACCCGGGAAATTACTCCTTTGTTTCCGTGCCTGCCGGCCAACTTATCACCGGCCTTAATTTTTCTTAATTGAGCTATTTCTACTTCAATTCTTTTAATAACCCCTGGTTCTAATTTATGCCCCAGCTCTCTGGAAAAAACTTTTACCTCGATTACTCTTCCCCTTTTTCCGTGTTCCATCAAAAGAGATGTATCTTTTACCTCTCTGGCTTTTTCTCCAAAAATTGCTCTCAGCAATCTTTCTTCGGCGGTCAAATCAGCTTCTCCTTTGGGAGAAATCTTGCCAACCAAAATGTCATTGGGCCCGACCTCTGCTCCAACCTGAATAATTCCTTCCTCGTCAAGATATTTCAATTTTTCTTCTGAAACATTGGGAATATCAGGCGTGGTAATTTCCGGCCCCAGTTTTGTTTCTCTGACGTCGCAGGTAAAGCTTTCAATGTGAATTGATGTATAGGCATCTTTTTTTACCAATCTTTCAGAAATGATAATTGCGTCTTCAAAGTTTCCTCCCCGCCAAGACATGAAAGCCACTAGGACGTTATGTCCCAAGGCCAAAGAGCCCTGAGAGATAGAACCTCCGTCGCTTAAAACATCGCCTTTTTTAACTTTTTGCCCTTTTTTAACTAGCGGTTTCTGATGGAAACAAGTATATTGATTGCTTTTAATGAAAGTCCTTAAATCGTAGTTTTTTAATTTGGAACCTCCGGCTGCTGATTTTTCCTTTTGTCTTACTACAATATGGCTGGCATCAACCTCGCTAACCACGCCGTCAACGTCTGATATGATTTCCAGCCCGGAATCCCTGGCCACTCTTTCTTCCACTCCGGTAGAAACCAGGGGCGGTTCGGGATTTATCAAAGGAACCGACTGGCGCTGCATATTGGAACCCATTAAAGCCCGGTTGGCATCGTCGTTTTGTAAGAAAGGAATGCAGGAGGTGGCAATGGAAATGGATTGTTCGGAAGAAACGTCAATAAAATCAATTTTGTCTCTGTCAGCCATGCCCGGCTCGCCTTTTATTCTGGCTTCAACTCTCTCGGGAATAATATTTCCCCGGTTATCAATAGACACTGCCCCGGAAGCAATATTATACCTTTCTTCCTGGTAAGCATTTAAATAAAGAATTTCTGAAGTTACCTTTCCTTTTTCTACTTTGAAATACGGCGTTTCCAAAAATCCATAGTTGTTTATCCTGGAAAATGAAGCCATGTGGCCGACCAGACCGATATTGGGGCCTTCTGGCGTCTGAATGGGACAAATCCTTCCATAGTGAGAAGGCTGAACATCCCTAACTTCGAATCCAGCTCTTTCTCTGGTCAAACCTCCGGGTCCGGTGGCTGATAATCTTCTTTTGTGCTCCAGCTCAGCCAAAGGATTTTCGTTGTCCATAAATTGGGACATCTGGGAAGAAGTAAAGAATTCCTTGACCACGGCCATAAAGGGCCTGGGATTTATTAACTGGCCGGGGGTCAAGGTATTAACATCCAAGGTGGACATTCGGTCTTTGATAATTCTTTCCATTCTCATTAATCCTACCCTCAATCTGTTTTGTAATAATTCATTTAAAGTTCTCACTCTTCTGTTGCCCAAATGATCAATCTGGTCGGGCAAGGCGCCAGGCGTATTATTTAGCCTGATGATTTCTTTGATAACCGCTATGACATCTTCCAGTTTCAAAACCCTGTTCTGAACAGTAATTTCTTCCGTGGTTTTTTGGGTTCTGGCTGGTTTTTTTGATTTTTTAGCTTTAAGGTCAGGGCTCAATTCCGGCAATCTCTGCCACATTCTCCAGCGGCCAACCTTGGAAATATCGTATCTTTCAAAATTAAAGAACATGTTTTCTATCAATTCCCTGGCTGTATCGGGCGTGGCCAAGTCTCCTGGTCTTAATCTCTGATAGATTTCCACCAAAGCGTCAGCCTGATTCTTTGTTGGGTCCTTTTTTAGGGTCTCTTCGATATATTTAACCCTTTCCCCCTTGTCCACATCCTGAAATAATTCCTTTATCGCATCATCACTAGTAACGCCAAATGCCCTTAACAGGGTGGTGGCTGCCACCTTTCTTTTTCTGTCAATTTTTACTCCGATTGCGCCGGAAGAATCAGTCTCAAACTCCAGCCAGGAACCTCTGTTGGGAATAATCTTGGCCCCGAAATAGTTCCTGTCGCCTGTTTTTTGATTTGTAAAAAAAGCCCCAGGTGAACGGATCAACTGGGAAATGGTAACCCTTTCTACGCCATTAACAATAAAAGTTCCCCTCTCTGTCATCAAGGGGAAATCAGCCAGAAAAACTTCCTGTTCTCTGATTTCTTTGGTTTTTAGATTTACCAGCTTGGTTCTTACTCTTAGCGCGCCCTCGAAGGAGTCATTGTTCTTTTTTGCCTCCAAATCGTTCTTGTATTTTGATCCTTCCAGTTTGTAATCCAAAAACCAAAGCTCAAGCTCCTTGCCTGTATAATCTTTAATTGGAGAAACTTCCTGAAAGAGCTCTTTAAGGTCTCTTTCCAAAAACATTCTCCAGCCTTCCTTTTCAACGGAAAGCAAATAGGGCAAAGGTAGAGAAACTTTTGCTTTGGCAAAATTTTTTATCTTGGTCTCCAGCATAAAACAAAAAAATCCCCCAAAAGGTATTTAGGGAAAAATCTATTTAAATTTTTAGAAAAAGTAAAGCAGAGCCAAAAAGGGATTAAAAATAATCATTAGGATCTGTAGATTTAATAATAACGCAGATATTAAAAACTGTCAAGTCCCAAACGTCTAATCAGACAGAACAAGGTTTTGAATCATTATTTCGTGGTTGCCGGCGTTTTCAGCTGATTCAGCTTTTCCTGAACGTCCTGGTTGCCAGGATTAAGACTTAATACCTTTTCAAATTCAGCAATGGCCTTATTCGTGTCACCTATCCTCTGGTAAGCAACGCCCAGAGAATAATGAGCATTTGAATAGTTGGGGTCCAAACTGATTGCTGCCTTAAATTGGGCGATTGCATCGTTAGTTCTCCTGTTATTAAAATAAAGCCGGCCTAATTCAAGGAGGACTTCCGGAACCGAAGGATAATTTCTTGCCAAGTCTTCCATTTTCTTTATTGCCTCGTCTAAATTATTCTGTCTTTCATAAATTAATGCCTCTTGAACCAAAGCGGCAATATAGTCGGGTTTTAATTCTTTAGCTTTGATGAATTCTTCCTTGGCTTTATCTATATTGTTGACGGTCAAATACAGTTTGCCGATCTCTGTGTGCAAAACCGCATTGGTCGGCTCCAAACTGACCGCTTTTTCAAATGATTTTATTGCCCAATCTGAAGAACCTTCAACCATTCCCGCAATCTGCCTGTAAGTCATTCCCAGGATTTCCCAGCCAGCCACCTGGTTGGGTGACAATTCTGTGGCGCCCTTAATATATGTATTACCCACCTGTCCGCCCTTGGTATAATTTATGGCTTGAAAAATGTAAATTGACATAAGATCTTGATTTCTTTGGTCGGCTGGTTTTATAATTTCAGCTAATAATTTATCTAAATAGTTTCTGGCCAAAATTATCCTATAGGTCGACTGGTAGGGATTTAATACTATTGCTTTTTCTAGGCTTTCTGTCTGGCTTTTTGCGATAGAGTTTTGATAATCCATGTCAGCCAAATAAAATCTAGCGGCAAAGAAATACATTGCCAGGAATCCCACGCCTACAATTATCAACAAGGTGGAAAAAATCAAAGCCAATTCCGGAAAACTCTTAAAAGAAACGGTTTTTTCTTTTATCGGTTTCTGCCAGCTTACCGCTGATAAAGCCATGAATAACCAGAAGTAAAAAGATAAAGTGGTGTTTTGGTAATAAACAAACTGACCTATCAGCAAAGCCAGAAACGTCATTATTAGAGGCAGGGAATCTTTGTTCTGCTGCAAGAATAAGTAACTTATTACCAGGAAAATGACAATTAAGAAAAGATAAGAAATAATCCCTAAAAATCCCGTCGTTCCCAAAACCTCGGCAAAATGGTTTCCCGGCCGGTCAAACCTTATCTGCCATAATATGCTTTGATTAAAGTCTTTTGGTTTGAATTTGACAAAATCATAGTAGAAAGTACCGAGCCCAGAGCCTACAAGTCCGCTTTTAATATTCTCCGTTGCCGCCTTAAAAGCAACAACTAAAGAATACCTCTGGTTTAAAACCTGTTCCTGGGGAAGCTGGGTTTTAAAGATTAAAGATTGCAGGCCGGAAGAATTAACAAAGAGAAGTACCGCAGATAAGATAATTAACAATATTGGCAAAAGCAGCTTATTAACGTCTTCTCTAAACATCCTTTTCACCAAAGCAATGGCCACACAGAGAAGGAGAGTTATCAAAAGTAAAATCCAGGCTCTGTTAAAATCAATTATCACGAGCAGAATCAAGGAAAAAAGCAAAAGCATCTTAACAAAGGTTTTGTTAAATTTAAAAGTTTTCAAGTCCCGATCTACCATTATTAAGCCGGTTAAAAACACTATTACTACTGCCAAAAACATGGCTAATCCTTCCAAACTTCCGGCCACGGGGTTGAAAGTCTGGGTAGTCATTACTACTGGAAGCATTTTAAAGCTCTTTAAAAGACCAAAAATTGAAAGATAACTGAATAAAATAACGAAGAAAATTGACCACAATATTGCCTTCATTATTCCTGAAATATTCACCCCTGTTGGCTGATAATTATTTTCTTCTTTTTTCGTTTTTTGATTGGAGGTTTTGGTTTCTACTTCGAGATTATTGGTAATCAAAAAGTAGATTATTACCAAATTCAACAAACTAATCAACCCGTCGGAAAACCTGCCATAAAATCCGAATATGCTTGATATTTTATCTGTGGAAAAAAATGTCCCTATAATAGCAACAAGTAAAAATATTAATATCGTAATATCCAGCGGCGTCCTTTTGAATCTTATCTCCTTATCAACCAAAACCATCTTGGCCACCCAAGCAAAAAGGGTAAGCGAGCTTAAAAAGAATAACAGATACTGCTTGTTAAACTCAAAGGCCTCAAAGGAAAAAGGCAAGAAGAACAAAGGCAAAAGAAAAACAAGCAGATAAATATTTGTTTTAATGATGCGATTTAATGTTTTTTGCATAAATTTTTTTAATTATTGATTATTTTTTAATTTAATTAATGGCTGCTTTGCCGCTTTATTGATAGACCTGAACGGCAATATTATTATACTTTAATTGCTGATTATGGTAAAGACATAACGGCGACTTTTTAATAATGATTTTTAAATGTTTTCAAGAAAATCTCTGTCAGCAAGAAAAAATTATTAAAGGTCCTGGTATATGAGTCTATTATAGCACAAATTGTTAGGAAAAATAGAATTGACACCTATTTTCTAGATAATCTTGTAAGGTTCTTATTAGAAATGAACTGCCGTACCTTCATTATAATCTTGTTGAATTTGCGACTGGGAACGGGCGTAGTTGTAAATGCGGACTTCGTCAATAAGACCGTTAAGATACCCGCCGTTAGATGCCGCTCCTATATTAGTTCCACCACTTCCTATGTTTCCCGAGTTTGTATCTGAGTCTTTTTCTATTCCGTCAACATAAATTTTTTGCACTGACCCATCATATGTTCCCGCAATATAATGCCAGCTATTATTGTTAATTTCACTACCTA